>Ga0307372_10010637_pt1 | contig 12413 bp, 14 predicted proteins | sample OX1MG_FD_202533 | JGI IMG/M metagenome (GOLD analysis project Ga0307372, IMG submission 202533) | Soil microbial communities from Risofladan, Vaasa, Finland - OX-1 | ecosystem: Environmental > Terrestrial > Soil > Coastal area > Acid sulfate soil | place: Finland: Risofladan, Vaasa | collected...
CCCGATGGTTCTCACTGACATATGCAACTCCTGGGCCCTTGCCTCGGTTCGTCCGGCTTAGGACCTACGAGCGGAATGTTAGGGACAAAGCCGAGGAGCCGAACGCCGAGTATCGCGTGGTAGTTGACGTAGCAGGGCACTCCGCTGCACTGCTGTTATGCGCCCCGCCTGCCCCTCATCGACCGATCTTCGCGCAGGCGATCACGGAGCTTGACGACTTGGGCCAACTGTGGTCGGAAGCGGTGACGCAGCCGGTCGAGCAAGCCCCGTGAGACCGCCGTCGGCGTAGCTCTCTCCAGAGGCCCGAGGGCGGCTTCCTTCAACGCCCCGACCACCAATCCGACCAACTTGGACGCATCCTCGAGCGAAACCGGCGTGGAGGAAACGCAGACATCGCCGTGCCAGTGACTGAACACGACGGTGGAGGTGTCCTTATGCCAGGTGACGCGCAGGTAACGTTCTGCCCCCCGGACATCCGGGAGAAAGAGCCGACGGGTAAACCCCTCCTCCACAGACACAAGTATTCACTGTCGTCGGGACATCCGCCAGAGGTCCGAAAAAGACGCATAGAGCCGATCGTTGCAGGGGTCCGAAGCCAGGCCGTTATCTAATGCTGGTGTCGAAAGCGTCCGCCCTACACCTAGCCGGCTGTCCCCGTCACGACCACGGTTCCGGCCATGAGTGGGTCCATCGCTCCTCCCGCATGTGCAGCAGACGACCAGAACCCGATCCGACCTGGGCGGAGGACCAGGAAGGTGGCGGAAGCACCACGGGAACTGAGCAGACATACGTCAGCCCGCACGGCCGGCAGCGGCTTCGGTACCCGCATTACCAAGTGGTCAAAGGAACTATCAACAATCACCGGCCGTCCTACAGACGTTGTGATCACGGGTGTTGGCAGTTCGGCGCTCAGTCCCAGCTCTACCGCCGCTCCCTTGGCTGCTCCCTTCGCACACCGCGCCCCTTGGGGCGGTTCATGTCCCGACTGCCCGCAACTTGAGATGATGCCTGCGAGAGCTAACACCGTCGTCAGCCACAAGGCCCCGTTGCGCGGCTTGCCCAGCATGAAGCACAGAATGTCTCATCTGCGCCAACCTGCGCCGGTCGCCCAACTGGCCGCGACCGAGCGCGAATCGACGGCTCGGCGCTCACCGCACTGACCGAGGATCGCGCCCGAACGTCAGCGCCGAACGTTCGGCCAACAGGCAAGGGTCCTACGATCAGGTCATGGGCACCGACACCCGTCAGGACCCCTCCTCACCCGACGCCGGAGACCTCTGGAACGCCATCCGATCCGACGACGACAAGACGGCCCGGCGGGCTGGGAGGCAGCTGATCGCCGCCTACCACGACGAGCAGCTTCGCAAGCTCCTCGAGCACATCCGCCAAGGGTTCAATCAGCTCGACACCGGCGAGATCGACGCCTTCGAGATGGACGAGCTGATCCACCGCTATCACCGCTGCGCCCAGAAACTGTGGAGCTTCTGCGGCTCGAGCGGTGGTCAGTGGCTCCAGGCAGCCAAGAACCTCGCCTACTACAGGAGTCAGGGTGAGGAGCCGGACTGGTGGGAGGCCGGGGCGCCCCGGCGGCGCTAGAGCACCGGGCGGTCGTCCGGGCCACTCCTTGTTCTTTGTAAGGGGAGTTCTCACACACCACGTCGATGGCGGGCGGCGCCGGAGGCGCCGGCCGGTGGGATCGGATCAGGAAAGATCAGTCCCATCGGGTCCGGGGACACCCTTTGCATCGATCCGGGGTCGAGGGTGGCTGCAGTGGGCAGCTCCACCCGTACTGAAGACAAGAGAAGGCACCCAGGTCGACCAAAGCGGAGACGTCGCTGGCGCAGCCGGACGTTGACACCCCCGGCGGTCCCGGCAGCCTCACCGCACTGACCTGCGGTTTCTCGCTTAGGGCGGCCTCCAAGAAATTCTTGCGAGGGACGCTTTTGTCAACGCTTTCGTCAACGGTTCTGTCAACGGTCGAGGCCGACGATCACCGGCATGGACGCCGATCCGATCCCTGCCGAGATCCTCACCGAGGCCCTCGAGCGAGTCGCCAGCCCCGGCTGGGGACCGATTCACCCAGATGCTGGAGCACACCGGAGGCTGTGCCCAGCCGGTTCGCCTGAAGGGCAGAGTCCGGCATGCGGATCCCGACAGCGGCGAGCTCAGCCCCGCCTACGACACCTCGACCGAACCCGACGGGGTCCTCCTCAAGGCCTGCCAGTCACGGCGTGCCACCCGGTGCCGCCACCTACCGGTCTGACGCCCGGGCCCTGGTCCTGGCCGGCCTGGTCGGCGGCAAAGGTGTCCGGCGGCGCCCTCGACCACCGCCTGGGACGCGAAGACCTCGCCCGGTTGGGGATCGATGAGCACCTCGCGCGGCTCGTCAAGGCATGTTGGGACCTCGGAGCCGACCCGCGGCTACAGCAGTACCGGTTCCGCGAGTGGGCGCACACCCTCGGCTTCAGGGGTCACTGGCTGACCAAGAGCCCGAACTGGTCGACCACCCTCACCGCTCTCCGACAGGCCCGCCACGACTACCAACTCCATAAGTCGCAGACCGCACAGCCCGACGGCGTGCCGGTGACTGATTGGATGTACGCCGGCCAGGGGCACCGGACGGAAGGCGACGCCTTCCTGGCCGCCTCGACAGCTGCCCGGCGGTACCGCAACCGGCGCATCGCCTGGGAGGAACGATGACCCGGCGTTCCGAGCTCGAAAACTCGACGGCGGACAGGGCTGAGCGGATCGACCGCAGCCGGTACCTCACGATCACCGACGCTGCGGCCGCCTATCCGGTCTTCACACGGCGGCTGCTGCGGCGCCTCGTCCAGGAACGCCGGATCGCCTTCAGCCGGGCGGGACGCACGATCGTCTTCGCCGAGTCAGACATCGAGGCCTATCTCGAGCGCAACCGGGTCGAGCCAGTCCGAAGCGAAAGCCGCTTCTGACACACCCATGAGGGAGAATCCAGGCCATGGCGCGTAGCAAGCGGCAGTTCGGAGCGGTGGACAAGCTGCCGTCGGGACGCTGGCGGGTCCGCTACCGCGACGCGGCCGGCCAGCGGGTCACCGCTCCGGGCACCTTCAGCTCCAAGGCTGACGCCAGCGCGTGCCTCGCGATCATCCAGGCGGACCTCGTACGGGGCCAGTACGTCGACCCGAACCGGGGCCGGATCACCGTTGAGGAATGGTCGCGTTCATGGCTCGGCCGGGCCGGCAAGCGGGCTGCGACGGTCGCCCGTGACCGCCAGGGAATCACCGTCTTCCTTCCCAGGCTCGGCACTGTCCCGCTGGCGGCGCTGACGCCCAGGCTGATCCAGGAGGCAGTCGACGAACGGGCCGCCCATGCGAAGCCTGCGACTGTCGCCCGTGACTTCGCGGCGCTCCGGGCGATGCTGAACGCCGCTGTCGACGCCGACCTGATCGGCAGGTCCCCTGTGCGCAAGATCGCCCTCCCGAGGATCACCCGCGCCGACCGGATGACCTTGACCCCCGAACAGCTCCACCGTCTCATTGAAGAAGTGCCCCGGCATTACCGCGCCTTGGTGCTCACGGCGGGTGTCCTCGGTCTCGGTTGGGAGGAGGCCGTGGCCCTGCGGGTCCGGGACGTGGACTTCATGCGGCGAACCCTCACGGTCGCCCAGACCATGGAGGAGCTGGCCGGGCACCTCCGCCTCGTGCCGGAAGCGAAACGGCGCACGAGGCTCCGTACGATGACCGTCCCGCCGTTCGTGCTCGACGCCATCGCCGAGCACCTGGCGGGTGCAGGTGGTGCGCCTGACCCCGACTCGCTGATCTTCCTGGGCCCTCGGGGCGGGATGCTCAGACGTCGCTTCGGGGAGCGGATCCTGCGGCCGGCCGCTGCGAGAGCGGGACTCGAGGGGCTGACATTCCACGGTCTTCGCCACGCCGCCACGTCGGCTCTCGTCGACGTCGGTATCCACCCGCGGGTGATGGCCACCCGCATGGGTCACGGCACGATCAGGACGACGATGGAGGTGTACGCCCACGCCTCCGACAGCGCGGATCGCGAAGCGGCCAAGCGCCTTCAGAAGAGGTTCCAATCGGCCTTCCGCGGTGGCCTCGAACGTGACCCAAACGTGACCCACGGAAGGGAAAACTTGGGTCACGATGGGTCACGCACGGTCAACAAAGGTCAGACCGCCAACCCGCCGGATGGCTCTGACCAGGAAGTTCGCCGTGGGGCTAGTGCCCTGACCACAAAGGTTCGCGCGTTTGGCTGATCATGCCGCTGTGCGCTTGGGATGTCCCCATCGCCGTCGTGCTTCGCCTCGGATCTCGGCCCGGTGTTTTCGTTCGAGGGCGAGGAGTTCGGGATCGCGGGTGTTGGCGTTGCGCCAGGACAGGTAACGCCGGATGGCCTTGGTGAGGGCGGGGTGGTCCGGGTGGTCGCTGTTGGCTATGACGAACTCCCGTAGCGGACCGAAGTGCGCCTCGATCGGGTTGGCCCACGACGCGTAGGTCGGCGTGAAGCACAGCTCGACGTTGTTCTCGGCGCACCAGCGGCGCAGTTCGCGGCCGCGGTGGTGGTTCAAGTTGTCCAAGATCACGTAGATCTCCTCGCCGTCAGGGCGCAGCCGACGGACGGCCTGTAGTGCCCGCAGCGTGGGAGCGGCCCCCTTGCGCCGTTCTATCCGGCCGTCGAGGCGGTCATCGCCGATGGAGTACCAGGCGAAGAACTGCCGGGTGCCATGAGGCTTGTGGTAGTTGGCTCGCAGCCGCTGCGGGCGGCCTTGGGCCGCCCAGGCATGGCCGCCTTCGGGCTTGATCGCCAAAGGGCCGAACTCGTCGAACGCGAAGGTGCGGTCGCGGTGGTGCTCGAGGACCTCTTCGATGCGGGCCAGTTTCGCCTCGCGCTCGGGGTCGGGGGACTCCTTCCAGGTCTTGGTGGCCTGGAAAGTGATCTGTTCCTCGGCCAGGATCTGTCGCAGCCTTTCGCGCGACACCACCACCTTCTGGCGGGTCGCCAGATAGCCCTGCAGCTTGCGGACGCTCCAGCGGGTGTAGGGCTGGCCCACTGTGGCCGGGCGGGCTTTGGCCGACGAGACGATCAGCTCGCGTTCAGTCATCGTGATCCGGCGGGGTCGGCCACCCGCCCACGCGGGGTCCAGGCTTTTCATCCCCTGCTCGTTGAAACGGTGGATCATCTCCCGCACCCGGTCGGGCGAGGTCTGAACCATCCGGGCTATCACTGCTACCTCGTTGCCTCCCGCCGAGGCCAACACCACCAGCGCTCGGCGCCACTTCACCACCGAGTTATCGCTCTTGCCGCTGCCACGACGCACGATCCGTTGTAACTCGCGGCCCTCAACATCGGTGAGTCTTCGGACCTTCACAGGTTTGGACATGGCCCGAGTCTGCGCGACCCCCACCCCGAAAGTGGTGGACGCGAAGGATTCAGGTCAGGGCACTAGGTGGAATCGAACCACCGACCTCAGCATTATCAGAGCGGATTCGGCCAACTTCGCAATCAGCGCTTGACTTAGAAAAGGGCCTCCGAACAGGGAGTTCTCCTGTCGGGCCGTGATGGCCGGTGACACCCAATTTCGCATCGTTCGCGCACGAAACGCGCACGCGGTGAATCACTTGCTCTGGCACGCTTGACGGCGATGGGCTCTGCGGAAGGGACGTTCTATGTGCTGGAGGATGACCCGCCGGCGGACCGCCCTCGCTGGTACTGCCACCTAGACGGTCGGGATTCGGGGGGATTCGATGACGTTGACGAGGCCGTCCGCTGGGGTCTCGAGCACGCTGCCGGGGTAGTGGTCCGCACGCTCTCAGGTCTCTATTTCGTTGCCGGGGACCCGGCTGATGGCAGGTTCTCGAATGGTCGCAGCTGGCCCTCCTCCTCAGGCGAGCGTTCGGAGATCGACCGGGTGTACGCGGAAGCGGTCACGGCCGCGGAGGAGGAGATTGAGGCTCGGAGGAATTACGAGGAAGCTCGGGCAAACTGGATGAGTACGTCCAGTCATGCTCCGATCGACGAGGACGCCTTACACAGCCTGGGAATCGTGGTCGATAAGAACAGCAAGTTCGTCCACTTCGACGAGCTCTCAGCGGACGGGACGATCTGCGGGGCCCGTCTGACCGGCACCAGGACGCAAGCCTTTGGCGATCCCGAACAGGTCCTGGCAGCAGTACTCAGTCGCTCGGCTGATGATCCGTGGATCAGGGCGGTCCTGGGCGCACTCGACCGGGAACGGGTTTGGGACGAGGGGCGGCGTAACACGCTGGAGGTCATCCTCGGCCGGGGAGAGATGTTCCACGTAACCGCAGTTGCCAATCGCGAGTCCATTCGCCGCTATGGCCTTGACTGGGATCGCATGGCAGCGGCACCAGGTATCGCCGGCAGTCGAGGGCCGGAACTGCCAGCGGTCTTTCTCTGCATGGACGACGGCGACGTCCGTTTCTTCACGAACATGGGACGAACACCCTCTGACGTATGGGCGGTGAACGTCGACGGGCTATGGGTCGAAAGTGGTCCCTCTGGGTGGTGGATCGTTTCGGAACGCGTAGGCCCGGATCGTGTCCGGCTCGCCGCCACCGACGTGAAGTCCGAACGTCCACCGAGGTAAGCGGATGGTGCCCGCGGCGGACTTCACCACTGTTCGGCTCCGGTCTTGTACGCGCCCGAGCAGTAGACGGAAGGGCCGGCGCAAGCGCCAGAGTTTCCGAATCGGTCGGGGCTGACCATCGTCGGCCATAACCGAATGCGCTGAGTGTTCTGCTCGCCTGGCCATGACATAAGCGCCAGCCCGAGCAACCGAGGTACAATCGAACATATGTTCAAGGCTTGCAGGTCTCGATAGACATGAGACTGGGGAGTGCCTGTGCCTAACGACGCCGAGTGGGCGACGTTCATCTGGGCCGGTGCGGCCCTCGTGGCGTGCTTGACGCGTTCCGACCTCAGGCAATCGATGAGATCCCTGGTCCGAACACTGGCTCAGCGCAAGATCCTGACCGCGTTCCTCCTTCTCGCGGGGTGGGCCGTCGGCGAAGTCCTCCTCGGTGAGTGGCTGAGGCTGTGGAATATCCAACTGACGACCGACACGGCGATTTGGTATGTCACTGTTGCCAGCGTCCTGCTCGTAAATTCGTCGGACGTTGGCACCGAGGAGCACTATCTCCGCAAGCGACTCGTGGGGGCGATAGCGCTCCCGGTCATCGTTGGAGTCGTCATGCAACTTTTTGTGCCGAGCCTCCTCGTCGAGCTTCTGCTTCAACCCGTCCTCTTCCTACTTGTTGGCACGTCCGTGGTCGCCGCTAGCAAGGACGAGTCGGCTGCGGCAAAGAAGTTCATCGACACCTTGATCGCCATGGCCGTGCTTGCACTCGCCGGATACCAGGTCGCAAGCATCGCCGGAAGTTGGTCTCATCTCAGCAAGGCGCAGATCGGACGCCAGTTTGCCATGCCTGTTTGGTTGTCACTCGGCGTGCTTCCTTGGATCTACTTGACTGGCGTATACGCCACCTACGAGGCGGCGTTCGTCGCTATCACCCTCGGTAACGACGAGACCCGGAGGCGACGTGTCGCAAAGCGCCTTGCCCTACTGCTGAGCTTCCATATCCGCGCTCACGAGTTCTCTCGATTCATGGAACGCTCCCAATGGCCGGTGCGTACGGCAAGTTCGTTTCGGGAAGTCCGCCACTTGGTAGGCGAACATCGACGAGAGCGTGAGGCGGCGGCATGAACATAACTCGTGCAGTCGTGGAGGCCGGCACCCAGCGCCGCGAGAGGGCACCTTCAGACCATCGACCCAAAGCTGACAGCATTCTGCACACGACCGAGAAGGAGACGCTTAGCCGGCCCGGAGCGCATCACACCGACTACGAGCGCCGACCCTCGGTCCGGGCATAACTTGACGCGCTCATGTTCGGGGCGGAACTGCCAGGCAGACTGGTGCAGTGAGCGGGCTACCGCCGGACGACCAACCGGATGAGGTCTACATAGGCCCAGTGGGACCGATACCGGTCCACTATGACGACGATCCCAGACTCGTGGACGAGCGAGCTGCATGGTCGGACGCAGCAAGGATCGCCCAATCCTTGATCACAGCGGACGAGCTGATCGGAGGGATGAGCCACGGCGACTGGAAGGTTCGCCACGACGTAGTGGACCGCCTAGTTGCTCGGGCTGGCGACGACGAGCGGGCGATCCCGACCTTGATCGCTGCGATAAACAGCGATCCGGCCTGGGAGGTTCGAGACGCTGCCGTGATGGCCCTTCGGTGGCCGGACGATGACCGGGTCATGGCAGTACTAGAACGAGCCCTCAACGACAGCCATCCCGAAGTTCGATGGTCAGCGTCCTACAAGCTCTCCCAGTTCGGGTAGCGGCGCTGAACGCGAGTAGGCGCCACCCACACTGGGCGGCGACACGAGCTGCCAGCTCTAGGCGTCCCGGATTATTGCGTTCATGACTCGGTTGCAGAGTCCAGCAGTTTCATCACGTCCACCGAGTCGATGTCAGCGTCGAGTCGAGATAGCAAGGTCTGGTTGCTATCGCTAAGGTCACCGACCGCTACTTCCCGATCCTGGCGCTTCGGTGACGGCGGGCCGAGTACCCGTACGGCTTCCCGCAGCGCATTCGCCGCCGCTGTAGCCCCCACTGCGTCCAGGGCTTGCGTCGCCGCACCAAAGTCGTCCCCGGCGACATCGTATGCGTGACCGACACCACCGTTCATAGCGAGTCCGTATACGCGCTCAGCAGCATCCAAAAGCTCGGCAGGTAACCTCGGGCCGGCTGTGCCACTGGACGCTGGATCTCGTTCAGGTCGAGGAGGTTTCCGGTCCAGGTTGAGGAGGCAGAGTGCGGCATTGCGCCCAGGTCCCCAGTCCACCGCCAGGGCGGCCGACATCGTCATCGGACGGATGACCTGCCCCCCAGATTCCGTGACGAGCGCCTCCAAAGCCGTCGCACCTGCCTCCGAGTCCCAGCGAGCAACTGCATTCGCCGCGGTGAGGCGAACAGTCGGCTCGGGGTCCAGCTTGGCCGCCCACTCGAGGGCCGAGCGCCCGGGCTTTGTCGAGGCCAGTTGGTCGCACTCGCGCTGAACCCTCGTCATCAGCCGGTTGTGCGCCCGGACCGGTGTATGGGGTGCAGCATTCGCCTCCGAGATCGCCCTGCGAAGTGGCTCCAGGAGAGCATCGTCATCGCCCACCCTGACATCTTGGCTCTCGCGACGAGACTGTAGATATGCAACACAGCGAATCGCTGTCGGGTCCGCTTTCAGACCCGCTCGGCGTTCGGACCGGGGTCTGGGACACCGCGGAGTGCTCGGTGGGCTATAGCTCGACGCCTCGGTAGATGGTCGGTTCGGGGGTCGGGGCGGTGTGGGTGAACGCCTGGCGGGTGGCTTCTTTGCGGATGGCGTGGCTGACGACGTCGGTGTGGGCGTTGGCTTGGCGGAGGCCTTCGATGATCGCTTTTCGGGGAGCGGCCCGGTCTTCGTGAAGGTGGAGTTCGTCGCGGAGGGTTTCGGTGGCCGACTTCTCGTTGCTGGTCTTGCGCAGAGCGCCGGCGAGGAGATCGCCCGCGGTGGGTGGCTCCTTCGTCTGGTGTTCGTCGCCGGCTGGTTCGGTGACGACACAGGCCAGGTTGTGCTGGCGTCCTCTGGTCATGGCGACGTAGAGGTGTTCGGCGCTGGTGGCCCGGTCGACGACGAGCACGGCCTCGTCGGTGGTCACGCCTTGACCTTTGTGGACGGTTACCGCGTATGCGAGGGCGACGTGCTCGGCGACGTAGCCGCCCGGGACGGTCACGTTGCCTCGGCCGTCGAGCGAGGACAGCTGGAGGGCGCCGCGACGGCTGCGGCGGGTGATTTGCCAGCGGTCGCCGTTTCGGACCCACGCCCCGGTGGTGGTGACGAGGCGGCGGTCGTTGTGGGTGGTGACGATCTCGTCGCCGACTCCTACGGTTTGGTCGCCGACGACGATGCCGCCGGCTTCGACCTGGCCGGCGTCGACCTGATGGGCTCGGGCGCGGAGGGCGAGCTGGTCGACGGTGTCGTGGTCGGCGGCCATCACCACGACGGAGCGGCCGGCCTGTCGGGCGTCGAGCCAGGCTTGGTGGGCGGCGTCTATGGCTTGTTCGCGGTTACCGGAGCGGACTCGGTCTCGGTCGAGGTACTCGTCGATCACGGTCGAATCACCGCGGCGGAGGCGGAGGGTGGCTTGGGCTTCCCAGCGCTCGGCGAAGCGGCGGACGCCGGTGAGCTCCGCGGTTTTGGCGTCGGTGGCGAGGAGGCGGAACAGTCCGCCGGCTTCGACCGATCCGAGCTGGTAGTGGTCGCCGACCAGGACCAGCTTGCCTCCGGCGTCTTCGACGAGGAGTACGAGCTGGGCCAGGTCCCGGGTCGAGACCATCGAGGCCTCATCGCAGATCACGACCTGGCCGGGCTGGAGGCTGAGCCGGCGGTTGGATGCATCGGAGAGGAACTTGGCCAGCGTCTCGGACCGTGTGCCGGATTGCTCGGTGAGGACGCCGGCGGCGACCGCCGACGGCGCTACCCCGCGAACGGGAACACCGGCCGCCTCCCAGGCCTGGCGGGCCGCCTGGAGGCTGCGTGACTTGCCCGATCCGGCCGGGCCGACCATCACCGCCACCCGCTCCCCGCCCCCGCACAGCCGGCGGACCGCTTCGTCTTGGTCGGGGCCCAAGCATGCCTCGGCTAGCACGCGGTAGGTCGGGACTACCGCGACTCCGGCGCCGCGTCCGCTCTCGACGGTGTCGAGGATGGCCTGCTCGGTCTTGAGCGTCCACCAGGTGCTGTAGCGGACAGCGCCGTGGCGGACCTCGGGTCGGGCTGGACAGGTCAGACGGACGATGTCAGGGTGGTGGAGCAGGAGATCGGCGGCGGCCTCGATGGCCCGACGAAGAGCGTCGGCGTTCTTGGCGTGGCGAGTCGGTAGGACGACACTCAAAGCTTCGACCACCTGCGCGCGCCCCCAGGTCGAATGCTTGCGCTCCAGCAGTTCGATCGTCTCGGCCATCTGCAGATCGAGCGACGGTCGCAGCCCCACTCGAGCCAGCTTTATCTCGGTCCGGGACCTCAGCCTTCGGCTGGCTAGAGCCCCGATCCACTGCTGCGGGGGCTGCCCGACCTTTGTGGCTTCGGCCCGCCACCGGGCCCGCAGCTGACCGGTCGTCTCGGCGACGTCAGCTTTGGCGGCCCGGGAACGGTAGGCGGCGAGTTGATAGGCGGCCGCCCGCTCATCAGCGGTCAGGGACCGGCCCAACGCCAATTCCTTTTCGGCGATTAGGCCGGCCGCGCCGGCTTCGACCTGGGCCCGGCGCTTGGAGAACAGTCGGATCAGCTCGTCGGGGACGCCGACGATCTCGGCGCCGCCGTTGTCATCGACCTCGGTCCAGGCGACGCCGAGCCGGGCGGTCAGCTCAGCTCGCAGGCAGGCCTTGTAGAGCATCCCGGCCGCCTTCTGCACCTCATAGAGCTCCCGCCCGTCGATCGAAAGCCACCGCCCGTCCGAGGCGGCCTGCACCTTGTTGGCCACCAGAACATGCGAGTGGAGTTGAGGATCTCCGGCTCTTGAGGTGCGATGAACGAACACCGCCGCCACATAGCCCAAGGTGCGTTCCTGGGTCACTCCGCCCCGGCCTCGGCGGGTGAACGCGGCATGATCTTGAAGGAACTCCAGGGCCGCTTCGACCGCCGCGTCGTGGCCGGCGCGCACCGCGTCTGAGACGTCTTCGCCGGCCAGCGCCCACAGAATTGACGCCGATTTCGGCGGCGAAAATGACAGGGCGTATCCGGCCACGGCGGTGCTGTCGGGATCGAACGGACGGGCCAGCCCGACGCCCGTGACGGGATGAAAACCGTGTCCGAACAGTCGGGACAGACCTTCGAAATCGGCCTCGGCGGACAAGCCCAGCGCTTTCGTTCCGCGGCCGATCCAACGGCCTTTTTCCTCACCATGACCGGCGAAGTAGTCCTCCACGCCGGCCGCGATCTCCCGGGCGTAATAGGCCCAACCGTCGGGCGCCATCTTCGCCAGTCCCATCATGAGACGCACGCCTCCGCCGGCGAGGTCCACCCGGCGCACCCCCGGTGCAGAGGTGTCTGCTGGCGGGCGAAGAAGGAGCCGGGGCTGGGAGAGGAGTAGGGCGTGGCTGTGGATGGATGGGGGATGGTCGGGATGGAGGGAGAGGGGATGAGGGAGCGAGGGGAGATGGGGACGGGTCGGGACTGGGTCACCGTCCGGGTGCTCCCGACTCGGCCAGGCGCACCAGCGCGGCGCGCGGCACCCGCAGCTGGCGGCCCACCTGCACCACCGGCAGGCCCGACTCGCCCCGGCTGAACCGCCACCGCTGGCACAGCAGGTAGGCCGAGGTCCGGCCGATCCGCAGGACCGCAGCCGCCTCCTCCACCGTCA
>Ga0307372_10010641_pt1 | contig 12404 bp, 12 predicted proteins | sample OX1MG_FD_202533 | JGI IMG/M metagenome (GOLD analysis project Ga0307372, IMG submission 202533) | Soil microbial communities from Risofladan, Vaasa, Finland - OX-1 | ecosystem: Environmental > Terrestrial > Soil > Coastal area > Acid sulfate soil | place: Finland: Risofladan, Vaasa | collected...
CGCCGAATCCGACCTCGAGGTGGCGCGTGAGATGTTCAACGACTCGGCCGGCGACGAGAGGGACCTGGCCCAGGGCGAGGTGGCCCAGGCCGAGGCGGACATCGCCCGTCTGGAGGAGGAGCTGCGACTCCTGCTGGTGCCCCGGGATCCCAACGCCGGCCGCAACGTCATCATCGAGATACGGGGCGCCGAGGGTGGTGAGGAGGCGAACATCTTCGCCAAAGACCTCTTCGAGATGTATTCGAAGTACGCAGCCACCAGGGGATGGGGGCTCGAGGTGCTCTCTTCCAGCCCCTCCGAGCGCGACGGCCTCAACGAGATCACATTCGTGGTCAAGGGCGAGGATGCCTGGCAACGACTCGAGCACGAGGGCGGTCCCCACCGGGTCCAGCGGGTGCCGGTGACCGAGTCCCAGGGGCGCATCCACACCTCCTCTGCTTCGGTGGCGGTACTGCCCGAGGCCGAGGAGGTCGACGTAGCCATCGACCCGGGCGACCTGAAGATCGATGTCTACCGGTCCACCGGCCCCGGTGGGCAGTCGGTGAACACCACCGACTCCGCGGTACGGATCACCCATCTCCCGAGCGGTGTGGTGGTGGCCATGCAGGACGAGAAGAGCCAGATCCAGAACCGGGCCAAGGCCATGGTGGTCCTCCGCTCCCGGCTGCTGAAGGCCGAGCAGGACCGCCAGGCGGCCGAGCTCTCGGAACAGCGGCGCAACCAGGTGGGTGGCGGCGGGAGGTCCGAGAAGATCCGGACCTACAACTACAAGGACAACCGGGTGACCGACCACCGGATCAAGCTCACGCTCCACAAGCTCGATCGCATCCTGATGGGCGATCTCGACGAGTTGACGGCCGCCCTCATGGCCGACAAGCGCTACCGGCAACTGAACGGCGACTGAGGTGCCGGCCACTCGGGCCCGCATGGCCCCCGGGCAGCCCACGCCCGCTGCGGAACTGCCACCACCGGACGCGGGATGGTCGCGCCTGGTGGCGTCGATCGCCGAACGATTGGGCTCGACCCGGGAGGCAGCCTGGATCGTCGAGCAGGCCGCAGCCGAGGTGGGGCGAAGCCGCGGCGATGACCGGGAGGCCGGCCACCGCACACTCGACCGCCGGCGGTTGGACTCGATTGCCCGGGGGCTGGCCGACCGGCGAGCGGCCGGCGAGCCACTCCAGTACGTCCTGGGCCACTGGCAGTTCCGGTCGCTCGAGCTGAAGGTGGATCCCCGGGTGCTCATTCCCCGACCGGAGACCGAACAGGTGGTCCAGGTGGCGCTGGACCAGCTGGAGCGTATGTCCGCAGGCCCTCTGGCCGGCTGCGACGGTGGTGGGGCGGTGGGAGGCCCGGGCCTGGTGTGTGTCGACCTCGGGACCGGCTCGGGGGCGATCGCCCTCTCGTTGGCCGCCGAAGGTGCCGCCGGCGGTCGGAATCTGGAGGTCTGGGCCACCGACCGGTCCGCCGATGCCCTACAGGTGGCGGGCGAGAACCTCCGTGCGCTTGGCGGCTCCGACGGCGCTGCCGCAGGTCGGGTCCGCCTGGTGGAGGGATCGTGGTTCGATGCGCTTCCGTCCGAACTTGCCGGCCGGGTCGACCTCATGGTCTCCAATCCGCCCTATGTGTCCGAGTCGGAGTATTCCCGCCTCGAGCCCGTCGTCCGCCACTGGGAGCCCCGCGGCGCGCTGGTGGCATCCAGGGGGCCGGGTGGCGTCGGGGGAATGGCCGCCATCGAGACGATCATCGCCGGTTCGTGGCGCTGGCTGCGACGGTCCGGAGCCCTGGTCGTCGAGATCGCCCCCTCCCAGGCGGAGGCATCGGTGGAGGCGGCCCGGCGGGCCGGTTTCGGCCGCGCCGGCACCGACCGGGACCTGGCCGGGCGGCAGCGGATGCTGGTGGCCCGAGACTGAGCATGGCCAGGTACTCCCGGGCCTCGGATCCGGAGGCGCTGTCCCTGGCGGCCGAGGCGCTGCGGGCCGGATCTGTCGTCGCCCTCCCGACCGACACCGTCTACGGGCTGGCGGTCGACCCGTCGATACCCCACTCGGTGGAGAGGCTCTTCGCCCTCAAGGAGCGGCCTTCGGAAGTCGCCCTTCCCCTGCTGGTCGGTACGCGGGCACAGGCCGGGACCATTGTCCGGCCATTGGACGGGGTCGCCCGCGGCCTGGCCGGGCGGTACTGGCCCGGACCGTTGACACTGGTCCTCCTCCGGAGGAGGGGTCTTGACGTCGACCTCGGTGGCCCGCCGTCGGCCCGAAAGACGGTGGGTGTCCGGCTTCCGGACCATGCGCTCGTCGTGAACCTGTGCACGGAGTTGGGCCCGCTGGCGGTCACCAGCGCCAACCTCCACGGAGCTCCTCCGGCCACGACGGTGGAGGAGGTCGTGGGCACGTTCGACGAGGGCGGGCGGATGGGGGGCCAAGGGATCGCGGTCATCCTCGACGGTGGGCGGTGCGACGGGTCACCCTCGACGGTGGTCGAGTGCCTGGGCGGTTCGGTCCGGTGCCTGCGCCAGGGCGCCATCCCGTGGAGTGAGATCCGGGAGCAGTTCACCGGGGTCGGCCTGCCACCCGCTGACCCGTGAGATGGGCCTCGGGCACGGCGTCGGCTGGCGGGGACCATCGGCCCGCCATCCACTACCATCCTTGGTCCGGGGACCAACAGGTCCCTCGAGCATTGGGGGAAGTCGTGTTCTCTAGCATCGTGGTCGGGACTGACGGATCGGAGACCGCAGGAGCGGCGGTGGAACTGGCGGTGCAGATGGCCCGCGAGGGGAAGGCCACGCTCCACCTGGTGGTCGGCGTGCCTTCCCCGACCGCCGTCGCCGTGCCCGGTGGGGGTGCCAACGTGTCCGACCCGTCGGGAGAGTCCCTGCTCCGCAGCGCGGCGCAGACCATGCTGGAGAAGGTGGCCGGCGGGGTCGAGGGGCTCGACACGAAGGTCCACACCGGCATCGGGGACCCGGCCGACGTCATCGTCCGGTATGCCGACGAGGTCGGTGCCGACCTGATAGTGGTGGGCAGCCGGGGGATGCGGGGAACCCGGCGGATACTGGGCTCAGTGCCCAACAGCGTCGCCCACAAGGCCGGCTGCCACGTCCTCATCGCCAAGACCACCTGATCGGGCTGCCCGGGGACAGGGCCGAAAAGGGGGTGGGGTTGACGGTTCCCCTCCGGGCAGGGGACACTGGTTGTCTGATGGAAACTCGATTTGACGCGGCCGGCTCCGTATTCATTATCGACTAGGCACATACCCACCCGGTATGTGCCCCGACCGTCCACGTGGTGGGCGGTTTTTCAATTGCAGGGCCTTCCCACCGGGCCGGCCGCCGACAGCGACCGCAGGGAACAGCACCGCAGAGAACAGCACGGCAGAAGGGCATGAGAACAGTGACCTCGTACAAGGTGGGCCTCATCGGCGGCGACGGCATCGGCCCCGAGGTCGTCGCGCAGGCGCTCAAAGTGGTCGAAGCGGCCGGAGTGACCCTGTCCACCACCGATTACGACCTCGGGGCGGACCGATATGTCCGCACCGGCGAGATCCTTCCCGACCCGGTGCTCGAAGAGTTGCGTCAACATGACGCCATCCTCCTCGGAGCGGTCGGGCCCCCGGTGGGTTCCGGCACCGTCCCCGCGGGGGCGTTGGAACGGGGCCTGCTCCTCCGTCTCCGCTTCGAGCTCGACCTCTACGTCAACCTGCGCCCCTTCACCGGGGTGCCGGGTTCCCTGGCGCCCGACTGCGACTTCGTGGTCATCCGGGAGAACACCGAGGGCACCTACGCAGGCGAGGGCGGATTTCTGCGCAGGGGCACCCCTTTCGAGGTGGCCACGCAGGGATCGGTGAACACCCGCCACGGCGTGGAGCGGTGCGCCCGGTTCGCCTTCGGGTTGGCATCGGGGCGGTCCCGGCGCCATCTCACCCTGGTCCACAAGACCAACGTCCTTACCTTCGCCGGCGACCTCTGGCAACGAACGGTCGACGAGGTGTCGGCTGACTACCCCACCGTCACCCGGGACTACAACCATGTCGACGCAGCCTGCATCTACCTGGTCGAGCACCCGGCTCGCTACGACGTGATCGTGACCGACAATCTGTTCGGGGATATCATCACCGACCTCGCCGGTGCCATTGCCGGCGGCATCGGGTACGCCGCCTCCGCCAACCTCAATCCGGACCGCACCGGGCCGTCCCTGTTCGAGCCCGTGCACGGGGCGGCCCACGACATCGCCGGTACCGGCAGGGCCAATCCGACTGCCGCCATCCGGTCGGCAGCCCTCATGCTCGACCACCTCGGCGAGACTTCGGCTGCCGAAAAGGTGACCCACGCAGTCGCCGAGTTCATCACCTCACGACCCGACCCGACCCTGTCGACGACCGCAATCGGCGACGCCATCGCAGAAAGGCTCTAGCCATGCCCGTTGACCCTTCCGACAAGATCTGGATGGACGGCGAGTTCGTCGACTGGGCCGATGCCACCGTGCACGTGCTGACCCACACCATGCACTACGGGTCCGGCGTCTTCGAGGGCATCCGTGCCTATCCCACCCAACGCGGCGTGGCGGTGTTCCGTCTCCGCGACCACATCCAACGGCTCTTCTTCTCCGCCAAGGTGTTCATGATCGAGATCCCCTATTCGGTCGAGGACATTGTGGAGGCCACCCGCGCCCTGGTCCGTGTCAACGGGCTCGACCAGGGTTGCTACATCCGGCCGCTGGTGTACCTGGGCTATGGCGAGATGGGGTTGAACCCCATGCCCTGCCCGGTCAACGTGTCGATTGCCGCCTGGCACTGGGGCACCTACCTGGGTGACGAGGGGGTGGCCAATGGTGTGTCCACCAAGATCAGCTCCTGGCAGCGGCACGACCCCAATGCGGTCCCCACCGCGGCGAAGGGCACCGGCATGTATGTCAACTCGTCCCTGGCCAAGGTGGAGGCGCTGAAGGCTGGCTACGACGAGGCCATCCTCCTGGCTCCGGACGGTCGGGTGAGCGAGTGCACCGGGGAGAACATCTTCATCGTTCGCAAGGGACGCCTGATCACCCCGCCCACATCGGATTCGGGCGCCTTGGAAGGCATCACCCAACAGTCGGTGGAGACCATGGCCCGGGACCTCGGCTATGGCGTGTCCTACGAGCCGATCATCCGCACCGACCTCTACACCGCTGACGAGGCGTTCCTGACCGGTACCGCCGCCGAGTTGGTGCCCATCCGGTCGGTCGACGATCGACAGGTGGGCGACGGCAATCCGGGCCCGATCACCCAGAAGCTCCAGCAGACCTATTTCGCCACCGTCCGCGGCGAAGTCGACCAGTACAAGGACTGGTTGGACTATGTCGAATGACGGCCCCACGCTGAACGACGAGACGGCCCGCGGCGGGCGACCACAGGCCGGGCACGCCCATTCGCACGGGAACGGGACGAGCCATGTCCATCCCCTGACCCCGGGACAGCACGCCCACGCTCGGCGGAAGGGTGGGGAAGAAGCACTGTCCGCAGGTGCCGGGCACGACTTCGACCTGCCGGCCCTGCCCGATGCGGTCGACGTCTTCGACACCACCCTGCGGGACGGGTCCCAGCAGGAGGGTCTTTCGTTGACCGTGGACGACAAGTTGCGGGTGGCCGAGCAGCTGGACCACCTCGGGGTCACCTTCATCGAGGGAGGATGGCCGGGGTCCAACCCCAAGGACGAAGAGTTCTTCGCCCGGGCCCCGACCGAGCTCTCGCTGTCGCGGGCGACCCTGGTGGCGTTCGGCGCCACCCGCCGTGCCGGCGTGAGGGCCGAGGACGACGAGACGCTGCGGCACCTGGTCGACGCCCAGACCGAGGCGGTCTGCATCGTCGCCAAATCGTCCGAGACCCACGTGGTCGATGCCCTCCGCACCACCCTCGACGAGGCCGTGGCCATGGTGGCCGACTCGGTCGCCTTCCTCCGGGCCAACGATCTCCGGGTCTTCCTCGATGCCGAGCACTTCTTCGACGGCTACAAGGCCAATCCGGAATTCGCCAAGCGCATCCTCCGGGCCGCCGAAGAGGCCGGAGCGGAGACCCTCGTGCTGTGCGACACCAACGGGGGGACCCTTCCGTACGAGGTGGAGCGCATCGTCGCCGATGTGCTCAGCGGGTTCGAAACCCAGCTGGGGGTGCACTTCCACAATGACAGCGGGTGTGCCGTTGCCAACTCACTCGCCGCTGTGGGGGTGGGGGCCACCCACGTCCAGGGCTGCGTCAACGGGTACGGCGAACGGGCGGGCAACACCGACCTGTCGGCCGCCATCCCCGACCTCTCCCTCAAGCTGCGGGTGGGCACGATCCCACGGGAGCGGCTGGAACTGCTCACCCCGGTGTCCCACCACATCGCCGAACTGGTCAACATCGCACCGGATCCCCAGCAGCCGTACGTCGGCGCCTCGGTCTTCGCCCACAAGGCCGGGCTCCACACCTCGGCCATCGCACGGCGGTCCGATGCCTACGAGCACATCTCACCGGAGCTGGTCGGAAACGGTACCCGGTTCGTCGTGTCCGAGATGGCCGGTCGTTCGACGCTCGCCCTGAAGGCCGAGGAGTTGGGGCTCGAGCTCGATTCGCAGGCCATGTCCTCGGTGCTCGACTCCCTCAAGCGGCTCGAGCACGAGGGTTACCACTTCGAGGTGGCCGACGGCTCGCTCGAGCTACTGCTGCGGAACGCAACGGGTTGGCAACAACCCTATTTCGAGCTCGAGTCCTATCGGGTCATCGCCGATCACGGCGAGGGCCGGTCCACCGAGGCCACGGTGAAGATCCTGGTCGGGGACGAAAGGACGGTGGCCACGGCCGAGGGCAACGGACCGGTGAACGCGCTGGATGGAGCCGTACGGGGAGCCATCGGAGCCCGCTACCCGGCGCTGGCCGACGTGCACCTCGTCGACTACCGGGTGAGAGTGCTCGACTCGGCCAAGGGCACCGGATCGGTCACCCGGGTACTCATCGACTCCACCGACGGCAACCGCACCTGGACCACCATCGGAGTGTCGGAGAACATCATCGCCGCGTCCTGGCAGGCCCTCTCCGACTCCATCGTCTACGGTCTGCTCCACGCGGGAGCGCCCTCCGGCAGCTGACAGGGCGGCAGATCCGTTGCAGACCGACCATCAGGAGTCTTTGCCGTGACCCAGCCCAGCTTTGTGCCGATAGTCGAGGCCGACCAGGTCCGCCCCGCGTATCGGCTCAAGGTGCCGGGCGCCTGGACCCAATCCCGGCCCGCAGAGCTTCTGGGGGCTGAGCAGCCCGTCGGTCCCCGGCTGGGCAGCCCCGGTCCGGACCAGGGATTCGCCCTGAAGCTGGCCCGCCGATTCGAGGAACGCCTGGAGCTCGGGCCCGGAGAGTCCACAGAGGACGCCATCGCCGGCTGTACGGCGGTGGCCATGCGCCGCTGCGCGCGCTTCGGGCGGGCCCCGGTCGTCTACGACCTGGCCTTCGGGTTCACCTTGTGGGGGTTCCTCGGAGGCGCCCCTTCCGACCTGGTCGATGCGCGCGGGCCGCTCTTCCGATCTGCCGCCCGCCACTACCAGGCGCAGCGGGCCATCGCCGACAGTGTCGTCGACTCGGTGCTGCGGCTCACACCGGAGGCCGTGGCCGGACGGATCGGCCGCTGGCGGGAGCTGCTCGCCATTCCGGCACCCGGCGGGCACTGAGAGCCGGTCGTCAGCGCCCCTTGCGCCACCTGCGCTTGGCCGGCGCTCCGGCGGTCGGGCTGGTGCCCGACGAGGAAGACGCGGTCGCCCCGCTCCTCGCACCGGCCATCGACCGGGCAGCGGCAGGAGCGGTGGCATTGCGCTCATCTTCGCTGCCGTACTTCACCGAGATGTTGTCGGCCAGGTGCGAGCCCTCGAGGGCCTTCTTGAAAAGGTCGGGGAATTGCGGGCCGACCTGGGTCGACCGCTCCGACTGACCCTGCCACCGGTGCGGCTCGGACCCCGCGGCCACCTGGGCGGGCGCCCGGGCGGGTACCTGGACGCGGGAATCGTCCCGCACCGACGGGTGCAATTCAGGTGGATACCACTTGCCGTCGCTGGCGACCCACCAGCCTGGCCCCTCGGGTCTATCACTCATACGGTTGCCTCCACTACTCTGCGTGGTAATTGAATAATGATTTATGGTAGCCCGGCGAGGGCTGAAAGTCATCCGGGTTCATTGTCGGCCGATTGAGATGCCCACTTGAGCACCCCTGGTCAGGGCCGGTCACCTGGGAGACGCCCCGGCTGTAGGGGCCTGGTGACACGATCCGGCACCCCGGTGGACCGGTTTGCCGGCCACTCAGGGTGTTGCCACCGGTAACGCTGAGTACCTTTGTCGGGATGGATGCGCCACCCTTCGCCCTGACCGAGACCCACCGGCAGTTCCGACGAACCCTGCGCAGATTCGCCGAGGACCGGATCGCCCCCGGCGCCGCGGAGGCGGATCGGGAGGCCACCTATCCGCAGAAGTCGTTCGACGCCTGTGTCGAGCTCGAGCTCCCCGCCCTGGGCATCCCGGTCGAGTACGGAGGAGCGGGAGCCGACATGGTGACCCAGGCGATCATGGCCGAAGAGCTGGCCCGCGTCTGCGCCTCGACCTCACTGACCATCCTGATCTCCAAGACCGGGATGTTCCCGCTCATCAACTGGGGGACCGAGGAGCTCAAGCGGAAGTACCTCCCGCAGGTGGCGTCCGGTCTGCACCAGGCCAGCTACTGCCTGTCCGAGGCGGACGCGGGGAGCGATGCCGCCGCCCTGCGCACCCGGTCGGTCCGCGACGGCGAGCACTACGTCCTTTCCGGGACCAAGTACTGGATCACCAACGCGGGGGTCTCGGACCTCTACACCGTCTTTGCGGTCACCGACCCGGCTGCCGGTCGCCGAGGTATCAGCTGCTTCCTCGTCGAGGCCGACTGGGGTGCCGAGGTCGCGCCACTCGAGGACAAACTGGGACTACGGGGAAGCCCGACTGCCGCAGTGAGATTCGACGAGGTCAGGGTGCCGGTGGCCAACCGCATCGGTGAGGAGGGGATGGGATACACCATCGCCATGCGCACGCTGGACTGCAGCCGCCCCACCATCGGCGCCCAGGCCGTCGGCATAGCCCAGGGCGCCATCGACTACGCCGCCGGCTACATGAAGGAGCGCAAGGCCTTCGGCCGGGCCATCGCCGACCTGCAGGGGCTGCGGTTCATGCTGGCCGAGATGGCCATGCGCACCGAGGCGGCGCGGACACTGGTGTACCGGGCATGCTCCCTCATCGACGGCGGGGATCCCGAAGGGGAACTGTCCATGGTGGGAGCCATGGCCAAATGCTTCGCCTCCGATACCGCCATGGCCGTCACCACCGATGCGGTCCAGTTGCTTGGTGGGTACGGGCTGACCAAGGACTTTCCCGTCGAACGCTTCATGCGGGACGCGAAGATCACCCAGATCTACGAGGGCACCAACCAGGTCCAACGGGTGGTGATCGCAAAGAAGCTGCTCGGATAGGGTTTCTGGCTCTGCGGCTCGGAGCGAAATCGATCGATTTCAGCTTTATCCCTACTCAACTACGGTGGGGCCCGCTTAGATGTGGATCGAGCCGTCGGGCTGAAATGTCCCGCCAGGATTGTGTGCCACCTCCCACACGTATCCATCAGGGTCGGCGAATGCCCCAGTCGTACCCCCCCAATCGGCGACGGCGGCGTTGACTGCACACGATGACCGGGGTAGCTCCGGGGTGTGCCCGACATCGCCCGGGAGCGGGCGACTATAGAGCGGGGTCAACCGATACATCGTCTCGAACCGATGACGCTCTCCAGAAGAACTCAAGCTGGATGTTGTCGGGATCCCGAAACGTGATCATGGCATTATCGGTATACCACAGGTTCTTGACACCCGAATGGACAACCCCAAGCTCATCGAGCCGGTTCGCCCACTCCTGTAGCTCGTCATGGCGAGCCACGAGAAACTCAAGGTGATCGAGGCCCGTTCGGACCTCATCGAACGGTTCGCCGTGATTTGATGCATGCCCTACGAGACACAGCACAAACCCACTTCTCGGCTCGATGAGGGAGATGTAATGCATGTGGCCATCGGCCGATGCGAAGTCGTACAGCTCCTCCATGTCCAACAGCTTGCTGTACCAGGCTGCGCTGCGATGTAGGTCTCGAACGGTGAGATTGACCTCCACTCGGCCCGTGATCGAAGGCATCAGGGAAGTCTGTCACTCCGGCAGCTGTGCAGCTCCGATGGCGAAGAGATCCGATCTGTATCAAGCGGTTGGTGCAGGGCCGATGGGTGTGTCAGAACGCCGGGAGCGTGTCATCCTTCGCCATATCGGCGGCTGTCACTCCGGAATGCCGTATTTGTCTGGACTACCGGCCCTCCTCGTGCGTCACCATCTGGCGGTGAGCAAGATGCACCGTCTCGCTTCAACGCTGGGAGGTGATCCTGTGGGCGTACCGCTGCATGCCCACGTCCCACCCGTTGGGGGAAGCCACCGCACCGTGCATCTGCTCCCAGCCGTCCCCGTGGCGCTCGATGTGGCGGTGCTCGAGCTCTACCCGGGTTCTTCCTTCACCGTCCGGGGTGAATGTCACCTCGACCTCGCTCGTCCGTCCGGGATCGGACTCCACCTGCCACGTCAGGCTGATGTCCCAACTGAACACGACTCGGTGTGGGGGGTCGTAGGCGAGGACTCGAGCCCAACGGCACTCCGACCCGTCGACTCCCCGGTCGATGATCGAGCCGCCCACTCGGGGCTCGAACTCCATCGAAGCCAGTTCGGCTTGCAGGATGTGGTGGTCCGGCGGCCACCAGCCGGCGATGTCGTCGGTGAACACTGCGAACGCCCGGTCGACTGTGGCGTCGACAACGATGGACGACCGGACTGGGGTGCTCTGAACGTCAGGCATTACTGGCTCCTTCGGTGGACTCGATACGCGTCTTGTACGAGAGCAGCGCGACGTCCCAGAACCGATCGAGGTAATCGCGCAGGTCAGTGATGCCACGTGGGTCCACCGCATAGACCCGCCGGGTGCCCTGCGGGGTGCTCCCTACCAATCCGGCATTTTTCAGCACCTTCAGGTGCTGAGAGACAGCCGAGCGGCTCACCGGCACCATCGCCGCCAGCTCGCTGACGGCAGCCGGATGCTCCCCCAGGTGCTCGAAGATCGCCCGACGGGTTGGATCGGCGAGGGCGGCAAATGCATCGGTGTTAGTCATCACTAACCGTTAGTGTGCACTAATGGATTCCGACCCGTCAAGCTGGACCTCATAAGTGCCTTGTGCGGGGATCGCAGACTCCATGGGGAGGTTGCCCCTGTCGCTGAAAGCCGGGAGGGTGACGCCGACCCGCACGAGTGGGACGGTACAACGAGGGTCCGTCACGGTCGTCGCCTAGGAGTGGGTGTCATCGCGACCGATTGCTTGCCTAGATCTCTCATTCTGGACGGCAATCGGGATTCTTCTTATGGCGTGCCCATTGGTGACCGATAAACAACTGTGGAGCTGGATCTGTTGTCCGGCAGCGATCTCAAGAATCGGCAACTGGCGCAGGACGACGAATCCGAATCGGTCGATCAATCTTTGGCCAGGCACGAGCAGCGCTTCTGGGTGTCCCATATCCGGCTTGGCTATGCGGTTCTTGCTGGCGGAAGCCTCTTCGCACTGGCCTACTTCACCGCTACGCCCAATGGATCTCACCGACTTGTCCTCCTGACGGTGAGTTCACTCAGCCTCATCGTCGCCGTTGGGGCTCTCTTGTTTGTAGACAGGGTCTCCGTGTGTCCCCGGCAGGCCACCTTTTCGCTAGCCTCAACCCTCTCGGCAGGAGCAGCCCTCTCTCTCTGTATCTATCTCGACGGCGGACTGGACAGTCCCCTCATCATTCTGATGGCTCTCCCTATCATGAGTGCCTCATTGGCCCTTCCGGCCAAGAAGGTGATGATCTGCGGAATCGCGGGATTCGTTGAGTTCGGTGTGGTGGCGTCCACAGATCGAAATGTCGACTCCACGACGAGTGCAATCGCGGCACTCTCTGCACTTCTGGCAGGCACAATGGCTCTGAGCATGGGTGCCGCCGTCTATCGTTCGCGCCTCGAAGTCGAAGAAGATCGGTTCATTCAAGAACTGCATCGGCAAACGCACACTGATTCGCTCACTGGATGTCTGAATCAGGGAGCTTTCTATGAACGTCTCGATGTCGAGATCAACCGCGCCTTGCGACACGGTGAGTCATTGAGCCTGCTCCTAGCCGACATCGACTTGTTCAAATCATTCAATGACTCCCATGGTCACGCCGAGGGAGATGCAGCACTCTCCAAGGCTGGGGCCATCATGAGGACTACCAGCCGGTCCGGCGACACCGTTGCACGCGTCGGGGGCGACGAGTTTGCTGCAATCCTGCCGACGACTGATCTGGCCAGT
>Ga0307372_10010642_pt1 | contig 12403 bp, 13 predicted proteins | sample OX1MG_FD_202533 | JGI IMG/M metagenome (GOLD analysis project Ga0307372, IMG submission 202533) | Soil microbial communities from Risofladan, Vaasa, Finland - OX-1 | ecosystem: Environmental > Terrestrial > Soil > Coastal area > Acid sulfate soil | place: Finland: Risofladan, Vaasa | collected...
TTGACGGCGAACTCCGCCGGATTCACTGGGGCGCCAGGCCAGAGGAGGGCATAGGCGCGAGGATAGTTGCCGCGCGGTGCCCGGCGCATGGCCGGTCGTGGCTGGGGCGAGGTCGCTGCCGAGGTGCGGGCCATCGGGTCCAAGATCGACCAGCTGCCTCGTAGGTACAACATGATCCTCAGGAGCAACTGACCGAGAGGAGCAACTGACCGAGGCTGTCAGGGGCCTCAGAGAGCCAGCCCCGTGGCCCGGACCACGACCAATACCACCAGGGTGACCACAACGATGGTGAGGACGCGCCGGAGCCAGCGCCTCCGATAGCGCTTTGAGGCGAGTAGCCCGACCCCCAGCAGCGCGACACGAGTCCTGGGCCTCACGACGCCTTGAGTTCGGTGTTGTAGACGCTGTCGGGGTTGAGTGCGCTCGGAGTCCACTGCAGGAGGAGCTTTCCTGACAGCGGCACCTCAAAGTAGAGCGTGGCCGAGGCACGGCCGCGGGGCACGAGACTGTCGATCGAGGTCGACGATGGGCAGTCCAGTGAGCTGTAACTGTCATACGACTGCCCGCTCGCGTCCACGGCCGTCAGTTCGTACAGCGGGAGTTCCCACGGAGATGAGTCTCCGTTGAACAGCGCGACCCGCACGCTGACGCACTGATCTCCGGGGTTTGGCGTCGAATACGCCGAAGGGGCCACCGCTTGGGCGAAAGCTATGACCGTGACCTTCTGATGTGCTCCGTTGGTCATGGCTTTCCCGACGGCATAGAGCTTAGGACCGCTCGACTTGTGGCGCTTCTTCTTCTTCTTGTGCCCAACGGTGACCACGTTGGGCATGTGCTGAGGCTGAACGCTCACGCGACTTGGACGCTGGATTGTTCGGGCGCTGAACCCTGAGCCGAGGAACAGAGCACCAGCCACGAACATCGCGGCCACCCCAATGGCCAATAGACGGATCGAAGTACCTGTAGGCATCGCCAACCTCCTTTCCGAGTTGGCGCCAAGCTAGGGTCTGCGAAGGCCGATCCGTATCAACTCGCTCTCTCTCTCGACCCTACCACGTACCCGGTGAACGTGCCGGTTCCGCCGCGCCTCGTAACAAGACTGCTCTCCGCTGGGACTTAGCTGGCCCCCTGCAGGGGCAACCACCTCTCGGTCCCTTGGTCCTGGACGTTGCGTAGCGAGTCCTGGAGGCTGCTAGCGGACCGTACATTGAGGACTCCATGCTGGTTCCCCGGTTCCTTCCTGGAAAGGAGAGACGCGATGAGGCGGCTCGGGTACCTCACGCGGCTGACCTGGAGGGACCTGAACGGCCGACCCAGCTCTTTGGACCGGCTGAGGGAGACCTGATCGCAGAACTTTTTCTTGGGATCAACGACATTTTGGATCTAGATCCGTCAGGAACCATGTCTGCTGATGAACTTTTCATTAGCCTGGGACTGAGAAGCCTGGCGGCGCATGATCCCCAGGCGGCCTCCAGCTTCATATCGCCCCAGCCAGCGGTGGACCGTGCGCCGGTCCACTCCCCACTGGACGGCGACCTCCGAGATCGACCGACCGTCGCTGATGACCGCCAACACCGCCTGGTACCGCTGTTCAGCCACGCTCATGTACCTCATGAGCGCCACTGTGACCAATCAGCCGAAGTTGCTGGGACACCTCAGCCGAAGTTGTGCGACCCATCAGCCGAAGGCCTTTGGCGACGCGTCACCCGAATTAGCACACAACCGTGGTGCCCGCAGCAGGACTCGAACCTGCAACCTTGGGATTAAGAGTCCCCTGCTCTAACCAGTTGAGCCATGCGGGCCAGCCTCCTCGTGAGTCTAGCGGTGGCAGTAGTCTGAACGGGGCGGCGGCAGATCCAATGCCACTTCAGACGAGCTCCGAGCGCTCCACGAACCAATCGCGCTATCCTCCCGCAGCCGGCCCGGGGCCCCAACCCCGGAGCCGGTACGCGCCCAGGCCCCCGGAGTGTCCTGTTAGGGATTCTGGTCCGCTGGACGCGGAGGGTCTGACACCTGTTCGGGACCATCGGAGTCCCACGGGCTATACGTGCTAGGCGCATGGGTCTTGGCTCGTCAGCCGCGCGCTGCCAGGTCTTAGGTGTCGCGCCAAACGCATTTAACCACCGGTTTGCACGATTGAGTGTGCCTACACGCCGATAGCTCTACGCGTCGGCAGAAGCTTCTCCTACGTCTGCGATACTCGGGCTACGGTAAGTCGGTCGCAATCTCTTGAGGAACCCCTATCGATGTCTTCCCAAAGGCTCTTTCACGGGGATCTGATTCGACTAGCGGCTCCCCGCCCGGAAGACGCGGAGGTCCTATCGCGGTGGAGTGAAGACGGCGAGTACCGGCGAGCAATGGATACCGACGCTGCCCGTCCGCTACCGACCGAGGTCTTCGCCGAGCGTGACCAGGTATCTGAGGCGTCGGCAGGTGCCTACGAGTTCCGGGTCCGAACCGTTCAAGATGACCGCCTGGTTGGATTCGTGGCGATCTTTAGCATCGAGTGGCCCAACAGCCACGGCTGGATCGCGGTCGGTATCGGCGACGCTGACGATCGGGGCAAGGGATTCGGCAAGGAGGCCACCAGCCTGGGCCTGGGCTACGCATTCCACGAACTGGGGCTTCGGCGATTGAGTCTGGACGTGATCGCTGACAACTTGCCCGCCATAGCCCTGTATCGCGGACTGGGATTTCGGGAGGAGGGTCGGCTTCGGGAGCGGCTCTATCGGGACGGCCACACCACCGACCTGATCTACATGGGGCTGCTCCGGCGGGACTGGGAGTCCGGAATCAGGCCGTCTTCGTCAAGGTCTGAGCCCGGCCAGGATTAGGTCACAAGTGCAGGAACCGCCCTCTGTCTCACCGAGCCGGGGCAGCTGGCCGCCGTGGTCTCATCGCGATCAATTGCGGGCTTCCGACGTAGACCGGGAGCAGGTCGTCATGGAACTCAAGGAGCACCATGTCCAGGGTCGGCTCAGCACAGAAGAGCTCAGCGAGCGCTCCCGCCTCGCCTTCGCTGCCAAGACGAGTGGGGAACTGAACGGCCTCCTGGCAGACCTTCCTGGCCGACCGCGAGGGCCGATGACGGTCTGGGAGGGGGTGCGCTCGCTTCGCTCCAGGGGGCCATTCCCAGGCCTTGGCTACCTGGGCTTCTGGCCCCGCGGGGGAGCACTCGTGACCGATCTGGTGCTGCTTGGGGCAGCCGGGGCCGTCCTTCAAACACTCAGCCGCGATGGTCACCTCTTCGGTCCCATCGCCGTGGTCCAAGTTGGCTACTTCGTGGTTCTCTGGGCGACAACCGGGAAGACGGTCGGGCTCTGGCTGGTGGGGGGCCGAGTCGTACGAGAGGAGGACGGAGGACGCCTAGGTTTGGGCCGGAGCCTGGTCCGGATGGTCGGATATGTGGTCGACGTGGCCACCTGTTTCCTGGGGTTCGCGTGGGCCGGAGTTGACCGGCGCAAGCAGGCGTGGCACGACAAGATGGCGGGAAGTTACGTGGTGCGCCGCCTCCACTGAGGAATCTCCGCTGAGCAGCGGCCCTGCTCTCCTGGCCGGTCCGCTCACCCATTCACTGCCGAATCGTCTGGAGATCCGATGCAGGGCCGCCAGGACGGGAAGTCCGAGCACCAAGATCATGACTCCGTTGCCGCCGGCACGGAAGGCGTCGTAAGCGGCCGAGGTCACCGCGTAGTACTTGACGAAATGTTCCAGAGCGGTCAAGGGCGCCAAGTGCGGGCTCCAGCCGATCTGCGGCGACGAGAAATAGAAGGTCCAGTTCCAAACGTCCATCACCGCCCCGAACGCAAACCCGGTGACCACACCAACCCCGGCCAGCAGGAGTACGTCCCGACGGCGCGGCCGCTGCTGGGCCAGTACCAGGCCGACCAGACCGGCAAAGGCACCCACCCACCCCACAGCGAACAGTTGGTACGGCACCCAGGGGCCGATACCACCGGTGACCAGCGCCGACACCAGGAGGGAGCAGGCGCCCAGGAGGAAGCCGAACTCAGGTCCGAGGGCGTAACCGCCGCAGAGCACTAGAAGGAAGATCGGACTGAAGCCGCCAACCCCAGTGACAAGAGCGGCTCGGAGCCCAGCATCAATTGCACTCAGGGCGGCCAGCAGGGCCAGTTGGCGTGAGTCCATTCGTCTGGTGCCGACCTCGATTGCCAGCAGGCCCAGTACCGCCCCGAGTCCGATCGCCAGAGCCGGTGTTGCTGCTGGGAGTCCTAGCCCGCTGAAGGGCCAGAGGAAGAGGCCGACCCCGAGTCCGGATATGACGAGGAGCTTCATGCCGCCTGCTCGCTCGACTCCCGGAGGTGACCGCCGGCCAACTCCATCACCCGGTCACCGATCTGATGGGCAAACTGGGTGTCGCTGGTCGCCACGAGCACTGCCGACCCCTGGGCTGTGAGCCGATCCAGGACCTTCAGCAGAAGCGCCCGAGAGTTGGGGTCGGCTCCTCTGGTCGGCTCATCGAGGAAGACCATCTCCGGGCGTCCGACCAGGACGGCGGCGAGCGCCGCCCGCTGCCGTTGGCCGGTGCTCAGGTCGCGCGGATCAGAATCCGCCAATGAGGAGAGCTCGAACTCCTCCAGAATCGGCCCGGGCTGGCAGTCCAACTGCAGCCAGCGGATGGTCTGTCTCACCTCGTCGAGAAGGGTTGCCTGATGGAGGATTCCGCCGGGTTCTTGGGGCAGGTAGGCGCAGCGGCCGGGGCGGCGGAAGAGCGCTCCCGAGAGCGGTCGAAGGAGGCCAGCGGTCGTCCTAAGGAGGGTCGTCTTACCACTGCCGTTGGGGCCTGTAAGGCAGACCACCTCTCCTTCCCTACCGGCCAGGTCGATTCCGGTACCCACTGGCTCTGCGTGACCGACGGCCAGGTCATTCAGCTCCCAGACGACAGCACCCGTTGCACGGCCACGCCTGGCGGGGAGAGCCGGAGGTCCTGACCGGCGCACTTGGGGAGACGCTAGCGAGCCCTGTTCGAGTTCCAGCTGGTGACAGCCCGGCATGTCTACTCTCCAGGGTCGGTGCTCGGCGATCACCACCGCCAGCCCTTGGGCCGCCAGCCCCTGGCATGCCAGACGCAGCGAGTCTGCGCCGCTGTCGTCCAGCTGCGAGGTTGGCTCGTCGAGGAGTAGCAGTCTCGGCCGCATGGCCAGGGCGGCGGCCAGGGCCACCCGCTGTCTCTGGCCTCCGGAGAGGGTTGCGATCCTCCTCTCGGCGAGCTCGGGGATGCCCATGGTTTCAAGGCCGCAATCCACTCGCTGGGCTATTTCCAGAGGCGGCAGGCCGAGGTTCTCGGGGCCGAAGGCAACCTCCCGGCGTACGGTGGCCAGGACGAATTGGGACTCCGGTTCCTGAAAGACCATCGAGACGGCTCGTGCCAGCAATCTGGTTGAAGTGGTGCGAAGGTCGGCCCCCAGGACGGATGCTCGTCCCCAGGCTTGTCCGCCGTGGAAGTGCGGTACCAGGCCATTCAGGCTGCGCAGAAGAGTGGTCTTGCCGCTCCCGGAGGGCCCCCCGATGAGGGTCACTCCCCCGGCCAACTCAAAGCTGATGGCACGCAACGCCGCATCAGCGGCCTCCGGATAGCGGTAGCCAAACTCCTCGAACCGAGCCAGTTCAGCCACGGGCCAGGACCGGAGCGAAGAGTGCCAGGCAGCAGGCGGCGGGCCACCAATTGAGAGCGGGGAGTAGCAGCGTCGGGTACGGCTGCCAGCTGGGAATCTGACCTAGGACGAGGGCCAGGACGAAGGCTACAATCGCCCCACCAGCGGCGGATGCCGTCAGCAGATCCGACGGGTGCCAAGTCGAAGTGGCCAGAGCTGACCGCGATCCGGAACCGAAGGCCCTTGCCTCCATCGCCTCCGCCATTAGCACCGACCCCTCGATGGTGGTCAGCACCGAGGGGACCAGGACTGCTGTCCAAGAGCGCAACCCGCGGGGACGCCAGCCCCGCATCTGCTGCGCCTCCCGAACCGCAACGAAGCTATGCCCCAGGCGCGGGACCAAGGTAAGGGAGGCGCCCACGGCAGCTCCGGTGTGTGACAGGGCCGCCGGAAGAGAGTCCACCAGTTGGTGGGGCTCGACCACCAGGGAGAGGGTGATGCCGGCGACGAGGCAGGCGGCCAGACCGAGCGCGATATCGAACCCATAGACAGCTCCTTCGACTGTCAGGGGCCCGCCCAGGGCTGGCAGCCACCCGGGCAGGGCGACCACGATGTTCTGTCCGGTGTGGCTCAAGAGAAAGTTGAAGAGGATGGTCAGAGCGGCCGCCGCGCCAACCGCCAGTAGGGCCGGTCGTAACCGAACCTCGTGCCGACGCCGGACGGCGAGCACCACCACCGCCGCCCCCAGAGTGAGGACCCGGCAGACCGGATCCTCACTCCCCAGGCTGAGCAGGAGCACAGCTGCGACCCAGACGGCCAGTGCGCGCGGGTTCACCGGGTCACGTCATCGGCGGCCGGGGTGGAGGCGCGGCCGTGCCGCTGCTGGGGTCATAGCGCCAGCCGAGCCCTTGGCCAGACTTCAGCTCGACCTCACCGATCCCGGTGGAAGCGGACTTCCACTTGCCGCCGCCCGTCCAGAGGAAGAGCGCCCAGTACGGCTGTCCGGTAGGGAAGCAGGAGGTGTACGACTTCGGGTCATGATCAATTTGGCAGATGCCCTCGCCGTAACTGAAGTGCTCACTCGAAAATTCGATCTTGCTGCGTTTTAGAGCGGTCTCCCCGGCGATTTCGCCGCCGTTGAAGTTGACGCAGCTGTCCACCACATGGTGGTCACCGGTCTCGACCACAACTTCGACGTGGTGACCGGAGCCGGAGCAGCTAGCTCGTGGGGTGGACCCGCTGCCACTACCGCCCCCGCAGGCGGACACCAACACTCCCAAAGCGATCGTAGCCAGTGCTGCGCTGGCCAATTGAGACGATCTCACCGTCTCTACCTCCTGGCGGCGGTTTGGTCCCGTCACGCCAGAGGTAGACCTGCCGCCGAAGGCCGACCGTCCCGTTGCGCGCGGGGGTGCGTCGATCCCGCCGGGCCGGTCTCCTGGCTCGCGGATCAACGCCTGTAGCCGCCTTCCCGGGACTCTCCCAGTGGCTCGCTGGCTCAGGTTCCCCGCACACAGTTGCGCGACAGCTCCGGCCTTGGGGGCAGTCCCCGCACCGGATTCCCATTTGCCCTTCGGGCTATTCGGATGTGTGTTGAATGGTACGGCGAGGGTGGCACCTGTGGCGGCGTCCCGCCCCCCGTTCCCAATCGTGGGCATCACGGCACGGTTCGCGCAGAGACCGGGCTCACTGCCAGACTTGAGGGCAGATTTGAGCCATGGAGACTCCCATGTCGGAACAGATGCCGGCCTCGCCCGAACCGATCCAGTTCATCTCCGCGGTGCTCCTCACCTCGGATGATCCAGACCGGCTGGTGACCTTCTACCGCGAAATTCTGGGGGTGCCTCTCGTCCCCGAGCGGCACGGCGACGGCCGCTCTCACTTTGGCTGCGAGCTAGGCGACGTTCACTTCGCCATCCACCCGGCAGTCGGCACGAGTCCCGGAGGTGCGCTCAAGTTGGCACTTTGGGTTTTCGATCTCGCTAGCCTGGTGGCGCGCCTTGACGCGCTAGGCGTTCCCCTCGAGTATCCGATCGAAAACTTGGGCGAGGCTTCGCTAGTAACCGCAGTTCGTGACCCCGACGGCAACGAAGTGGAGCTGACGCAAATGGGCGACTCGTGGTGGCAGCACCTGGCTGACCGCAGAGCCGAGGGAATCGACCTAAATGAGCCGGAGGCCCCAACCCGGCTGAGCACCGCGACACTGCCGCTCTGGTGGCTGGGTGTCACACAACACGGCAAGGTCGACCAGCTCAGCGATCATCGGCGACGCCGGGGTCTCGCAGCTAGCTTCCCCGGAGCTTGCCCCAGCCCACTGCTGAGCCAGCTTCGAGCGCGGAGTGGTCAAGGGCCGACATGCCCGTTCCCGAAGTCTGTACGGGAATCTGACTCGGTCAACAGTTGCCCAAGCACACCTCGGTCGCTACAATCCCGATCCAAATTGGCTGGACCGGGAGGGGGCGAAAGATGACTGTGATTGCAAGCGAACGGGTGTCCGAGTCGCCCGGTCTCCGAAGGGGCGCCATCGGTCTGCGGGAAGTGCTCTTCCAGAGCATCACTGACATGGCTCCCGGCGCCGCGATCGCGGCCTCCATCCCGGCCGGGGTGGCCTTTGCCGGAGGGGCCTTGCCTCTAGCCGTGATCGTGGCCCTGATCGCGTGCATGCTCTGCGCCTCATGCGTCGGGGAACTGGCCCGAGAGCTGCCCTCGGCCGGATCGATGGGCACCTACACCGCCCGTGGCCTGCATCCCTCGGTCGGCTTCCTGGTGAACTGGGGCTACGTGGCGGTCGGCGCCTTGATCCCGCCCTTGGTGCTGCTCCAGTTGGGGTACACCGTGGCCGGCACCATCAACAGCTACGACCACGGGTTCTCTTTGAACATGTGGTGGCCCTTCACCATCCTCGGAGCGCTGATCGTTTTGGCGGCGGGCTACTACGGGATCCGAACCTCGGCCCGACTGGGGACCATCCTCGGTGCCTTCGAGATCATCGTCTTCGTGGTACTGGCCGTTCTCTTTGTGGTCAAGGCAGGAAGCGCCAACACGCTCAGCGTCTTCACCACCAAGTACACCCCGCTCCACTACCAGGGTCTGACTGGGGTCATCGCCGGCTCGGTCTACACCGTGCTCGCCTTCGGCGGATTCGAGGGTGCGGCCCCACTTGCCGAGGAGACCAAGGACCCCGGGAAGACGATCCGCCGGGCGGTCCTGCTGGCCACCTTGGGCATCGGCATCATCTACGTCTTCACCACCTACGCCGCCGATGTCTACTTCGGTCCCGGCCACTTCTCATCCTTCAGCAGCGCGGGACCGGCCTCATGGGAGGGGATCGCTAAGTCGTCCTACGGGATCTTCTGGCTGTTCGTCTTCCTGGCCATTGTGAATTCGACCATTGCCAACTCCAATGCCGGTGTGAACGTCTCGACCCGGACCGCCTTCGCGATGGGCCGTATCCGCGCCTTTCCGGCATTCTTCGCCAGGGTCAATTCCCAGCACCGGTCTCCCCACTGGGGAATCCTCGCTGCCTTCATAGTCAGCGTCGCGGTCGCGCTGGGCCTTGGGCTGCACTTCGATCCCTTTGTGGCGTTCTCCATGGTGGGGACGGGGATCGTGATCATCCTGGCGGCCATCTACATCCTGGTCGATGCCGCCTGCATCGGCTATTTCACGCGCACTCGAGGCCGCCAGATCAACTGGTTCCTCCACGTCATAGTGCCCATTCTCGGGATCATTGCCTTCATCCCGGCCTGGTTCAGTGCGGCTGGGATCCCGGTTTTCTCATTCATCTCGCCTTTGCCGGCGCCGTATTCCTACATGGGTCCGGCGATGGGCGTTTGGATCCTCTTGGGGGTTGTCTACATGATCTACCTCTATCGCAAGGATCCTCAGCGAGTGGTGCAGGTGGGGCTGGTTCATCTCGACCTGGACGTGGCTCCGGTCCCGCCGGTGGCCAGCTGAGCCGGTGGGGCCTGCCGAGGCAGGCCAGCTAGATGAGCCAGCTGGAGGTGCGGGCCTTCAAGCCCGAGCCAGGGCAGTTCGCCTGGACCTTCGGCGGCGCCCCGCCCCTGGCCCGCGTCCAACCCGGAAGCATCCTCGAGGTCTTCACCGAGGACTGTTTCGCCGGCCGGGTCAAGAGTGAGCGGGACCTGGTCTCAGAGGTCTGCGAGTTTCCTTTCCTCAACCCTCAGACGGGACCCTTCTACATCGAGGGGGCTGAGGTGGGTGACACCGTGGCGGTCCACTTCATCTCAATTGAACCGGCCCGCGACTGGGCCGCCTCGACAACGGTGCCCCTGTTCGGGGCGCTCACCGCCACTCACCTCACGGCGCTCCTGAACAAACCCCTGCCCGAGGTGGTTTGGATGTGGCAGCTCGACCGTGACCGCCGCCTCTGCCGCTTCGAGGCCCGCTCGGGCGGCTTCGTTGTTGACCTGCCGATGGACCCCATGCATGGCACGGTCGGGGTGGCGCCCGCCAACTTGGAGGTGCGCTCCGCGCTTGTTCCCGACGCCTTCGGGGGCAACATGGACACCCCGGAGATGCGGGCGGGGGTGACTTGCTACTTGGGCGTGAACGTGGAGGGCGCCCTGCTCTCGCTGGGGGACGGCCACGCCCGCCAGGGGGAGGGCGAGACTTGCGGAGTGGCGGTGGAGTGTGCCATGAACAGCGTGATCGCGGTCGACCTGATCAAGGGTCGACCCTGTCCCTGGCCTCGTCTCGAGACCGACGACTACATCATGTCGACTGGTTCGGCTCGGCCTTTGGAGGATGCCTTCCGAATCGCCCAGAGCGATCTTGTCCACTGGCTGGGAGAGGACTACAGCCTGGAAACCCTCGACGCCTATCAACTGGTCACCCAGGGAGTGCTTTCTCCCTTGGCCAATGTCTGCGACACCAACTACACGTCGGTGGCGAAGTTTCCCAAGCGGTTCCTTCCCGGCAATCCCGCCATGGAAGACAGCCATCGACACCTCCGCCAGCTCTCCCAGGAGTACCGGGCCGGCTGACTGTGGTCAGGGGGCCTTCGCCAGTGGTCCCCGGTTGGCACTCGCTGGTAGGCGCCGTCCCAGACGCTCGGCGAAGACCACTAGGCCGGCCGCCACCGCTGCCCAGAGGAACCACATCCCGGGCCTGACCACTGACCCGATCACAAGCCCGCCTACGGTCGGTCCAATCAACAGGCCGACTCCCCAGGATAGGTTGAAGGCCGCCATGTAGCGCCCCCGCACCGCAGCCGGAGCCAGGTCGGCTACCAGGGGTCCGATGGTGGCGCTGAGCAGGCACTCACCCAGCCCAAAGCACACCGCGAAGACGCCCAGCAAGAGGCTGGCTGTGAGGCCGTGGGTCAGGCTGGCCACCTCGCCGATCAGCCAGGCCAGCAACCAGGCGCTTGCGCTGAGGGCGAGGGTGCGACTCCGGTTGAGATGGCGCACGGCTCGGCTGATGGGCAGCTGGGCGAGCACGATGAAGGCGGTGTTGGCGGCCAGGATGATCCCCAGGGCCACGGTGGGAACCCCGAGGAAGACCCGTGCGTAGAGCGGCACCGATGTTTCCAGCTGAGCGTAGGTGGAGAGCACCAGCACCGCGTTGAAGGCGATCAGCGCCAGGAAGGTACGGTCGCGCAGGACCACCCGGTAGCTGGGCCGCTCGTGGCCCTCGGCCCGGTGCCGCCCGGAGGGAACCAGGGTGATGACCAGGACGCCGAAGAGAAGAAAGCTCACCGCATCGACCAGGTAGATGGTGGTGAAGCTGCTGGGCGAGGAGGTCGACACGATCAGCCCGCCGATGACGGCTCCCACCCCGATACCGAGGTTGGTGGCTGCGTACTGCAGGGCCGCCGCCGCCGACCGCTGGGTGCGGTTGGTCACCGCTGCCAGCAGCGACGCCATCGAGGGATAGAAGCAGCCCAATCCAGCGCCGATCAAGAGCATCGAAACGGCTGCCGTTGCTGCCGAGGTGGCGAAGCCGAACCCCAGGTATCCCACCGCCTGCAGGAGGAGGCCGCCCAGCATCATTGTCCGCGGCCCGAGCCGATCTACCATGCTCCCTCCCACGGCCCCCGCCACCAGTGACGCGAGGGCCGAGGTGGAGATGATCACTCCGACGAGCGGGATGGGCAGGCCCCGGACCACGTGCAGGTAGATGGAGCCGAAGGGCAGGACGAAGCCATTCCCCACCGAGGAGATGGCGACCCCCAAGATCACCGTCCAGACGCTGGCGGGAAGTTCGGGTTTGAGGCTGCGGAGATACCCGGCGGGGCCGCCCGGCGGACTGGTTGGCGAGGCTTCAGGAGAGAACTGGCTCGGGTCCCCGTCATCCTCGGTGCTCTCGACCGGCGGCGAAGGCATAGGAGCGCCCCCTGCGAGGAGTGGATAGGGTCGAGCGAGCGATCCAGGGTAGCAACCGCCCTTCTTCGAGCTGCAGGTGCGGACCAGCACCCTGACCCATTAGGCCAGCCTGCCTGAGGCGGTCCGGACCAAGATCTCGGTGGCGTCCGCTCAAAGTGGGCTGCCCCAGGCGCTGATGGAGGCCTCCAACGCGGATCGTCAGCGCGTCGCCGCGGTGGTCCGCAACGCTCTGGTCTCAGGAATCCACGCCGTCCTGCTCGCGGCCGTAATCGGAGGCCTCCTGACCGGGTTGGGCGTCCTGGCAACAGCCCTTAGGGGACTCTGTGCCGGCCAATTAGGCAGGCACGGCGACGTTGCTGTTCAGCTCGACCCTTCGGCTCTGCGCAGCGCCAGCGCTAGGCGCTCGCGTTCTGCTTGACTCACCCACTCCGCTTCGGGCCG
>Ga0307372_10010643_pt1 | contig 12403 bp, 7 predicted proteins | sample OX1MG_FD_202533 | JGI IMG/M metagenome (GOLD analysis project Ga0307372, IMG submission 202533) | Soil microbial communities from Risofladan, Vaasa, Finland - OX-1 | ecosystem: Environmental > Terrestrial > Soil > Coastal area > Acid sulfate soil | place: Finland: Risofladan, Vaasa | collected...
GATACCCAGTTCGAAAATTTCCCAAACCGGGTTGTTCCGGGTCTAGTCGATTGCACCTTCGCCCTTGACGTGTGCACCTATGTCCGACATCTCGTCGTAGTGTTCGGCCACGTCCTTTGCATCGGCCTCGTACGTCTCCCGTGATTCCTCGGCGGCGGCTTCCTCCTCTTTGGTCGGAGGCCGGTCAGCCGCGTGGGCCTGGGTCGCATCGACGTCCTCGGCTTCCCGGGTGGCGTCTGTTGGTTCGGCTGCACCTTCCATTGTTCCTCCTCGTGGCGGGGTCGACGGCAGGTGGGGACCCCCCTGGGAGGTACCCACGGAGCCCGGCCTCAAAACAGCCGGCCCGGGACCGCCGCCCCACGGACCGCGGAGGGCAGGGGCGAAGCCCCGTTATCCTGAGGCGCAACATCTCGTCCGGGATGGCGTGCGGGGGTCGGCGCCGGGTTGTTGTCGCCCTGGTGCCATCGCGTTGTGAAGGCGGAAGGGCACCGTGAAGACTGGAAAGGACTACCTGACCTCTCTACGAGACGGCCGGAAGGTGTACGTGCACGGCGCCCGGGTGGACGACGTCACGACTGCGCCCGGGCTCAGGGAACCGGCCGAGGAGATCGCCCGGGGGTACGACCGCTTCTTCGATCCGGCGCCCGGCGCATACCACCCCATGTTCGAAGTCCCCCGGTCGGCGGAAGATCTCCGGGCCAGGATCAAGATGGTCTTCGAAGCCGACTTCACCGCCTTCAATTCAGCGGCCTGCCTCGCCTTGCTCGGCGCCCGTGGTGCCCTTCGGGCGGCCGATCCGGTCTACGTGGAGCGGATCGAACGATTCGTCGCCCGGTGCCGGGCCGAGGACGTGCGGATCGCCGAGGTGATCAGCGATGCGAAGGGGGATCGTTCCCTCCCTCCATCCCGTCAGGCCGACCCGGATGCCTACCTTCGCGTCGTCGAGCGCAGGAGCGACGGGGTGGTGGTGAACGGTGCCAAGCTTCACATCACCGCCGCGCCATTCGTGCACGAGCTCGTCGTCATGCCGACGAAGCGGATGAAGGCGGGCGACGAGGACTACACGATTGCCTTTTCGATCCCGGCCAACGCGCCTGGGATATCGATGGTGACGGTGACGCACGCACCCAGGGGGGACGACGTGCGACACTTCCCCGTCAGCCGCCGCTATGCCATCCCGCAGGCCATGGTCGTCTTCGACCACGTCTTCGTGCCCGACGATGCGATCTTCCTCAATGGCGAGATCGAGCTGTCAGCCGCGATCGCCCACTCGCTCGGGTTGTGGGAGCGCTTGTCCGGGCTGGCGCAAATGGCAGAGCACGCCGACATGCTGACGGGGTTGGCCCACTTGATCAGCGAGGCCAACGGCGTCTCGCGCGCCCCCCACGTCGCGGACATCATCGCCCACATGGCGATGTACGCCACCATCACGCGAGCCAACCTGGAGGCGAGCCTGACGCAGGCCGAGATCACGGAGGACGGTATGGCCAAGCCGAACGAGCTCTACGTGAATGCCGGCAAGTATTACGCCGCTTCGGAATACGTGCTCATGGTGCGCCATCTCCACGACGTCGCCGGTGCCAGTGTCGTGACCAGTCCGACCATGGCCGATCTCGACAACCCTGACATCGGACCATTCGTGGAGAAGTACATGAAGGGTGCGCAGGGATTCGAGTCAGCGCACCGGATGGCCTTGTTCCACGCCATTCGTGATCTGACGGCCGACGTCCTCGCCGGGTGGCACCTGGGTTCCAACATCTCGGCGGGCGGGGGGCTCATGGCACAACGGCTTGTCACCCGCAACCAGTACGACATGCAGGCCGCTGACCGGCTGGGATGGCGTGCGGCGGGGCTCGCTCCGGGGGCCGACGGGTGAATGGCCATGGGTGAGGGCAGCGGGCCGGACCTCGCGGGTCGTACCCCGCCACGGGTGCGACCTCCCTCAATCGGCGAGTGGCTGCCCTTGAGCGCCTCGCTCCATCCCTCGCAGCGCTGCTTTGTCGATGAAGGCCTGCACCGCACGCTGACCTTCCTCGAGGTGAACGGGCGTGTGAACCGCTTGGCCAATGCTCTCCGAGGTGAAGGCATGGCGGCTCCCGACCGGGTGGCGATCCTGGCCGTCGATTCCCACTGCTACATGGAAACGCTCCTGGCCTCCATGAAGTTGGGCACCACCTACGTCCCGCTCAACTACCGCCTGGCTCCGAGCGAGATCGGCGTGCTCCTCGAAGAGTCCGGAGCCTCATGGCTCTTCGTGAGCGAGCAGTACGAGGCCCTGGCCTCCGACCTCGTGCAGTCGGTGGCGCACCTCGAGCGAGTGGTGGTGTACGGGCAGAGTCACGCGGGACATGCGGCCTACGAAGCCCTTCTTGCCGGCAGCGACGAGGCGGAACCGGTCAGGGAACGGGAGCTCGGCGACGAGGACCTACTCGGTTTGGCGTTCACCAGCGGCACGACCGGCCGGCCCAAGGGCGTCCTCCAATCGCATCGCATGATGAAGATGATGGTGACCAACGGGATGGTCCATCTCACGACGACGGCCGACGAATTCCGGTACTCGGCGGCGCCGATGTTCCATATCGGCGGGATGGCCATGGCCATGCACGGCGTCGCGCTCGGGTTTCCGAATCTCCTCATGCCGCAGTTCGACCCGGCTCCGGTGCTCCGGTGGCTGCAGAGCGGGGAGATCACCAGTGTCTTCCTCGTTCCCACCATGATCAATCGCCTGCTCGCGGTACCGGACGTGGAGCGTCACGACTACTCCAGCTTGAAGTCCATCGTCTATGGCGGTGGGCCCATCACCCCGATGCTCTTGCGGCGCGCCCTCGACGTGTTCAACTGCGACTTCATCCAGACGTTCGCCGCCGGGACGGAAGCCGGCGGGCAAACGGTGCTGACGGCGGAGGATCATCGCCGTGCCTTGTCGGGTGAGCCGCACCTGCTGGCATCCATCGGCCGTCCCGCGTTCGGCGTGGCCCTGCGCCTCGTCGACGAGGATGTGGACGACGTCGAGACCGGGCAGGTGGGTGAGATCGCCACCCGCAGCGACACCGTGATGAGCGGTTACCTGGGGCAGCCCGAGGAGAGCGCCGAGGCGCTGCGGGGAGGATGGTTTCGGGCGGGGGACATGGCCTGGGCCGACGAGCGGGGCTACCTGTACCTGGCCGGGCGGAAGAACGACATGATCATCCGCGGCGGAGAGAACGTGTACCCGATCGAGATCGAGACCGTCCTCGCCGATTTTCCAGGCGTGAACGAGGTGGCCGTCATCGGCCTCGATGATGCCGAGTGGGGCGAATCGGTCTGCGCCGTGATCACGATGGACGAGGGGTGTGAACGACCGCCTGATGAAGAGCTGCGCCGGCATTGCCGCCTCCGCCTGGCGGCCTACAAGGTCCCGACGAGGTTCGAGTTCCGTCCGCAATTGCCGGTGAACGCCAGCGGCAAGATCCTCCGGACCGAATTGCGGCGCACCATTGGGTAGGACTCCGACATGGCGCGTCGACGACACCCCGGGCGACCGGGCGTTCCGCGCCGAGGTGCGGGCATGGTTGGCCGACGTCGCGCCCGATCCGGCCGTGCTGCCGTTGCGCCCGAGTGGTTCTGGGGGTGTGGGCGACAACGACGAGGGTGAGTTCGTGGACCGGGCACGGGCATGGCAGCTCGTGCTCCATGGCGCGCAATGGGTCGGGGTGAGTTGGCCAAGAGCGCATGGTGGTCGTGGGGCGACACCGATGCAGGAGCTGATCCTCCGAGAGGAACTGGGGCGCGCCGGCGCCCTCCCGAGTCCCATCTTTCATGTCGGCCTGGCGGTGGTCGGACCCACGTTGATCGCACACGGCGGCGGGGCACAGCGGGACCGCTTCCTTTCGCGCATCCTTGCGGGCGACGAGATCTGGTGCCTCCTGCTCAGCGAGCCCGACGCCGGGTCGGACCTGGCTGCGGTGCGTACCCGGGCGGAGCGCGGGCAACGGGACTGGGTGCTCAATGGGCAGAAGGTATGGAGCTCGGGCGCGCAGTTCAGCCGGTGGGGGCTTGCGCTCGTGCGTACGAACCAGGAGAAGGCACGGCACCGGGGGCTGTCCTGCCTGGTCGTCGATATGCATGGCGCGGGTGTCGAGGTGCGACCCTTGCGGCAGATGACGGGCGGCACGGAGTTCAACGAGGTGTTCCTCACCGATGCCAGCGTCCCGGACGACCACGTGATCGGGGAGGTCGACCAGGGATGGAGGATTCTCATGACCACCCTGGCCAATGAACGTACGTTGACGGGTATCGGGGCATCCTGGTTCTCCGAAGACGAGCTGCTGGGCCTGGCCGGGCGGGTGGAGCGAAGAGGGGGCGGCGCACGGCGCGGTCGGCTGGCGTCGGTGCTGGGCCAGCTCGAGATCGAGCGGTTCTTCGATCTGGCGGCGCAGACCGCGCTCAAGGCCGGAGGCGGTCCTCCGGCTTCGAGCTCGTTGAAGAAGCTCTTGCTGGCAAATTTCGTGCGCCAGGCCAGTGACCTCGGCCTCGAGGTGCAAGGGCCATTCGGCATGCTGGCGGGAGAGGGGGCGCTCGACCAGGGGACCTGGCAGTCCCGATTCTTGGATGCACCCCATCTCCGCATAGCCGGAGGGACCGATGAGATACAGCGCAACATCGTGGCGGAACGGATCCTCGGCCTTCCGCCCGACCTGGCCGGTGGATGATCGGCCCAATGGGTGGGTTCGATCCCGGGCGCGCGACAATAGGGACGGGCGGAGTCGGCAAGCCACGGAGGAACGATGATCAAGGCGAGGGATCGGAGTGGCCGAGTCGCAGTCACCTTCTGCCTGCCCGCCGCCGTCGGCGCACGTCACGCCGCCATATGCGGCGAATGGAACGGCTGGTCGCCCGAGAGGGACGTCATGGAGGCACACCAAGGCGGGTTCGTCCGGACGGTCCACCTCGATCCCGGCCGGGTCTACCGGTTCCGCTACCTCCTCGACGGCCATCGATGGGAGAACGATTGGGCGGCCGATCGCTACGTGCCCAACGTCTACGGGAGCGATGACTCCATCGTCGATCTCACGGTGCCACCGGGACCCGCCGTCGATCCCCCGTTGCAGTCGTTGCGCCAGCCTCCACCCGTGACCGAGGACCGGATCGCGCCTGCCGCGGCGGGCAGTGACGCCCCGCCGGAAGGGCGGCCCTCGAGTGCCGGTTCGAGCGTGGAACGCGAGGCCAAACTCGTGGCCCCCGCCGCATTGGGCATGCCGGACCTGGGCGAACTGGTACCCGGCACCAGGGCGGTCACGCAGCCGGTGCGGCGCCTCGACGCCACGTACTACGACACCGCCGATCTGCGACTCGCCCGGTCGGGGATCACCGTCCGCCATCGGGGTGGGGAGTCGGGACCGGCCTGGACGGTCAAGCTCCCCGAGGACGGAGCGGGGTCGGATCTCGTGCGCCGCGAGATCCGCTTCGACGGACCGCCGGACCACGTGCCCCACCCGGCGGCGGATCTGGTGCTGGCGTCGACACGGTCCCTGTCCCTCCTCCCCGTGGCTCGTCTCACCACCGTCCGGCGCCCGGTCGAGATCCGCGATCCGAAGGGGCAGCTCCTGGCCGAGGTGGTCGACGACACGGTGTCGGTGGCGCGCCGGCAAGGCGCGGTGGGCCGGTTTCGAGAGGTTGAAGTCGAGCTGCATACCAACGGCGCCAAGGGGCGGAGGCTGCTTCATGCCGCGCTGTCGCGCCTCGTCGGAGCCGGCTGCAACGCCGAGACGCCGATGCCCAAGCTCGTGCGCGCGCTGGGGGAGCCGGCGACCCGTCCCCCTGACGTGGTCGTCCCCCCGTTGCCCGACGGAGCCACCGTGATCGACTTGGTGCGCCATTCGACTGCTCGTTCCGTGGCCGAGGTCATCCGGCACGACCCCGGAGCGAGGTTGGGCGATGACGACGAGGACGTGCACAAGCTACGGGTGGCCACCCGTCGGTTGCGCTCGGACCTCCACAGCTTCTCGCCCTTGCTCGAGAAGTCCTCGATCGACCCGGTGCGCGCCGAGTTGAGCTGGTTGGGCGGCATGGTGGGCGCGGTACGGGACACCGATGTGCTCACCCTCCGCCTCACGTCTCGCCTGGCGGCGCTCTCGGGATGTGACACGCACGGCGCCGACCGCCTCATGGGGCTTCTCGAACAGGAATCTGCCGAGTCCCGCGCCGCCATGCTGGCCGCACTGCGTGACGAGCGCTACCTCCGTCTCGTCGATGCGCTCGTCGGTCTTGCCGCCGCGCCGCCCTTGCGCGACGCCCGCCCTCTCGGGCGGCGCGCGTCACACAAGATGGCGCTGCGGATCACGGAAAAGCCGTGGCGTCGCGTGCTCGAAGCCGTGCGCGCGCTCGGAGGCGACCCCAGCGATGCGAAGCTCCACGAAGTACGCATCCTCGCCAAGCGATCCCGCTATGCCGCCGAGGCCACGGCACCCTTGTTGGGGCCGCGCGCCGTTCGCTTCGCCGCCGCCGTGGCAGACGTGCAAACCATTCTCGGTAATCACCAGGACACCGTGCTGGCCGAGGAGTGGCTCCACCGCGCCGCTGCCGCCGCACCGGAGGTGACTCCGGTCGTCCGGCAGCTCGTGGCCAAGGAACGTGCGCTGCGATGCGTGCTGCGGGCCCAGTGGCCGGCGGTATGGGAGAGAGCCGTCGCGAGGAAGTTGGCGTAGGGGCGGCGGGCCGGCGGGCCGGCCCGTAGGGAAGTCGAGCATCTTGCCGTGCGAGATGAACTACGTCGTCGGTGTCCCTTCGATGCGAAACGGCCACTGCCACTGCTGCTGCCACTGCTGCTGCCACTGCTGCTGCTGCTGCTGCTGCTGCTACTGGCATTGCGCCTCAGCCGGCCACCGGCGCGCTCGCCCCGGCAACGGCCGTATTGTGCCCACCTCTCGCAGCCGATAGAATTCTAAGGGTAGAGGTAACAGGGCTGCACTCGGTACCCCGACACGGAGACCGAAGAGCGCCAGAGAGTGGCCATCATGGCGACCGACCGCCAATTGGCAGACGTGCTGAGCGAATTCGCACGCAACATGGCAACAGAGTTTCCGATCCAGGGCATCTTGGACCACCTGGTGCGACGGATCGTCGACATCCTGCCGGTCACCGGGGCCGGAGTCACCCTCATTTCCCCGTCCACCAACCCCCATGATGTGGCGGCATCCGACGATGCCGCGTTGCGTTTCGAGCGGTTGCAGTCCGAAATCGGTGAAGGACCGTGTCTGCGCGCCTACCTTTCGGGCCAGGCCGTCGTCATACCCGACCTTCGTGCCAGTGACGACTTCAAGGAGTTCGGTCCCAGGGCGCTCGAAGCCGGTCTCGGTGCGGTCTTCACGTTTCCGTTGCGCAATCCCGAAGGTCAACTCGGCGCGCTCGATCTGTACCGGGAATCGCCCGGAGACCTGGCACCCCGAGACATGGAAGCGGCACAGACCCTGGCCGATGTGACCGCGGCCTACCTGGCCAATGCCCAATCACGTTCGGAATTGCAAGATGCCTCCGAACAGTTCCACACGAGCTCGCTCCACGATGCCCTCACCGGTCTCCCCAATCGCCTCCTTCTGCTCGAGCGCCTCGAACACGCCCTTCTCCGTTCGGGCCGGTCGGGCCACCCGGTGGCGATCCTCTTTGTCGATCTCGACCGGTTCAAGGCGGTCAACGACAACCACGGGCACCTGGTGGGCGACGACCTCCTGGTTGCGGTGGCGAAACGAATGTCCAGCCTCATCCGTCCCGGTGACACCTTGGCGCGGCTGTCGGGAGACGAGTTCGTCATCCTGTGCGAGGCCATTTCGGAGAGGCTCCAGATCCATCTCATCGCCAGCCGCATCGTCGAGGCGTTGGCCACCCCGTTCGCGCTCGACGACGTCGTGGTGGAATTGTCGGCCAGCGTTGGCATTGCGTTCTCGGCCCTGGAGGACCCCGATCCCGAGCAACTGCTCCGGGAGGCTGACATAGCCATGTACCAGGCCAAGCGCAGAGGTGGTGGGACGCACCAGGTCGTCGACGTGCGCGAGCAGAACTTGGCGCAAAGGATGCTCACGCTCCAGCGAGACCTCGGCGGGGCGGAGGAACGGGGCGAGTTCCGGACCGAGTATCAACCGATCGTCCGGACGCACGACGGGCGCATCCTGGGTCTCGAAGCCTTGCTGCGTTGGGATCATCCGACGCATGGGCTCATTCCGCCCACCACGTTGATCCCGCTGGCCGAACAGTCGGGGGCGATCACCGACATCGGACGATGGGTGCTGGCGAAAGTGTGCCCCGACCGGCACCGTTGGGCCCAAGGATGCGACGCCGGACTCGGGGTGTCCGTCAACATCTCCGCCCAGCAGCTCATGGCGCCGGACTTCGTCGGCATCGTGTCCGAGGTGCTCGTCGCCACTGCGACGCCCCCGGGCCTGCTCACGCTGGAGATCACCGAGGCCGCCTTCGTGCAGGACCCCAGGCGCGCGCTCGTCGTGCTCACCGACCTCAAGGACCTCGGCGTGCTCCTCGCGCTCGACGATTTCGGGACCGGGTACTCCTCGCTGAGCTATCTCAAGCAGTTTCCGGTCGACATTCTCAAGATCGACCGGACCTTCACGGCGGACCTCCTTCATGACCCGGCGAGTCATGCGATCGTCACAAAGATCATCGAGTTGGCACACATGCTCGACCTGGCGGTGGTCAGCGAGGGAGTGGAGACGGCGGCACAGCGCGCGGCCGTCTCGCTGCTGGGGAGCGAGTTCTACCAGGGGTACTACTTTGCCCGGCCCATGTCGGCCGAAAGCGTCGGCCACCTGCTCGTCGCCTGACCGGCCCGGCACCGACGGGCGGCGTCGGCGATCGGCTGCAGCCGCGCGCAACGGGCGGGGTACTCTATCCCTCTCTTGTCGAGCTGCGGAACAGGGTCAGCGCGGGGAAGCGCCTGGCTCGCATCCACGTCGGAAGCTCTTGACCGCTGTAGATTTTTCTCGGGTCGAGAGAGTGCCCGAAGTAGGTGTCAGTTCGAGACAGTGCACGAATGAGGCTCATCAGTGGGGAACATGATCAGTCGGAGGTTTCGCTTTGGCGCAAGCTTCGTCGACAGCGCGTCCGGTGTCCGTTTCGAGGGCCACCATCCGCACGAGCGGCCGGACTTATGGAAGCTCTATCTCCACGAAGCCGAGGGGCGCTACCGGAACTTCGGTTTCGAGGGCAAGCTCCACCTCCAAGAGCTCGATGAGGGAACCGGGGTATCCCTCTTCTTCTTAGGCTTCGACACCCGTGGAAATCCTGTCGCCGGCGTGCGCTGTCACGGACCGCTGGAATCGAGTCACCAGGCGTTCGTCCTACAGGAGATGGGGGCGTCGCCCGAGATCGCCATGCTGGCGCGCACGATCGACGATGAGGTGCCCCTCGGCGTCGTGGAGATCAAAGGTGCATGGTCGAAGGGCGAGGCGGCCACCGGTCACCGGCTCATAGAGGCCATCGCCCGCTGCGCCACCCACTCCATGAACTGGCTCGGGGCGGAGCATGCCATCGCCGCCATCTCCGACACCTTGTTGTTCGCCGGCACGGCCAGCGGGGGCCGCATGCTGGGGGAGGCGGCCGTCCCTTTTCCCGACGACCGTTACCGGACCGTCGCGCTGTCGTGGCATCGCTCCCGCAGCCTGGAGCTCGCCACGCCCGAGGGCCGCCTGTCTCTGCGCCTCGAAAGCGAGCAGCTGTCCCGCGGCCCGGGTTTCCTGCACGCCGGCCCGGTGTCGCCCGATTCGGCGCGCACCCGCGCCTGGCGGCCCTTGATTCTCGATGTGCGGGCACGTGACCAGCGCGAGGTGCTCCGGGTCCTGCGGGAGGATCCCTCGTTGCAGGTGATCGATCGCCTGGCCGAGCAGAGGGCGCAGCTGACGGAGATCAAGCCTGCGCCGGGGAAATCGCTCGAAGAAGAGGCGCAACGTTGGATCTACTACCCGTGGCGGCGGGCCCTGGTGCGCCTCCTCGGCCCACGTTCCTTCAACACGCTCCGCCTCGACCGGAATCGCAACAAGCTCACACGCGCCGAGCAATCCCAACAGCGCCGTCTGCGCATCGGGGTGGTCGGTCTCAGCGCGGGCCACACCATCGCCCATGTCCTCGCCATGGAGGGGCTGGCCGGCGAGCTGCGGGTGGCCGACTTCGACACGCTCGAGGTGTCCAACCTCAACCGCATTCCCGGCAGTGTCCTCGACCTGGGCGTCAACAAGGCCGTGGTGGCGGCGCGGCGCATCGGCGAGATCGATCCCTACCTCCGTGTCCTGACCGTGACCGAGGGCATCACCCCCGAGAACCTCGGTTGCTTCCTCGACGGCCTCGATCTGGTGATCGAAGAGTGCGACTCGCTCGACGTGAAGATGCTCGTGCGCGAGGCGGCCCGGGAACGGCGGATCCCGGTGTTGATGGAGACGAGCGATCGTGGTGTCCTCGACGTCGAGCGTTTCGACCTCGAACCGGACCGCCCCCTCTTCCACGGGCTGTTGCCGGGCCTGCACTCCTCCGATCTGGCCGGGCTGTCGATACAGCAGAAGGCGCCCTTCGTGCTGCGTATCTTGGGGGCGGCCGACATCACCTCCCGTGGCGCCGCCTCACTGTTGGAGGTCGGGCAGACCGTTACCGGATGGCCGCAACTGGGCAGCGAGGTCACGTTGGGTGCGGCCACGGCCGCTGCCGCGGTGCGGCGGTTCGGATTGGCGGGGGACCTGCCGTCGGGGCGCGTCCGCTTCGACGTCGAGGAGATCCTCTCGGGCATCGGGCCGGTGCTGGTCGACGGCGCCGGGGAGGCCGAAGCAGAGTACGACTACGACTACGAATATGAAGATGGGTACGGCCCCGGGCACGAGGTCGAGGGGGCCTATTCGCCTCCGTTCGTCGGAGCGACCGGCGCGGCAGCTGCACTGACGCCCGCGGGAGCGGCCGATCCGATCGAGATCATCGTCGATGCCGCACGGTGGGCGCCGTCGGGCGGGAACATCCAACCCTGGCGCTTCGAGGCCGACGCCAACCAGATTCGTATGTACCTCGTGCCCGAACGCACGACGACGATGGACGTGCGACACCGCGGCAGCTACGTGGCGATCGGCGCCGCGCTCTTCAACGCCCGCGTCGCCGCGGCGTCTCTGAAGAACCTCGGCGAGTGCCAGCTGTTCCCGGAGGGCTCACCGTCGCACCACGTGGCGACATTGATGGTCGGCGAGTCGACCGACTACGAGATCGCTCCTCTCGAGCCGCGGATGCGTGCCCGCGTGACCAACCGTCAGATGGGTGACACCGGACCGATCGACAGCGAGGTCGTCAAGCTCCTGACCCAGGGCGTCGAGCGGGAGACGGCACGCCTGCGCCTGGCCGTGAGCCGCGACCGGATCGAGAAGATGGCGGAGTTACTGGCCGAGTCCGACCGCATCCGGTTCCTGCTCCCGACACTGCACCAGGAGATGGTGGGGGAGTTGCGCATCCCCGGGCAGCACTCGCTCGATGAGGGACTCGATGTCCGCACGCTCGAGCTCTCCCCACCCGAGATGGCCGTCCTCGAATTGCTCCGTCGTCCCGACGTCCTGGAGCACCTGGGGGAATGGCGGGCCGGTCAAGGGCTCGGTGCCCGTACCCGGGCCATGGTGGGCTCGAGTTCGGCCCTGGCCGTGGTGACCGTGCCCCGATCCGATCCGGCCTGGTACGTCAGGGGCGGTGCCGCGGTCGAGCGTCTGTGGCTCACGGCGGAGCTCCACGGCTTGGCGGTGCAACCCGTCTCGCCCGTGTTCCTCTACGCCGTCGACGAGAAGGACTTCATGTCCCTCGGAGGCGAGCGTCACGTCGACACGCTCTTTGACCTTTCGCAACGTTTCAACGAGTTCTGGGATCTCGACGACGGCGAGAACGCCGCGTTGTTGCTCCGCCTGAGCCATGCTCCACCACCCTCTACCCGCAGCGCACGGCTCCCGCTCAGCGAGCTTCTCAGCAGGGAATTCGAGATGGCGTAGGCCCGCTTGCAACCTGCCTGCTACCAGGGAGTATGGCTTTTTCGGCCAGCCCTATGCCATACTCCTAGGCAGGTATCTGCGCCCGAGTGGCGCACCTGACCCAGCGAACCCTCGAGGGGGGGGTTCCCATATGACAGAAATCAACGACATGACCCCGGGTGTTGCGGGCTTGCAGACGCGTCTCGTCATCGAGACCATCACGCAGGTCGTCCCCGGCGCGGAGATCGTTGAAATCGTCGCCAGCCTCGACGAGAGCATTTCGGGATTCGATGCCGAATCGTGGGCTGCACCGGGCACCGAGCATGCGTTGGTCCACATTCGCAAGCGCGTGGTCGGCCTCCTCGGAGTCCAGAACGCCATTTCCTCCTTCTCCTGTGTCGTCTCCGGCGTGGCGTGGGGCGTCCTGGTGGAGCCCA
>Ga0307372_10010644_pt1 | contig 12402 bp, 2 predicted proteins | sample OX1MG_FD_202533 | JGI IMG/M metagenome (GOLD analysis project Ga0307372, IMG submission 202533) | Soil microbial communities from Risofladan, Vaasa, Finland - OX-1 | ecosystem: Environmental > Terrestrial > Soil > Coastal area > Acid sulfate soil | place: Finland: Risofladan, Vaasa | collected...
AGCTCAATGCGATCGTTTTCAAGGACTACGATCGCGCGCGCGCCGCGGCGCGCATACACAAGATCGGTGATGCGCCGTTCGAGGGCGTGCCGCTGCTGCTCAAGGACATTATGGGCGACTGCGCCGGGATGCCGACGCGCTCGGCGTGCGCGTACGTTCCGGCCACGCCGATGCCGGTGGACTCGGAGCTGGTGGCACGTTACAAGCGCGGGGGCTTCATCCCGTTCGCCAAGACTAACGCGCCCGAATTGGGAATTCCTCCTGTCACCGAGTCGCGCCTTTACGGGCCGGCGCACAACCCGTGGAACCTCGAGCGTACACCGGGCGGATCCAGCGGCGGATCAGCCGCGGCGGTCGCGGCGGGAATCGTGCCGGTCGCTCACGGCAACGACGGCGGCGGCTCGATTCGAATCCCTGCGGCGTGCTGCGGATTGGTCGGACTTAAGCCGACGCGTGGGCGTATCTCGCTGGCGCCGAATCTGGGCGACATTCTTGGCGGCTTTGTGGTCGAGCATGTCTTGAGCAGAACCGTCCGCGACAGCGCGGCCGCGCTCGACGCGACCGCGGGCCCGATGCCTGGCGATCCATACTTTCCGCCGCCACCTGTGCGGCCCTATCTGGATGAATTGTCGACGCCGCCGAAGCGGCTTCGAATCGCGTTCTCGACCCAGAATCCTCTTGGCGGCAGTATGCACCCGGACTGCGTTGAAGCGACCATACACGCTGCGAAGCTGTGCGCCGGACTCGGACATGAGGTTGAAGAGGCGGCACCGCAACTCAACTACGAGATTCTCGCGCAGCTCTTCGAAACCGTTTACTCGGCGGGAGTGGCGCTCTCCATCGAGGCGACGCGTCTGCTGACCGGCGCCGAGCCGCAGCCGGACAAGTTCGAGACCTTCACGTGGAGCATGTACCAGCGCGGAAGGCAGGTATCGGCATCGCAATATCTGATTGCGCAGGCGCTGCTCCAACAGGCCGCGCGTCAGTTCGCGCAGTTCTTCGAAACACGCGATTTGTTCCTGACGCCCACGCTAGGCCAGCCACCGCTGCGGATCGGCACTATCGACTTCATGAGTCCGGCCACCACGCTGCTCGACGAAGCGATAATGAACTTTGCGGTGGCCTGCCCGGTCTACAACATCACCGGGCAACCGGCGATCTCGCTGCCGCTATATTGGAATCGCGAGGGCGTGCCAATTGGAGCGATGTTCGGTGGGCGCTACGGCGACGAAGCGACGCTGATCCAACTCGCGGGCCAGCTTGAACAGGCGCAGCCGTGGATCGGCCGTAAGCCGTCGGTGTGGGATTGAACGGTGCCCCTCATGAAGGCCTCATCCGGACTGACGGCGCCCCGGAGTCGCACTACTCGAACGCGCGATGGCCGCGGTTCTGACCTTGCTGCTGCTCGTCGCGCGATCCCGATGACCCAGAACCACGAAGCTGTTGAATCCCGCATATCATAGTCAGAGCTACGTTTGCCGCCAGAACGATCGCACCAGCCGCGGCCTCCTGGAAACAAGCCCAACTTACTCTCAAACTATAATATGCAACTCTCAATAGTACGCACGGGAGATTTACAACGATGAATACACCGATATGCACGATGCTTGGCATCGACTTTCCCCTCGTCGCGTTCAGCCACTGCCGAGACGTCGTTGCCGCAGTGAGCCGGGCCGGCGGCTTTGGCGTGCTGGGCGCGACGGCCTTCACGCCAGACCAACTCGAGTTGGAGTTGAAGTGGATTGATGAGCACATTGACCATAAGCCCTACGGAATCGACGTGCTCATTCCTGAAAATCTGTCGATTAAGGACGAGAAGGGAGTGACCACCCGCGTCCTTGCCGAGCGCGTCCCGGAGAAACATCGGGAGTTCGTGCGCGACCTGCTCGCAAAGCACGGCATCGAGCAAAGATCTCCGCAAGAAGGCGAACGGGTTCGACCTCCTGACGCGCCGTCCTCGCTTCAGCAGGAACATGCATTGAAGCTGTTAGAGGTTGCTTTTCATCATCCAATTAAGCTGATAGCGAATGCGCTCGGGGTGCCGCCGCAAGCGATGCTCGATATGGGCCATGCGCATGGAGTGCCGGTCGCGGCGCTGGTTGGCGCACCGGAACACGCGGTGCGGCAGGCGAAAGCGGGAGTCGACATTATAGTCGCGCAAGGCGGCGAGGCCGGAGGCCACACTGGCGAGGTCGCGACCATCGTGCTGGTCCCGGAAGTGATTCGCGCGATCAAAGCGATCCGCAACGTGCCGGTGCTGGCAGCGGGTGGAATAATGACCGGCCGGCAGATGGCGGCATGCATGGCGATGGGTGCCGCGGGCGTGTGGACCGGTTCGGTATGGCTGGCCACCACTGAATCCGAGACCTCGGAGATCTTTCGCGAAAAGATGATTGCGGCGCGCTCGCGCGATACCGTCCGTTCCCGCTGCCGAACCGGCAAACCCTCACGCCAACTCCGCTCGGCATGGAGCGATGCGTGGGAGGGACCGCAAAGTCCCGGCGCATTGCCGATGCCGTTTCAGAGCTTGATCAGCGAACCCGCTCTGGCAGCGGCTCAACTGGCTGCGGAGCATGGCAACCAGCGGGCGCGTGAACTCGTGACCTACTTTGTCGGTCAGGGCGTGGGACTCGTCGACAGCGTGAAGTCGTGCCGCACGGTGGTGAAAGAATTCATGGAAGAATTCGCGGAGGCGCTCGCCGACATGCAAGCGCTGGCCAAAGACTTGGGCCTCTGAGAGCCGCCGGTCCCTGCCAAAAACTCCATCTGAACCGGATTTTGGGCGGCTGCGAGAATTGCTATCGAGTTGAAGCGCTCAAGTGACACCGGCTGCGATCCAATACAGCAGATGGAATTTCCAATAGGGACAGGGGGGCCGGGTTTCTCCGCTCATTGGAGTTTTCAATACTGTGGCGCAATCATCCGAGCACGATGCGCACGCGATGGGTGATACCGTCGTCAGTCAGAGAGATGTGCGGAGAGATCTCCGGCAGCGCTTCGCCATCGAGTTCCACGTAAGTGACTCCGCGGCCAACTCTACGTGGGTTCTCGACTGAGATCTCGTAGCACGCGGAGCGGTACCTGAAAGTGATCTCGTAACCTCGCCAGCTGGTTGGTATGCAGGGATCGAACAGTAGTGTTTCGCCCCGCACGCGGAATCCCAGAATCCACTCGAGGCCCGCCCGGTACATCCATCCGGCGGAACCCGTGTACCAGGTCCATCCGCCGCGCCCTGCGTGAGGAGGCATCGAGTAAACATCCGCGCTGGCGACATACGGCTCGACCTTATAGCGATGAATGCCGGCGCGCGTGCTTGCATGATTGATGGGATTCAAGATTGAAAACAGCTCAGCGGCCTTGTCGCCGTCACCGAGCATCGCGAAAGCGATCACCGACCAAACCGCGGCGTGCGTGTATTGGCCGCCGTTCTCCCTTATGCCGGGCGGATATCCCTTGATGTATCCAGGGTCGAGTGGCGTCTGATCGAATGGCGGGGTGAAGAGTAGGACCAGACCCTCATCGCGGTGAACGAGGTATTCGTCCACCGCCGCCATCGCGATGGTATCGCGAACCGGATTCCCGGCGCCGGAGATCACTCCCCATGATTGCGCGATCGAATCGATGCGGCATTCGAGACTGGAGGCCGAACCGAGCGGCGTTCCGTCATCGAAGTAACCGCGCCGATACCAACTGCCGTCCCATCCTTCCCGCTCCAGCGATTCCCGCAACCCGGCCGCATGATGCCGCCAGGTCGTGGCACGGGTCTGCTCTCCGCGGCCATCCGCCAACTGCGCGAAGGCCGAGAGCGTGGTGTGAAGGAACCAGCCGAGCCAGACACTCTCGCCGCGGCCTCCTTCGCCGACCCGGTTCATGCCGTCGTTCCAGTCTCCGGAACCAAACAGCGGCAGGCCGTGGCTGCCGACCGCAAGACTGAGGTCGAGCGCGCGCGCGCAGTGTTCGTACAGAGAGCGGTGCTCTTCTGAGACCGTAGGCACAAAGTAAGCTTCATCTTCGCCGGCTTGGATAGCGGGGCCATCGAGAAAGGGTACCGATTCGTCGAGCACTGCGAGATCGCTGGTGACATCGACATATTGAGCAGTGGCAAACGGCAACCACGCGCGGTCGTCGGAGATCCGGGTGCGCACCCCCTGGCCCAAGGGCGGAACCCACCAATGCTGAACGTCGCCTGCGACGAACTGGCGAGCCGCGGCACGCAGCAGATGCTCGCGCGCGATGGCGGGCTTTGATACCGCCAGCGCCATCACGTCCTGAAGCTGATCGCGAAACCCGTATGCGCCGCTGGCCTGGTAGAATGCCGAGCGGGCCCAAACGCGGCAGGCGAGGGTCTGATAGAGCAGCCAGCGGTTCAGCATGATGTCCATGGAACGATCGGGGGTTTTCACCTGAACCGTGCCGAGGACCTGGTCCCAGAGGCTCGTCGCCGCGGCGAGTACCGTGTCGAGGTCGGCGGTCCGATATTTTGCGATCAAGGAAAGCGCTTGCGTCCTGGTGGCGGCCTGGCCGAGAAAGAAAACGATTTCGGTCACGCCGTTTGCCTTGAGATCGACGCGGGTCTGCAAGGCGCCGCAGGGATCGAGCGCAGCGCCGACCCGATTGGAGAGCGGTGCATCAAAGGCGAGCGCGGCGGGATTGTCGAGACTCCCGTTGCGGCCGAGAAACTCAGTGCGGTCGCCGGTCCATGAGAGTTGGCGGCCACTCAAGTCTGCGAATGCCACTCGAGCGCCGTAGTCGGCGCTGAAGGAGTTTCGTGCGAGCATCGCTCGGGTCTCAGCATCGATCTCGGTCACAACGAACGGCGCGGACGCGCCGCGCGAAGTGCCGAGCACCCATTCGACATACGCGGTAACCGACAGACGCCGCGAGCGCGCCGAGAGATTGCGGATCTTCAAGCGCGAGATTTTGATCGAGTCGTCAAGCGGCACGTACTGCTCGAATTCGAGTGAAACTTCGTGCGAGGTGTGCTCGAAAATGCTGTAACCCCGGCCGTGACGAACGGAGTAGGTCCCGACGTCCTCGCGAATCGGTAGTGCAGTGGGGCCCCAAAGCTTGCCAGTATCTTCATCGCGAACGTAGATCACTTCACCCGGACGGTCGCTGACCGGGTCGTTCGACCACTGGGTAATTTGATTTTCGCGGCTATTGATCGACCAGGTGTAGCCAGCGCCCTCGACCGAAACCTGGAAGCCGAACGAGGGATTGGCGATCACGTTGATCCATGGCGCCGGCGTCCACTGCCCCTCGCCCAGAATCGTCACGTATTCACGGCCGTCAGCGGCAAAACCGCCGAGGCCGTTGAAAAATTCCAGCGCGGGCCGCGCCGGAGCGGTGCCTGGCGGGCGAGTCGCCGGCACGCGCAGCGGCGGCGGCGCAGCGGCGGGCTCGATTACCTCCAGGCGCTTGACTTGCTCAGCTAGGGTCCCGCGCCGACTCAGCAGCACCGCTCGCGCGACGGTCTGGAGAAGGCTTCGCACCTCGGCTGAAACCATGTCGGCGCGCAGCACGAACACGTTGCCGCGGGCGCCTTCCTGGTCGGAATACGGCCGCGCCTGGTTCGCACGGACCAGGGCCTCCAGTGCGGTCTGTAAATCCTGATCGTAGGACGGGGGCCGCTCATTCATAATCACGAGATCGACGTCGAAGCGTTTCATCCGCCAATATTCGTGGGCACGCACCAGCTCGCGAACGATCTCGAGGTCTTCGGCCTCATCGATCCGGACCAGCACGATCGGCAGGTCGCCGGAGATTCCGTTGGCCCAGAGCTTCGACGGTCCGCCCTCGCTTCGCTTCAGAACGTCGGGCGACGGCCGCAGCGTCGGATCCGAGTAGAGTGCACGATTGGCGAGCCGCTGGAAGAGATGCGCCTCATCGGGCCCGACACCGAGGTGATGGAGCTGCACTTGCGCCTGGGTCCACGCGAGCGTCACCGCCCGCTCAAAGGCGTTGGGATCGTGATGCTTGTCGGCCAGGTCGAGGACCTCGGCGCGAGTGGGCGCAACCATCGTCCAGAACGCGACGCGTGCGGTCGCGCCCGGCAGTATTCGCACGCGGCGGCGCAAACTGAAAATCGGATCTAGTACGGTGCCCACCGTGTTGGAGAGCGGCCGGCCGTCGATTACCGAGATTGGCGTGCGAATGGCGCGTCCGCGCCCGAGGAAACGCATGCGGTCGGTCTCGAATTGCACGTCGTCCGCGGACTCACCCTCGACGACGGCGAGATGCGCCGCCCACAGGGGGACGTCGGCGGCCGAGCGCCGCCGCCGAGTGGCCAGCAGCGCGCCGACGTCCGTCTCGAACTCCGTCTGCACGAACATCTTGGAGAAGGCCGGATGGGCGGCGTCGGCCGCGTCGGGCGCCAGCACGATTTCGGCGTACGAGGTCAGCTCGATCTCGCGGGTGCGGGTGCCGAGATTCGAGATCGACACGCGGCGAACCTCGGCGTCATCTTCGGCCGAGACCGCCACTTCGAGCGTGGTCGTGATCGTGCCGTCGCGTCTTACGATCCCGGCGCGATCCTCCGAAAATTCCACTTCATAGCTGTCCGCCTCGACGCAGCTCGGCTGATAGCCGGCCGACCAGACCTTGGCGCTCTGCACGTCGCGCAGAAAAATGTACGCGCCCCACGAATCGCAGGTAACATCTTCGCGCCATCGCGTAACCGACAGATCCCGCCAGCGGCTGAAGCCCGAGCCGGCCGCCGTGATCATCACCGTGTACCTGCCGTTGGACAGTAGATGGGTGCGGGGAATCAAATCGTGCGGTGAATGAAACCGACGGATCGTGGGCGGAGTAATCTCCCGCAAGGTGGCGTCGGCCTTGACCTCTTCGGCGCGCGGGCGGGCCACCGCGACATCGCGCGGAGTCCGCTCCTGCAGCAAAAGCTCAGTTGCCTGGATTATAGGATCGGCGTGAAAGCGCCTGCGCATCGCGCCGCCCAGGAGCGCGTCGGTGATCGCCACCAGGGTCATCCCCTGATGATGCGCCATGTAAGCGCGCACGATCGCGACCGTCTCGCCCTCAGGAACGCGCGACGGGGTGTAGTCCAGGGCCTCATACCATCCATACCGGCCGAGGCCGCCGGCGGCGCGAAGCCGAGCGAAATTCCGCGCGGCGGCTTCAGGGTCCACCATCGCCGCCAGCGCCGTCGCGTAGGGAGCGACTACGGCGTTCTCTCTCAGGCCGCGCTTGAGCCCCAGACCCGGCACGCCGAAGTTGGAGTACTGGTAAGTGAGTTCGAGATCTCTCGCGTTGTATGCGGATTCCGAGACGCCCCACGGCACGCCAAGCTGCGCGCCGTATTCCATCTGTCGACGGACCACCATCCGATTGGTTTGCTCCAGCAGGCTTCCGACCGGCGCGCGCATCACCAGCGACGGCATCAGGTACTCGAACATCGATCCCGACCACGAGATCAACGCCGAACCGCGGTCCACCGGCGTCAGGCCACGCCCCAGGCGAAACCAGTGCATAGCAGGCACGTCGCCTTTGGCAATCGCGACAAAGCTCGCAAGGCGCGCCTCAGAGGCGAGTAGGTCGTAGCAGTTGGAGTCAAGACTGCCGTCGGCGACACGGTACCCGATCGAAAGCAGGTGGCGCGCGGGATCGAACAGAAAGTCGAATTTCATCGCATCGAACATCTTGCCCGCCATGGTGACGAGTGCCGTCAGCCTCCGCTCGAGCGCGCGGGCCGCGTCGGAAGAGCGCGCGAGTGCGTCAGCGATCGCGTCGATTCGCGCGATCGAGCCGCCCGTAACGCCGGTCTGCGCCACAAGTTCGGTCTTGCGACATTCCAGGATGCCAATCGCCTCCATGCAGCGGTCAGGCAGGTCGCCCAAGGTCGGTATCGAGTCGAATAATGTGCCGAGCACGTTGTCTTGAGAAATTCCGCCCGCCTCTTTCGATGGAGGCGCGATCGCTGCGTCGAGAGTGACAAGACTCGCCCAAGGCATAAGCGACTCGACCTCGCGCCGGTGACTATCGATGGAGGCGCGTATCGCGTCCGCCCAGGCGAGCAACTCCGCACCGGCGCCATCGCCGCGTTCAGTGGTCAGGGTTTGCGCAATGTCGATGACGGAGTCGGCGTGGAGCCCAAGTTCCACCAATTGTGCGGCCATGGCCGCTGGAGTCCGCGGATCAGACCGGAGCACGGCGGATAGCGCGTCGAGCGCCTCCTCGAGCTGCTTGGGAGTGACAGTGTAGGTGCGCAGGTCGCCGGCGAGCGCGGGAAGTGACTCGCGCGTGAGCGCGACCGCGTCTTCAATTCCGGACAGACATATCGGATCTGCGATCGGACGGTCTATGATTTCGCGGCACGCGTTTGCGAACGCAATCAGATGTCCGGCGAGATTCCCGCTATCGACTGATGAGACGTACTTCGGGTCGAGCGGACGCAGGTCCCGAGTTTCGTACCAATTGTAGAAATGTCCGCGAAAAAGCTCGAGCCGGTTCATCGTCTCAAGTGTCGCTTCCACCCGCTCCACGGTCTCGTGCGTGCCGATCCAGCCGAAATCTCGCGCAGCTATCGTGGACAGCAGGTACAGCCCGAGGTTGGTGGGGGACGTTCGATGAGCCAGCACGGGCTTCGGGTCCTCCTGGAAGTTGTCGGGCGCAAGCATGTGATCTTCCGCGGTCACAAACGTCTCGAAGAAGCGCCATGTGCGGCGTGCGATCAGTCTGAGGGCTCGGGCCTCGTCGACGGGCAGCGGTTTGGCCCCGGCCAATGGTGGCGGAAGACTCGCCCACCGCGCGACGGCCGGCGAGAGCATCCATAGAAATACGAACGGAACCGCGAGCAAACCGGCTCCGTGTCCTGCGAACCCGACGAAGACAGCAGCCGCGGCGGCGAGCGCCACGCCGCCTGCCATTGCGCGGTAGAACCCTCGAAGATCGAGGCGAGTCGTCAACTTGGCCTGCGCCGCAGTCACCCACTCGAGCATCCGCCGATGACTCACGAACAGACGGTAGAGTGTCCGTACGATTGCGTCGCTCATCAGCCACGCCTGATGCGCGAGCAGCGTAACGAGCATCGCGACCTGCGAAATGGCCACGGCGATGTCCGAACCAACCGCTCGCGCATGACTGCGCTTGGAAATAGCGAGGCGCCGCGGCACGAGCCCGGTGAGCACCGGCAGTGTCGCCGGCAGCGCAAGCGTCGCGACAACGAACGCGGTCCAGATCCAGGCAGAAGCGGGAGCGAGGGTCCAGCCCGCGATCAATGCAAGGAAAGCAGCCGGCGCCGACAGCGTGCGGCGCAGGTTGTCGATCATTTTCCAACGGCCGATCGCGGGAATCGCATCCCGGCGGTCGGGAATTGCAACCTGAGCGCCGGGAATCGCGGTCGCGCCGTGCCCGCGGCCGAGAATCCACGGCAGCAGTTGCCAATCGCCGCGCGCCCATCGATGTTGCCGGGCCGCGGCGACGTCGTAGCGCGAGGGAAATTCCTCGACGAACTCCACGTCGGAGACCAATCCGGCGCGTGCGAAGGTTCCCTCGAACAGGTCGTGACTCAACAGGCTGTTATCGGGAACGCGGGCGCTCAGCGCGGCTTCGAAAATATCGATGTCGTAGATTCCCTTCCCGCTGTACGAACCTTCGCCGAACAGATCCTGGTACACGTCGGACACCGCAAAGGCGTACGGATCGATTCCGCTCGCGCTCGAGAAGACGCGCTGGAAGACCGATCCCTCGCGGCCCGTCGGCAGCGAGGGCGTGACGCGCGGCTGAAGCACTCCGTAACCCTCGACCACGCGTCCGCAAAGCGCGTCGAATCGCGGACCGTTGAGCGCGTGGGCCATCTTGCCAACCAGCCGCTTGGCGGCTCCGCGCGGCAGGCGGGTATCGGCATCGAGGGTGATCACATAGCGGACCCCGGCAGGCACGACAGGGGTTTGCCCGCCGTCTGCAAGGAAAGTCGTGTCGGTCGCGCCGCGAAGCAAGCGATTCAGCTCGTGAAGTTTTCCGCGCTTGCGCTCCCACCCCATCCACGTTCCCTGTGCCTCGTTCCAGGTTCGCCGGCGATGGAACAGCAGGAATCTCTTCCCATCGGGCGCTGGTTCGTGGCGCTGGTTCAAGCGCGCGATCGCGGCGGCGGCGGCGGCGAGAAGCTCGTCGTCGCCGGGCGCGGTTTCAGTCGCGGAATCGGTCCAGTCCGAGAGCAGAGCGAAACGGAGGTCGCCGTCCTGACTGGCCAGATAATGAACCTCCAGTCGCTCGACCTGCTCTTCGATTTCCGCTCGCGTTGTCAGAAGAGTGGGCACCACGACGATCGTGCGCATCGCGGTCGGTACTCCGTCGTGAAGCTCGAGACCAGGCAGGGTTGCCGGGCCGATACAGATCGTGGCGGCTCGGTTCACCAGCGAAACGGCCGCGTCCATCGCGGGGACGACGGCCAGAATCGCGAGAATGAAGCGAGTCCATCCGCTTACGCCGGACTCCGCAAGACCGAGCAACGGGAGGGCGAGGATGATCGCGCTGACGACAGCGATCGTTCCGAGATAACCCAGGATTCCGGCAGCGGCGTTCGCGCGAACGATCCAGTCGCGAACCAGAGCACGAAATCCGATCTCTGCCTCGAGCGCATGACGCCCCCGCGAGATTAGGTAATAGCCGGGATCGCGCTCGCGGCGAGCAGTTGCACCGTCGCGGTTTGGGCCTTCGGCGGCGGCGTTCCTGGTGGCGGAGATTGCAAGTCGGGCGACTTCGATCTCGCTACGGCCGGAGCCTCGTGCGAGTTCCTCTATCGCGTGCCGATAGCTATCGCGGGTCGGGAAATCCATCGCGGCGAAGTCGCTGCCCTCGCGCAGCACCGCATCTACGTGACTGACGCTCTCGAAGAACTCGGCCCAATCGACGGCGGACATGAAGCGCATGCTCGTGATGATGTTGCGCACGGTCACGTTCATCGCGCCTTGCCCGTGATGCTCCGCGCGGACGATCTCGTCGGCCGTCGTTCCCTGGGCCAGCAGCTGCCGGTCCAGCCACAACAGCGCCGGCGTCACCTTGGGATCCTGATCACGCAAGCGCTGAACCATCTGGACCGCGAAGGCCGTCGGCAACGGCGTTTGTTCGAAGCCTTTGAGCACGGTTTCCGCGGGCTCCGCTTCTCGGCCACCAACTCCCAGCAGCCGGTCGGCCAGAGCGTCGGCCTTCCGTCGCGCCGCGCGGCTGGTCGCGATGCTCTCGGCTGAGCGCCGCAAATTTTCCACCAAAACGATTCTGAGCGTGATCGCAACCGCCCACAGTTCACCGATCGTCAGCAGCTGCACACGCTGGTAGGCCTGCACGAATTTGCCGAGCATCTGCGGGTCGAACCGGCTGTCGGTGTGCGCGACAAAGGCCCAGGCGATGCCGAATACGCGCGGATAGCCCTCGAGTGGTCCATCGGCAAGTTTCGGCAGTTGACGGTAGAAGCCGCGCGGAAGGTCGTCGCGGATTTCGCGAATCTGTTCCTCGACTACGTGGTAGTTGTCGACCAGCCACTCGGCCGCTGGTGTGATGGAACGTTCCTCGCGGATTGCGACGGCGATGGCGCGATACGCGTCGAGCAAAAAACGGCCGTTTTCCCGCAGCCGTGTCGCCAACCGCCGTCCGGAGCTCGGCCTCGCGGTGACCGGTTGCGCAGCAGCGAGGCTCTCAGCATGCTGCTCGAGGCGTTCGATGCTGAACAGTTCCGCGCGGATCGGCTCTTTGGCGTTGGCGCCGAAGGCGGCGGACGTAGCCTTCGGAGCGCGAAGAAACACAAGACTCACACTTGCCTCTCAGTTCCGCAAACGCGCCAAAAGCGATGCGCAGAATGGTTTATTGGTCGTTTGGGCTCACTCTGCAGCGGACAATGCGCGCTCGCGATCAGCCCGCCGAACGCGGTTGTCCTGGCGCGATAGCGCGTCGAAACGATGCAATTCGTCAAGTGTCCGTTTGCCATTTGTCAGGAACTTCTTCGGCGCAAGCTCGTTCCCCGCGGCAGTACCTTGTGTCGGCGCAAGATTCCACCAAGCATGTACGGTGGCGCCGAGAGAGAGAGACACACAAAACTAGGCCAAGGGCTCGAGTTTCCGGCGGTGTCTGATTTATGAAGATTAACATATTAGACTCGAGCTTGCGCCGAACTTCCGAACACGACCCTCAGGAAGAGGTTCTCGGTAGGCGCGCTGGCGGGTTCACGAAGTGGGCGCCTCCGAGTTGGGGAAGAGGCGGTGTGGCTAGCAGGGGAGTTCGCCGATCGGAAGCGGATCAGGGACCTTGATTTCCCTGATAGCCGATCAATATTGCCCATTCCGTTCGTCAGGGATTTTACCGAAAAAGATCAATGGAGACGCGGGCTTTTGGGCCACTCGAGCGGCAACAGCACCCTGAATGCGTGAAATTTCCGATATTTTCGCTGATGAT
>Ga0307372_10010645_pt1 | contig 12401 bp, 8 predicted proteins | sample OX1MG_FD_202533 | JGI IMG/M metagenome (GOLD analysis project Ga0307372, IMG submission 202533) | Soil microbial communities from Risofladan, Vaasa, Finland - OX-1 | ecosystem: Environmental > Terrestrial > Soil > Coastal area > Acid sulfate soil | place: Finland: Risofladan, Vaasa | collected...
CTCAGGATGCACCTCGAACTTGCGCGCTGCCTGCGCGATCGTCAGGCCGGCGTCGACCTCGTCGAGGATCTTGGTTTTGAACTCTTTGGTGAAGGAGCGACGGATGCGAGCCATGGATTCCCCTTTCGTGGGAGAACCCAGCTTAACTTGGTGTCTCGATTCCGGGTCGCACTACAGACCTGTTCGAGCGGCCCTTGCTGACGCTTGGCTTCCAGGTAGAAAGGGTGCTTAAACCAGGCGAGACGCACTCTGAAAAGTTCTTTTGGAAATACAATCGGTTCATGGAGGAACACCAAAGATTTCGATCCACCGAATGGCCTTATTTGGTGATTAGATGCATCGTTGACGCGGTGATCCTTGAGGATGGGAGCAAGATAGGCCCCAGGTCATAAGGCGTGTGCTATTATCGATGACGATGGATGACCCATTCGATTCCGGCAACGTCTCCGTCCTCGGCACGCCCAAGGGAGCGTTCTATGACGACGACGCGACGGACATAGGGAGCGACGACCTGAGCGCGCCGCCTCGGATACAACCCTACCAACAGCCACAGGATGCCTCGGCGACATGGATCGCGGTGGTCGTGACCGTCATCGTCGCGATCCCGGTCTTGCTCCTAGCCGGGTGGCTACTATCGCTGCTTTGACAGAATACAAAGCGAAAATTTCCGTCATTCCTCGCAGCTTCGCGCAAAAGCATTCTGTCAGAATACGTTTTTCGGGTGTACACCGAAGGAAAAACTCCAACAGAGATACTCGACAAAATGCCTGTTTAGCGGTACTATCGTGGTAGAGGGAGCAGTCACACAATCGCGAGGCGCAGTGCGTCGGCGCGATTCGTAATTCTGGGGCAAAAGGTGTTCTGTGGAGAATACAAAGCGAAAGCCGTTAACACTGAGCGCCGCCTAGCGCGAGCGCAACCGGCCGTCGACGTAAGCGCCTAAACGTCGAATCGTAAGAGGCCGTGGGGCGCACCCGTACCGGGACCTTGATTTGAACGATACGATCCAAGGCCGTCCGCGCTTTGCGGACCTGCCGGATATTCTAACACCCACTGAACTGCGCGCATTTCTTCCCATTGGCCGTAACGCAGTATATGACGCGCTCAGGAGCGGCGCGATTAAGAGCATCAGGCTCGGCCAGAAGCTCCTAATCCCAAAGGCCGCCGTGAGGGAGTTCCTCGGTGGTTGTGTGGAATAGCCGCGATGCCGGGACCCTGTGAAAGGCAAAAGCATATCATGGGGTACCTGAAAGAACTCGAAAAGAACAGGCGTTATCGGATTGTCTACGACCTAAGCCCCGAGGGTGGGAAGCGCAGGCAAAAGACCGAGACGCTCATCGGAAAGACGCGGAGGGAGGCGCAGGCGATTCTGGTCAAGCGCGAGGAGTCGGTAAGGAACGGAGACCTTGTGTGCGACGGCATGACCATCTCGACGCTGTTCGAGAGGTTCATGGCGAAGCGGACGCGGCTTTCTCCCACGACCTTGCTACGATACCGAACCCTGTTCAAGACGTACCTTGATCCTGCGTTTGGTCAGAAGAAAGTTAGTCAGCTACGGCAGATTGACCTGATCGAGGCTTACGCGAAATGGACAAACGAGGGCCGCGATGGTCGACAAGTGAGCGAGCGCACTATCCGCCATGCTCACGACCTCCTTCGAGCCGTCCTCAGTTGGGCGGTTCGGCTTGAACTTGCGAGACGTAATGTGGCAAAGCTAATCGACCACGAAGACTTACCGAAGCCAATGACGCCCGAACTCAAGGCGCTGACTGAATCAGAACTGCGTCGCTTACTGCAGGAGGCAAAGAGTCCCACGAAGCGAGCACAGAAGCGGGGCACGCTGGGTTCTCAGCCGTGGTTCTATCCGGCGGTCGCATTTGCAGCGTATACGGGGGCACGTCGTGGCGAAGTGCTCGCTTTGCGCTGGAGCGACCTCAACGTCGAAGAGAAGTGCGTCACGATCCGCCGGTCGCTCTGCAAGACGGATCGCGGATTTCAATTCAAAGCACCGAAGAACGACAAGAGCCGGGTGCTCACCCTACCCGATAGCATCCTTCGAGTTCTCGAAGAGCATCGGGTGAAACAGGCTGAGCATAAGCGACTCTTCGCCGATGCGTACCAGGGCGGCGACCTCGTGTTTGCGCTACCCGATGGCGGACCTGTTACGCCCAATAGCTTCGGGGCGACGTTCTACGAACTCATCAAGCGCGCTGGCGTTACGCGGATTCGCTTACAGGACCTGCGCCACACCCACGGAAGTCTCTTGGCGAAGCAAGGGGTTGCGATTGAGGTGGTCAGCAAGCGCCTCGGACACTCTAGCATCGCGATCACCGCGGAGCGGTATCTTCACGTCTACCGAGACAGGGATGCCGAAGCCGCGGGAGCCTTCGAAAGGTTGGTGGGCTAGAGCAGCCTGGCGAGGACGCTGGTTAGACGGATGTTAGACGAGGGCGTCTCTCACCCGTTGAATGCGCCGGAAAGCCTGATGAAATCTAGCGTGGAACTCTTGGGGAAGGCGGGATTTGAACCCGCATGAGGGGTTACCTCGGCCGCTTTTGAGGCGGCTGCGTCTACCGTTCCGCCACTTCCCCATTTGTCACCCTGATGTCGTCGAAGGGCGCCTCAGGTATTAGCGCCGACGAGCGCTCGGGCCTGCGAGTCGGTTGCGGCCGGCAACACGCCGAGGCGCATCTCTACATCGTTGCGTTTGAAGTGCAGCGTGAGGATTACAGCGCCGCGCGTGCGTCGCACAGCGTGCGAGGCGACTTCGCTCGCGTTCCAGCAGAGCCGCCCGAGCTCGCCAGCCGAAGGCTTGTAGACACCGAAGCACTCGGCACCAATTAGAATGGAGTCGCCGGCGTCGACTGCGAACCCCGAGACGCTCGCGAGCTTGGCGCTGCTCGAAGGGTCGTGCGGCGTCATGCGCTCGAAAACATCGACCTCATCGCGGTACGCGGTGAGGGATCGCTCGAAATCTGCGCCGCCGGGCGGCAGGTCCGGAGCCTCGTAGCTGCACGTGACCTGCGCGGTCTCCTCGCCGGCGTGCGCGATCGTACAGAAGTAACTTCGATTGAACGTCCCCGCAGGGATCGGATGCGTGAATGCGGCGATGTAGTCGCGCGGCGAGGGCGTCGCCTGCGGATTGACGGCATCTCGCAGCAGTCCAATGCTGGCGGCGAAGTTCGCCCCAGACGAACCGCATAAGCACGCAATCCGAGCACCGGCGCCGGGGACCAAGACCAGTGACGCTAGCGCTCGACCTCTCTGTGGAGCGCTGTCGCCGGTAAGCTCGATCGCGCCGTAGCCGTCGGCGAACGGGTCAAAGCGAAAAAGATTGGGCGATACCTTGCCGCATGAGCTTTGCAGGGGCCAAAGTCCGCTTCCGAACCTGAAGGGGCGCCTGCAGGCGGGCACCATCGTGAGCGCAGTGGGTCGCCCGTTCACGGGCGGCACCCACAGGTGCACGGGGAGCAATCTCATCGAACGGGCGGGGAGCGCTACGCGCGCCGTGCGCACGATGGTTCCCGCTAAGCGAACGTAGTATGGACCGGCATGTATCGGTCGCTTTCCCCAGTTGGAAGCGATGACGAAGCCACTCTTCGAGGACGGGTCAGCCAGGAGCACGGCATTGTCATGCCTGCCCGAGAATCCTCGGCTTCTCAGCGTCGCCAAGCTTGGAACGAGACGGCCGAGTCTGAGGAGCAGCGAGAGATGTGACTGCGACGCTGGCGCCAGGGCGTGCGTGCCATCGATGGCGATGGGCAAGACGTACGGTGCGCCGTCCGCGGCCGGACGCAACTCGTATCGAATGTCGCGAATGTCACATGTTAGGCCGCGCTCGCGGCACTCTTTGAGCATCGCGACCGTCGCAGCTGCATAGTCCGTCGGCGGCAAGCCGGCACCGGAAGAAAAGAGGCTCAGCGGCCAGATGACGTGCGCATCGACTACGGCGTGCGTGGTTGCGAGCAATGGCCCCCAGCGCGCGATCAAGTCGCCGAAGCTCGCCGTCGGCGTCAGTCGCGCGGAAACGCTTGGCTGATCGCAGTACGCGCAGGCGTTGAACGCGGCGTCCCAGTCATATGCCCAGTTTGCCCACGGCACTTCCCAGCCCGCGGGATAGATCGTGTCTTGCACGGGGAAGTTCACGATGCCGTGCGCGCCGTCCGCCAGGAACTCGGCGAGCGCAAGGGTGGTGTTCGTCGGATCTGCCGGGCGCGGCGCGTTCTCTTCAGCCGTCTGCAGCCACCCCGCTTGGAACTCCGCCATCATCACCGGCACGTGCGATTGCGTGCCAAGGAGGTCCGTCGAGAAATCGATCTGCTCGCGGTCGTGCTCGCCGATTCGGTATGCATCGCTCTGGTACCAATCGCCCCACGCCCAAGCGGGCGACGCGGCCGTCACCTTCATCTCGTACGTGTTGATGAAGAGAGGTACATGCTCGCCCACCGTCGCGCGCACGGTCGCCTTCAGCCAGCCGACGTATTCATGCCAGTGCGGCGCGGGCCAGGTATCGTTGTCGAGATACGCCCCCTGGTCATCGTCGAGCGCGACGGCGATGACGTCGTGGGAGTACGGTGCGACGACCGAGAGCACGTCGTGCAGCCACCTCGCCGCGTAACGCAGATGTGTCCGGTTGTGCAGCCATTCGTCCGCGGCTGCATCGGCGTGCTGATTCTGGAGCGTCGCGGTGGCCGGATAGCGGCCTTCCAGCACGTCGTGTAACGGCATGTCGTACTCCGGCCGCTCGAGGAGCCAGGCGGGGTAACCGCCGTTGCGCCACTCGTTGCGAATCACGGGCCCGGGCCGCAGCACGATCTTGAATCCGAGCCGGTGAATGATTTTCAGAACACCGATGAGATCGCGCCTTGGATTCGTACGCCCTGTGAAGTCGAGATGCCCTTGCGTCGGCTCTTGCCAGTTCCATGGGACGTAGAGATCGATCGTGTTGATGCGGAGAATATCGCGGTATTGCGTAAGTGAGCGTTCCCAAACATCGCGTGGAATGCGTTCGTAGAAAAATGCCGCGCCGTAGACGAAGAAGGGCTTGCCGTCGACCTCGAAAACCGGGTAGCCGTCCATCTGCACGACGCGCGACGCGTGCCACGTCGCCCATGCACCGGCGGGAGCGGCGAGCGAAGGCCGCGGCAGAAGGAGAAGCAAGAGCGTTGCTACGGCGGCCGCGAAGGGCCACGCGCGCTGCGCGCGCGCGAGGACGAGATACGCCGCGATGCCTAGGACGAGCCATCCGACGCCGATAGCGATCGCGAGCGGGCCGGTATATGCGAAAGCTAGTATCCATCCGACGAGCGCGACGATCGCCGGCAGCGGGTAGAGCGGCATGCGAAAGGGCGCGGGTCCGCGCCGCCGGACGAGCGCGAGCGCGACGATCTGCATGATGCTTTGGATGAGCACGATGCCTGCGGTCAGGAACGCGATGACCTCACCGAGGGTGAAGAAGCTTGCGACGAGCGAGAGCCCGCCGACGGCGAGAAGCGCGGTCTCCGGAATGTGCTTATCGGGATGGAGCCGCGCGAAAGCGGGAAAGAACGCGCCGTCGCGCGCCGCGGCAAACGGGATGCGCGAGAAGCCGAGGAGGTTGCCGTAGAGCGAAGCGAAGGCCGTCACGAGCACGAGCCCGGTCACGATGCGCGCCGCGAGAACCCCCCACGTCCGCTCGATCACGAGCGAGCCCACGTACTGCGAGGCGGCAGTCGGCGTCCCGTCCGCGCCGACGAGCGACCGCCAAGGAATCACGCTGAGCACGCCGCTCTGCAGCGCGACGTACAACCCCGCGACGAGAAGCACCGAGATCACAATGGAGCGCGGAATCGTCCGGTTCGGCTCGCGCACCTCGTCGCCGACGAGCGCGACGTCGGCGTATCCGACGTAGTCGTAGAGCGTCACGAAGAGCGCGCTCGAGAATCCAGCCAGCAGGCCGGTGCCAAAACGGACCGGGCCAGGAAGCTGCATCGCCATGTGCCAGTTCGCGTGCGTGAGCGCCGCTACGGCAACGAGAGTGAGCGTGAGAACGGCAATAGCACCGAGCAGCAACGACGTTGCCGCCACGCGTGAGGTTCGCCGCAGCAGAAGCACGATCGTCACGGAACCGATGCCCAGCGCGCAGGCGTGCATTCCCCACCAGCTCCCGAGCCCCGGCACGAGGTAGGTCGCGTAGTCGGCGAAACCGATGTACCCGCTTGCGAGCAGGCACGGTGCGTAGAGCAGAAACTGCCAGTTGAAGAGAAACGCGAGCACGCGCCCGAGCCGTGCGTGGCCGAAGCTCTCGCGCAGGTAGACGTACGTGCCGCCGGAGCGGGGGAAGCGCGAGGCGAGCTCCGCCCAGACGAGCCCGTCGCAGAGGGCGACGACGGCTCCGCCGATCCACCCGAGCAGCGCCAGCGATCCGCCGAGCGTGGCGAGCACGAGCGGAATCGTTATCAATGGTCCGATGCCGATCATCGTAATAACGTTGATCGCAACGGCGCTGCGCGTATCGATCGCGCGCTCCATCCCAGCGCTCGATTTCACTTCTGACCTCGTTCGGTAAGGTGAACGTCGCACCTGGCGGCGAATGGAATGCGGATGCAGGAACGCTCACAGCTCGCGCGCCTCTGCGGCGTGCGCGGGGACGTACGCCTCGACGTCGTGACGAGCCCGGCGCTGCGCGACAACGCGCTCGGCGATCCGTCAGAACGCCCGCTTCCCGTGTACGTGCCGCCCGGCTACGACGATGACGCACGGCGCTATCCCGTCATCTACTGCCTGCACGGGTACACCGGGGACGCGGCGGGCATGCTCGCCGTGCGGCCGTGGGAGCGCAACGTCGTGCAGTGGATGGACGCACTCGTCACCAGCGACGACATGTCGCCCGCGATCCTCGTCCTCGTCGACGGTTTCACGCGCTTGGGCGGCTCGCAATACGTGGACTCGATCCATAACGGCGACTACGCGACATACGTCGTTCGTGACGTCGTCGACCACGTCGACGCGAACTATCGCACGATCGCGCACGAGGGCGGCCGCGCCGTCTGTGGAAAATCCTCGGGCGGATTCGGCGCGATGCACCTAACGATGGAGTACCCGGGCGCGTTCGCGGCTTTTGCCTCGCACAGCGGCGATGCGTGCTTTCGCTACTCGCAGATGATGTCGTTTCCAGGCGCCCAGCGCACGCTCGAACGCTTCGGTTTCGACATCCCGTCGTTCGTCGCGGAGTTCGAAGCGTCGCTGAAGCGGCCGCAGGCGTGGTACCACACGATGGAGATGATCGGATACGCTGCCGCCTACTCACCGCGCGAGCGCAAGGCCTTTGCGGTCGACCTGCCCTTCGACCTCGAGAGCGGGGAGCTGCGCGCCGATGTCTTCGGGCGCTGGCTCTCGTTCGACCCCGTCGAGCGCGTGGAAGAGCGCCTCGCGGCACTCGAGCGGCTGCGGCTACGTTATCTGGATTGCGGCCGGCGCGACGACTACGGCCTCGACATCGGGGCCCGCATCCTCGCTTCCCGCATGCGAAAGGCGGGGATGAGCGTACGCCACGAGGAGTTCGACGACGACCACCGCAACGTTGGGTATCGCTACGGTATCTCTCTGCCGGCGCTCGTCGGCGTTTTGGATAAAGAATGAACGCATATCGCTCGTTGATCGGCATCGTCCTCGCGTTCGCCATTCCGGCGCTTGCAGCGGCGCAGGACGCCGCACCGACACCGGACCCGCACGTCTACGACGATCCCGCAATGCATTACGCCGCGCCGGCCGCGGCGCGTTTGGTGGGGCAGATGCAACACCCGACGCTGCAGACGCTTTCGCAGGACCCGACCCCGGTGGCGACGTGGGTCCTCGGAACCACGCAATATAACGCGAAGGCGATCACGATCACGATGGAACTGTACTCAGGATCGCTCGACGGCTTCGACAGCAGTTACGAGAACGCGCTGCGTGGCGACGATCCGGCGACGCTCGTCAAGAACAAGCAGCACGTGCTGCTGCAGAACGGAATGCCCGCGCTCTTCGTCGAGGTCACGCAAGGCGCCGGCTTCCAGACGCGCAAGATCTTCGCGTACCTCTGGATCGACTCGCAGCGCGCGGTGGTGCTCAGCGTGGTCTCTACGCTCGGTGGCATCGACGAAGATACCGCAAAGACGCTGCTCGCCGGTGCTACTGCCGTACGGTACCCGACCGGCGGCCAGCCCTAAAACTTCAAGAAGAGCAGCTCTTAAAGCCGCGCTAAGGCGGTTTCGAGATCTTCGAGCAGATCTTCGACGTCCTCGACGCCAACGGAGAGACGAAGCAGACCGTCGGTGATCCCGCGGCGCTCGCGCTCCTCTTTCGGAATCGAGCCGTGCGTCATGCGCGCGGGATGGCAGATCAGCGACTCGACTCCTCCCAGGCTCTCCGCCAAGCTGAAGTAACGCAGCGTCCCCGCGAACTCCATCGCGCGCTGCTCCGGCACGCGTAGCGTGAACGAGAGCATTCCGCCGAAGCCGCTCATCTGACGTTGCGCGAGCGCATATTGTGGGTGCGACGGCAACCCCGGGTAGTTGACGCGTTCCGTTTTGGGGTGCTGCGCCAGGAACTGCGCGATGGCGAGCGCGTTGCGCTCGTGTTGTTGCATGCGTAACGCCAAGGTTTTGGCTCCGCGCATGACGAGCCACGCGTCGAACGGACCGGGAACGCCGCCGACGGAGTTCTGATGGAACTTGATGCGCTCGTGCAGGCCGCCGTCGTTGGTGATGGCGACGCCGCCGACGGCATCGGAGTGCCCGCCGATGTACTTCGTCGTCGAGTGGACGACGACGCGGGCTCCTAGCGCGAGCGGCTGCTGAAAGTACGGCGTGGCGAAGGTATTGTCGACGGCGACCACGATCTCGCTTCCCACGAGATCGCAGATCGCTCGGATATCGACGAGCTTGAGCAGCGGGTTGGTCGGCGTTTCGAGCCAGACGAGCCGCGTCGCCGGGCCGAGCGCCGCCGCGACGGCATGCGGATCGCTCGCGTCGACGTACGAGAACGTCAGGCCATAGCGTTCGAGGACGCGCGAGAAGAGACGATACGTTCCTCCGTAGACATCGTCGCTCACGACGACATGGTCGCCCGCCGAGAGCAGATTCATCACGGCCGCGGTTGCCGCCATGCCGCTGCCGAAGGCGCTCGCGTGAGCGGCGCTTTCGAGCGCGGCAAGCTGCGCCTCGAGCGCGACGCGCGTAGGGTTCACCGTGCGGCTGTAATCGAAGCCCTTGTGCTTTCCGACGGCCTCTTGCGTGTACGTCGAAGTTTGATAGATCGGTACGATGGTCGCGCCGGTGGTCGGGTCGGCTTCTTGCCCGACGTGAATCGCCTTGGTCGAGAAACGCATCAGTGGTGGGGTGCGAGTGCCGAGGTATCGGAGAGGAAGGAGATGACGTCTTGGCGCGTGACGACGCCGATGGACTCGCCGTCGTCGGTGACGACGATCGCGGGATTCGCGAGCGTCAGCAGCTTGTACGCGCGGTCGATCTCTTCGCTCTGTTCGAGCGCCGGGAACGGGCGCCCCATGACCTCGGTTACGGGCTGGTGGATGATGTCGGCACGGTCGAACACGGCTTGCATGACGGCAACGTCGTTGATGCTGCCGATGACATCGTGACCGTGCATCACCGGGATCTGCGAGATCTCGTACTTGCGCAGCAGCTCGAGCGCCGTGCTTACGGTGTCGTCTCGAGCGACCGTGATCATCGGTGGCAGCGGCGTCTTGCCGCGCAGCACGTCGCCGACGGTCGCGCGGCGTTTTCCTTCGCTCAAAAAGCCGTTAGCGATCATCCACTCGTCGTTGAATATCTTCGACATGTAGCCGCGGCCCGAGTCGGGGAAGATGACGACGACGATCGCGTCCTTGGGCAGCGTCTTCGCGAGCTTCACCGCTGCAACGGCGGCGGTTCCCGACGAGCCGCCGACGAGGAGGCCTTCTTCGCGAGTGATGCGCCGCGCCATGAGAAACGACTCCCGATCGGAGACGCGGACGATCTCGTCGATCACCTTCAAGTCGACGGTTTCGGGAAGATAGTTCAGGCCGATGCCCTCGACGGCGTACGAGCGCGGCGTGTCGCCCGAGTAGATCGAGCCCTCAGGGTCGGCGCCGATGACGTGAATGTTGGGGTTACGCTCTTTGAGGTAACGCGCCGTTCCCGAGATCGTTCCGCCGGTTCCGATGCCGGCGACGAAGTGCGTGATCGTGCCCCGCGTCTGCTCCCAAATCTCCGGGCCGGTCGTGTGGTAATGCGCGTCGGGGTTGTGATGGTTGTGAAATTGATTCGGCTGAAAGGCGCCAGGAATCTCCGCCGCGAGCCGGTTGGCGACGCTGTAATAGGACTCCGGCGAGTCGTTTGCGACATTGGACGGCGTGACGACGACCTCAGCGCCGTACGCGCGCAGCAGATCGACCTTTTCCTTCGACATCTTATCCGGCATCACGAGAATGCAGCGGTAGCCACGAATCGCCGCCGCCATGGCCAGGCCCGTGCCGGTGTTGCCGCTTGTCGGCTCCACGATCGTGCCGCCCGGTCTCAGGAGGTCGGCCTGCTCGGCGGCGTCGAGCATCGCATGCGCGGGCCGGTCCTTCACGCTTCCGCCCGGATTCATGTACTCGATCTTTGCGAGCACCAGGCACTGCGCCCCGTCGAGCGTCTTGCTGAGTTTGACCAGCGGCGTGTTGCCGATGGCAGCCAGCGCGTTCTCGCAGTACGTCGGTCCCGTCGCTTCACGTGCAGTCATCGCGAGAAGCTCCTTTCGCCGCAAGGGCGCATGCCCCCGGTCGCGAAGGCTCGCAAGCGATGCGCATCCTTTCGCGGTCCGCGCTCGGCCTTCTCGTGATGACGCTGCTCGTGGCGTGCAACGCCGATCAGCTGCCGCCGCCCGGCCAGTACAGCACGGTGAGCGGGCACATCATGGACCGCGCGACGAACCAGCCCGTGGCCGGCGCCGTCGTGACGGTCGACACCGTTCTCACGGCGACGACGGACGCGACCGGCGCCTTTTCGATCGACAAGGTTCCGGCGGGGACGCTCGATTACACCGTGAAAGCCGACGGCTACACACTCGTCTCGGCGACGGCAACCGCGGAACCGGGGAAGCCTTTCACCCTGGACGTTGCGTTGGAACGCGCGGCAAGCGCGCCGTAGCGGCTACGGCGCCGCGGCCCGGCTCGTCCTTCGATACGCGCTCGACGGCTTCACGAACGTCGCGCGATCGGCGACGTGGCGGTTGATAACGGTCAGCACGACGCTCGCCAAGCGCTCGGGATCGTGGCGCACGTTCTCGGTTTCGCTGATGACGGCGGCGGGCACGGGGGTGAGGCCCATCTCCGCGATGCGCTCGGCGTCCGGCGTCACCGGCCCTTGCCCTTCTTCCGCGTACGCGGCGAGGAGGCGTTTGGGCGGCTCGTCGTTGATGATGACGTACTCGCAAACGTTCTCGCGCGCGTTGGCAAGCAGCGCCTGGACGTGATCGGCCGCCGTCATGTTCGTGGTCTCGCCGGGTTGAGTCATCACGTTGCAGACATAGATCTTCACCGCGTGCGAAGCGGCGATGGCTCGAGCGATGCCCTCGACCAAGAGGTTTGGAAGGATCGACGTGTAGAGCGATCCCGGACCGAGCACGATCGCGTCAGCGGCGCCGATCTCCGAAAGCGCCTGCTCCAACGGCTGCACGCTCGCGGGTTCGAGAAAGACGCGCTCGATGGGCTGGTTGGCCAGCGGAATGCGCGACTCACCGTAGACGGTACTCCCGTCCTTTAGCTCCGCGCAGAGCCGTGCCTGACCGAGCGTCGCCGGGAGAACGCGCCCCACGATGTTGAGCACCCGGCTCGACTCCTGAATCGCGCGGTCGAAGTTGCCCGTGATGCCCGTCATCGCCGCCAAGAAGATATTGCCGAAGCTGTGCCCCGAGAGCCCTTCGCCTTCGTTGAATCGATAGCGAAAGAGCTCCGTGACGAGCGCTTCGTCGTCGGCCAGGGCGACGAGGCAGTTGCGAATGTCCCCCGGCGGCAAGACGCCCAGCTCCTTGGTCAGTCGCCCGGACGAGCCGCCGTCATCGCTGACGGTGACGATTGCCGTGAGATTGCTCGTGCGCCGTTTCAAGCCACGCAAAAGCGTCGAGAGCCCGGTACCGCCGCCGATCGCGACGATTTTGTAGCCTTCGCGCAATCGCAGACTCTCTTGCGTACCGCGCTGGCGTGCCGCGCGAAAGAGCGCCCGCAGCGCGAAAACCGTGCCGGCGCAGAGCAGCACGATGCCGAGGATACTGAGGATCCACGTCAGATCCCCCGGAGCGAAGTAATCGTCGACGATGCCGTCGAGCATCTCGTTGAGATTCAGCGCGTTCCCTTGTGCGACGATCCAGCGATCCGCTGCGTCGGCGAGCATCGCGATGCC
>Ga0307372_10010647_pt1 | contig 12400 bp, 10 predicted proteins | sample OX1MG_FD_202533 | JGI IMG/M metagenome (GOLD analysis project Ga0307372, IMG submission 202533) | Soil microbial communities from Risofladan, Vaasa, Finland - OX-1 | ecosystem: Environmental > Terrestrial > Soil > Coastal area > Acid sulfate soil | place: Finland: Risofladan, Vaasa | collected...
GCGGGAGCCGGAGCACGTCAGCGCACCCGGGGGCCTTCGGGGAAGGCGGCCTCCAGCTCGGCGCCAACCCGGAGGTCCGACGGGTCCGGAGGATCGACCCTGATCGGCTCGCCGTAGGGCACGGCCGGGAAGGCCTTGGGGCCGTACCTCGGCTCGGCGCCCTTCGCCTTCGCCTCCAGCGCCCGCAGCACCTTCTCGGGCGTCAGCGGCGTCTCATCGATCCAGACCCCGAGCGCGTCGTGGACGGCAGCGGTGAGGGCGGGGATCACGGGCAGCAGGGGGCCCTGGCCGGCCTCCTTCGCACCGTAGGGACCCTCGGGGTCGACGGTCTCGACGAGGAAGGTCTCGATCGGCGGCGTGTCGAGGAAGGTGGGCGACTTGTAATCCAGCATCGACGGCCACTTGTGGAGGCCCTTGCGGTACTCCTGCTCCTCCATCAATGCCTCGCCCAGGCCCATGTAGACGCCGCCCTCGACCTGGCCGACCGTCAGGAGCGGGTTGATGGCGCGGCCGACGTCGTGGGCGATCCAGACCTTTCCCACCTCCACGATCCCGGTCCGTGGGTCGGCCTCGACCGAGACCACGGCCGCGCTGTAGGAGTAGGCCGGGCTGGGTCCCACTCCGGAGCCCTTGAAGGGGCCGCCGATCCGGGGCGGCCGGTAGGACCCGGTGGTGCTGAGCGCGCCCAGCCGCGTGGTGGCGATGACGCACGCCTCCTCGAAGCTGAACTCTCCGATCCTGCCGTCCCCGACCTCGATCTCCTCCAGGTCGGCGACGCCCATCTCGGCGGCCACCGCCTCGACCAGGAGCGAGCGCATCTTGCGGGCTGCCTCGAGGGCTGCGTTGCCGGCCATGAAGGTGACCCGCGAGGAGTAGGAGCCGAGGTCGACGGGCGTGGTGTCGGTGTCGGCGGTGACCAGCCGGATGTCGCGCGCCTGGAGGCCGAGCTGCTCGGCGGCGACCTGGGTCAGGACCATGTCGGAACCCTGGCCGATGTCCATCGCCCCGCAGTAGAGCGTGGCGCCGGTCCGGTCGACCTTGATCTGGACCTCGGAGTGGGGCATGTCGTTCCAGTAGATGGCGGTCCCGGCGCCGCTCATATAGGAGCTGACGGCAAAACCCATGCCGCGGCCGGGGCGGCGATCGCGCTTGGCGTAGCCGGAGGCGGCGAGGACCTTGTCGGTGCACTCCTCGAGCCCGCAGGAGGTGATCCGCAGCCAGTTGACCGCGCGGCTGAAGGGCTTCACGAAGTTGCGCCGCTTCAGCTCCACCGGGTCCAGCCCGAGATCGCCGGCGATTTTCTCGAGGTGCAGCTCGATGCCGAATCGCCCCTGGGGCGTGCCATGACCACGCTTGGGCCCGCAGGGCGCCTTGTTGGTGTAGACCCTGACCCCCTCGAACTTGTAGGCCGGGATGGCGTAGGTGACCGTCTGCAGGGTCCCGGTGTAGAAGACGGAGGCCGCGCCGTAGGAGCCGTAGGCGCCGCCGTCGAGCGCGGTCTTAAGGTGCATGGCGGTGATCCGGCCGTCCCCGGTGACGCCGGTGCGGTACCACATCAGGGTCGGGTGGCGGCCGCGGTGGGCGTAGAAGACCTCCTCGCGGGTCAAGGTGCATTTGACCGGCCGGCCGGTGACCATCGCCAGCTTGGAGACGACGATCTCGTGCGCGAAGGGGTCGGTCTTGCCACCGAAGCCGCCGCCGTGAGCCGCGCCGACGACGCGAATGCGGTTCATCGGCAGCTCCAGGACCCGGCTCAGCGCGCGGTGGACGTAGTGGACGACCTGGGTGCTGGACCAGAGCGTCAACCGCCCGTCCGCCCAGGACGCGACGGCCGAGTGCTGCTCCATCGGCAGGTGGGTGTTGCCCTGGAAAAAAAAGACGTCCTCGCGCACGTGGTCGGCGGCGGCGAAGCCGGCCTCGAGGTCGCCGAACTCGTAGCTGACAAGCCGGTGGATGTTGTCCGTCCGCCGCGAGAACGACTCCTGGATCGGCTCGTCGGAGGCCTCCCGGAGCGCCTCCTCGATGCTCATCACGGGCTTCAAGAGCTCGTACTCGACCTTGATCAGCTCGCAGGCCGCGGCGGCGGTCTCCTCGTCGACCGCGGCCACCGCGGCGACCGGGTCGCCGACGTAGCGGACCTTGTGGCTCTCCAGCGCGGCCTCGTCCTGGCTCACCGGCAGGATCCCGAAGCGGATCGGCAGGTCCGCGCCGGTGAGGACCGCCACCACGCCCCGCAGGCGCCGGGCGGCGCTGACGTCGATGCTGAGGATCCGGGCGTGGGGCGCCTGAGCGCGCAGGATCTTGCAGTGCAGCATCCGGGGCAGCGCGATGTCGTCGGCGTAGACCGCTTGCCCCCGGACCTTGGACGCCCCGTCGAGACGCGCGGGGGAGTGCCCGACCGACCCGAGAGGGCGCTCGCCGCTCACCTGGCCGCCATCCGGCCGGCGGCCAGTTCCACCGCCTCCAGGATCTTGGCGTAGCCGGTGCAGCGGCAGAGATTGCCCGCCAGCGCTTCCTGGATCTGGACGCGGGACGGCGACGCGTTCTCCTCTAGGAGCGAGCTGGCGGCCAGCAGCATCCCCGGCGTGCAGTAGCCGCACTGGGCGGCGGCGAGCTCGGTGAAGGCGGCCTGGAGCGGATGGTCGGTCGGTCCTTGGGCGAGGCCCTCGATGGTCGTGATCGCGCGTCCCTCGACCTGGAGCGGGAGGACCAGGCAGCTCAGCTGCGGCCGACCGTCCACCAGCACCGTGCAGGTGCCGCACTCCCCCAGCTCGCAGCCGTGCTTGGTACCGGTGAGACCCAGGTCCTCGCGGAGAACCTCGAGCAGTGTCTTGTGGACCGGGAGCAGCGCCTGCACCTGCTCGCCATTCACGCGCAGCCGGACGACCGCGGTCTCGACCTCGCGCATTACGCGATCCACGATACCGGCGGGATCAGCCGCGCGGATCGGGCCGGGCTGCGACCAGCTCCTCCAGCCGGGATACCAGCGAGGCCATCTTCTCAAAGGCCCGGTCCATTGGTTCGCTCTTAGTCATGTCCACGCCGGCCAGGCGCAGGGCGTCAAGGGGATAGAGCGAGGAGCCCGAGCGGATGAAGGCGAGGTAGTCGCCCGGCGCGCCGGGATCGCCGGAGAGGACGCGCTCGGCGAGCCAGTTGGCGCCCGCGATGCCGGTCGCGTACTGGTACACGTAGAAATTGCTGTAGAGATGGGTGTGGAACTGCGCCCAGGTGCTGCCGATGCGGTCGTAGTCGCCGTCGCGCAGCACGACCTCGCCTCCATAGACCTCCAGCATCAGGTCGGCCATCAGCTTGTTGAGCTCTGCGGCCGGCAGCGCCTCGCCGCGCTCGACCCGCTGGTGCACCTCGAGCTCGAAGCGGGCCAGCGACGGCATGACGAAGAAATAGCGGTAGTAGTTGGCCATCGCCTCCTCGATGACCGAGATCTGGAACTCCGGGTCGGAGTTGGTCTCCAGGAGGTGGGCGCGGACCAGCGCCTGGTGGAAGTTGGAGGCAACCTCGGCGACGAAAAGCCCGTAGCGCGCGTAGACGAAGGGCTGGCTCGCCCGGGTCTGGTGGCTGTGCATGGAATGGCCGATCTCGTGGGCCAGCGTCGACATGCTGAAGATGTCGTCGTTGTAGCTCATGAAGATGAAGGGGTGGGTGCCCGGGGAGCCCATCGAGAAGGCCCCCATCCGCTTGCCCTTGTTCGGGTAGACGTCGACCCAGCGCTCCTCGAGCAGGCCCCGGCGGAGGATCCGCCCATAGTCCTCACCCAGCGGGGCGACGCCCTCCAGCACCCAGTCCACGGCCTGCTGGAAGGTGAGCGGCTCCAGATCGCGGGTCAACATCGCCCGGGTGTCGTGGACATGGAGCTGCTCTAGGCGGAGCGCACGCCGGCGGACGGCCCAGTACCGATGCCAGGTGGGCAGGTTGCGACCGAACGCGTCCAGCATCTTGTGGAACACCTCGACCGGGATGTGGTTCGGCGTCAGGGCAGCCTCGAGAGACGAGCGGTAGCGGCGCGCGCGAGCGACGAAGACGTCCCGCTTGATCCCCGTCGCCAGGCAGGCGGCCATCGTGTTCTGCACCGCCAGGTGGGCGTCCGCGTAGCTCTCCCAGGCCGTCCGCCGCAGGTCCCGGTCGGGACTGGCAAGGAGCGCGTTGATGGTGCCCTGGGCGACCTCGTACTGGTCGCCGTCGCCTGCCTCGGCCGGCGGGAAGCGGAGGTCCGCGTTGGCCAGGATGCCGTGGATGCCGGCGGCGGTCCCGAAGGTGTCCGACGCCTCGCTCAACAGCTCCTCCACCTCGGCGCTGCGAACGTGTTCACGCCTGCCCTGCAACACCTCCAGCGCGTGCTCGTAGCCGGCCAGGCGGGGTTCCTCGCGGATCCAGCCCCGGAGCGTCTCCTCGCCGATGGCCAGGATCTCCGGCTCGGCGAAGGCCATCGTCGCGTCCAGGCGGGCACCCAGACCGCGCGTTCGCTCCTGCCGCGCGCCGGCTTCCTGGTCGGTGCTATCCACAGCGAAGAACATGTACGCGTAGACCCGCACGAACCCCATCTCGCGGGCGACCTGCTCGGAGGCGGCGACCCAGTCGGCCAGCATTGCTGCCCCGTCGCCCAGGTGGCCTTTGAACTCGGCCAGGTCCGGCAGCCGGCGTTCGATCGCCTGGAACGCCTTGTCGAAGTCGGCGTCGGTGGCGAAGACGCTCTCGGTGTTCCAGGTGTATTCCTTGGCGACCTCGCCACGGGTGGGGATGGTCGTCCGTGCCTGTGTCATGCGGACTCAACTTTACGATTCGATTTGTGACCGGTGCAGCCCCCTAACAGGGGCCGTCGCTAGGATCGGCAGCATGGGGATCCGCCTCTGATCGCCGTCATCAGGCACGCTGAGGCTGGCAAGCGCGGTTCCGTTGATGACTCGTCACGGCCCCTCTCCGAGGTGGGCCGCATACAGGCCGAGGGCTTGCCGGCGCAGCTGGCCGGCGTTCCCCTGGCGCGAGTGCTGACGAGCCCCTATGCCCGCTGCCGGCAGACGGTCGATCCGCTGGCCGCGGCCCGCGGGCTGGCGCTCGAAGACCTCGGCGCCCTCGGAGAGAGCCGCGCGGCCGACGAGGTGCTGGCGCTGCTGCCCGAGCTGGCGCCGGCCGGCGCTGCGCTCTGCAGCCACGGCGATGTGATCCGCGCCATCGTCCGCGCTCTCGTCGCCCAGGGCCTTGCCGACCCAAGGACCGCGCGTTGGGCGAAGGGCTCGACCTGGCTCCTCGAGCTCGAGAGCTCGAAGCTGGTCGCCGCCCGTTACCTGGGCCCGCCCGTCCCGGGTCGCGAGCGCCGGAGGCCCCGAGCATCCAATGGCTGAGGTGGCCGAGCCCGGTTTTTGGGACCGGGCGTTGGGCGGAAGGCTCTGGCGGAATGTGGATTTCGTACGCCTCTGGATCGGCCAGACGGTCAGCGAGGCGGGCACCCAGGTCAGCCAGCTGGCGGTGCCAACGGTGGCCATCCTCCTGCTCCGGGCGACCCCGTTCCAGGTCGGCCTGCTGACCGCGCTCGAGTTCCTGCCCTTCCCGGTCCTGGGCCTGGTGGCGGGCGTTTACGCCGACCGGCTCCGGCGCCGCCCGCTGATGATCGCCTCCGACCTCGGCCGGATGCTGGCCCTGCTGACGATCCCGCTCGCGTTCTCCCTCGGCGTACTGGGGATCGAGCAGCTCTACCTGGTCGGCCTGGTGGTCGGCGTCTTCAACGTCTTCTTCGGGATCTCCTACCAGTCGTACCTGCCGGCCCTCATCGAGCGGGCGGACCTGGTGGAGGGCAACTCCAAGCTGGAGGTCAGCCGCTCGACCGCCCAGCTGGCGGGGCCGGCCATCGCCGGAGTTGCGATCCAGGTCATCGGCGCCGCCCGCGCCATCTACATCGACGCGGCGAGCTTTTTGGTCTCGGCCTTCACCCTCTGGCTCATCCGCAGGCCGGAGCCGGAGCCGAGCCCGGTCAGCGGGTCGGTCCGGACCGGCTTCTGGCACGAGATGGGGGAGGGCATCCAGGTCGTGACCGGCAACCCCACCCTCTGGAAGATCGCCGGCTGCACCGCCACCGCCAACCTCGGCAGCAACATCGCGTTCGCGGTGGAGCTGATCTTCATGTACCGCAACCTCCACCTGGCTCCCGGGGTCGTCGGCCTCGTCTTCGCCGTCGGTTCGGTCGGCGCGCTCCTCGGCGCGGTCCTCGCGGCGCAGGTCGTCGCGAGGCTGGGCGTCGGGGTGACGCTCCTGGTCAGCATCCTGGGCGAGGGCCTGCTGATGGCCACGCCCCTGGCGCTCTACCTGAACGCGCCGATCTTCCTGAGCGTCCTCTTCTTCGTCCAGTTCCTGATCGGCACGCCCTACAACATCACTCAAGTCAGCCTGCGGCAGGCGATCACGCCTGATCGCGTCCAGGGCCGGATGAACGCCACCATGCGGACCATCGTCTGGGGGACGATCCCGATCGGCTCGCTGCTCGGCGGGCTCCTCGCCGGCGCCATCGGCGTGGCTCCGACGATCGTGCTCGGCGGCTTCATCTCGATGCTCGCCGCCGGTTGGATCCTGGCCGGCCCGATCCGGATCAGGGTCCAGCCGGACCCGGTCAGCTGATAGCCCGCCCTATTCGAGGTCGAGCGTCTTCCGGATGGTGGAAAGGTGGCCGGCGATGTGGCGATGACCCACCCTGCCGAAGGCCTCCACCGTCATCTCCCGGCCCGCCCCGCGATGAAACGCGGTCCGGTCGAGTTCCTCGTCGCTGAGCTGCGCCACCCGGTCGCCCAGCTCCCGGCCGAGCGTCTCCAGGAGGACGACCGTCTCCCCGCGGCCGACGTCGTGGTAGGTGGCGGCGTGCTCGGCGTTCTCGTCGTTGATCTGGTCGATGGTCACCGTCACGTCCTGTCCGCTAAGGGCAGTCTCCAGCCACTCACGGCTGTAGCGATGGCCGTGCGCCACGTGGTGCGCGACGACCCCCACCGAACGACCGTCGCCCTCGTCGTTGCACTGCGTCTGCCACTGCTCCTCCGAGATGCCGCGGACGAGCTGGATCATCTCCAGGTTGATCGCCTCGATCGAGGCGGCCAGTTGCCGTGCCCGCTCGGAGCTCACGGCGCCAACTCTAGGTTGTGGCGGGCGCAGGACGCGCCGCGGGCGTGGCTCTATCCGCCTTGAGATAGACGAGGGTCGCCCGCGCCTCGGCCACCACCTCGCCGTCCTGCATCAGCGTCGCCGCGCAGTAGGCCAGCCGACGGGTGCGGTGGCGGACCTCGGCGCGTGCTATCACCGGCGAGCCGGGCCTGGTCGGCCGGAAGAAGTCGACCCGCAGGTCGGCGGTGGTGCAGAGCTCGCCGTCGCCGGCGGCGGCCATCGCCGCGCAGGCGAGCGCGCAGTCCGCGATGGTCGCCACGGCGCCGCCGTGGATGATCGAGCCGCGCGGCGTCCCGAACCCGTGCCGCTCCTCGTCGGGGTTGGCGACCAGCTCCACGTCGCGCTCGCCGATCGTGCTGACGGTGATGCCGAGGTTGGCGTACATGCCTGTCTTCGACCACTCGGCCTGGTTGCTGATGAACAGGTCGCGGCCGGTGCTCACCGCCCGGCCCTCTGCCGCCGGTAGAGGAGGTAGAGCGCGGCGACGATCACGATCCCGACAGCGTATGCCAGGACGAAGAGGGGGCCGCTCTGGCCTGCGCTCCCGACCTGGCCGGCCGGCAGTGGTTTCGGGACCGGGCCCGGGTGGTTGGCCACCAGGACGAGGTGGCCCTCCACGTGCGACAGGGCCGCCGCCTGGCCGATCAGCCTGCCTTTCGAGCAGTCCCCGCCGGCTGCGCAGTGGATCGCGTAGGTTCCGCCGCCCCCTTCATCCGCGACCAGCAGGTCGCCCTCGGCGACGCCGGCCGATGCCAGGGCGGAGGCATAGAGACGGAGCACGACTCCATTTCCCGGGTGTGCGCCGCTGCCGACGTCGTAATCGGCCAGGTAGGCCTCTCCCCCCGAGTTGAAGCCAGGCGGGAGGAATGCGGCCGAGTCCGGACCGAGGTCGCTCCCCGCCGGGAGCCCCGACGCGACCACCTCGCTGGTGCCCTCGGCCCGGATCGCGATCACCTTGCCGCTGAACTCATCGACGCCGATCAGATCGCCGCCGAACACGCCGAAGCTGGGCGGTGCGACCGCCAGGCCGCCCTCCAGCCGCGGCGCGGAGGTGGTCACGACCTTTGTACGCCCCCTGCAGTCAAGCGCCAGGACGACGGCGGAACTGCCCCGGGGGCCGGTCACCAAGAGCCGGTTGCCGAAGCGGCCCGAGCGGTCGAAGGCGATGCCATTGAGCTTGTCGACTCCGGCGATGGGAGCGAGGACCAATCGGCGGCCGGTGCCGAGGTCGACGGCAATGACCGCCGTCGGCTTGCTCTGCAGGATGTAGGCGGTGCTGGCCGGGAAGGTGCAGCCGGCGCCCGGCACCGAGAGCCCGCTGCCCGCCGCGAGGTAGTCCTCGATGCCGCTGTCCGGGCGGTAGCCGGTGATGACCGTGGAGAGCCCGCCGGTAGGATCGAGTCGCTCCAGCCCGTTGTCGGTGGCCAGCAGGAGGCTGCCATCGGCCAGCGGCCCGGCAAGGTCGTAGACGCCCTCGGCGGTCGCCCACGGCTGCCAGTTGAACGAGCCGCCAGCCGCGGCCGGGGTCGTGGACAGAAGCAGGCCTGCCGCGAGCAGCGCGGCCGGGAGCCGGTGCAGGATCGCCCAAGTCTAGGATCCGCCGGCGGTTGAGCAGTTGAGACGCGGGCGCATCCGCGCCCATGGGCACCCTAGGCGGTCCGATGGCTAGCGGTTCTTGCCAGCAGGGGGACTTCGATCACGAATGTCGAGCCCGAGCCCAACTCGCTGCTGTAGCGGACCGTCCCGCCCATGGCATCCACCAGTCTTTTCACGACGGCGAGCCCGAGGCCCAGTCCGCCGAACCGCCGCTCGGGTCCTTCATCGGCCTGCCGAAAGTATTCGAAGAGGTGCTCACCGAACTCGGGCGGAATACCGGGGCCCTGGTCGGCGACGCTGACGCGATAGCGATCACCCACCACCCGGCCGGTCACCGAGATGGTTCCGTGCGCGCTGAACCGGACCGCGTTGTCGACCAGCTTGGCGAGCGCATGTCCGAGGGCCTCGTCCGTCCCCGGAAGCAGTGCCGGCTCGAACTGGGTGTCGATGCGGATTCCTTTGGCTCCGGCCAGCGGCTCGGCCAGCCTCGCGTGAGGCTCCAGCAGCGCGGGCGCGTTGAGGCTTCCAGCCTCCGGGCCCAGGCTCGAGGAGGACGCGGTGAGCGCCAGGATGTCCTCCACCTTTTCGGTGAGGCGCGACGCCCCGTCCTGGATCCGGGCCGCCTGGCGGCGCTGCTTCTCACCGATGCCGGGATCCGTGGCGAGAAGTTGTGAGAAGCCGGACACGGCGTTGAGCGGCGTGCGCAGCTCGTGGCCCACCATCCCGAGGAAGGTCGAGCGCGCCCTGGCAGCCTGCTCCACCTCCTGGGCCATGCTCGCCAGGCTCCGGTTCTTGGCCTCCAGGTCCCGGTTGCGGACCGAGAGCAAGGTGAAGTCGGCGGCCAGGGTTATGAAGCCCCCATCGATAACCAGACCGATCGCGGCCATCGCGTAGATGTCCGCCAGCGAGACTCCGGCGTGGCTGAAATCGGTCGCCACCCCCGCTAAAGGGAGGCCTGCTGACATGAGCACGCAAAGGGCGCCGAGCAACCAGAGCCGCATTGGCTCGGCGCGCCAGACCGGCCCGGTGAGGACCCCGACGATGGCGGCGAAGGGCAGCATCGACAAGCATGCGTCGAGGGTGCGATTGGTCATCTCGACGGCCCAATTCGGAACCGTGGACAGAACCAGGCCGACTGTTATGAGGCCGGCGATTCCGGCGACGGCCACGGCGACGGCCACAAAGTTGCCGTGGCTGAGCTTGCGAGGGAGAAGGCTCAGCGCTGCGCCGATCGCGAGGCTGAGATCGGCGAAATCGCCGAGAACCACCATAGCCTCCGGGCGGGGGGCGGCCAGGTAGCCCGATGGAGAGGCGATTCCCACCAACACCGCGTAGACGTGGAGCCCTCCGAATGCGGCCACGCCCACGGCGAGACCCAGCCAGCGCACTTCGGAGGCGACGGCGAATTTCGCTTGGGCACCTATCGCAACCGTGACCGCCACCGCTCCCAGCACGCCCTCGAAGGTCGCGGAGGCAGCCACCCCGGTGATCAGCAGCCGGTCGCCGACCAGCAACCGCACGCCGACCAGTGCCACCACGATCAACCCGCATCCAAGGCTGTGCGGCCACCCAACGAACCGGGCGCGCCGCTCGCCGCGTGGCCACCGGCTCGGCCGTCTAACCAGTCGGGGAGGATCCCCAACGAAGACGCCTTCGTTCGCCCCTGCGGTCAGCCCGCTGCGGTCATCGATGAGGGCGACCAAGCCCGTTCGCCTCGCTGCTCATGCCTCGGCCGCGGCCAGCTCCGCCTCCGCCAGGATGTTGAGCAGCGCGGAGATGTTGATCGGCTTGCTCAGCAGCGCATCGGCCCCCATGTTCGCGAGGTCCTCGCGAATCCCGTACATGAGGTCGGCGGTCACCACCACCACCCACCCGGGGCGGGGCACGTTGCCCTCCTGGGCGATGCGAAGCAGGTCGACCCCGTCGACCTTGGGCATGTGAAGGTCGAGCAGGAGCAGGTCGTAATGATGTTTAGCCATCCTCGCGAGAGCTGCCGCACCATCCCCGGCGACGTCGACCCGCCAGCCACGTGATTCGAGCAGGTCTTGGAGCAGTTCCGCGTTGACCGGGTCATCGTCGGCGACGAGGACCTGGCCCGGATGGGAGGCGGGTCTGGGCATCAGCCGAGTCTGTACCCGAACTGGTGTCGTGTCGCCTGCCCTATGCCGGAGGCGTCCCTCTTCCATTCGGCAGATTGGAAGGCGCAGGACGCGGACTCCCCGGCTCACCTTCTGGTCGAGACCCCGAGACGGATGGAGACCGCCTCACGCCTTTGCGTCCCTCGGCCCGCCCGGGAGGACTGGTCAGCCGGCGAAGCTATCTCCCGCCGCTACGGGGTTCTGTTGGCGCCCGCCAGTCTCCCCGCTACTCCCCCGCCAGCAATACATAAAACCCCCAGAGGATGCCTGGTGGAAGGTTCAGCCCCCGGTCACGGTGAGGCTGTGGGCGAGGGGTTGGGCGTCGGCGAGGCGGGGAGGATGGTCGGGACGGCCGTCGGCGTCGTGGTCGGCAGCGGGGTCACCGGTGCCGGAGTGTTGGTCGGGCTCGGCGTCGTGGCGCTCGGCGTGGTGGCGCTCGGCGATGGGGACGGCTTGTTGCAGGCGAGGTTTTGGGTGCCGGTAAGGAAGATGTCCTTGGTCCCGTCGCAGGCGGTTCCGTCGACGATCCCGTCCGGCCGCTGGATGAAGTTGTTGTACTGCGCAGGGAGCCCGTTGACGAAGTACTTCATGATCGTGTCACCGAGCAGCTCGCCGTAAGCGTTGATCTGCCCGCCCCCGCCGTTGGCCTGCGTGTTGCCGGCCCAGGTCCCGGCCACGATGTCCGAGTTGTAGGCCAAAATCCAGGCGTCGCGCGTCTGGTTGGAGGTCGCCCCGGTCGTCCCCGTCTTGGCCGCCATCTGCTTGTTCCAGCCGAAGTGCCACTGGTTCTGATAGCCCTTGAGGATGTCGGTGATGAGGTAGGCCTCCGCCGGCGTCATCACGATCTCCTTGCCGTCCTGGCTGCCCGGCGTGGTCTCGCTCAGGAGGTTGCCGCGGGTGTCGGTGATCTTGGTGATCGAGATCAAAGGTTCCTTGGTGCCCTGGTTGGCGAAGGTCGCGAAGCCCTGGATGTGCTCATAGAGCGTGATGGCACTGCCGCCGATGGCGGTGTCGGGAACCGGGTCGAGCGGGCTCGTGATGCCCGCGGCCTGGGCGAGGTTGTCGACGTTGGTCATCCCGTCCTTGACGCCGGTCTCGACGGCCGGGATGTTGCGCGACATGACAAGCGCCTTGCGGGCCGTGATCCGGCCCAGGTACTTGCCGTCGAAGTCGGTTGGCTTGAAGTTCCCACCAAAGGTCTGGGGAGTGTCGTCGACGTAGCTTCCGGGCGTCAGCACCCGGTCCTTGAAGGCCGACTCGTAGACATAGGGCTTGAAGGACGAGCCCGGCTGGCGCGGGCTGAGGACCACGTCGTACTGGCCACCGATCTGGTCGTTGTAGTAGTCGGCCGATCCGACCCAGGCCAGCACCTCGCCGGTGTCCGGCTTGACGGCCAGGAAGTCGGCGTTGTTGACGTTGTAGGCGGAGAGATCCTGGACGCCCTGCTGGACGGACTGGTTGGCCAGCTGCTGGAGGTCGAGGTCCAGCGTCGTGTAGACGTTGAAGCC
>Ga0307372_10010648_pt1 | contig 12399 bp, 18 predicted proteins | sample OX1MG_FD_202533 | JGI IMG/M metagenome (GOLD analysis project Ga0307372, IMG submission 202533) | Soil microbial communities from Risofladan, Vaasa, Finland - OX-1 | ecosystem: Environmental > Terrestrial > Soil > Coastal area > Acid sulfate soil | place: Finland: Risofladan, Vaasa | collected...
GGCGGGCATGGCAGATTCTGTCCGGGTGCCTGGGTTGGTGTCAGCACCCAATCTCTAGGCGATTCCAGACACTTGTACCATGCCCGTCAGCGAATCCCTGCTATGCGGTGAATAAGATGGGCTAGCGGCCTGTCGGACTTAACGCCGCGCGGCGTCTGGGTTGGAAACGCAACGCCGATCCGCACCCAGCCCGGATGCCCGCGGATGAACAATCTCCGCCTGGGTGTTTTCCGGCCGCACACTGAAGCAGACGCGCTACCACTCCGTTGCCTTCCGCTTCATCGCCGCGAACGGCCGTCCGGACCACGACACGCCGGACCACGACACGCCGGACCACGACACTATCGCGACGTTCCGTCGGCATTTCCGCAAGGATATTGCAGCAATGGAATTATATGATTCCGCCGGGAGCGCCAGCTTGAAGCGGTCATTGTCTATCGCCTGATGCGGATCAAAGCCCCACAACTCCCAGCGCCCGGCGGAAGCGATCCGTCACGTAGGCACCGTCCCGCGGCGGCAGATGGCGCGGCTGCTCTTCGGGTGCGATGCGCAATACGGCGAACAGCGATTCGCGGCGCAGGCGTTCGCATAGCGCCGCGACCTCGTCCATGCTGTGGGCGGTGGCGGTGGCCGACCAGCCGCAGCCGGCGGCAACCGCTTCAAGGTCGGTGACGAGGCCGCTATGGCTACGCTGCGCGCCGGTCTCGCCGTACCGCCCATTGTCGAGCACGGCGATCGCCAGATTCGGCGCTCCGGCGGCAGCGATGGTGGCGAGCGAGCCCAGCCCCATCAGCATGTCGCCGTCTCCGGTCAGCACCAGCACGCGACGCCGCGGCTGGGCCAGCGCGACACCCAGGCCGACCATCGCCGTGCCGCCCATCGCACCCCACAGGTAGAAATTCAGCGCGCGATCGCCCGCCGCGGACACGTCGTAGCTCGGGGCGCCCAGGCCGCTGACCACCAGCAGGTCCCCGGGATCGCGCAGCAGAGTGGCCACGGCGGCGCGGCGGTCCAGCGTTCCGTCGTTGCGGCGGCTCATTGTCCGGACTCCTTCGCCGCGAACACCTTGGCGCCGATCAGCCGTTGCGACAGCAGCACCGCGACCGGCACCTGGCTGTCGAACGCCAACGCCGCGGAGGCGACGACCATCTCCGCGACCTCCTCCGCGTGGTCGGCGCGGCGGACATGCACGCCGGCCGCGGTCAGCACGGCCGGCGTCGCCGTGCCCATCAGCACCTGCCACGGATTGAACTCGGCCCACTCGCCGCGCATCGTCACCAGGGCCAGGAACGGCATGCGGCAATGCACCGGCAGCGACAGCATGTTGATGCAGTTGCCGACGCCGGAGGATTGCATCAGCAGCGCCGCGCGCTGGCCGCCACGCCACGCACCGGCGGCCAGCGCGACGCCCTCCTCCTCCGTGGTGAGGACCACTGCCTGCATGTCGGGGTCGGCATGGGCGGATTCGATCAGCTGCGCGTGGCCGGCATCGGGAACATAGCCGATCTGGCGAACGCCGGCGGATTTCAGCGCTGCATAGACCTCGGCCTGCCAAAGGCGGGGCGGCATGGTTTCTCCTCGTGGGTCGAACTCGGGGTCTATGTCAGGCGGTGGAACGCGACAAGGCCGGCGGCGCAGGCAGCGCGCAATAGTCCAATCCTGCCCACGAAATACGCCCTTCCGGGCTTTTCGGCCATCTCTGCCCAGGTCGCGAGATGCGACAGGGTCTTCGCCATCCTGGCCATCTTCACGTTGGCCTCGGCTACTTCCGCCCCGGTCCTGCGGCCGTCTCTCTTTGGGTGGGTTGGGATACGCGGCTGGTTGTGGCACCCTCACCCGAAGCGTTGATCCGCTTCGCGGCTCAGGCCCGCTGCGTGGGAGCGGGAACATAAAACCGGAGGAAATCGAATGTCCGCACCGATCGCCCGCCGCGGCAGTCCGCGGCCGGGCCTGGCCGCCGCCGCCACGGCGACCGCCCTGCCGCACCGTGACCGCGCCCGGCCGGCGCCGCTCCGCACCGGCGCGCTATCCGGCCTGAACGGCGTCCATGCGGCCAATACCGGCCTGGCACAGGGCTGACCACGGCGCGCCCGCCGTCCATCCGATGCAGCCGCGATGAGCAGTTTCGTTGCCGGGGCAGGGCATGTCGTGTCCGCGGGGGAGAAATTCCCGCATCGCGGCATGATCACCTGGTGCATCATCGGTGCCACGCTGCTGCAATCGCTCGACCAGACCATCGCGAACGTGGCGCTTCCGTATATGCAGGGCAGCTTCTCGGCCAGCTACGACGAGATCACCTGGGTGTTGACCTCGTACATCACCGCGGCGGCAATCATGACCGCGCCGGTGGGCTGGCTCGCCTCGCGCTTCGGCCGCAAGCCGCTGTTCATCGCTTGCATCATCGGCTTCACCATCGCGTCCATGGCCTGCGGCGCGGCACAGACGCTGGCGCAGATCGTGCTGTTCCGGCTGGTGCAGGGGATGTTCTCGGCGGCGCTGGTGCCACTGTCGCAGGCGACCATGCTCGACATCTATCCGCCGGAGCAGCGCGGCTGGGCGATGGCGCTGTGGGGCATGGGCGTGATGATCGGGCCGATCATGGGCCCCACGCTCGGCGGCTACCTCACCGCCTGGTACAACTGGCGCTATGTGTTCTACATCAATCTGCCGGTCGGCGTGCTGGGTACGCTGGGGCTGCTGGTGTTCATGCCCAACGTGTCCGGCAGCCGCAGCCTGCGGTTCGACTGGATGGGCTTCGCGATGCTGTCGCTCAGCATCGGCGCGTTGCAGATGATGCTCGATCGCGGCCAGGAAAAGGACTGGTTCGCCGCGAAGGAAATCGTGGTCGAGGCGGTGCTGGCGGGGCTCGGCCTCTACCTGTTCCTGGTGCATCTCGGCTGGGCGCGGCGACCGCTGATCCGCCCGCTGCTGTTCCGCGACGTGAACTTCTCCGCCGGGATCGTGCTGATGTTCGCCGTCGGAACGCTGCTGGTGTCGAGCCTGGCGCTGATGGCGCCCTGGCTGCAAACCCTGGCGAACTATCCGGTGGAGACCGCGGGGCTGATCATGGCGCCGCGCGGCTTCGGCAATCTGTGCACGATTGTCCTCAGTGGCCGGCTGTCGCATCGCATCGACGCGCGGCTGATGGTCGGTGTCGGGTTGCTGATCGAGTGCTGGTCGTTCTGGATCATGACCGGCTGGACGCCCGACGTGTCGCAGCACGAGCTGATCATGACGATCATCCTGCAAGGGGCCGGGCTGGGGCTGGTGTTCACGCCGTTGCAGATGCTGGCCTTCGCGACGCTCGATCCGGCGCTGCGCACCGAAGGCGCCAGCCTGTTCAGCCTGTTCCGCAACATGGGCGCGGCGGTCGGGGTGTCGGTCGTGACCACCATGCTGGCGCGCAACACGCAGGTGCTGCATCAGTCGATCGGCGCCGACGTCAATCCGTTCAACCGCGCGTTGTGGGCGCTGGGCATGCTGAACCCCGCGCACCCCCACGGTGCCGCGCTGATCGACCGGCTGGTCAACCACCAGGCGCGGATCATCGCGTATGTGGACGACTACAAGCTGATGATCCTCACCACGTTGCCGGCGCTGCTGCTGCTGTTCGTGATGCGGCGCCCACGCAACGTCGTGGGGGCGGCGCCGGCGCAGGCCGAAGCGATGGAGTAGTACACCTCGCCCGCAAAGTGGAAGCGGTCGAGGTGCCCGAGCACCGACGGTGAGGGTGATCGGGTCGGCACGCTGCATTCCTGCCGCGCGGACGGTCGTATCGAACATGACCGAAATGGATATCGTTGTGCGATCGTGTCGGCGCACCCGATCCTCAAGGCGGGATCGTCACGGCCTCAAGGTCGGTGCGCGTCAGCAGGACGTCGTGGTCGAAGCCGACTGGCTGCTTCAGGTACTTCGCCCGTGCCACCCGTTCGATAAGCGGACGATGCCGCCGGAACGCCGCAAGGCAGCCGGTACGGTCGAACGGACCCGGTCCGAAGCGGGCTTCCAATGCGTCCTGGTCAACGCCGCAGAGAATGCCTTCGGCACCCGCCGCGTCGGAGTGCACCTGGGCAAAGACAACCACTTCACGTGCCGCATCGTCATAACCAACCCTTCCGGGCACGAAATTCAAATCGAGGCCGGGAATGGTCGCCCGCGGCGCCCCGACCGTCCGCAGCACGCGATCACGGGGTGCAGCAGCCCCAGCCCCTCGCCCAATGAGCGCCGGCAGTTTTTGCCGCGGCCGAAAGCCTCCGCCCAGGCAGCACGCAGCTCATGGGGCCGTCGCCGGATCAGCGCGTCCAGCAATGCCTGCGCCTGGAAAAAATCCTTCTCCCGCTTCGCATCGCCCTCGCGCCGGCGCCGCGCGACGATTAGCTTGTGCAGGGCGTAACGCTGTGGCGCCGGCACCGAGACCAATACCCCCGCGCCGTGCAGCAGCACCGCCGGTTCATGATCCAGGATTGGAAAATCGAGAAAGCGCAGTGGCTGCGCGTCCGTGCCGAGCGCAGGTGATTTCTGCCGGTGCTCGGTTTCCCGCCCGCGATTGGGTGTGAGGAAATCAACCCGCAGGCCAGACGCAGCCCGGAAGGAGACGGCACGCTGCGGATCGATATGCGGCACCGGACCGAACGATGCATCGACCTCCCGCAGGACGTCCGCCATCGGTCGCGCCGCATCGCCGATCGCGGCGGACACGGCAGCGGACTGTGCCACATCGACATCCTCGGTCTGCATCATCGCGGCCGGCAGGCGGACACCGAGCATGGCAGCATAGGTCTGGTAGGCGACGGTCCCGACCAGCACGCCGCGCAGGCGAAACACCCCCGCAGCGGCCAATGCCGCAACCAGGTCGCCGATTAGTGGAAGCGGCCCGGGGAGGTTCCCGCTGCGCACCAGCGTGGCGACCAGGCTTCGCTGGTCCCGCTGATCGCCGCGCGATCCAGAAGATCGGCATAGACGGTCTGCAACATCAATGGGATGTCCGTCGCCACCGGGGGGCCGTTCACCTGTTATACGCAGTTCGCAGTCTGCGTATAACAGACCAGCGCCGCGGCGGCCAACCTGTTATACGCAATCCGCGGAATGCGTATAACGCCCATCGCCCGAGAGGTTGCTGCCGCGCCCAAACCAAACGAGGAATGCTGCCGTCCGGCCAAGCCGTGGCCGAGCGAAGGCCGGCCACGACGTTTGGCCAATGCCCCCGGGAACCGGCCGATGTATCGCTATGTCAGCGCCGCGGCGGCCTGCATCACGTCCGCCGCGTGGCCGGTGACGCTGACCTTGCGCCACACCTTCGCGACCTTGCCGGTCCGATCGACCAGGAACGTGCTGCGTTCCATGCCCATGTACTTGCGGCCGTACATCGACTTCTCCACCCAGGTGCCGAACTTCTCCGCCAGCGCATGCGTCTCGTCCGACGCCAGCGGGAAGCTCAGCTTGTATTTCTCGGCAAACTTCTCGATCGGCTTGATCTTGTCGGGCGACACGCCAATCACCTCGATGCCGATCTTGCCGAGTTGCGGCAGCGCTTCCTGGAACGCACAGGCTTCCTTCGTGCAACCCGGCGTGTCGGCCTTGGGATAGAAATACAGCACGAACGGCCGGCCCCGCATCCCCTCCAGGCTGACGGTCCGCCCGTTGCTCGCCGGCACCGAAAAATCCGGTGCCGCATCGCCTTCTTGCACGCCCATGCGCCGATCCCCCCCAGCAGAACGAAGCCCGAGTGTGGCGTGCCACGCGCATTATGCAAGAATCGCGGCTGCTCCGGGTGTGTGTTCGGGTCCGCTTGCAGGGCGCCGCGATTGACCGGCAACGGGCCGAGGCGGAAGCTCGCCGTGCAACGGGAGGGTCCAGCGCTATGCAAGCGAATCCACTGCGCGCCGCGCTCGAACGCGGGGAACTCCAGATCGGCACCTGGGTGAACATGGTGCGCAATCCGGCGATCCTGACCCTGCTCAAGGCAGCAGGAGTGGATTTCGCGCGGCTGGACATGGAGCATACCGGCGCCGACATGCAGGAGATCGCGCACCTGGCGCTGTTGTCGCGGGCACTCGACTTTCCGATAGCGGTGCGGCCGCCAAGGGCTAACCGCGAGTGGATCACGCGATTGCTGGATGCCGGCGTGTGGAACCTGCACTGCCCGCAGGTGGAAAATGCCGCGCATGCCGCCGAGATCGTCGCCGCCTCGCGCTACGCGCCGCAAGGATTGCGCGGAAACGCCGGCCACAGTCCAGGCACCGATTACGACCTGACGGGCACCGCGACGGAGCGGCGAGAGTTCGCCAATCGACAGGTGTTCGTGACCGTCATGTTCGAAACCGGAGCGGCATTCGCCGATCTGGATGCGATCGCCGCGATGGATGGGATCGATGCGTTGACCATCGGGCCGGCGGATCTGGCGCAGGACCTGGGCGTGTTCGGCACGCCGGATCAGGCGCGGGTGCTGGATGAGAAGCGGGATCTCGTGCTGGCGGCTGCGAAGCAGCACGGCAAGGTGTGCGCGATGCTGTGTTCCAGTTACGCGCAGGCCCAGCAGTGGAAGGCGGCAGGGGCACTGCTGCTGGCGTATTCCAGCGACAGCGAGGTGCTGCACTCGGGCTACAGTGAGGCGATGAAGCGGATCAAGGGGTGACCGCGCCCGGCACGCCAGTACCTCTGCACAGAGGTATTGACCGGTTGCGGCAGCGTTCCTTCGGCCTTACGCCCCGCCCCGCGCCGCTCCGGTTCAGCCGCAGAGTATGCTCCCTTTGGGCAGCCGCTTTGGGTGGGGAGCGGGCGTTCGATACGCCCCTCAACGCGGCTGCCAGCGAACGGTTCTCCAGCCGCCATACCGGCCACCTCCCGCTTACCGTAAGGCCTATGAGACAAGCGGCGGAGCGGGTTAATCGAGCAGCGGCGCAGTGGGAGCGTACCGGTTCGCGGCCTCCTGCTCGTCTGCCGCGAACAAGCGTTCGGCCTCTTCCATGATAGAAGCGGCGAGCTTCTGGCCTTCGGCGCCGGAGATACGGGCGAGACTCAAGTATCGCTGCTCCACGGCCGCGGCCACGTTGAGGCTGGGCCAGGGCAGGCGCTCCGCGGCGCGCAATTCGGCCAGCAGGTCGGCGAGTTCGTCCAGCGGCGGACGCGCGGGGGACGCCGGCTCGGGGGCAGGTGCGGCGGGGGGTGCGAACAGGTCGGGCTGGCTGGGGGCGAATCGGGGCATGGCGGCAGCATAGCGGGGTTGTGTCCCGGTCATCAGGGGCAGATTCGGCGGACGCCTGGCGTGCTTGATGCCGTCGCAGTGTCGGGGGCTATTGCGAAACGGTGCCCTGCACCGCCACGATGGCGACAGATGCCGCAGCAAATCCTCCGCCGCTGCTCTGCGTGGCTTGGAAAGCGCAACATGATCCGGCGGCATTGGCCCGGATTTTCGACGTGTCAGAAGCCGCGATGGCCATCAGGCTACGCGAGATTGGCCTCGCCGCCTGAAGGATACGGCATCGCCCCACGCTGGCTCGGCTCCGCCGCAACGTTCGACTGGTCGCCGGCCACGGCCCTGTGGTGCCGGCGCTGCTGCGGATCATCGCGGCAAACTGCCCGCGCATGCAGGCCGGGCGGGTGCGTGATTCGTGTGCGGCGTTCACTTGCCGGGACTGACGCGGGTGGGATGACAGAGAGCCGTGCGGCGCCTGTCGCTGGCGTAGTGCTATTTCGATGGCTCGGGCGGATTGCACCCAAAAGCATTTAGGATTGCAAGAACCGCAGCTTCGGCTTCGGGAAGGCTGAGTGCATTGGGATGAGTGCGCGAGAATTGAAGAAAAACAAGGCGCAATTGTGCCGCGTTGACCCCGCCTGCCTCGCAGATTCCCTCCCCCCGCGTGCCGATAAACAGTCCGTCCCACACACCCAGCAAGTACGGATAGCAGATGACTAAGTTCTGCTGGCAGTCCACGTACAGCTCATTGCCAAGAGGGGCTCCCGCCGCTCCGGCCGACGTGGCAGCAACTGCCGACCAGACAATGAGCCCCCCGCAAAGGACCGCCAGCTTCATTGTTTTGACTCTCGGATAGTTGTTTCCTGCGATTGATCTTCCGCGGCGCTTCTAAGTCAAGCGGCCTTCAACTCGCTGCTGATGCCTCGCAGCAAGCGTAGACCTCCCAACCGGCGCGGTTAGCCCCGATTGAGCTATGGCCCCGCACAGGGGCGCGGCATATAGCCGCCCTCCCGCGGCATATCAAGCGCCCTTTCGCCCCCGATCCACCCCACTGTGCGCGCCCGCCATTTTCCGCCCCGCCGCCCTGCTCTACCCTTCCGCCAGACACGCCGCGCCAGGGAGGTTCCCCATGCCCGCCTTCATCTGCACCACCTGCGGCACGCAGTATCCCGAGCAGGACACGCCGCCCGAAGGCTGCGCGATCTGCCGGGAGGAACGGCAATTCTGACTACCTCGCCGAAATCGCCCGCATCCGCGCCACGCGCGCCGGAACCGGCGAGATCAGCTATTACGGCGCCCTCACGGGAGCGCTGAACGCGGCGGGCGAGCGGCTGAAGCCGCGCGTCTTCTGCGTGCCGAACCTGCGCAACCGAGGCTCGGGGCTTCCGGATGCAGGTTTGTTGGTAGCAACGCGTGGCGCGTCCCGAGCACGGTTACCTGCCGGATAGGGCTAAGCGCATTGACAGTAAATCGAGCTGACGTAAGGCATCATGCCGCACGTTCAGCCGACAATAGCGAAGGCGCCGACAGGACTTTCGGCCGCGCTTCATAACAATTTTTCGGCCAAGCTCCTGTCTGTCAGCCTTTCTCGGCGTAGTCCAGCAAGAGGGCAACTAGCTCGCACCGCGACTGATAGTCCTCGTCGGTCTCGTCCGGCTCGCGGATAACGGCAAAATCCCGCCGCCCGCGGAGTTCGGGGGCGACGATCACCGTTGGCCTAAACTCGGTCAAACCAGGGTCGGATTGCGACTCCTCGACCGGCAGCGGCGGACGTATCTCGTTCATAGCAAAGAGAATAGGCCGCCACGCCCCTGCGTTCCAGTCCAATCCGATGATTCTGCGGGAATGGGCCGAGGACGACTGCCCCGGCGTATCGAGGCGTTTCCCCAGAGCATTATCGGCGTTCCCCGGAGAATTGAGGACCTCTGCTGCGCGCGAGATCACCACGTCCGGACGAAAAAACGGCCTCAAGCTCGCCATTTCCCCCAAGACCCATTGACATGGGAGCCTTCCTTTGCCAACGAATGAGCCATTCGCCACGTATCCGGTGAGCGATTCGCAACCCGTGGGCCGCCCCCTCAGCAAAAAAAGCCGGCTGCCCTGCAGTCAAAGGATTTATTACGATGGAGAAATTGCTATCGCCCGGCACGCCAACCCCGCGCTCGGGCATCTACGAGCAGACTGGTCCACAAGGCAGCCGCACAGGAGAGCAAGCCGACTCAACGCGCGGCAAGCCGCTTCCCCCGACGGACGGATCGGGTCGGGGGTGGCTCCTGGTCAAACCGGCTCGCCACAAGGGCGACAGGTAGGCGACCGGCTGCTGCCCCCACACGCGGTGCGCGCGGGGGCAGTATCGCAACCATGGGCGGCCCCCTCAGCAAAAGCGAGCCGTCCGCAGTCACAAGGAATATGAGGATGTCTTCCGCATCGCACAAGCTGCCTGTCCCGTGCATCATGAATCGAGCGGGCGATCACCTAATGGCCTACAGCACCTTCTGCCGACCCAGCGAGATCACCACGCTCCTCGGCCATGATCCGCGGTCAAAAAACTGGAAGGCGCTGCCGGCGCCGCTGCGCGACCTCTACCAGGACTACCAGCGCAAAACGAAGCCAGCCCGGGCCGAGACGATATACGACTACATCGGTTCGCGTATGGCCCCGCACGCGACCATGCCGGGGGCTTTTCCGAGCCTCAGCATCGGCCTCACGTTGTCACCGACGTTTGAGCCGCTTTCGGCCCGTGCCGGCATCATGATCAGCCCCGGCGTCACAATCGGCGACAATATCGGCACGGTCTATCTCGATCTGGGCATTTCACAGCAACGTATGCTGCTGGACGGACTGGCTCGGGTTACCGGAGCGATGGATTTCATCGACAAGGGTCATAATATCGATGAGTGGTTCACGTTCAACGTGACTATCTTCGCGCCGTCACCGGAGAAGGGTCGCCTCTCACCGCAAGAACTTGGGCAGCTTTTCTTCGACTTCAACTATCGGGTGAGTCGCGTTCCCCCATCAAAAGCGCTGGAGCTCGACTTGGCAAGCCCATACTCACGAATCACAGATTGGTTGAAAGACCAACCTGTGATCCGTGACCACGGGGGGATGCAGCAGTCCGGGGCAAGCCTCGGCACGAAATCCACCGCGCTCGTGGTGCGGCGAGTGCTGCTTGGTTTTGTCACCATCGCAGCAGAAGGTGAGAAGGCGTTGCAAGGAGCCAAGAACGAAGAGATTCGCAACCCTCTGACGAACGGCGAGAATATCGACGACACACAGGAGAGGATCGCAAAATTCCTGGCATGTTTCGTAGACAAAATGGGGGCAGAACGCTTCCGAGACGAAAACTCGATACACCTTACCCGCACCGGATGGGAGGCTATCGGGATGATAGCCCACGACGTAATGTGGAACCCTGATACGCGCCCGCAAGACATCGAGCGAGTCGCCGAGGCGCTGGCCGCGGTCGACTGGTCTCGTACGAACAGCGACTGGTTCGGCAAAATTGGCAGTGCCTGGGTGGACAAGGAGGGGAACCCCAAACTCGATCCGCAAGGGCGAGAACAGGTCGTCATCAGCGGCGGAAAGGGGGATCGCGGGTTGAAATCACTTATTACCTATCTCCGCCGGAAGAGTGGATCGAAGAAGGTCGGCGAGGACGAGTTACTGGCGGCATAACACGGAGGTGCCGGCCCGGCATGCGCTACCGCATGCCGGGCCGGCACTGCACTTACCTGCTCGACAAATGCCATGGATACGGAATGACCTCCCCACCTTTTCACGTTGGCGACTTTGTGTGGTGCGCCTTCCCGGAGAGCGAGAATCCGGCAAGGCCTAGCCGTCACCATCATGTCAGCTATATTCTCGCCGCTTCCGCCGAGCAGGCCATCGTTGCCTACACCACGAGCCAGCCTTTGCGGCATGTGGCTGGGCGACCCGGCGTTATCCATTTCTCTGCCGAGCACGCCGCCAACCTTGGCCAAACACGAGAATTCTGGCTGCATCTGTGGCGCGTGGGTCACCTGCCCGTGACGCCGGTCTGGTTCCCTGGTCTCTCAGATCCCGCCAACGTGGTGGTTGGACGTGTTTCCCAAACGATGCGACGGGAGCTTGAGGCGAAGACGAAGGAGGTGTTCAGCCGGCATCGCCCGGAGACAGAACAGCTTGGCCCGCTTCGGCCGCGCGGTGGGGAGTGAACGCGGTTCGGGCGGCGGTTTATCCCATAGGATTATTAACCTTACCATAATAGTTGTCTTGCATGCGCTCTCGGGCAGCCTGTTGGCCACGGCAATTTTGCCGGCGACCTCATGGCAATTATTATGGGAAGGTTAATAAGTGCCGCGCTTTGCGGCCGCGCCGAGTCATCCTGTGGGAAAAGGTGAAACGCGGCGGCGGCTCAATGACCGAGACCGACCACATGCTCACCGCCGGCTGGGGCCATGCCGGCAAGGGCGGTGCGGTGATGCCGGGCCGCGGACGCATCGTCACACGCGATTACGTGCCCGGCAAAGCGCCCGCCTAGGCAGAAGCCGCCTTGCTCGGCGCCCACACCAACAACGTGTTCCTCAATGACGCCGCTTATTGGCGCAACGTCCCGGACACGGTTTGGAGCTTCACCATCGGCGGCTATCAGGTGCTGAAGAAATTTCTCTCCTGCCGCGAGCACCCCCTGCTCGGCCGCGCACTCACGTTGGTCGAGGTGCGCTATGTGCCGTTGGTCGAGGTGCGCTATGTGCGCGACGTGGCGCGCCGCCTTGCCGCACTCCGACTGATGGCGCCGGAGTTGGACGCCAACAATCGCGCCTGCGCTGCCGCACACCGCCCGTTGGACGAAGCGGCCGACACTTCTCGTGTTACATCGGCCTCGACATGAATGTGCGCTTTGGGTCGATTCCGGCCACCCGCCCAGGCGCCCATCGAGACTGACGGCGCGGCACGGCGACCGTCTCGTCCCGCAACCCGCCAAAACCTCTGTGCCGCCGCACGAACCGATCCACCGTGCTGATCCATCGGGCAAGCCTCGCCACATCCGTCGCGCGCGTGCGTATCTCTGACACATCCCGTTATTTCCCTTGACACACCCGCCCTGCTATGCTAGACGCCGCGCACGACGCAACCCGCCAGGAAAGGCCGCCCTCTATCCGTCCCACCATGATGCGCGATCCACTCACGACTCCGGCCGACGCCTATTCCCCCGATGCAGATCG
>Ga0307372_10010649_pt1 | contig 12399 bp, 7 predicted proteins | sample OX1MG_FD_202533 | JGI IMG/M metagenome (GOLD analysis project Ga0307372, IMG submission 202533) | Soil microbial communities from Risofladan, Vaasa, Finland - OX-1 | ecosystem: Environmental > Terrestrial > Soil > Coastal area > Acid sulfate soil | place: Finland: Risofladan, Vaasa | collected...
AGTTTGCCGACGAGCGCTCCGGCGCCATCCGGCTGCGGCTGGAGGGCAACGAGCTGAAGATCAGCTCCAGCTCGACGGAAAGCGGCGAGTCGGAAGACACCATCGACACGCCGTATTCGGCCGATCCAATTGCCGTGGGATTCAACTCGATTTACATCCTGGAATTCCTGAAAGCGCTGGGCAACGAAGGCGAGGTGCGGCTGGAATTCAAGGACGCGCAGAGCGCTGGGCAAATGCGGCCGGAGGATCCGGATGCGGAGTACCGGTCCCGGTATGTGTTGATGCCGATGAGAATCTGACGGCGCGACATTGTTCATTTGCCTTGTCGAGACACACGATTCCGGGGCATTTGTCTGCCTGCGGACAAATAGCCTGGTGCCTGCAAGCAGGCCGAAGTATAGGCAAAAGCGTGGTTTACTGGTATTGCGGCCTGGACTTCGGATCTCGATGAGTCCCAAACCGGTTTTCCAGCACCAGCTCGCCGGTGCACGCCAAATGCTTCCGAGTGCCGGTTTGCCGCATCTAATCTGGTGAACAGGAGAGTGATGCCAATACCACTAAAGTCGTGCGACGGCCGGTTCAGCGATGACCTGCAAGCAGTTCTCACCCGAAACAGAAGTCGAGAGCAATGGGCTGTTCACACCTGCGAGGTTTGCGGCGCAACCGTGGGGGCAGTCCAGGTGAGTGGGAAATGGGTTCCGGAACAGCATTGGCCCTCGGTGACGTACCCGCCTCGCAATCCGGTGACAGCCAGGTACAATCGTTCGGCGCCGCAGCAAGAGAGAGTCCCGGACTTGTCCGCCTCGCGTTGATTCCCCTCCTGCCCTTGATTCCCGCGGCGCACGGAACGCGATGATCCGTGTCGGTGTGATCAAGGGCTGGAAGAAATCGGAACGCTGAGAACGATCGGGCCGCCTACCTGCACCCCGCGGGGTTGGGGCGAACACGATATTTCTTTGTGTTGATGGCCAGAGTGCGCTCAATCTTTTTGAGGGCATGGGTTTCGTCGGGAGCCGCAAAGGTTGATGCCACTCCACTGCATGCGGCCCTGCCGGTTCTGCCCACGCGATGCACGAAATCTTCGGCTTCTCTGGGAATGTCATAGTTCACCACGTGGGCAACGTCGGCGACATCGATACCCCTTGCCACCACGTCGGTTGCCACCAGCACGCGATGGCGGCCCTCGGCAAAGCCACGCAAAGCCGAGCTACGCTGCGACTGCGACCGGTCGCCGTGAATGGGAGCCGCCGCGAATCCAGCCCGCGATAACCGCCGCGCCACCCGATCCGCTCCGTGCTTTGTCCGCACAAAGACCATGAAACTGCCCTTGTTCGACCCGAGAAGGTGCTCCAGCAACTCCTGTTTCCTATCCGTCGGAACCTCGAAGGTTTGCAGCTTGACATTGGGTGACGGTTTCAACTCGGAGGTGATATCGATGCGCACCGGATTCCTGAGGTAAAGGCTCGCCACTTCGCGAATCGCCGGACTGATCGTCGCCGAGTAGCACAGGGTCTGCCGATCCCGCGGCAGAAGCTCCGCGATCCGCCGGATGGCCGGCTTGAAGCCCATGTCGAGCATGCGATCCACTTCGTCCAGAACCAGCAGCTTCACGTTGCTCAGGTTTACCAATCGACGCGACAGGTAGTCTTCCAGGCGCCCAGGAGTAGCGACGATGAGGCTTGCGCCCTTGCGGATGGCGGACAGCTGTGGCCCTTCCGCCAGGCCGCCGCACACCAGCGCGGCTCTGCCGTTTCCTCGCGTGAGATCGCGCCAGGCGTCCAGTACCTGCATGGCCAGTTCGCGCGTGGGCAGCAGGATCAGGGTTTTTGTGTCCTGGGGACCCGCAGCCATTCGTTCGATGATGGGGATCAAAAAGCTCAGTGTCTTACCCGTCCCCGTCTGCGCCGTTGCCAGCACGTCGCGCCCTTCCAGCGCCGGGGGAAGAGCTGCCGCCTGAACGGGTGTGGGGTGGATAAAATTCGCATCGGCCAGTTGCCGTTGCATGGTTTGTGAGAGTTCAAATTCAGAGAAGAGTTTCAATTCAATCCTGTTCTGCATTCCCGCGTCGGAGTTTCCATCATCCAGAGTCCTCTCTGGAATTCATCCATGGAATCTCGCGTGGCTGTTGCAGCCGATTCATTCCCCGCCGTGCTCCGAAAGTCGTTTCGGACGGCGTGGGAAACGTCCCATTCTGTATGCGGAAAACCCGGGAGCGCTTGCTCCCGACAAGTCGAGATTTGCCACACGTATCGCGTCTTCGACTGCGGCACGTCATCGCGCTGCGGTCTGGTCCGGCCAATCACCTTGAGGGGTGAGACCTTGACTTCAATGGACCATTACGCTGAGGGGCCTGGGGAATTTACGTGGTGGACGATCTTGCGGATGTAGGCGAGAACGGCTCACAACCAAACAACTGAGCGCAACTTAAGGATAACACAACCTACATTCATTCCCACCCCGCGACTTCTCTTGTGCAACCCGATTGCGAGCAGCGGAGGCGGAAAGACGATGTTCCGCCCGTTGGCGCGATCTGCCCTGCCACTCCGGCTGCTGGGGTTGGTTGCGCTGCGCCGCGAGTCAGCAAGAGTCAGCGTCAGTCCGCATGAAGAATGCGAGCCTCAGGGACTGGTCGCCGGGGCCGACGCGAAGTAGCCTTTGCGCGCGAACACCAGGAGCTTGTGGCCGTTTTTCCGGGCCTCGATGTCGATGCTGCGATAGCGGCCGTCGCGCTCAAATCCTGCCGGCCGGTAGGCGACGAGGTAACGGCCGCGGAGGATCTGCTGGAGGTGGGCGAAGCCGGGGTTGATGCCGCGATACGGCTGGGGCAGAAAGATGGCGCCGCCCGTCAGTTCGGAGAGAGTCTTCAGCGCAGGCTCGCCGCCGCGGTTTTCCTGGGGTGCGGCGGAAGTGCCGATGGTGTAAATCGCCACCTGGGCTCGCTGCGCGATCGCAGTGACCTGCTGCAGTGTGGTGCTGCTTTCGTTGTCCTCGCCATCGCTGATGACGACCAGAACGCGCGCGACCGGCCCCGATTCGGGATGAGCTTCGAGCTTGTCCACGGCGAAGGCGACCGCGTCCCGGAGCGCGGTCGAGCCGCCGGGTGCGAGTTGGTCGACGGCATGGGCGACGAGATCGGGGTTGGAAGTGAAATCCTGCGCCAGCAGGACCGTGCTGTTAAAGCCGACGACGAAGGCGAGGTCGTCCTTGCCGGTGAGCACCTCGTTCAGGAAGCGGACGGCGGAGGCCTGTTCGTAGGAGAAGCGATCGACGACGGAGTTGCTGGTATCGATCACGAAGCCGAGGCGCAGCGGCAGGTGGGTTTCATCGCGGAACTGGAGGATGGCGCTGGGAGGGCGACGGTCGTCGAGGATGGTGACGTCGGAAGCGGTGAGGTCGGTTACCGATTGGCCGAGATTGAGTGCGGCGAACTGAAGCCCGACTTCATCCTCGTCCATATGGAATGTGGTCGTGGGTGTGCCGCCGGCCACATCGCTGCCGGATGAGGAGCTCGAATCCGCGGAAGCTGCTCGCAGCTTTACCGGCGCCGGGTGCGCGCTTTCAAGCTGGATTTCTCTGAGGATCGTGCGGAACTGCGGGGCGAACGGCGAATCGGAAATCTCGGAGAGCAGGATATTGATTTCCTGCTCCGCCGCAGCCGGATGGCCCAGCGCCAGCCACGCGCCGGCGATGAAAAGATGCGCGATGGCCGTGGCATCGTCCTTGCGCCAGCGCGCCTGGCGGCTGGTGGCGAGCACCGCGGAATACTGGTGGTTCAGAAATTCGGCATAGATCAGCGCCAGCTTCAACTGCGCATCGAGAGGAGCGAGGCGCGCAGCCTGGCGCAGCGAATCTTCTGCTTGGGCATACTGCCTGAGGGCCAGCTCCGCGCAGCCCAGGTTCAGATAGGAATTGGGCAGGTGGCTATCGAGCGCCGCGGCGGTGGCGAACTCACTTTTTGCGCGCCGATAGTCTCCCAGATCGAAGTAAGCGGTGCCCAGCGCGTTGTGGGCGGCGAAGAACTGGGGATCCCAGCCGATGGCCTGGTTGAGGAATTCGATCGCATCCTGGGGATGCCGCCGCATCAGCAGCATGCGGCCTTTCTGGTACTCGCGCTGCGGCCTGTCCGGAGCCCTCCAATCGAGCCAGGAGACGGAACCATCGGGGCTCTGGATCTCCGTGGTGCGCGGATCGAAGCTGTCCATCTGAAAGAAGTGCAAATCGAGGCGAGCCGCTTCCATCGCTTCGAGTGGAGTGACGTGGTCACCGGGGGCGGCCATTTGCGCGAGCTGGGCCGAGGCGGCGCAGCAGGAGAGCACGACGGCGAACAGCGCGCACCGGATTGGCCAGCCAAACACCGATTCAACCCCCTCAAGAAAACGATAGCGAGAAACTGAGGAGATGGCCAAGTGCGGCCACGCAGAAAAGCGAAGCGCCACCGTTTAGGCTGAGAGTGTGAATCCAGCGCAAGTCCTTGCAGTGGTGGAGAAAAGCGCGCTGGGCGCCAACGATCGGGGTGACAGCTCAAGATGGCCTATTACCTGGCGGTGGATGCCGGAGGAACAAAGGCGGAGTTTCTGCTTGCCGACGAGGAGCGCGAACTGGCGCGCGTGCGCGGCGGCACCGTCAAGCGCACCAATGCCGACCCGGCGCAGGCGCAGGCAAACCTGGAGCGGGCGCTCGCCGAGCTGGAACAGCACACGGGGGTGGCTCTTGCGCAGGTGCGGCGCACGTGCATCGGCACATCGGGCGAGACGGTGCCCCTGGTGACCGATTGGCTGCGGCAAAACTTTGGCGCGCGGGTCGGTGGCGAGCTGGTGATTGTGGGCGACGTGGTGATTGCGCTGGATGCCGCTTTTCGTTCTGGCGGCGGCGACGGGCGCGGGGTGCTTGTGCTGGCCGGGACGGGATCGAATGTGGCCGCGCGCGACAGCCATGGCACGCTCATGCATGCCGGCGGATGGGGGCCGATCCTGGCCGACCAGGGCGCCGGCCACTGGATTGGCCTCGAGGGATTACGGCGAGGATTCCTTGCGCGTGATGAAGGCCGGTCGACAGACCTGCTGGAGCGTGCGCGGCGGCTGTGGGGATTGGCGACCGAAGATTCGCTGATCGAGTTTGCCAATGCGCAGCCGCCGCAGAGATATGGGTCGCAGTTTGCACGCGAGGTGGCGGCGTGCGCGGATGCGGGAGACCCGATCGCGGCCGAGATTCTGGAACAGGGCGGGCGGGACCTTGCCCACCTGGCCGGGCTGCTCATCGAACGCATGCGGAAAAGCGAGGGCGCGGATTTCCGGGTTCCGGATGTCGCCTGCGCCGGCAGCATCCTGGGCCACGTACGGCAGGAGCGGGAAGCGCTGGAGGCGGCGCTGCGCGAGCGCTATGCGGAGATCCGGTTTGTGCCGGGGACCGTGGATCCGATTCGCGGCGCGCTGTGGCAGGCGCGGAAGACAGCGAGTTAGTAAGTCAGCGAGTCAGCAAGTTAGCGAGACGTGCCTCCGGAATCACTTCACCCAGATCTCCGGTTTGCCGCCCTCCGACTGGCGGGCGTGGAACATGCCGAGGGTGTTGTAACTCCAGATGGGCGGGCCGGATTCGCCGAGCACAATAACCCCGCCTTCGCCGCCTTTGAGCGCGGGCAGATCGTGGTGGATGAGCTGGTCGGCGGCCTGCTGCGGCGAGCGGCCGGCTCGGCAGAGCGCGCCGATGGAGTGCGAGAGCGTGAGCCGAATGAAGTACTCGCCCACGCCGGTGCCGGAGACGGCGCAGCCGCGGTCGTCGGCGTAGGTGCCCGCGCCCAGAATGGGCGAGTCGCCCACGCGCCCCGGGAGCTTGCCCTGCATGCCGCCGGTGGAAGTGGCCGCAGCCAGATGGCCGTCGCTGTCGCGGGCAACTGCGCCCACCGTTCCGAAGCGATGAAAGAAGATGTGCTGCGGTGTGAGTGCGGCTTCGCTTCCGGGGCCGGAACGCGCGGGCTCGGGGGGCACGCCTTGGGGGCGCGGCGGAATGGGCCGCCCGCTCGCCCTCATCACGCCCTCGAACTCGCGCCAGCGCATCTCGGTAAAGAAGTAGCTTTGCGGTTCCTGCGCCAGTCCTTGCGCGCGTGAGAACGCATCCGCGCCCGTGCCGACCATCAGCACGTACGGCGTATGCTCCATGACGGCGCGCGCCAGCGCGATGGGATGCCGCGTCGAGTGCACGCAGGCCACGCCGCCGCCGGCCAGGTCCGCGCCATTCATGATGGAGGCGTCCATCTCGGTGCTGCCGTCGGCGGCAAAGGCGGCGCCGCGCCCGGCGTTGAACAGCGGATCGTCTTCGAGCACCTCGACGGTGGCTTCGACCGCGTCGAGAGCGGTGCCGTGCTTCTCAAGGACCGCTGAGCCCGCAGCCAGCGCACGTGCCAGCGAGGCGTGATAGGCGGCCGCGGTGGCTGCGTCCATGTGCTGCCACTCTTCCTCGCCGGCGCCGCCGTGGATGGCGATGGACCAGCGCGTGTGCGCAGGCGTGGGCTGGGCGAAAAGCGTGATGAGCTTGAGGAAAGCGAAAAGAGGGACGAAGGCGAGGGGTCGGATGCGCATGGATTTTTCTCGGGACGTGCAAGCTGAAGGGTATAGCTGCAACAGGGACAGGATAAAGTGCAGAGCGTATAGATGCCGCTTTACTCTCTCTCGCGCAGAACGGCCGCAATCGTGCGAGGATGCTGCCTTCCGTCAATGACGGCGGTAATCCATGGCGGCTTCCGGTCTGGCAGATAAGCAATAAGATAGCCGCGAACAACTTTGAACCGCAACTTCCCGGGAGCGACATCCGGCCGAGAGTGGCCGTGATGTGGAAAGCGCGCGATCATGTCGAATGCTTCGAAAAGCTCATCCAGCAGGCGATCCGCAGCCGCAGGACTGAACTGGCCAATGTAGCTGTCGATTTCTTCGAGGTCGCTGTATACCTCTGAATGAAGGATGTAGGCCATCAGGCGATCGACTTGCGGCGTTGCGCAGCGCTTTGCTTGAGCCGCCGATAGGCTTCTTCCCCAGTCAGCGGTTGCGCCGTTCCGTTCTCGATCTCGCTGCAGCGCCGTTCGAGCATCGCCCTCACTTCGCCCAGCTCAGCCAGATAGGAAGCCACGGCTTCTTCCACTAGCTTGTCAGCGGGGTAGCCGGTGCGAGCGGACCACTGCTCGACCTTCGCGGCCAGTTCGGGTTCAAGGCGGATTTCCATTGCATTCAGGCTAGGCGCGCTACTGGCCAATGTCAACGAACATCACCAGGTCAGCGTGACGGTTATGGTGTTCCAAAGTTGGCCTTCGGGGAAACGCAAGACCAATGGCATCCATTTGCAAGCGTAGAAATCAGCATCGCAGTTGCGGTACGAGATATGAGCTAGTTGCTCTGCCTCGTTGTTTGGGTTGGAGGACGGATCAGTGCGCAATTCAGGCAGAAAGTGGCCGTTGCGAATCAGGCGAAGGACGCCTTCCGTGCCTGCCTGACCCTCGATTGCAAGCGTAATTTTATGGTCCTCAATCTCCGAGTGGACGATGCGAAACTTTGCGGTTCGGGCTCCTGGCAACACCGGCCGCATCGGCGACAGTTTGTCGACAGGATCGATCAGTAGCATTCCTGGATCGACGTATGCAACCTCAAGCGCAGGTGTCGGAATGCGAAGGCCCTCCTCAGGAGAAGTGTGAAGGAGCTTCGCTGTTTCCTTGTCGATCGGGCCAAGAGTCGCCCCAGGCACGTCGCTCTTGAGACGCCACTCGTCTCCTTCGGTTGGGCTCATATAAACCTCGAGCGCGTCTGCTCTCTTAGAGAAGTAAAGAGCGGTTTGCTCGCCGGGAAGTTGTAAATTGAGCACCTCGGCTTGTTTCCAATCTGCCGGCAGATGGGGGTTCACGGTGATGGTTTTGGTTTGCGCGTCGATGCTGATACCGAACAACCCGCGCAACGTCGGCGTAATCACCATCGCGCTCGACCATAACTGGTGGCTGGTGCTGCGGCCAAAAGGGACAAAAAAGTCGCCGCTCAGCAGCTCCGTATCGGCGCCGAGGTCCTGGGCCCAGGTGAGGTTGGCGTTCTGCATCAGCATGCGGTAGCCGGCCAGGGGCTGGTTGCCGCGGAACTCGGCCAACGCGGCCCAGCCGGTAAAGAGCGGCCACACCGAGCCCTGGTGATAGCTCATGCCGTCGTAATCGGCCTCGGTGTTGGAGACGTCGCGCAGGCCCCAGTCAGTATCGAGCGAGGCCTCGGCAAGCTGCTGCAGGCACTGATCGCCGTGGTCCAGAATCGACCCAGTTGCCCCGCCAGCCGTGCCGGGCAGGTCCGACCACCACGCCAGCGCGGGATAAACCGTCGCGGTGTGGTCGAGCGAACCATTCTCGTTGCGGCTGAAGGCATAGCAGCCCTTGTCGCCATTGGGAAATTGCTGGTTGATTGTTGTTGCGATTGACTCAGCGCGAGACTTCGCGGCCTGTGCCTTCTCCGCATCGTCGAGCAGCGACTCAATCTGCGCCATGGCCGCCGAAGCCTGCTGATCGAGCAGCGCGAGATAGATTTCCTGGTGCGGCATGCCGCCGGGCCAGCTCTCCACCCAGCCTGTGCCCTGGCGGTTGTCGTAAATCCCGTTCGTATCCGCGTGGCTGGTTTCGAAGTTCCACGCCTTCTCGATGGCGTCGCGATGGTCCTTCAGAAACGGCACATCGCCGGATGCGCGCACGTAATCGAGCGTGGCCAGGAGGAAGAGCGGCGTGGAGTCGGCCGCGGCGTACATATAAGGAAACGCGCGCCAGCCGATCGCCGGCGCGGTCTGCGAGTACTCGTGCATGATCTTGCCGTCGTCGCGCTGACGATGGATGAGGAACTCAAGCTCGTCTTTCGCCAGCGGGAATTCGCCGTAGCCGTTCACAGCGTAGAGAGTGTAGAGCGCGTCGCGGCCGAAGAACCAGCCGAAGCCGGGCCGCGCAGAATCACCGGATGCGTAGTAGCCGGCGACTAGTGCGGTTTCCGCGGCGGCCTGTGGATCCTTCGCGGGGTCGGGAACGAAGGGCTTGGCCTTTAACTGCTCGATAGAAATTTCGGCCCACTGGAAGGCTTCGTTGAGTTTCTTATCCGGCGTGTCGATCGAAACCGAATGCGCGAGGAGGTTCCTGTAGCTCTCCTCGTGTGCGGCGTAGAGCGCGGGGATCGACTGGTTCAGCTTTTCGAGTGTTTCGCCGAGCGCGCGTGTATTGGCGGCCTCGGTGTTGGTGCCCACGGCCATCAGCAGCGGAAAAAGGCGGTCGCGATCGCGCGCCGGATCGATGTGCAGCTTGAGCTCCACGGGATGGACCTGCGGGCGCTCCTGGTAAGGCGCCAGGATGCCGGGCAACGCGCCGGGAATAGTGATGGCGGCGGCGAGATCGGGATAGTCGGCGTGGAGCACGTAGAATCCGCCCGGGACCTGTTCCGGATCGGGGCCGGGGGCGACCCACTCGGGGCCGGGATGGCCCTCGTTGCGTTCGGGCCACATGTACTCGAGGTTGGGGGTGAAGCGCAGGGTGAAGTCGGTGGGATGGAGACAGTCGAATTGGAACAGAACAATGGGCCCGGTGCCGGCCGGAGCGCCGTTGGGCGAGAACATGATCTGCCGCACGGTGAAGCCGATATGCGAATAGGTAATGACGGTGCGATCCGGGCGGACCTCGATCTCGGCCGACTGCGCGTTCACGTCGATGGGAACGGTGTAGTCCTGGATGTCGGCTTCGATGGTGAGGTGGGAGAGAATTTTCACGGGCAGCACCCAGGCCTCGAAGGTGCCATCCTGCTGGCCGAGGAGGACGCCGTGCTCGCCGGCGACGGTGAAGGGCTTGAGCGCTTCGGCATGGGCGCGGATCACGGGGCCGGAATTGTCGAAGGCGATGGGGGCAATCGGTGTGAACACTGGCGCGGCCGGCTGGGTGCGAGATTGCGCGTGGATTGCGAAAGGAAAAGCCGGCAGCAGAACCGCCAGGCTGAATAGGGTGTTGCCAATCCGCATGGGGGAAATCCCTCTTGAAAACTCTGCGCCATTCTAAGCGACGATGGCGCAGAAGACAGGGGCAAAAGCGAAGGCCGCGGAGCAATCCGCGGCCTTCGCGCTTGAGGGTTGGCGAAGCTTCAGAAGACGAACCTGGCCTCGAGCTCCACGTCGCGGTGGCCGTTCTTGTAGGCCAGAGTGTACGGAATGTAGCTGGCGTCGTTATAGCCGCCGAGGTTCAGGAAGGAGTTGGCGTGGTTGAAGACATTCAGGAAAGTCCCGCTCAGGTTCACGGCGTAGCGCTCCGTGAGCTTGAAGTCCTTGGCGAGCTTGAAGTCCTCGCCCCAGGTCCCGGGGCCGTAGTAGGCGTTGCGAGTATCCATGTTCTTAACAAAGCCGCCGGCACCGGTTCCGACCGCGCCAGGCATCGGTATATCGCTGGTGCCGGTGACCGGGTTCACCCACTCGTTGTAGCCGGTTCCGCCGTAATCGGGCAGGTTCTGGTAAGAGTAGCTGTTGGGCCCGAAGGTGGCGCTGAGGTCCTGCAGGTTGCCATTCTTCTTCGGCCGTGCGCCGCTGAAGGCAACGCGCGGGCAGACGTCGTAGGCGTAGCCGCAATCGTAAATGGTGTACGGGTTGCCGGTCTGAGCGTTGAAGGTGGTGCTGGCCATCCAGCCGCCAAGCAGCGACTTCTGCAGGCTGGCGCCCTTGTTGAAGAACGGCATCTGCCACACGATGCCTGCGGTGAGCCGGTGCTTCACGTCGAAGTCCGAGGGCCCGCGGTCGAGTGCGTGGTTGAACGGATCCAGGTAGCCAAGGTAGAAGCCGCCGCCGGCGGTGTTGCTGCCATCGTCGAAAGCGGAGCTGTTGTTGTCGATCGACTTGCCATAAGTGTAATTGGCAATCGTGCTCACGCCGGAGCTGCGGATGTTGCTGGAGCGAACTCCCAGGTTGAGGGCTTGGTAATAGCTGTCGCCGTCGGAGCCGCGCATGTTGATGCCGCCGTACTGGAGGTTGAGCCTGGCAGGTGTGTAGGCATCGCCGAAGTAGAACCCGCCGGCGAAATCGCGGTTGATGTTGGCAATCGAATAAAGGTGGATGCCGCGCGATCCAATATACTGGGCGGTGACGAGGGTAGTCGGATCAAGCTGGTGCTCGACGGTCAAGTTCCAGTTTTGCGAGTAAACCTGCTTGATGTTGGGATCCACTGGCCGCAGCGTCACATTCGGCAGCGGCTTGGGGCCGAGGTTATTGGCAAACGCGCCCAGGTTGTTCGAGGTGACAGGCACGTTGTAGAGCGCCAGCACCGCGTAGTTGGGCGGGTTCTGGATCACGTTGAAAGTGACGTTGTTGAAATTCCGCTCGTAGCTGAGAGCGTAGCCGGAGCGGATGACCGTCTTGCCGTTCCCCATTACGTCATAAGCGAAACCGGCGCGCGGACCAAACTGCTTCAGGTTCAGCCTCCACAGGCGGCCGTCCGGCGCCGTCGCGCGAGTCTGCACGAAACCGTTCTTGACCCGGTCGTAAATAGTGCTGCCCGAACCGTAGAAGAAGTTGGCGTCGTTGGAGGCTTTCTGCGAGTGCTGTGGTCCATAAACCTCCCACCGCAGCCCGGCATTCACGGTCAGCTGTGGAGTAACACGCCAGCTATCGGTGAAATAGGCCGCACCGTCATGGTAGCGGTTGCTGCGGGAGAAGTTGGGCGCGGTGGCAGGTGTCTGGATCTCGCAGTCCGCCGCATCGATGAGTACGCCGGTGCTGGGATCCGTTTTGCAGGGATAGACACCGTTCGGGTTCACCGCCACGTTTTCATACCCAATGTTCCCGTTGATGAAATTGACGAGCCCACCCTTGGTGCCCGACCGCACAAGCGCATCCACCGCATTCTGATAGGCGCCGAAGACGCGGTTGTCCTTGATGTAGAGGTACTCCCCGCCGAACTTGAGCGTGTGCTTGCCCTTGGTCCAGGTCAGATCCTCGCCGATCTCGATGAAGTTCTGCGGGCCGCCGAAGGGGATCGCCGATCCGGGAGCGGTGGGCAGGTAACCCGGGAAGTTGATCACGCCTTCCCCAATCGCCACCGTACTGCCGGCGTTCGGATACAGCGTAGGCACCGCGGGGCCGTTGAGAGGTTGCAGTTGGTTAAAGCGGGTGAGAAGGATCTTGGTGCCCGATGCCAGCGACGGTGTGAAGGCGTGGGTCGCCGAGACCAGCAGAGTGTGGTTGACCTGCGAATACCCGGTGTTGTAGCCCTGATACGGGCTGGAGGCGTTTGTTCCGGGAGGGTAAAGCGAGCTTTGCTGGACATAGCGGCCGAAGATCTGGGTGGTCTGGCTGACGTTCCAGTCGACACGCTCGAAGTTGATCCACTGGTTCACCGGTACGCCGCCGCCGGAGTCGCCAGGCACCGAATAAACC
>Ga0307372_10010650_pt1 | contig 12399 bp, 9 predicted proteins | sample OX1MG_FD_202533 | JGI IMG/M metagenome (GOLD analysis project Ga0307372, IMG submission 202533) | Soil microbial communities from Risofladan, Vaasa, Finland - OX-1 | ecosystem: Environmental > Terrestrial > Soil > Coastal area > Acid sulfate soil | place: Finland: Risofladan, Vaasa | collected...
GTACCCTCTCGCGCCCTCGCGGGCCTCAGCCTCCCGCCGCCTTCAGCGCCGCGCGCAGCAGCGGCAGGTACGGCGTCACGTCCTTCACGATCCCACCGATCTGGCTCTGCTCGTTCACGCCGCTCATGTAGCGGAGCGTCGCGCCCACCTTCGTCTCGGCCGCGCGGAACGCCGGGTCGCGGTACATCTTGCCGATCGCGTGGCGAAGCGCCGTGACGGCGGCCTTCGGCGTCTTCGGCGGGACGAAGTAGCTCCCTTCGATGCTCACGAGGTTGGAGAACGCGCGGACCAGGCCGGCGTTCGTGGTTCCCGACAGCGACGCCCAGGACGGAAGCGAGCTGTAGACCTTCGGGACGTTCCCCGTCGTCTCGAACATGATCGGTCGCACGAGGTGCGCCTGGATCGCCGGGAGCAACGAGGTGAGCGATCCCTCGGTGAGCTCGGTCGCTCCCGAGGCGAGCGAGTCGACGACCGCCCCCTGGCTTGCGAAGCCGCTCACGTACTCGGGTGTGAAGCCGAGCGTGTGCGCGAGGGCGACGACCGTGTAGAAGGTGTCGTCGAAGCCGCTCAACGGCACGAGCACCTTCTTGCCCCGCAGCTGCGACGGGTTCGTGATCCCGCTCTTGTTCGACACGACGACCACTCGCGGGCTCGCCGTGAGCCGCCCGAGGTACATGAACTCGCCTGCGTTGTAGCTGATTCCCTGGCCGCCCACGATCGAGGTGAGCAGGGCGACGGGGACGTTCGTGTACCCGACCGTCAGGCCGTCGCGCGGGGCGTTCCAGAGCTGGTCGAGGCCCACGACGCCGCCGGCGCCCGTGACGTCGATCAGCTTCATTCCCGCCGCGCCGAGCGCGTGCTGGAGGAACGGGACGGCCGCCCGCGCCGTCGTGTCGATGTTGCCGCCCGGGGCGTTCGGCACGAGGATCGTGACGTTCTTGCCCCGGTAGTAGTTCGGCGCAGCGGCGTGCGCCGACGTCGCCCGCGGGGCGCTCGCGAGGGCGGGAACCGTCGCTCCGCCGACGAGCGCCCCGATGGCGAGCGCTCCGCCGGCCACGAGGCGACCGCGCCTCGGCCGCCCCCGGGCCGTCGACCGGACACCGCTCGTATGCGTGCTCCTCAACATGGATCCTCCCGATTCGCGTCCAGCATCTCGAACCGGCGCCGCGCGGTCCGCGTGCGCCGCACTCACTTCATCCCGGCGCCGTCGCCGGTCCGGGTCCTCCGGGTTGCTTCGGTCGGTGTTCAACTGGGCAGGAAATGCACGAAGCCCACGTACGGGGCGTACTCGTTGATGAGGAAGTGGAACAGGAGCCACACGGCCATCCCGACCACGACCGTGACCGCGGCGCAGTACACGATGGACTTGCGGCGAACGACGAGGCCGTAGAGGCCGAAGCCGAGCCCGGTCGCGGGGACGATGCCGACGAGGTACGCGAGCAGGAAGAACGTCCCGACGGTCGCGACCGCGCGGATCACCGCGTGGCGCGCCGGCGCCGTCGTGTCCTCGAGCGGTTCCGGCGCACCCGGGGTCTCGACGACCTCGAGCTCGACCCCGGTCGCGACCGCGCCCCCAGTGGCCGCCGCCGCGGGCTCGTCGGCGGCCGACCCGGACGGCGCGGCCTCGCCGTGACCGGGAGCGGTGCCCACGAGCACGAGCTCCGGAGCCTTGAGGGCCCGGCCGACCGGCCCCTTCCCCGAGCTGCGGAGTCGCTCGCCGACGCCCAGCTCCTCGACCTGCCCGTGGACGACGAGGCGCACGAGGTTCGCGAGCGCGAGGGCCGCGCCCACTCCCGACACGAGCAGGAGGTCGCCGCCCGTGAGCGAGCCGTAGGTCCGCGCGATCAGCGCGACGACGACGAAGCCGACGAGCAGGAGCACCGCGGCGACCGTGGGCCCGTCCGCACGCGGCTTGAACGATGCGATGCCACGGCCTCGGGCCCGCGACGCGCCGGCGGGCACGTCGCCGGGAACATCTCCGGGCACGTCGGCGGTGCGCCGACCCTGCTTCGCGACGCGCACCCCCCAGGTCGCGATCGTGAGCAGGATCGCCGCGAAGATCGCACCGGCGAGCGGGCGCTTGAACATGAACCCGTCGCCGTAGAGAGTCGTCGAGATGTGGAGGTTGCTCTCGATGATCGGACCGAGCACGAGGCCGATGATGAGGTTGATCCTCGAGTAGTTGAACTTCCAGAAGAAGTAGCCGAGTATGCCGATCACGCCGGTCGTGACGACGTCCCCGAACGACCCGTTCACCGCGAAGCTCCCGACGACCGAGACCGTGAGCACGAGCGGGATGAGCGTCGTCTTCGGAATCGTCGTCAGCTTCGCGAACTGCTTCGCGAACACGAGGCCGATGAGCATCATCGCGAGGCTCGCGCCGACGATGAGCCAGATGATCGAGAAGACCGTGGGCAGGTGGTTGCTGAGCATCGCCGGCCCCGGCGCGATGCCGAGCGTCACGAAGGCCGCGAGGAGGATCGCCTGCTGCTCGTGGGTCGGGATGCCGAGGCTGAGCAGGGGGAGCATCCCGCCGCCCTCCGCGGCCGACTCGGTCGCCTGGGGGGCGATGACGCCCTCGATCGCGCCGAGCCCGAACTCGACGTCGGACTTCGAGTACTGGGCGGCCTGACCGTAGGCCGCGACCGCCGCGACCGGCGCGCCGAAGCCCGGGACCGTGCCGGTCAGAACGCCGAACGTCGACATGTAGAGCTCGAGCTTCCAGTGCCGGAGGACGGCGCCGAGGCCGTGCAGCGAGGTTCTCGTGCCCCGCAGGTCACCGAGGTTCGGCCGAAGCCCGGCCCGGGCGCGGGCGACCTGCGCGGACTGCTCGGGCCGCCGGACGCCGCGGCGGAAGCGGTCCGGCTCGGCGATGAGCCGCATGACCTGCACGACCGCGAACAGGCCGATTGCCACGTCCGCGACGGGAACGCCGCTCGACAGGTAGAGCGAGCCGAACGTGAGCCGGTCGACGCCCGTGATCGGGTCCTGGCCGACCCAGGACAGAATGATGCCGACGCCGAACGCGAGGAGCCCTTTCGTGAGGTTCCCCGAGCTCAGGATCGCGATGAGGATCGCGCCGAGGAGCGCGAGCAGCAGCACCTCGGGCGGCCCGAGGTAGTCGAGCAGGCTGCGCATCACGGGGATCCCCACGGTGAGCGCGACGGCGCCGCACACGCCGCCGATCCCCGAGGCGGACGCGGACGCGCCGAGCGCGTAGGCGCCCTTGCCCGAGCACGCGAGCGGGTAGCCGTCCCAGCAGAGCGGCAGGCTCTTCGCCGACGCCGGGATGTCGAGCGTGATGCTCGTGATCGAGCCGCCGAAGTACGTCGCGATGTGCGTGCCGAGCAGCAGCGCGAGCGCGACCGGGAGGCTCAGCTTGTACATGAACGGGAGGAGCAGCACGAGTGCGACGTTCCCACCGACGCCGGGCATGAACGAGATGAGCATCCCCCAGACGATCCCGATGCTCAGGCCGGCGAGCGTCGCGAGGCTGATGATGCTGTTCAGCCCCGTGAGTGATGCGTGCAGGTACGTCATCGTCCGCCGACCGATCCCCGCCGAGCGGCGTCATCGACCCTCACAGGCTCAGCGCGCAACTTGCCCCCCCGTGCTCGTGCCGCTCGGCCCGCGCCCCCACGGCCGCCGACGGCCCCTGCTAGCTCACCGCAGCATTCCGAGTTCCACCCGGGCCGGAGTGTCGAGCTCGACTCACCGGCCGCGGGCAGTTGCACGCACCGCCGCCCGGGGCCTGCCCGGGAGCGCGGTGTCGACGACGGCGGCGCAGCGCGTGCGAATCGCACGAGCCCGTCGCAGGCGTCCTTCACTACCTGAGGTCTCTCTTCCGAGGTCTGACCTTTGACCTACCCTAGTGACCGCGACGCGTCCGGTCAACAGTCGATCGCGCCGGAAATCTGCGGAGGTCGGGAGCGCGCCGATCGACCGCTCCCCGTCAGAGGCCGGCGAAACGCTCCCGTGGGACGGCAGCACGCCGCCGCATCGAATCGAACCGCGGGCGAGGAGCTGGCAAGCTACGACGGCCGCGCGGACAGCCCGACGCGGCGGCGCTCGGCGCGAGGACACGAGGGACGGTATCGAGCATGCGGCTGATGAGGGTCGGAGCGAGCGGCATGGAGCGGCCCGCGCTGCTCGACGGAGCGGGCCTCGTCCGCGACCTGTCGTCGATCGGCGCGGACCTCGCCGACGGAGTGTTCGCCGCGTCGGCACGCGACGCCCTCGCCCGGGCGGCGGACGACCGCTCGCTGCCCGTTCTCGGAGAGTGGTCGGGCGACGGGGCCTTCGAGATGCGAGACGGGCTCCGGGTCGGCGCGCCGGTCCCGAAGCCCGAGAAGATCGTCTGCATCGGCCTCAACTACCGCGACCACGCGGCGGAGACGGGCAACCCGCTGCCCAAGGAGCCGGTCGTGTTCATGAAGGCACCGAACTGCCTGGTCGGCCCGTACGACGAGATCCTCGTGCCGCGCCGGTCGGCGAAGACGGACTGGGAGGTCGAGCTCGCGGTCGTCATCGGCGCGAAGGCCCGCTACCTCGAGTCGCCGGAGCTCGCTCCGTCGGTGATCGCCGGGTACGCGCTCTCGAACGACGTCTCGGAGCGGGAGTTCCAGACCGAGCGCGGCGGCCAGTGGGTGAAGGGCAAGTCCTGTGAGACGTTCAACCCCTTCGGTCCGTGGGTCGCGACGCCCGACGAGGTCGCGGACGTCCAGTCCATCGGGCTCGAGCTGTCGGTGAACGGCACGACGCGCCAGCACGGCACGACCGCGAACATGATCTTCGGCGTCCATCACGTCGTGTGGTACCTCAGCCAGTTCATGGTCCTCGAGCCGGGCGACATCGTGAACACCGGGACGCCCGCGGGCGTCTCGCTCGGCCACGACGACGTGCCGTTCCTCGCGGCCGGCGACGTCGTCGAGCTCGCGGCAGACGGCCTCGGCCGCCAGCGCTGCGCGGTCGGTCAGGCCTGAGCCGTGCCGGCCCGGTCGCGCCCGGCGACCGGGCCGCGCCCCGCGCCGGACGCACGCGCGGGGGAACTGCGCGCGCGCCTCGAGCGGGCCGTCCGGGGCGACGTGCGCTTCGACGGGGCGGCTCGCGGCGTCTACGCGACCGACTCCTCGAACTACCGCCACGTCCCGGTCGGTGTCGTCCTGCCACGCGACGAGGCCGACGTGCTCGCGACGCTCGAGGCCTGCCGGGATCTCGGCGTGCCGGTGCTCGGGCGCGGCGCCGGCACGAGCCTCGCCGGCCAGGCGTGCAACGAGGGCGTGGTCCTCGACACGAGCCGGTACATGGACGAGATCCTCGAGATCGACCCGGTCCGGCGCACGGCGAGGGTCCAGCCGGGGGTCGTGCTCGACGACCTTCGCGCCGCCGCGGGTGCCCACGGGCTCACGTTCGGTCCCGACCCGGCGACCCACGCCTGGTGCACGCTCGGCGGGATGATCGGCAACAACTCGTGCGGCACGCACGCGCTCGTCGCGGGCAAGACCGTCGACAACGTCGAGCGCCTGCGCGTCGTCACCTACGCGGGTGACACGATGGATCTCGGCGCCTACGACGACGCGGCGTACGAGGCGCTGCTCCGGGGCGGGGGCGTCGTCGCGGGGATCGCGCGCGCGCTGCGCGAGCTCATCGACGGGCACGCGGGCCTCGTCCGGGAGCGCTTCCCTGCGATCGCCCGGCGCGTCTCGGGCTACAACCTCGACGAGCTGCTACCCGAGCGGGGCTTCCACCTCGCGCGCTCGCTCGTCGGCACCGAGTCCACCTGCGTGCTCGTGACCGAGGCGACCGTGTCGCTCGTCGCGATGCCCCCTCACCGCTGCCTCGTCGTGCTCGGCTTCGAGGACGTCTACGCCGCGGCCGACCACGTGCCCGAGCTGCTCGGTCACGAGCTGCTCGGCCTCGAGGGGTTCGACGAGACGCTCGTCGCCGAGATGCGCGCCGCACGCCTCAACCTCGACGACCTCGAGCTGCTTCCGGACGGCGGCGGATGGCTGCTCGCCGAGGTCGGCGGCGGCGACCCGCTCGAGGCGCTCGCGCGGGCGCACGCGCTCGCGAACGCGGCACCGGGCGATGCGCACGTGCGCGTCGTCGAGCGCGAGCACGAGCAGCTCGCGCTGTGGCGCGTGCGCGAGTCGGGGCTCGGCGCGACCGCGCGACCTCCCGGCAAAGCACCGAACCACGAGGGATGGGAGGACGCCGCGGTCGCTCCCGAGCGGCTCGGCGAGTACCTGCGCGGCATCCGTGCGCTGTGGGAGGAGCACGGCTACTCGGGAGCCTGGTACGGCCACTTCGGGCAGGGGTGCGTGCACACGCGGAACGATTTCGACTTCCACAGCGCGAAAGGGCTCGAGAACTTCCGCGCGTACATCGAACGGGCCGCGGACCTCTGCCTGTCACTCGGCGGCTCGATCTCCGGCGAGCACGGCGACGGGCAGGCGCGCGGAGAGCTCCTCGAGAAGATGTACGGGCCCGAGCTCGTGGACGCGTTCCGCCGCTTCAAGGCCGTCTTCGACCCGGCGGCGAAGATGAACCCCGGGCGCGTCGTCGACGCTCGCCCGTTCGACGCGGACCTCCGTCACGGTCCGGACGAGCGCGTGTCGTCGATGCGGCCGAGCCACTTCGCGTTCGCGCGCGACGGCGGCAGCATGCAGCTCGCGGTCGACCGGTGCGTCGGTGTCGGGCGCTGCCGCCGGGACGACACGGGCGTCATGTGCCCGTCGTACCGGGTGACGCGCGACGAGCAGCATTCCACCCGGGGCCGGGCGAAGCTCCTCGCCGAGATGTTCCGGGGTGAGGTCACGCCCGCGACCTGGCGCAACGACGAGGTGCACGCGGCGCTCGAGCTGTGCTTGTCGTGCAAGGGGTGCGCGACGGACTGCCCGGTCCAGGTCGACATGGCCGCCTACAAGGCCGAGTTCCTCTCGCACTACTACGCGGGCCGCCTCCGCCCGCGCGCCGCGTACGCGCTCGGGCTGCTCCCGTGGTGGTCCCGGGTCGCGAGCCGCGTTCCCGCCCTCGCGAACGCGCTGCTCGGCGACCACGCGGCGGGCACGGCCGCGAAGCGCCTCGCCGGCGTCACGACCACTCGGTCCGCCCCCCGGTACGCGCGCACCTCGTTCCGCCGGAGCGCTGCGGCACGCGGCGCTCGCGGGGTAACGGGCGCGACGGTCGTGCTCTGGCCGGACACCTTCAGCGACCTCTACCGTCCCGAGCGCGCCACCGCGACGCTGCGGCTGCTCGAGGCCGCCGGAGAGGTCGTGGCGGTGCCGGACCGCTGGGGTTGCTGCGGGCGGCCCCTGTACGACGTCGGCATGCTCGGGCGCGCACGGCACGCGCTCGAGCGAGTTCTCGACGTGCTCGAGCCGTGGACGAGCGCGGGGATCCCCGTCGTCGTCCCCGAGCCGAGCTGCCTCGCGACGTTCCGCGACGAGCTGCCGGAGCTCTGTTCCGACGACCCGCGTGCCGCGCGGCTCGCGGGGCTCGCGCGCAGCGTCGCCGAGCACCTCGACGCCACGGGCTGGCGACCGGCCGGGCGCGTCGCCGAGCGGCGAGCGGCGATCCACCCGCACTGCCACGGCCGGGCGGTCGTCGGCACGGGCGCGGAGCGGCGCGTGCTCGAGCGCGCGGGGTTCGAGGTGGAGGTTCTCGACACCGGCTGCTGCGGGCTCGCAGGATCGTTCGGGTTCCGCGCGGAGCACGACGAGCTGTCGCGGCGCATCGCCCGGGACCGCTTCATCCCCGCGTTGCGGGCGCTCGACACCGGGACCGTGCTCGTCGTCGACGGGTTCAGCTGCGTGACCCAGGCCGGCGAGCTCGGCGCGCCGACCGGGCGATCGCTCGCGGAGCTGCTCCTCGCCTGCGAGGAGCAGCCCGCGGTGCTAGACCCCTCGTAGAGACGCCGCCCCGTGGGGACCGACCCCACCGGCGGCGAGCCCGGAGAGGTGGCACCGTGACGTCGGAACGCGTGAGGTGGGGGGTCGTCGGCACCGGTGGGATCGCCGCGACGTTCACCGCTGACCTCGAGCTCGGCGAGACCGGGCGCGTGGTCGCGGTCGGCTCGCGCAGCGCCGAGGCCGCCGAGCGCTTCGGGGACGAGTTCGCGGTCGCCAACCGTCACTCCTCCTACGAGTCGCTCGTCGGCGACCCGGAGGTCGACGTCGTCTACGTCGCGACGCCGCACCCGATGCACCACGCGCACGCGCTCCTCGCGCTCGCGGCGGGCAAGCCCGTGCTCGTCGAGAAGCCGTTCACGATGGACGCACGCGAGGCACGCGAGCTCGTCGGCGCAGCGCGCTCGCGCGGGCTGTTCCTCATGGAGGCGATGTGGACGCGCTTCCTCCCCCACGTCGTGGAGATCCGCTCCATCCTCGCGAGCGGGGAGCTCGGCGAGATCGTGAGCGTGAGCGCGGACCACGGCCAGTGGTTCGCGAAGGACGCCGCGTTCCGCCTGTTCGCGCCCGAGCTCGGCGGCGGCGCGCTCTTGGACCTCGGGATCTACCCCGTGTCCTTCGCCTCGATGGTCCTCGGCACACCGGACCGCGTCGCCGCGATGGCCGACCCCGCGTTCACCGGCGTCGACGCCCAGACCTCGATGCTGCTCGGCCACGCGAGCGGAGCCCACGCGATCCTCACGTGCACGTTGCGGGCGAAGAGCCCGACGCGTGCCGCGATCGTCGGGACGCTCGGCAGGGTCGAGATCGACGGCGACTTCTACGCCCCGTCGGCGTTCAGCGTCGTCATGCGCGACGGCACGTCGCGGCGGGTCGAGCACCCGCACGACGGGCGAGGGCTCCGGCACCAGGCCGACGAGGTCGCGCGCTGCCTTCGTGCCGGGCTGCCCGAGAGCCCGCTCATGCCGCTCGACGAGACCGTGTCGATCATGGAGACGATGGACGAGGTGCGCGCGCAGGCCGCGCTCGCGCCTCGGTCGTGATGGCCGACGACGACGGCGCGGCGCTCGCCGCGCTCATCAGGGAGATCGAGGACCAGGAGCGTCGGCTCACCTTCGCCCGGTTCGACAACGACGACGCGTGGGCGCTCGGCACCCTGCTCGTGCGCAGGGCGCGCGAGCAGGGCCTCGCCGTGACGATCGACGTGCGCCGCCACGGCCAGCAACTGTTCCACGCCGCGCTGCCGGGGACGACCGCCGACAACGACTCGTGGATCGAGCGCAAGGTCCGCGTCGTCGACCGGTTCGACGCATCCTCCTACCTCGTCGGCCGCCGCCTCGCGCACACGGGCGACGTGCTCGACCACGACAAGGGTCTCGACCCCGCCGCCTACGCCGCCCACGGGGGCGCGTTCCCCGTCCGCGTGCGCGACGTCGGGCTCGTCGGCACGGTCACGGTGTCCGGCCTCCCGCAGGCCGCGGACCACGCGTTCGTCGTGCAGGTCCTCGAGGAGTTCCTCGGCGCTGCAACCTGACGCGTCGGCCGAGTTCATATTGCTGTCAGGATCGCGCGCGTACGATCGACCGGTGAGCGTGTCTGGCCCCCCGGAGCAGCGGGATCTCACGCGCGTCCGGCCGCCTCACGTCGCCGTCGACCGGGCGGCGCGCGGCGTCGAGGGCAACGCGCGCCTCACGGCCATGACCGCGTCGATCCTGCTCGTGCTCCTCGCGGCCGAGGGCGTCACGGTCCTGCAGATCCACCAGCTCCTCGCGCCGCACGTGTTCATCGGCATGCTCCTCGTGCCGCCGATCGCGCTGAAGATCTTGAGCACGGGCTACCGGTTCGCCCGCTACTACACGGGCGCCCCCGCCTACCGCAGGAAGGGCCCGCCGCCCGCACTTCTGCGGCTGCTCGGGCCGCTCGTCGTCGTCTTCACCGTCGCGATGTTCGCGAGCGGCATCGGCCTGCTCTTCGTCGGCATCGGCGGCCTGCGGGACAACCTGCTCCTGCTGCACAAGGCGAGCTTCGTCCTGTGGTTCGGCGCGATGACCGTCCACGTGCTCGGCCACGTGCTCGAGACGGCGAAGATCGCGCCGAGGGACTTCTACGCGCGCACCCGCCGCCAGGTCAGAGGGGCCGGGGCGCGGCAGTGGGCGCTCGCGACGAGCGTCGCGGTCGGGGTGCTGCTCGGCCTGCTGCTCGTCGGCAGGGCTGGCACATTCTTCGTCGGCTGACGCCTCAGCGCGCGGCACGCGAGGCGGCAGCGGGTGGCCCGGCCACTACGGTTGAACGCCCGCGACGAGATCGTGCAGACTTGGCGCACCGGAGGACCGGCGAACGCGTGCTCACGACACCCGCGAACCGCTCCAGGGAGGGCACCATGGCCTGGTCCGCGCCGCTGTACCGCTTCTACGAGCACCGGCTCGCACGCGGCCTGCCGGCCAGCCGCCTCCCGGCGCACATCGGGGTGATCCTCGACGGCCACCGGCGCTTCGCGCGCGCCGAGGGGCACCAGGACTACACGACGAGCTACCGCAGCGGCATGGCGAAGCTCGAGGAGTTCCTCACGTGGTGCGCGATGCTCGAGGTCCCGGCCGTGACCGCGTGGGTCCTGTCGACGGACAACCTGCAACGCCCGGCCGACGAGCTCGAGCCGTACTTCGAGGTGCTCGTCGAGCTGCTCGGCGACCTCCCGGCGCTCGCCCGGACGCTGGACTTCTCGCTCCAGGTGATCGGCAGCCTCGACCTGCTCCCCGAGCCCCTCGCGAACGCGGTGAAGGCCGCGAGCGAGGCGGCGCAGGGCAGCCGTTGGCACGTGAACCTCGCCCTCGGCTACGGAGGCCGCCAGGAGATCGTCGACGCGTGCCGGGCGCTCGTCGCGGACCTCCTCGCGAGCGGCGTCCCCGAGGCCGAGATCGCCGAGCGCATCGACATCGACGCGCTCTCGACCCACCTGTACTCGAGCGCGATCCCCGACCCCGACCTCGTCATCCGCACGAGCGGCGAGGCGCGGCTCTCGGGATTCCTGCTCTGGCAGGCAGCCTACGCGGAGTGCGTGTTCGTCGACCCGTACTGGCCCGCGTTCCGGCGGGTGGACTTCCTGCGGGCGCTCCGGGACTACGCGCGCCGCGAGCGGCGCTTCGGGCGCTGAGCCCCGCGGGCCCCGAGGACCGGGAGCCCGCTCAGGCCACGCCCGGCGACCCGGCCCCGGTCCCGGCGGCGAACGGGAACCGCGCGGTCGCGGTCCGGGCGCCGTCCTTTCCGATCGTGAACGCCTCGTAGGAGTCGAGGGACTCGACGAGCTCGAGGGCTTCCGCGCCGCCAACCGCGAGCGCGGTCGCGAGCGCGTCGGCGAGCCCGAGCTCGGGGCCGGTCACGGTCGCGGACGCGACGCGCGACGCCGGGGCGCCGGCGCGGGGGTCGAACAGGTGCGCGCCACGCTCGTAGGTGCCGGAGGTCGCGATCGCGCCGGCGACGTCCACGACCGCGGCAAGGCGTCCCGGCGACGCCGGGTCCGCTACGCCGATGCGCCACGGCGCGCCGGGCACCGGGCTGCCGTGGCAGGCGATGTCGCCCGCGGCGTTCACGAGCGCGCCGGTGACCCGCGAGGTGAGGAGCGCGTCGAGCGCGCGCTGAGCCGCCCAGCCCTTCACGTAGCCCGTCGGGTCGACTCCGCCGGGGATCGCCCAGGGGTCGAACCACCCGTGCGACGCGTCCCGGGCCGCGGCGCAGAGCTCGAGCACCTCGCGCACCTCCGGCGGCGCCTCGCCGAGCTCGATCTCGCCGCGCCGGAGCCGGCTCACCGGGCTGTCCGGCTTCCACGTGCTGAAGACCGCGTCCGCGCGGTGCAGGATCGCGCGCGCCTGCGCGAGGTGCCGGTACTCCTCGGCGGTCGCGGGCTCGCCCCCCGTGTAGAGGTCGATGACGACCACCGTGCCCATGACCTGCTCGAGCCGGTGGACTTCGGGAGCCGGCCAGGGCGCGTCGGCTCGCTCGCCCGGGCCGTCGCTCACTTCAGGCCGAGCTTCGACAGCGCGGACTGGAGCGACTGCGCGAACCCGGCGCTCGTGTAGCTCGCACCGGAGACGCCCTGGATGTTCCCGCTCTGCGCCTGGAGCGCCTGCTGCTCGAGGAGCGGGATCGACTGCTGGTCGATCGACTGCGAGAGCGAGTTGCCACCGTCGTCGAGCATCGCGATCGAGACGTGCGTGATCTTCTTGCCGCTCGCGGTCACCTTCACCGACATCAGGCCGTAGTTGTAGTTCACGACGACGCCGGTCGCGGTCCTCGTGCCGGACGCCCCAGCCGACGCCGGCGGGCTCGCGTGCGCTGGCGCGGTCGTGGTCGGCGTCGCCGCCTTCGAGCTCGTGCCGGCGGAGGCGCCCGAGGTGGACGCGGGCGACGAACCGCCGGTCGCAGCGGCCCCGGTCGCCGTGCCCGACGAGACGCCGAAGGAGATGTGCGCGGGCTTCGTGTGGAACCCGAGCACTCC
>Ga0307372_10010651_pt1 | contig 12399 bp, 12 predicted proteins | sample OX1MG_FD_202533 | JGI IMG/M metagenome (GOLD analysis project Ga0307372, IMG submission 202533) | Soil microbial communities from Risofladan, Vaasa, Finland - OX-1 | ecosystem: Environmental > Terrestrial > Soil > Coastal area > Acid sulfate soil | place: Finland: Risofladan, Vaasa | collected...
TCGACGATGGAAAGGCAGCAGCCCGACGAATCGTAAGACTGACTCGGATCGGCGCCCGCTTCGAGGAGCGTCCGCGCGATGTCAAGATAGTTCCCCCTGCTCGCCTCATATAACGCGGCGCCACGCTCCGCGGCGTTCTCCGGCCGATTCGGGTCCGCGCCGCGCTCCAGCAGCATCTTTACGATGTTCAGCGCGCCCCGCCTCGCCGCCATCGTCAGCGGGCTCACACGCGCCGAATCGAGTCGATTCGCGGCGCCCGGATCGTCACGAAGGATCGCGGCGACCTGCTCCTCATCCCCAAGCGCGCACGCCGCGGACAGCACGTACTTCGCGCCGTTCGCGAGAAGATACCCGGTGACGACCATCGGCTCGCGGATCGACGTCGTCGGCAGGTCGCGGCGCCAGCGATACCAGTAGTCCCCGGTCAGCGAGAGAATGAGCGGCGTTTTCCCGTCGGCGCGCTCCGCATCCGCGTTCGCGCCGAAATCGGTCATCCGGTCGATTAGCCAGAGTTGACGCGTCATCACCGCCCAGTGAATCGCGTTATTGCCGCGGACGTCACTCGCCTTCGCGAGCTCGGGCGTATCACTCAAAATCGCTTCGATGGCGTCGCGATTCCGGCTGCGAATCGCCTCGGCGAGGGGCTCGAAATCGGGCGAATAGCCATACCGCTGCGCGAGCGTCGATTCGAGGACCTCGACGACCTCCGTGTAGCCGCGCTCCTTCGCCATTGGTACGAGCTTGTGCCAGGAGTTGAACATAAATCGCGACCTGCCCGGCTCCGCCCCCGCGTCGAGCAAGATTCGGACGATGTTCGTATGGTTCCCGCGCACCGCATTGTGGATCGGATACTGGTACCAGAACTCCGCGTTCACGAGGCGCAGATCCTTCGCGACGAGTTCGCGAACGACCTCCTCGTCCCCATCGAACGCGGCGCAGAAGAGCGCCCACGCGTCGTTCCCGTCCACCACGTCGACGTCGTCCACGTAGTGATCCGTCTTCATCGACTCCGGCTGAGTGAAACGGGCGCTGGTTAGCGCCCTGCTTTGATCGTTTGCCCTCATCGGCTTGTACCTCCATCGCAGGTTACCCGAACTGGCTAAGACTCGTTCGACAACCCAACTGAATAATAAGCTCTTTTCGCCCCGAATGGGTACGGTCGGGCCGTGTTCGCTTAGGAGCGCCGCCACCTCCTCGGAGTTCGGCGGGAGGTCAGGCTGATAGCGGGGATCATCCGCGTTTGGGGTCGCTGCCCGGCAGAGGCGTTTCACCCAATCGCCGTGAGCAGCGTTCAACCCGGCGCCGCAAGGCGGGCGAAACCAGGACAGGCGTAACGGACGCGGTTGCGTACGAGTCTGTCTGAATGACGCCGATTGGGACAGAACAGGTGATTAGTATGAGAAGATTAGTTCTGGTTGGTTGATTCATCGTCGGAATATCAGCCGCGTGCCAGGCCGCGCCGGATTCGCTGTCGACCGCGCATCTCTTAACACCAAGCATTCGTGCAATCTGTGGCGCGCAGGGGTATGCGCTTCTCGTCAGCTACCGGTTCGGAAAACATGCCAGCTCCTTCCCGGCGAAACTCCCATCCGGAGCGCGGCCGACATGGTCAACCTCGGTTGGAAACACGACCAGCCGTGGGGCCGGATCAAATACGAGTTGGAGTAATTCGTTGACTTCAGCAAGCCCGAGATCCACCTCGGCCCAAACCACGTCTTCGAGGATGACGATCTCGCGCTGGTAGCGAGGCATGACGCCACTATCGACTACGCCAGCAGCGAGGGCCAGCCCGATTCAGCCTATTCGCATATTGCCAGCGCGGAGTTCGTCACCAGTATGACCGTGAAGCCCCCGGCCATCGTAGAATTCATGGGCGAGATTTCCGGCGGGCAAGGGGTGTGGCCTGCATTCTGGCTCTACGACTGCCATTCCGGGAAGAACGACGCCTCGGCGATCGACGTTCTCGAGTCCCAGTTCAACGCGCCGCTCGGCCAGAGGGACGACCGCTCCAAAGTCTATCAATACGACCATGGCACAGGAGTCAGCCGAACCATCGCCGACCCCGGCGGCCTGGACGCGCATGGAGGATGGCGGCAGCCCTACGGCGCCCTCGCATATGGAGATCCGGGCAGCGACCTCTCTAAACGCTGGGTCGCTTGCTCGGTCTGGTGGCATCCCGACCGCGTCAGCAAGTACGTGGACAACAAGCCGGGTATTACCCGCGCCCTCACGTGGACCGGGCCGGCATGGCCCAACATCATTGTGGACAACGCGTGTGGGATGGCCAGGGGCGACTGGTGCGGACCCATCTCACCCGCCACTTTTGCCAGCGCCAACTCCACGCTCCGTACCAAGAGGGTTCGGGTGTTCACGCCGGTCAAATGGCCCTCGGAAGGCAAGTGACGGCGTGGAGCGATTCCCTCCATCGTTCAGCACAGTCTGAAGCGAACCGCGAGGTACGCAGAATAACCCAGCTCATCGCCCGAAGAGGCAACACCATATAAACCCGACGCGGTTTCCAGGAATTCGTCTTGAGCGCGCCGTTGAGCTCTTTTGTCTTCGCCCGCATGATGCCAATCAGCACCACGCCATAAGATATTCGGAGCCCTCCCCGGGCCATACACAATAGGTGACGGGACAGTCCTTCCCCGTGCCGAAGCGCCTTCACTGCAAACTGATCCGGCGTGCCGAGGTCATCAGGGAACAAAAGGCTCGGTAAACCTGACGCCCCCGCCGTGCCCAGGCCGCGGGCCAGAGCGTGCGACCTTTCTGCCTAACCAACAACGTCGTCCACGATCCTGGTAGCCCCCCCTGGCGCCAGAATGTTCAGTCCTTTATGCGCGAAGTGCGCATCACTCGCGAATTCGTCTGCCAATCGATTCCGCCGCATGGCAAACAACGACAAACGCAGTCTGTGCGGAGGTAGGGCTTTACGGATCGCGCTCCGTAATTTTCAAGGCCGGCTACGAAGGATGCCCTGGACTATGGCGGTACAGCGGTATCGCTGAAGACCAACAGCCCATGAACGACGCGACTACCCATCTGGCGAACGCGAACTACAGCTACACCTGCCCTAACGTTTGTTTTTCGGACAAAACATTCCGACGACTCTTGATTTTCAGACGAAATCATGGTAGAATGCTCTAGAGGGATCTAATGAGTAGAATAGAGAGCACGTGCAGGCGCCCCGGAGGAATAGCCCTGGCGCAAACTGTCACGGGGACCTTCCCCGTTTTAGAGGTCAAAGCCCGACTCCAGAGGGAGCTTGAGGAGGTCGAGATGGAAAGCGTGGTTCTTCACCCGGGATGGCAGCCTTTGCTTGATTCCCTCAGGATGGTGACCGCCATCAATGCGGTCGAGGACCTGTTCGACTTCAAGCTCCCGCCGGAGAAGGTCGTGAAGAAGGGCGGATACACGAGCGTTGATGCGGGCGTGTCGGACATGACGAACCGCATCAGGGAAGTATGGATCGAACATTACAAATAGGGAGGGATCATGAGCATTAACTCTGACCAGATGGAAAGCGATCGGAGGGCGATGGGAGGTCGGCTCCGGCAGGCCAGGGAGTATCTCGGGTTTTCCCAGGAGGAAGTCGCCAAATATCTGGGCGTTTCACGGTCCGCGCTGTCCAACATCGAAAACAGCCAGCGGAAGGTGGACGCGCTGGAACTAAAGAAGCTCGCCAGCCTGTACAAGCGCCCGGCCATTCACTTCACGGGGGAGGACCCGGAGGTTCAAGCGACTGGCGAGGACGTTGCCCATCTTGCAAGGAAAGCGTCCGAGCTGTCGGTGGAGGATCGCGCCGAACTGGTCCGATTCGCGGATTTCTTGCGGGCAAAGAAACGAAGCAAGGAGGATTGAGCCATGGCGGACCTTCGTGCTGCCATTATGGGCGCCGTCCAGGTGGCCGACAGGCTGCACCTGGAGTTCGGAACGCGGGCGCGCGCTGACGCCGGCGAGGGCAGGGTCGATGTGTTCGACATGCTCGTCCAGAAAGACATACCAACGATGTTCCGGAAGCTGGACAAGCTGCTGGGGGCGTTCCTCGACGAGAGCGGGTCGAAGGGCGTCATCGTGACCACTCAGCGGCAACTGCCGGTGCAGCGGTACACCGCAGCGCACGAGCTTGGCCACGCGATGCTCGGCCACCAGCCGAGCGCAGACATGGAAGACATCCTCGCCCGGTCCCCGTTTGTCGATCGCGAGGACGGGCGGTACGCCGTACAGGAGATTGAGGCCAACGTTTTCGCGTCCTGTTTGCTGACCCCGCGATGGCTGCTGGTCAAGCACATGCTGCAGCAGGGGTGGTCGGCCGCGGACGTGGCGAACCCGGACACCGTCTACCAGCTTTCGCTTCGGCTGGGCGCAAGTTATGCCGCTACGTGCCACGCCTTGCAGCACCACAAGGTCCTCGGTGCAGACCGTTGCGATCAACTACTCGCCGTCAAGCGGCGAGACATCAAGAAACGCCTCGCTGCTCCATACGAGCCGTCAGACTGGCGGCGCGATGTGTGGCTGATCACCGCGCGCGACGACGGCGTCATGCTGGAAGGAAGCAGGTCCGACCTCGTGGTAGTCAAACTTCACGAGCACAGCGGCTCTGGCTACCTTTGGAGACTGGACGAGTTGGAGGGCGCGGGACTGGCTGTCGTGAACGACAACCGGGTAGCCGACCCGGACCAAGACCTGGTCGGCGGGGTCGTGTTCCGCACGGTCATCTCCGAGGCCCGCGACGGCGCGCTCGGGCGCGTATCGATCCGCGAGGTTCGGCCCTGGCTCACCAACGGCGAACCTCTCCATTCCGTGAACCTGGGTGTCGACTTCTCGGGGCCCGAGCAGTCGGGTCTGTACAAAGCCCAGCGCGGGAAGGCCCTCCAGGGGGCGGCATGAGTTCGATCACCGTCCGGAATAGCCTGGAAGGAAGGTTCGGCCCGCCGCGCGATCAGCGGGCGCGGCCGACGTGCCTGGTTTTCGCCATGAGCGACGCGCACGCCGCGGCGCGGGGGCCGTGGGAGGACCTCTCGTGCGAGTACCTGTACTACCACGCGAAACGCCGCGACAACGCGCCCCCGACGACGGGGGCGAAGCCGCTGTTCGCACGGCAGGCGTTAGAACAGGACGGCCAGCCGGTCGAGGCTGGCTGGAAATACCTTGACGCGCTTCCCGCAGACCTGACGCAATGGGCGCCGCCCACCACGATCGGCCCCGTCTTCCGAAGGGCCTCTACTTTGCTCGCCGGAGGGTTCCGCGAGGCGTGGAATACAGTCGAGGCGGGGATGCCGGCGTTGATCATTATGACGATTTCGGACGCCTTCTATACGCCGGACGGCAACGGGGTGGTCAACGCCGACGAGGCGCCTGATCCGACCAGACGGCATGCCGTCGTCGCCGTGGCCTCCGGTGAACACGCGGGGGTGAGGTGCCTCCTGACAAGAAATAGCTGGGGCGAGGCATGGGGCCTGCAGGGCAGCGCGTGGCTCGCGGAGCCCTATTTGGAGCCCCGGATTTCGCTGATGTTCACGATGAACTGAGGATCATGAAATGTATCTCCCTATCCCGACCCAGTCGACCTGCGCGAAGGCCTGGGTCGCTGCAGCGTCGGCAATCTCCATTCCAGCCGAGGCGTACAACGTCGTGATCGACGTGGACGACCCCACCAAGTTCGACGACCGCGACGACGAGATCGTCGCGCTGATCGACACGTTCCTGCGCGGCCGTGACCTGAACCCGATCGCGACGATCACCAATACCATCTTTCCCGACGCGCTGTACCGCAAATACGGATCGCCGGGGTTCTACGATGAGTACCACACGCAGGTCTATGACAGACTGACCCGTTCCAAGCAGTGGGGGCGGTACTTTGAGCGTCTCACCCACCACACGGATGGGCAGGGCGGAACGTATAACCCTCTCCGGGACATGATCGCCAAGCTTAAAAAGGTGAACGAATCCGACCAGAAGTTCAGGTGTGTATACGACCTGGCGGTGTACGATCCCCTGCTGGACCGCCGCTACCTGCGGGGCGGGCAGTGCCTGAGCTTCCTGAGTTTCAAGGTTCACCCGAAGCGCGGCCTGACGCTCACAGCGACGTACCGCAACCACAGCTACGTCACGCGATGCCTCGGCAACCTCATCGGCCTTGGCATGCTGCAGGCGTTCGCGGCCAAGGAGGCGGGGCTGGTCGTCGGGCCGCTGACCTGCGTCTCGACCCACGCCGAACTGGATGTCGGCACGGGATGGGGACTCACGGAGGCCAGGAAATTGGTGAACAAGGCGTCCGAGTTGCTGAAGGGCTGAGACGGGGTTGGCATTGCAGAGAAGACCAATTGGGTCCCGGAGGCGGAGAGGGTCATGCGTGGGAAGGTTGTGGAGGCAGATATGTCACCGACGGAGTTGCACCCGATAACGCTGGCGGCACCGCTTCCGGCACCGCCGCCTGCGATCGCCCCGCTCAAGCCGACCGCAGCCTTCGATACTTACTGGCGGTTCGCCGCCGAGCGCCAGCGGATCTTCTTCCAGCGCCTTGAGCGGCGCCCGCCGCCCTGGACTGAAGACCCCATCCTGCGCGCCAACAAATTCACAAATGCCTATCGCGCATCGGACCGCGTAAGCCAGTACCTGATCCGGCGGGTGATCTACCGTGACGACCTGCCCTACGACGCCTCCGAGGTCGTGTTCCGCATCCTGCTGTTCAAGTTCTTCAACCGCATCGAAACCTGGGAGCTGCTTGAGAGGGACCTCGGGCAGGTGACGCACGCAGAGTACTCGTTCAAGCGGTACGACCAGATCCTCTCCCATGCGATGACGCGGGGGGAATCGATCTACTCGGCCGCCTATATCATGCCATCTGCCGGGGCACTGGGGCACAGACGCAAGCACCAGAACCATCTGGCTCTCATCGAGCGGATGATGGCTGATGGGCTCCCCGCTCGCCTCGCCGATGCCGGGTCAATGCAGCAGGCGTTCGACCTCATCCGATCCTATCCCACGATCGGCGACTTCCTGGGGTATCAGTACGTCACCGACATCAACTACAGCACGGTAACTAACTTCTCGGAGATGGAATTCGTCACCCCCGGCCCGGGGGCCATCGACGGCATCAGGAAGTGCTTCGCCGACACGGACGGTCGCACCGATGCGTACCTGATCCGGTTCATGGCCGAGCGACAGGAGTTCGAATTCGTCAGGCTCGGACTCGATTACCAGAACCTGTGGGGCAGGCGGCTGCAACTCATCGACTGTCAGAACCTGTTCTGCGAGTTGAGCAAGTACGCCCGCGTGCGGCACCCTGAGATCGCCGGCGTCTCGGGCCGCACCCAAATAAAGCAGAAGTTTCGGCCACACGCGGCCCCGATCTCATACATGTATCCACCCAGGTGGGGCATTAATGGCATCGTAGCGCGTCACCTCGTCAGGCCTATCACCAGGGCGGGATTGTTTGCAACTGCACAGGAGGATTCGATGAATCTGCAAGAGTATCAGGAACGGGCGAACAGGACCGATCGTAACCCTGGGACCGACGAGAAGGCCCTGACTATCCCCCTCGCGGGACTCGCTGGGGAGACCGGGGAGTTGCTCAGCGAGTACAAAAAGTACCTGCGCGACGGCGCATCGCACAAGCTGTTCAGAGAGCGGCTTGCCGAGGAGGTGGGCGACCTGTTGTGGTACCTCGCCAACGTCGCGACGAAGTTCGAACTGGACCTGGAGCAAGTGGCGGAGCAGAACCTGGCGAAGTGCGAGGGCCGGTGGGGACGGCTTCCGGTGCGAAAGCCGTTCGACGCTGACTCCCCGGAGGACCAGAGATTCCCACGCCGGTTTCTGATCGACTTTGCCACCACCCACGACGAGGACGAAAACCCGTTTGTGCGGGTTTACTATCAGAACAAGCCGTTCGGCAACGAACTGGATGATAACTCACCCACGCAGGACGGATACGCCTACCACGACGCCCTGCACCTGGCGTTCGTGGCCATCCTGGGATGGTCACCGCTGACCCGCAAGCTACTGGGCGTGAAGCGGCGCGACGGGAACCAGTATGACGGGGCCGAACGTGTCGAGGACGGCGGCCGGGCGATCGCGACGGAGGAGGGTCTGTCGGCGATGATCTTCGCCTACGCTCGGGATTACAACTTTCTGGAGGGCAAATCCTCGGTGAGTACCGAACTGCTGCGCATGGTTAAGAACATGACCGCGCACTTGGAGGTCTCGGTCTGCACGCCCGGCGAGTGGGAGCATTCCATCGTGGAGGGGTTCAAGGTCTGGCGGCAGATCAGGAGAGTCAAGGCGGGAACGTTGATCGTGAATTTGGACGAACGCAGCATCACGATCAAGGACTGACGGTCAACGGAGGCGGGCATGCGGCTTGTCGGACACGGAATCGACGCGGTCGAGATGGCGAGGGTCGAAGGCTTCCTTCGATCCCCAACTCGGAATTGGGCTACCGGCATCTTCTCCCTGGCTGAGCGGGAGCAGGCGGACGAACCGCCTCTCGACGTCCGTTACTACGCCGGTAGGTTCGCCGGCAAGGAGGCGGTCAGCAAGGCGCTCGGAACCGGAATGGCCGGCCGCGTGACGGTTCACACCATCGAGATTCTTCGGCTCCCAAGCGGCGCGCCGACGGTTCACTTGATCGGTGGGGCGCGGGAAGCGGCCGACGGGCTCGGGGTGACCGAATGGTTCATCAGCATCACCTATTGCGGCGGTTTGGCAATCGCGAGCGCCATTGCAGCGGGAAACTAGGGCCGCCGCCTCCACGACACCACAATCGATCCCGCCACGATGCTCCAGGACCGAAGCATTATCACGCCGGGCGCGCAGCAGTCGTTCCGCTGACCCCATCTCGTGGTACAATAAAGCGAGAGGAGAGATCAATTACCTCTTGGCCTACTTCTTTAAGCGGGGGAAACCATCTATCGGGCTGGCGCCTTTGCCTCAAGATAAAGCAGGCGGGCCAAATGACCTCGAGCGCCAAATCCTCACCGCTGAACAATCCACTCGACGGTGACAGTGGTTTGGGCGCGCCGCGGGGATCGAACACGATCAGCGTCGGTTATCAGCGGTCAGCGGCGCTGGAACCTGACACGGGTCTGCCGCATTGTCTGTGACCTTTGCCGTCATCTGTCAGTCCTGGAAATTACAGACCCAGAATCAGCCGGAGGCGCTGCTCGACCCGGGCGATCGTCGCATCGGATACCACTCCCCTTCGCGCTGTGAGACGCTCCTGGCTGATGCACCGGATGTCTTCACACCGGATAAAGCTCCGAATCTGAAGCCCACCATCCGGTGGGTTCACCTCGACGTGCGAAGGGATGTTTCGCTGGCGGGATGTCAGCGGGACGACCACGACGACTCCTGAAGGAATGCGGTTAAATGGATCTACGGAGATGACCAGGCATGGCCGGGTTCCTCCCTGCTCGTGTCCTCGCACTGGATCAAGACCAGCCATCCAGATCTCTCCACGGCAGGGGTTAGGCGGCCGCATTGCCATCCTCAGTCCAATTCTCGTCCGCTTCCAGGCCATCCATTAACGTGGAGTCCCAGAGATCCCGTTCCGTTCGTTCATCCTCCCACGCATTTGAGTCAGCGCGGAGTGCACGATAGGCGGTGTCCATCTGCTGCCAGAAACACTTCGCCTGGTATTCGTTAATCGCTCGCTCCAGAATCGTCTGCATCGACTCGCCCGCCGAGCCAGCAAGCTGCTGCAGTACGGCATAGGTTTGGCGGTCGATTCTGACGGTGGCGCTTGACACCGGGCGCCTCCTCCTGTAAACATAACAACGAACATTACTGTTAACAACAACGTGAACAGATTCATTATACACTGCATACACTGCGCCGAATATACTTCACCGAGATCGGAGATGAAGCGCCGATTGGAGGGGATGCTGCGGAAGAACGCGAAGGGATGCAAGAAGAAGGTGGTCGGAAAGTAAAGAGAATAGCATCGTGAAGGTTAAATTCGCTTCAGCGCTCATGGCGATCACTATGGCGGCTTACATCGCCGGATTTGCCTTGCCCGTTTCTTCTGCATCACTCCCCAAGCCCGTAATTCTTCGAGGAACGCGTGCCGGTATGACCGGCCCGAACCTGATGGCCGATTGGAGTTTTGAATCCATGCGACCGGGCGCCTTCACGCTCAATGCGCCGTTTCAAATCGTCCTCGACCCGCACGCCCATAGCGGGAAGGCCGACGTGCAGGCGGTGCTCACGAACAGCGGCAAAAGCATCTATTCGCACGTGGGCGTTTGGAAGAATACCGATTACGTGTCGAGAGCGTGGATCAAGGGAAGTGGAAGCGTCACCTTTTTCGCTGCAGCCAGAGATCTCTCGCAGCGGCTTGCCACAACCACCGTCACCGCAGCCCCTGAATGGCGCGAAGTCAGCCTCCCGTGGAGTTCGGGTGGGCAAACGCGGGTCGCGGTTGGATTTCAGGACGACGTCAGTGCGAAGGGCACGTTTTCTATCGACGATTTTTATACCGGCCTCAAAGATGGCCGCACGATCAAATTCGTCGCCCCGCCAACATACGATGCCAGGCCGCACGCCCCGCCCGAATTCAGACTGATCTTTGACGACGAGTTCAAAAACGGCAGCACAATCGATGCAAACAACACCCAGAATGACGGCTACAAGTGGTACGTCAAGGGGATGTGGTTTCCCACCACGACCCCCTCCATGTGGGCAATCCTTCCGACGTACGAAGGCGCCAGCGGCGTTCTGGAGATCAAGGACGCGCCGGTATCCATGAGCTGGGATTTCTCGACGACGCTTTTTGACAATGCGGCGCCTGAAGGGTATCGCGGAACGGTATTCCTGCCCGGAAAGGGTATCTATTATGAAGCGCGAGTAGCCTGCGCCGACCTCGCCCACATAAGCAAGAACGGATGGGCCGGTTTCTGGAGCGGGACCATGCCGGTTTCTTCGAGGCCCCGAAATATGAACCCCCCTCCGTGGGGCTTCACGCCCGCAAACAATCCTATGCCGGGTTGGCCAGGCAAGTGGGAGGCGATCGAGAACGATATTCTGGAGTATAACCCGTCGTGGGGGCACCCGGAGGCCTGGGATTCCACCATTCACGATTGGAGCAGCGCCCCGGCTGGCAACATCGGCAACTGGAACTCCGTGGTCTATGCGCCGGCGAGAACAGATTACACGCAGTGGCACACGTATGGTCAGCTCTGGGTACCGGCGAGCGCGGAGAACGGATGGCACGGATACCGGCAGGTCTACTTCGACGGCGTTCCTCAACAGGCGATCTGCTGGATCGGCAACCAGATTTCCAAAGCAAGCCAGCCGGCCGGCAGCTATCTGTTCAGCATGTGTGACGGAACTCCCGATTCTCCGCCTCTATAGCGCAATCTCATGATCGGCGGAGCGATGGGCGGAACCCCGAACACGTTTTTCGATTACGTTCGGGTCTACGCCATCGATCCAAAGGTAAGCGTCAGAGTGGTCGGAAAGTGAGCGATAGAAAGCCAAATCAGGCCTCACCCGAGATGTCGCGGAGTATCCGCCTAGTTCCGGCCGCGGCGCCCTTCCGGAGTCCACACCTCAGGGCCAGTTGATCCGAGACAAGCGGGGCGAACAGATTCTCTCGTACCCTTGGCGCCACTGAAGGTGACGCCGAACGGAGCAGCGCCAACCGGTGGGATGGTTGTCACCATGACCCGCTATCCTGCCCCCTCACCGGAGATACTGACCGCGACCGGAAGCGGCAACGGGACGAAAACCGAGACTATCACGATCGCTTAGGAACAAGGGAGACGCCGGATAGCCGGCATCCCCTACCGGCCTCGACGTTAGCGATGGTTTGGGCGCTCGCCCGCGATATCCTGAGATGCCGGATCCTCGGATTCCCGGTTCGCAGGATCGGTTCCACCAGTCTATTCCTGGGGCAGCAGAGCCGATATCGCCGTCTGTATTTCAGCCACTCTTCTCGTGAGCGTAGCCCACACGCGCCCGTACTCGATTGCGTCGTACACATGAATGTAGAAGTTACGAAGCTGGATGAGGAGGCGCCAGGGAACTTCGGGATGCGCGTCTCGAAACGCCAGGGAGACGCGCGAGGCGCCCTCGCCCATGATCTCAAGCTCTCTTACCACAGCAGCCTTGGTCTTGTCATCCGCAAGGAACTCGGCGCGCGTCATGCCCTCAACATAGCTGAGAGAGCGCCGAGCAGCGTTGCGAACATCATCGAGGCACGTTTCATCGCGCAGCATGCACAGTCTCGAGTGTAGAGAGAATCTCCTTCTTCAGGAACCGGTTAGCAGAGGAGTCAATTCCGGCACGCTCCAACAAATCGACCTTGCGTCCTATGATACTCTGGAGCTCCTCCTGGGCGCGTAGGCAATCCAGCAGATCCCAATCGGCGTCTTCCTCGTACTCTGCCACGAAATCCAC
>Ga0307372_10010652_pt1 | contig 12398 bp, 15 predicted proteins | sample OX1MG_FD_202533 | JGI IMG/M metagenome (GOLD analysis project Ga0307372, IMG submission 202533) | Soil microbial communities from Risofladan, Vaasa, Finland - OX-1 | ecosystem: Environmental > Terrestrial > Soil > Coastal area > Acid sulfate soil | place: Finland: Risofladan, Vaasa | collected...
ACTCCGCCACTTCCTGTCGCAATCGAGCGTTTTCCTCTACCAGCGACTCCATGACCTCAGACTACCCAGCGGCACGATCACAACAAGTGCCTCTCTTGAGACGGCATCAAGACGCTAAACAAATACGCAGCGATTTATACCTTTGCCTCAGGCGCATCCGCGGCTGCCTCTGCCGATATCTGTTCCGGCAAGTCGAGTCGTGCCACACCAATACGATGGTCGGCCATGCCGTAATAAACGTCTAAACGATTTGGAGTTCCAAGATCGTCGCGCCGATCGATGCCGGTGGGGAATACGACATTGGCGACGGTTCCGTCCCGCTCTTGCGGCATCTGGGGCCTTAGCACCGGCTCCGCCGATCGATAGCGGACCACACGCGGGTGCTGCTGTGAGAGCACCATCACTCCGGCCGAGTAGCAAAGATGATGGCCATTACCACCGGCACCGGCCACTTCGCTTACACCGTGGTAAACGATCAGCCAGCCGTGCCTGGTGAGAATGGGCGGGGTTCCGGCGCCGATCTTGAGCCGCTCCCATGGCGACACTGGTGTCGCCAACCTGTGATGAGAGGTGAACCGGCCCAGACGCTCAGGTTCAGAGCCCTTCAACGCGGGGGGGCAATAGGAAATCCAGATACTCTCGTGATCAAGGTCCACCTCACGGGACTCACGTTGGCAAGCAGTTTCTTCTGGACGAGTCCCGGGAAAGAGCGGACGGTGGAGCATACCTAGCTCACGTTGCCCAGATGAATTCGGGATCGCAACCGGGAAAAGGCTCGCATCTTTGTCATCGATGTTGCCCAGCTCGATGCCGTGCCAATGAGCGTAGGTTGCAAGCCCGAGACGCTCCCAGTGGAATAAGTCCTCCGACAGGGCCAAGGCGATTCTTGGGCCTTGGGGCGAGAACGCCGTGTAGGACATGATGTAGCGTTGGAGCGGTTCCACATACGTAACGCGCGCGTCCTCGCAGCCACCTCCGCCGTCCGACCGTCGCTCATAGTCGGCTTCGGGCTCCAGTGCGATGCCAAGCCTCTCGACGCCTACGGGGTCGCCGGCTTCATTGAACTTCACTCGTGCAATGCCAATGCGCGAGTAATTTCCTTTCGCAACCAGCCGTGGAAACAGGTACAGTTCTCCATCAGGTCCGCGAGCGGCGGCCGGATTCAGGACGCCTTCGACTTCCTGAGGATTGCCCGCCTCCGGTTCCATCAGCATCCCCAGGCGGTGCAACTTGAAGTCGCTCATCAGTACTCCTCAAACAATCGCGCTTGACACTTCAAATGTTCGCATCTGTTGATCGGGATCTAAACAAGCGATGATCGCTTCGACAACCCGCTTGGTTTCATTGGGACCTCGAACCGGAATGGAAATCACACCTGCCTGTTCTGCCGGATAATCGTTCCCTCCAACAAACAAAGCATCTCCGACGTAAATCATCTCCTTCAGAGAAATTCCGAGAGTATCTCGAAGCTTCCTAATTCCGTATGCCTTGTCAATGCCGGGTTTGGTGATGTCGATGGATGTCGCACCACCGATGCGAACCGAGAACTCGGGAATCAATGTGTCAAGAATGGCCTTGATCTTCTTCCGCTTGGCGAAATCCGGATCCCATTTTTCCTTCTCTGCCAAGGGAGCCTGCTGGCCGAGCGCAGAATAGGTTATCTGGCTTCCCCGGTCCTCAATTGGCTCCCCCCAAGTTTTTTCAACCTGGAAGCCGGCTGTCTCGATCGCTTTCTTCAACGAACTAACAATCTTCTCTTTTTCATCCGCCTTGAAGTCCTCCGAATAAAGCTTCTTCCATGCCCCGGTGTATTGAAAGAACTCCGTACCGCAGGTAGGAAGAATCGAAAGCCTTGCCAGGCCTTCGTCCTGAGGGAGTTTGGAGAGCACTTGTTTTTCAAATTGCGACCAAGCGCCTCCTGAAATGACAGCCACCTTGGCGACGCTGAGCAGGTCATGTAATAGGGACGCCATTTCGGAGTCGAGAGACGACTTGCTCGTTGCGAGGGTACCGTCCAGGTCGAACACGATGAGCTTCTTCATTGATCTCCCCATCCTTGGTTCCACGAAATCCAGCCGGATTTGCGCTGTCTATCCTTTCCTGTTTACGACATGTTGCACAATCAAGGGATCGCGATCTCCAGCAGAACTACTTCTCCACTAGGTTGAAACGCACACTGTCCTACTTCTGCCGGCAAGAGCCAAACATCTCCCCTGCCTACCGCGTAGGGAATTCCTTTGTGGCTGACCTGGCCTGTGCCCTCAATGCAAACCAATACGCGCGGCTCTGCCGTTGCTCCAACGGTGAATTGGTCTTGGCCGAGTAATCGCCACAACAAGAAAGCACGGCAATCGAAGAGCCTCTCGCGCTCAACAGGTGTTGTAGTTTCGACGCGGGGCGCGACCAGGCCGCCATCGCTCGCCCCAAACTCGATGCACGCAAATGCCTGCTCGACTTGCAGCGCCCGCGGCTCTTTGGTCTTCGGGTCGACATGGCCCCAATCGTAAAGCCGGAATGTCACATCGCTATTTTGCTGGACCTCAAAGACGACAACATCCTCACCCAGAGAGTGAACTGTTCCCGCAGGAATGAATATGGCATCGCCGGCCTTCGGGGCAATACACACCAGGTGGTCCGCAATGGTGCCGTCATCAAGAGATTGCCGCAGAGCGCCGGCAGTTGTGCCTGATTTCAGGCCAGCATAGATGCACCCCCCCCTTCTCAGCATCGATTACAACCCACGCTTCGGTCTTTTCCGTATCGCCGGCAGGAATCAGCTCTGGGTGCGCAGCGCTGGGATGCACCTGCACAGAGATCATCGCGCGTGCGTCCAGAAACTTGAGCAGTAGTGGAAAGCGGCTGAAACGCGAAGACAACTTGCCCATCAACTGTTCTGGACACTGCTTCATCATTTGCCCAAGTGTCTGACCTTTAAGCGGTCCATTCGCAACCAGGCTTTGGTGGTCGGTGCGGTCACTGAGCATCCACGCTTCTCCAATAGGACCGTCACCCGGCAGCGGCGCGGAGAGCAGGCTGGACAATCGCCTGCCGCCCCACAAGCGGTATTGATAGATCGGATCGAAGCGCAAGGGATACAAAGATGTCTGGCTCATGCTGGTGTCACCCAATTCACGCGATTGCAAGTTGGCGCGTGATCGATGTTGATCGCGGTTGCGGCGGTTGCCCATGCCAGCAAGTTGATGGCGATGGTCCTTAACTCAGGGAAGCCGGTGGCCATGTGGAATCCATGCCAAGTCACCGCTTAGAACGTAAATCGCGAGGGCCGCAGACATAAAGATTGCGCCGACCCAAAAGCGCCAATCACGATGCATGCGCTTCCAGTATGGGCCGGGACCCGGTTGCCTACCTTCGCCACTATTTCCTTCCCGGTTGTGTTTGCTTCCGGTCATCTCTTCTCCATCTCGGCAGAGTATTCTCCTCGCCGCGCAGCCTGGTTGCAGCGTGCGCGGTGAACCAGAGCTTGCTGTGCCGCCAATACATTGGCTTCGTGGCCCTTCCAAATCTCCAAGGCCGGCTGCTGGATGGCTCGGGCAAACGAGAATGCCAACACCCAGGGTAGCCGCGATTTGAATCTCACATTCATTGCATTCAAGCGTGCTGAGGCCAATTCCGCGGATTGACCGCCGGACAGGAACGCAATCGCCGGCACAGCGGCGGGAACGGCGCGCAAGAAGCAGTTCACGGTGGCATCGGCTACCTCATCCAAGGTCGGCTGACTTGCGCAGGTCGTTCCGGGAAGCACCATATTTGGCTTCAGGACCATGCCTTCCAGCATGACCCGTTGCGCAAACAATTCGCTGAATACGGTTCGCAGCAGTTCGTCTGTGACTTCGCAACACTGCTGCAACGTATGCCCGCCATCCATGATGACCTCAGGTTCGACAACTGGGACAAGCCCTGCCTCCTGGCACAGCGCCGCATAGCGAGCCAGGGCATGAGCATTCGCCTCTATGCATCCCCAACTCGGGAGCCGATTGCCGATCGCAATCACCGCGCGCCATTTCGCAAAGCGCGCGCCCATTTGATAATAGTCGTGAAGGCGATCGCGCAATCCGTCCAGGCCTTCGGTGACCTTTTCACCGGGATGGCCGGCCAGATCCTTGGCGCCTGTGTCGACTTTGATGCCCGGAGTGATACCCGCCTCAATGAGAACTTTGACGAAGGGAGTGCCATCGCTCTTTTGCTGACGAATGGTTTCATCGTAGAGGATTGCGCCGCCTATCGACTCACTGAGCCCTGGAGTGGTCACAATCAATTCGCGATAAGCTCTCCGAGCTTCGAAAGTCTGCGGAATCCCAAGCTTTTCGAAGCGCTTATTACAGGTCCCGTTGCTCTCATCCATCGCAAGCAGGCCCTTATCGCGAGCGAAAAGGGCCTGTGCTGTTTCTTCAAGTTGTTGCACATTCATTTGAGTGTGCTCCATTCTTTTGGACCATTTTGGGAGTCATCGACCTCCAAGTCCCGATATGGTTGACGCGGTCTTTGTTGCCCTGATCAGTTATCTGACGGCCCAAGCCTAGCCACGCCCATTTTGAGAAGTCGCAAGAGGAAGTGCGAGTTCCTCCGGTGCCGGCGCAGGATCATGCGAGATCTTGCTTTGTCGTTCCTTCTCTTTGATCGACCGCTCCTGCCCGATTCCCATCGTCAACGCTGCCATCCCGGCAAGACCGCCCAGTTGCATGGTTTCAATGGCGGAGCTGGGAACGATGACGATCGTGGAGTTCTGCTTCAAACCCTCATAGAGCATGTTCATACCCCGCAAATGGAATGCAACCGGATCGTTGGCATAGGTTCTGGAGGCTTCGACAAACTTCTCCGCGACCTGACGTTCAGAATCCCCAAGGATGACGCGGGCCTGGCGCTCTCTCTCGGCCTGAGCCTGCATCGACATCGCGTTCTCCAGCGCCTGCGGAATCAATACGTCCTTGACCTCGACCGAAATGACATTGATGCCCCATGGCTCTGTGCGCTCATCGATAATTTCCCGCAGCACGCTGCTGATCTTTTCTCTGCCTTCGAGCATGTCGCTGAGCATTGTCTTGCCGATCACGTCGCGCAGAGCCGTCTGCGCCGCCCAGTTAATCGCGCTTTGGTAATCTGCAACATCGAGCGCAGCTCTCTTGGGATCGACTATCTTCCAGAACAACACTGCATCTACATCCACGGGAACTGTGTCTTTGGTGAGCGTCTTCTCTGCCTTGAATGAACTTGTCAGCACGCGGGTATCGATCCAATAGGCGATGGATTCGACGATCGGAATGATCAGGAACAATCCCGGCCCTTCAAGGGAGCGGAACTTACCCAGCCGCAGCACCACCGCCTTGCTCCATTGGTCGGCAACCTTGATTGCGGAAGAGGCAATATAGCCCAGGACCAGAAAACATGCCAGGACCGCAATGGCTGTAACATTTGCCGATGCGCGATAGAGGCCAAAGGCCACTGCTGCACCGATGCCCAGGATTACAACGAAAATGAGAGATGGGAACGAGCTGTTTTGTCTCATACTGGATTTCCCTCATGCCACGCCAGGGGGGGTGCCTGAAGCGGCCCAGCCGAGTCCAGCACTGCCGTGGCGCGTATCTTGCATGTTGTTAGGCGAAAACTTTCTCGCCGTGAACCGTGTAAGAACTATGTTCTGTCCCTGCAATGATGCTTTTTGCATTGGCTACCGAGCCCTCTGTGCCATGGACAACAAGCAGAAACTTGTCCGTCTTCAGAGCCACCTCGTACTTGAGCACGCTGTCCTTCGGAATCCCGATACTCACAAGACCCGCGCCAACTGCGCTCACTCCTCCGACCACGGCAGCTCCCTCCAGACCTGCAACAATCCAGGCCACCAGCGGCCCAGCTACAAGAATCGGCCCCAGTCCGGGTATGAGGAACATGCCGGATCCAAACAGCAGGCCCCAGAATCCGCCCCAGAACGCTCCCACCTTGCCCCAGTGCTTCATGCGGTCCCCAGCGTTGTAGTAGCCGACCACATGCTCGTCTGTATGCGTATCTTTCGCCGCGATCGAGAGGCTTTTCATGTCCACACCCGCGCCTTGCAGTTCCTTGATGGCGTGTTCCGCCTGCTCGTGGGTGTCGTAGACTGCTACCACAGAATTTGTAATGCTCATTGCCTTCTCCATATCTATCGGTTGGTTGGGGATTTTCTCGGGCCAATTGCTCCACAATGCGATGCGCTGGCAGAGGATCTTCATCGGCCAACCAGCAGCGGTTCCTTGTGAAATGCAAGGGATTCCACGGAGGGGGACTGCATTACACCGCCTAAGTGAGTCTTCCATCTTCAATTCAAATCTTCTGAGCAATTCAGTACACGTTCCGAAAGGCAGGTGCAAGCTGTCCACATAATCGTTACGCCATGAGGGTGCGAACGTGTGCGATCGGTGTGACGGTCTGCCATTGGTTGCACGAAAGTTAGAATCGATTCGAGTGCGATCTGCCGATGTGCGGCCGGCACAAGTACTATCGAAGACGAGTCGACACCGGGTCCGGTCAATTGTGACCAGAACACTGACTGCTCATTGTTTAAAAAGAGGAAGGTAGTTTAATTGCTCCAACGAGGAGCTTGAACTGTTCGGTTGCAGCTACCTGCGAAGGGTTGTTTTCATGGCGGGTTTGACCATATTGGCCTTGAACGGCGGCTCCTCCTCGATCAAGTTCACCCTATATAGAACTGGCGTCGGCGAGCCGCGGAAACTCCACGAGGGATCAGTCGACGGCATCGGCACAGATCAGGTCGAGTTCTGGATCAAGGATGCCGAGGGCAAGAAAGTGGTCGATGAGACCCCGCCGCTGCCTACCATGGCTGAGGCTTTCAAGCTGGCGGCGGATGCGCTGCACTCGAAAGACTTCCCCGCACCGTCGGCCATCGGCCACCGAATGGTCTCGGGCGGCCCTACAGTTCAGATAAACCAGCGCATCACTCCCGCATTGATTGAAGAGATGGAGCGCTACAAGGCCTTCGCGCCACTGCACACACCCATCGCCATCTACATCATGCGCGAGGCTATACGGCAGTTTCCCGGCATTCCCAACTTCGTTTGCCTGGACACCTGGTTTCATCGCCACATACCAGAAGTTTTCACTCGCCTGCCGATTCCGGAGGAATATGCCGCGATGGGCGTCCGCCGCTACGGCGCCCATGGCCTTTCTTATGAATCGATGGTTTATCAGCTGGCACCAGCCGTGCCACAGAAGCTTATCGTCGCGCACCTTGGAAATGGCGCGTCAATCGCGGCCATCCGGAACGGAAAGGGCCTGGACACGTCGATGGGCCTTACGCCCCTGGGCGGCATCATAAGCGCTACACGCACCGGCGATATCGATCCTGGAGTGCTCCTGTTTATCCTGCGCAAGATTGCGGAGACCGCCAGAGACGCCACTGAGGCCGCCGACCGGTTGGAGGCGATAGCCAGCAAGAAAGCTGGCCTCCTGGGCGTGAGTGAACTCTCCAGCGACATGCGCGACCTGCGCGACGCCATCGCGCACGGCAACGCGAAGGCGCGGCTTGCCGTAGAGAAGTTTACCTGGAGCATCGCCAAGTGGATCGGCGGTTACATAGCCGAGTTAGGTGGGCTGGACATGCTGGTCTTCACCGGCGGCATCGGAGAGAACGATATCGCCACCCGTGCAGAGATCTGTGCGGGACTGGGCGCGTTGGGCGTCACGCTCGACGTGGCGCGCAACAACGTTCATGGCGCGGCGGTAATTTCGGCAGAACACTCTGCGGTGATAGTGCGCGTTATTCCTCCCGCCGAGGACCTGATGATTGTCAACCACGTGGTGCGGCTGCTGGCGGAGTGATCTGCCACCATGTTGTGCGGATCTACGGCATACGGAATCTTGCCCGAAAAACGCAACGATTCCAAGGGTTCTTTTAGACTGTGGCTGGCCGAATCCGGGCAGGCATCCCTATTTCACGTTCGCATCCCATAGCAGTTTGGTCCTCCGTCTGCGTTGTCGCTTTGGAAGCTACGGCAGCCTGGCAGGGGTGTATACGATTGCTCAGCGCCTTCAAATACGATGTGCAAGACTGCAGATGCAACAGGCAGAACGTTTGCGGGATAGTGGAGAGTGCAATGCCCCAGAGCAAATATGACAATGCCGTGGACTTGCACTTCTACGCAGCACACGCCCACACTGCCGTCGCTGCCGCACACCACCGAGGCGATCACGAAGCCGCGGAAGAGCTGAGCTCGAGGGCTCAGGATTACTCAATGACGGCTTCTGAGAAAGCACTTGAACTCGCGAAGCAAATTCACGTTCCTATGAGGGCTTAAATCGCCTTCAATCACCAACCTACGATAATTGGAGACATGTCGAATGGCCGCTCCAAATACCACTTTGAATTCGCAATCAAACCGTCCCATCCATCCCGAAGCGCGGAATAAGATATTCGGAGTTGACTCAGCTTCCTCTCTTCAGCTGTTGCCGCGCCCGCAACGCTCGGTCAGGATAGCAGTGCTTGGCAATCACCTTCCGAGGCAGTGTGGAATTGCGACTTTTACGACAGATTTGTGTAACGCGATCGCTGCCGAATATGGAACTGCCCAATTATCGGTGGTAGCGATCAACGACGAGCAATCATCCTACCTATACCCCGAGCGAGTGCGATTTGAGATCAGCGAAGGCGATCTCGCATCCTACAGAACGGCCGCCGACTATTTGAATGCGAGCAACGTCGATCTGGTGAGCTTGCAGCATGAGTATGGAATTTTCGGAGGCAAATCCGGAAGCCACATCATGGAGTTGCTGAAGCACCTTAGAATGCCGGTAATCACAACTCTGCATACGGTGCTTCGTGAGCCTAACCTGGACCAACGGGTTGTAATGCACAAGATTGCCGCACGCTCCGAGCGCCTTGTCGTGATGAGCCAATATTCGTCGCGCGTTCTGCAGGAGGTGTTCAAGGTCCCGGCCGAGAAGATCGATCTGATTCCTCATGGCATCCCCGATCTGCCTTTTGAGCAGCCGGACATGTATAAGGATCGCTTCTCTTGCCAGGGCAAGAGTGTCCTTCTCACGTTTGGGCTGCTTTCACCCAACAAAGGGTTCGAAAGCGTAATCCAAGCCATGCCAAGCATCCTCACGAGTCATAGCAATGCCGTCTATATGATTGCAGGCGCCACTCACCCGCACGTCCGGGCCCGCGAAGGGGATCGCTACAGGCTCGAATTGCAGGCGCTGGCGAAGAAACTAGGAGTGGAACGGCAGGTCCTGTTCGTTAATCGGTTTGTCGCTCCAGAAGAGATGGCTGCGCTGGTCGGCTCGGCTGACATTTACATCACGCCCTACTGCCACGAGGAGCAGGCGGTATCGGGAACCCTGGCATTTGCCATGGGCGCTGGGAAGGCCATCATCTCCACTCCATATTGGTACGCCGCTGAAGTTCTGGACCAAGGACGCGGAGTGCTGGTCCCGTTTGAGAACCCGGCCGCCATCGCAACAGCGACAATCGCACTCTTGGCTAACGATGAAGCGCGCGAGGCGATGCGCGAACGTGCCTACCTATATGCTCGGCCTATGGTCTGGAAGCGGGTAGTGCAGTCCTACTTGCGGGCATTTGTAGAAGCGAGCGCCACGCGAATGCAACCCGCTCACTCAGGTTACCCCGTCCAGGCGGCCGAGAGGATAGCTTCGAGCCAACGCCCAAATGTTTACGCGTAGGTTAGGACCGCGCGCTCTTCGATAACATCGCCATCAAGCAGCATATTCGGCGCAGTCAAACCGGCTGCATAATCTTGGGGTAGTAACCCTAGGTCAAAGGGGATCCAAATGCTTATACTCATCATTGTTCTTGTGTTGGTTTTCGGCTTGGGCGGAGGATACTTCGGCTATAGTCGTTGGGGTACGGGCGGGGGCGCAGGCATCGGGCTGGGCACGGTGCTGGTGATCTTGCTGGTGGCCTATCTGCTGGGGGTTTTCAGATAGAAAGAGTTGCAGCAGTTTCGGCCGGCAGAGCTAACTCAGTACGCTTGGCAACCTGTCGGCCGGGGCAGCTTCCAATCGGTCGCACTACAAAGGCCCGATCGGGCTACCATGTGCAGTCACTCTGTTAAAGACGCGACCGCCAGTATGATGTCCATCCTATTGCACGTTATGTTCTCTGAAACGGTCAAAATCGACCGTCTCTTGAGGGCAGTGTGCTTGTGATCCTGTTGACCGCTGCTGGCAGTGTTCGGGCTGCGTGCAACTGTCTGCTCGCGATCTACCCCCGAAGGAATGCCAACAGATCTGTATTCAACTGATTCTTGTGGGTAGAGCACAGCCCGTGCGGGGCGCCAGGATAAACCTTCAGCGTTGCTGTCTTAACCAGCTTGACCGCCAACATCGCCGAGTCCGCGATGGGCACAATCTGATCGTCGTCTCCATGGATAATCAGCATAGGCACGTCAATCTTCTTCAAATCTTCGGCAAAGTCGGTCTCAGAGAAGGCTTTAATGCAATCAAAGACACCCCTCAGCCCTGATTGCATTCCCTGTAGCCAAAAGGAGTCACGCAAGCCCTGCGAGACGGTCGAACCAGGCCGATTGGACCCATAAAACGTCGCGGCGAGGTCCTTGAAGAACTGTGAACGGTCTGCCAGGACGCCTGCGCGGATTCCGTCGAATACCTCGATTGGCAACCCGCCTGGATTGGCATCTGTCTTTAGCATCAGCGGCGGCACTGCACCAATCAGCACCGCTTTGGCAACCCGCTTCGTACCGTGGCGGCTGATATAGCGGACCACCTCTCCACCGCCGGCTGAATGGCCGACGTGGATCGCGTCTTTCAAGTCTAGCGCTTCGGTTAACGCCGCGAGATCGTCTGCGTAAGTATTCATTTCGTTGCCATTCCAGGGCTGGCTCGACCGGCCATGTCCGCGGCGATCATGCGCAATCGTGCGATACCCATGTGTGGCAACAAACAGCATCTGGTCTTCAAACGCATCTGCGCTCAGCGGCCATCCGTGACTGAAGACCACGGGCTGACCCGTGCCCCAGTCCTTGTAGTAGATTGTGGTTCCGTCTTTCGTCGTGATCGTGGGCGTCAAACGTCCTCCATTGTGTTGCACTCATTTTGAATAGTGATGATCGTATCTTCTTCGAAGTAGATGCGGGTGAATATGTTCTCTGTCGGCACTATGTGGGTCATCCGGGCTAGTTATCCACGTGTCATCCTCTCTCAAGTCGGACTGCCGGCTCTTTCTTGCCCGGCCCAGCTTGGAGCGACATACCGTTGTGGACAGACTCCGTCAATCGCGGCTCCTGCATCTCTCATTTGAGTTGGGCAATGATCTGGCTCGCGATTTGAATCCGGCTCCTTTTCTTCATCATGCAATCCTTTCTTGAGCGATATGTGAATCGATTACTTGACGAACCAGACCCTGGCCTGTCCGAGGTTCAGAACAACCCACAACGATAACAATGCGCGGAGTTACGAACCCCTTCCCAATGGGGTGGAGAACGCTTCCGATGAGTGAGAGGCTTCCGACGACGCACTACGCCAACGCTCTCCTCGAACTTTGTTCGCTCGAACCGAAGGCGGCACCTCGGGCCGGGCACAGAGAGAACAGCGGTGGCGCCGTCAGGTCGAAGATTCATTACCGCGTGGCTTCGAACAGGAACCACGCACGCCGCTCAGCCTCGTCGATCCAGATCTCAATCAAGCTGGTGGTTGCGTATTCATTGGCTTTGCTGGTAACTACGTGCGCCGCGCGCAGGCTCTCCACAAAGGCCTTGTTGTCGGCGTGGAGTTCCCTCAGCATCTCGGTTGGGCCCACAAACTCCTCGTCGTTGTCCGCAATCCGTTGCAGCCGGGCGATGTGTCCTATGGAGTGGATGGTTGTGCCACCGACCTTGCGAACACGCTCGGCTACGGCGTCGGTGATGGCGAATATCTGGGCTGCATGTTCGTCCAGAAGCAGGTGGTAATCACGGAAGTGTTGCCCGCTCATGTGCCAATGGAAGTTTTTGGTCTTGAGATAGAGGGCGAAGGCATCGGCTAGAAGCGCGTTCAGTACGCTGGACAAGTTCTTCACATCTTCGGGGGCGAAACCGTCGGGAACGAGAAGCCTGGCGGCTTGCGATTCCTTTTCATGAATATGTTTGGACACAGAAAAGCTCCTCTGCAGGGGAAGGCATTGGGACGTCCGGAATGGAGCGTCTGCGCCAGTTCCTCCACCCTGCAAGTGAAAGAAAGGGCATTCTGGCGACTGGCTATCGATAGAACTGTGATAGCGTCACACGTCTTCAATATTGATCATCCTAGTACCATGACCGTATGTATAGGTAACCAGCGTTGATACTTGGCGCGGACTAGTTCTGGTTGTATAGCTGAGTCATGGGCAGAGGTGTGAGGTTTGAGATCAAGCTTTCGGCGCGGGATCGTCG
>Ga0307372_10010654_pt1 | contig 12397 bp, 13 predicted proteins | sample OX1MG_FD_202533 | JGI IMG/M metagenome (GOLD analysis project Ga0307372, IMG submission 202533) | Soil microbial communities from Risofladan, Vaasa, Finland - OX-1 | ecosystem: Environmental > Terrestrial > Soil > Coastal area > Acid sulfate soil | place: Finland: Risofladan, Vaasa | collected...
TGCTGCCAGCATAACAACGCTGGAGACATCATCGGGCGTCAGACCTGGTGCCTGGATCTGATGCTCTCGCCAGAATGAGATTGCACGCTCGCGCAATTCCTCCTCTTTTAAGGGTGCGCCAATGAGCATCTGCTCTAGCAGCCTGATGCTCTCCTGAGGATAGATAAAGAAATCGCCACTGAGGGTCACATCGTCAAGTGTTTGCTCGCGCACTCGTATGGTTGCCCGGATGAGCCCACCCCGCGCCTTATACGCTGCCTCGCGCACATGGACGCTTTCAGCGATTTTCACACCATGACGATGCAGACCACCAGCTTGATAGAGCCATTCCTCACTCATCAATGTCTTGCGCCAACTGGCCATTTCCATACGCTCTTGCTCGCTCAATTCACCAAAATGCATGGCCTGACCAAGCGACTCGCCAATCTGAGCAATCAAGATGCGTTTGCCTTCCTCCCAGGTGGGCGCGTCTGCCCCAAGTTCGCGCCGGATGGTGGTCAGGTATTCACGCAGGCTTTGATACACTTTATCGCGAAACTTTTCTGATGGAACCTTTAGTACACGCGCCATCAGTTCATAGTTGAAGTCAAAGATCAGGCTGCCGACCACTACTACAGCTTCACCAATAGTGGCTGCGCCGGTACCACCAATCTTGCGACCGGCAACCTGTATATCGTTTACGGGCCGGTGTTCTGCGGGAATGCCCATTGCCCGCAGCGCGTTGACGGGGCCGGTGAGATAGCGCGAGTAGACATCTTCAATGCGATACGGCGCTCGTGACCGGTGTACAATGATATGCCAGAAGAGCTGATTCTGATCAAGATAGACCGCACCGCCGCCAACCTGGCGTCGCGTGATGGGGAGTCCGTGGGCGGCGCAGTACTCAAGGTCCACCTCTTTCTCTAACTCCTGATGGTATCCAATACAGGCGTATGGGACATCGGGATGTACAAGGGTCAGGGTATCCTCGCTCTCCTCGCTCATAGCCGAGGCAACCGCGTGATAGATCACCTGGCTATCCAGCCAATTGACCATGCCAGCATCAATTACCCGGAAACTCATAACTTCATCTCCATCAATTGCTGTGCTTGCACACGCCTCGTAATTTCAGCGATGCTTATACATCACGAATCAGTCCGCGCAGCGATAGCACTGCATATTCTGCTCAGTAATTTTCGCACGGTATCGCTCGAACGCCCGGTCATGCGAGAGCAAGAGCTGCCATTCTTCCTCTAGACGAATCGGTTTCAAACGAATAAGCCAGCCGGTGCCATATGGGTCTTTGTTCGCTGACAAGATGTCCAGCTTATATTGCGCTTCGTTCGTGGCAATGATCTCGCCGCTGAGCGGTGTCGGGAAGGGTCCTACCCACTTCGCGCTCTCGATCGTTGCAGCGCTCTGCCCGCGCTGCAACGAACGACCAACCGCCTTAAAGCGGATATGCACGAATTTTCCACACTGCGCCTGTGCCGGATCGGTCATCCCCATCGTGACGCATCCGTCATCATCGCGTCGCACCCAGACATCACGATCGACATCGTAGAAACACTCTGTTGGAAATTCACAGCCACGGTAGATTAGCGAAGTCACCTGCTTTTCTTCCTCCTTGTTCGGCTATGACCCCATGGCGACGACGCTCTACACACAGGTGATACCCTTTTCATCGAGCAACCGCTGATAGGCAGCAATGCCATCAGTTCCGGTGACAAGTTCCTTGCTCTCTTCTTCCCAGTTGAACGGCTTGAGCTTCACAACCCAGCCAGTCCCATAGGGGTCCTGGTTGACCAGCCCGGGATTCGCTTTAAGCGCATCGTTTATCGCCACCAGCTCACCAGCCACCGGAACGGGAACTGGCCCAACCCATTTGCCACTCTCGACTGTCGCCGCGCTCTGCCCCTTGCCGAGCGCCTTCCCCACTTTCTTTGAGCTGACTGCGATCACCTTTCCGGCAAGATGCTGCGCGACATCAGTTATGCCTATAGTCACCAGCACGTCCGACTCCTGGCGTACCCAGATATGTTTCTCCATCAGATAATAAAGATCTTCCGGAATGTTGCAACCATTTGCTGTTCCCATAATTTGTTCCATCCTACTTACACTTGTGACCGATGCTCTTTACTTACTGGCGCGCGATCACTTGACCCCGGTGCCAGTTAGTGTGCAGCCTCGATGTGATACAGTAACAGATCAAATGCGACCAGGCGTATTTCGCGCTCGAACGCTTTGAGAAAGGTTGGATCGTGACCATGCGGGTTCACCTCTCGCTCGGTATACTCTTCACAGAGCGGGCAATCGAGCCGATAAAAGAGCCGTCCTGTTGCCTCATCGCTGCGCCCCACGACTTTGTCCCCGTGATGGTCGGTCAGATGCGCATGAATCACCTGGCGAGAGCCTTCAGTCGTACAATAAGGACAATGCATAGCCACCACCTTATGTCTCTGCCGTCAGATCGGCAGCATGAGCGCCCATCGGCGCGCTTGTCTGTGCCTCCAGCGCCTCATAGACAAGCTCTATGATATCCTTCACAGCGATCTTTCCTTCATTTCCCGATGTTTTCACTGCATCCTGGTACATCGTCACATCCTTCGGGCAGGCGACAACGAAGTAATCCGTATTGCCCAGCGCGACCGCTTCTCGGATGCGGTTCTCGCTCGGTCGTTCCTGGATATTCGTCTCGGTCATCCAGATGCGGCCACCACCAGCGCCACAACAGAAACTATTCTCGCGGCAGCGTCCCATCTCGGTGACATGCAACCCCAGGGCATCGAGTATTTTGCGCGGCGCATCGTACACGCGATTGTAGCGACCCAGGTAGCAAGGGTCATGATACGTCACATGCAAGCCGAGCGGTTGTTTAAAGCGCAGTTGGCCGCTTTCGATGAGCCGGCAGAGCAACTCCGTATAGTGTATCACTTCATAGTCGCCGCCCAATTGTTTATACTCATTGCGCAGGGTATTCAAGCTGTGCGGGTCTGTGGTCACGATCGTCTTGAAGGTGGCGCGTCCCAGCATTTTAATGTTCTGTTCGGCAAGCATCTGAAACAGGCCCTCTTCACCAACGCGCCGCACGTCATTGCCTGAGTTCCGTTCACCTTCGTAGAGAATGCCGAAGTCCAGGTTGGCTTGCTGAAAGACCTGCGCTACCTGTCGCGTAATCTCCTGCACGCGCTGGTCGTAGGAAGCAAAGTCGCCCACAAACCAGAGATAGTCTACCGGTTCCTTGCGAGCATCCTTAATTTTGAACGGCAGGCTTTTCGTCCACTTCGCGCGCAGGCGGTCTGACATGCCAAAAGAATTGCCATACTTCGACAGATTCGTGAGGGCTTCCTGGAGTTTGGGGTCCATCTCGCCCTCATCGAGCAGACTGCGCCGCATCTCCACGATGATCGGTACATGTTCAATGCCGACGGGACAGGCTTCCACGCAGGCGCGACAAGTGGTACAGGCCCACAGGGTTTCCGCTTTGATTACTCCGCCGACCAGTGGTCGATGATCTGGAGCAGCGCCATTCTGCCTGGTATTTAAAGGGATGGTACGCTGGCTCAATAACGCCTTGAAACTGAGTTGTTCGTCGGCATGGTCTCGCAAATCCAGGATCAAGTCGCGTGGCGAGAGCGGTGCGCCAGCAGCGCGAGCGGGACAGGCTTCATGGCAGCGCCCGCACTTGGTGCAGGCATCCAGGTCCAGCAGGTGCTTCCAGGTAAAGTCGCGAATTTCGCGGTAGCCAGGATGCGCCGGGACCGGTTCCTCGGGTATCGGCGGCAGCGCCACGCCAGCCTTCTCGTCATGAAAGGTGAGATTCGCAAAATCGGCAAGGATATGTACCGCTTTGGAAAATGGCACATAGGCGACAAAGATGAGAGCCAGTCCCACGTGAATCCACCACAATGTCACCCGGCTTATCACTAACTGAGGGAGCGTGAAACCAGCGCGAAGATACAACACCGAGACGATGGAGCCGAACGGCGACCATACCATAGAAGCAGGTTGATCGTGTGCAATACGGCTCCCTTCCAGAAGATAGCCGGTCAAACCGATCAGGAAGAGTCCGCCCACAAATATGGCATCTCCGACCTTGTAGGGACGGCGATCATAAGTTTCTGCCGGACGGTCTACGCGCTTATAGTTGAGCTTAGGGAGATGGAAGAAGCCCCGGCGAATCATCATCGCTAGTAAGCCGATGAGAAAGGCGACACCGAGCGTGTCGAGCACGAGCTTGTAGACGTAGTAGAAATCCCCGTAATAAAATTGCCAGGCCGGATGGATAGGGCGAATGATGTCGTAGTCGAGCGCGAGGATAACCGTTCCCAGGAAGAGCGTGATGAACCCCCACATAATCATGAAATGCCCCACTCCCGCGTAGCGGTCGCGTTTGGCAACAGTGGCATTTTGCGCAACCAGCCGTATAGCCCGACCTAAACGGCTGGGCAGATGATCCAGCCGCATTTCTGGCTTGCCTCTCCAGTATTTGCGCACCTTCAAAAAAATGCCCGACGCGAAAACCAGGGTGGAGATGGCCGCCAGCACATAAAAGGTCACCTCCATGATCGGCGTGAAAAATTCAAAGATTGGCCGACCTGGAGGGGCCGGGGCGCTGCCCAGGATCAATGACAATGAACTCGCCCATGTCATAGCTCTTCTCCGCTTTTACCAGGGCGACCTTCGTGGTCGCCCATCCCTACTCATACGTCGCCGGGTGTATTCCACCGGGTTATTTTGCGCGAACCTCAGCAATACGCTCTGAAAGAGCTGGCACAATATCAAACAGATCTCCAACGATGCCATAATCCGCCACCTCGAAGATGGGCGCGCCTGCATCGCTGTTAATGGCAATGATGAGTTCCGCGTCCTTCATGCCTTGTAAATGCTCCGGTGCGCCACTGATGCCCACTGCCATGTACAGTTTGGGCTTGACGGTCAGTCCCGATTTACCCACCTGCCGCTGTTTGGGGAGCCAACCGCTGTCGATGATGGGTCGGGAAGCTGAAAGCGAAGCTCCCAGATTGTTTGCCAGTTCTTCAACTATCTCGATATTATCTTTTGAGCCGATTCCACGCCCGACGCTGACCAGCAATGTTTCGCGCGTAATATCCACGTCCCCCGCATCGGGAACGGTCAGCCCCTTAAAGCGCACACGCCCCTCGTTCGCGGCACCGAAAATAGTCTGGATAGGGGCAGGTTTATCAGCGTGTCCCTCTGAGGCCGGGAACACACCTGCGAGGACGGATACCAGCGTGGTAGCGCTCTCACTCACTGTTTCCACTGCGATTTTGCCGCCATAAATCTGGCTGGTGGCGACGATTTTTCCATCTTCCAACCGCGCATCGCTGCAATAGGCGATCAAGGGCCAGTCCAGCGCGGCGGACAGCGCGGCTGCAAGGTCCATACCCATAGAAGTGCTGGCGATCATGGTCAGCGCGGGTTTTTCATTCTGGAGCAGCGATCTCAACGCTTGCTCGGCTCGTTCCGGGATGAAATTACGCAGCCCGGCATCCTCAAGATACAGCACCTGGTCAGCGGCTCCCAATTGTTCAGCCAGCGCAATAATCTCGTGACCAAGCAATACCGCGACCGTCCGACCACCAGGCGCTGATGCGATGCTGCGCGCCTTGCCAAGCATCTCGAACGTCACATCGCTGAGCTTACCTTCCAGGTGTTCTGCGATGACGAAGACATCATGTTCAGCCATCTCAAGCCCTCCAGATTCCGCGCTCGCGGAGAATCTCTACGACACGATTCACGATTTCGTCGACGTCGCCTTCGAGCATCTCGGCATGTTCAGTCGATTCCGGCTTGAACATCCGCCGCACAGTAATGCCAGCCCCGACAGGAATGGTCGCGTCGACCTCGTCGATGTGTGCGGTCTTCATCGCCTGGCGAACGCGGCTCACCGGGGCATAACGCGGGATGGCACGCGCTGCCTGGACACCTAACACCGCTGGCAGGTCTACCTCAAACGTTGCCATGATGCCTCCGGCATATTCCTGGCGAACAGTTGCAGTATGTGTCATCGGCTCGACTTCGATGCCGCTCACCACGCTAATATGCGGTATTCCCAGGTACGTAGCCAGCAACACTCCCACCTGCCCATCCAGGTCATCGGCAGCCTGTACGCCCGTAAGAATCAAGTCATACGATTGCTCGCGAATGGCTGCGGCCAGCGCGCGAGCAGCCGTATGGCTATCATGGTGTTCTTCAAAATCGCCGGTGATTTTGACCACGCGGTCAGCGCCCCTGGCAACGCATGTGTAGAGCATCTCATCGACATCGCCTGACGCTATCGCCAGCGCCGTTACAGTGCCACCGTGTAGCTCTTTGAGTTGGAGCGCCTCTTCCAACGCACTCTCATCCCACTCGTTCATTTTGTACTTCAGCCATTCCCGCTCCAGATCCGTCCCATCTTCTTTGATCTCCAACTCTTCGACAAGGTCCGGGACCTGCTTCACCGGCACGATAATATTCATAACTGGTCTACTCCTTCGCAAGTCTTTCCGACCGGCTGACCGGAGGTAAGACGCAGTCTGTTGCCGGTCGGAATTCAAACAATCGGATATATTTAGCCGCGCATCGACTCATCGATCAATTCGATGATGTCGCGTACAATCAGTTTGCCTTCGTTGCCCGTGGACTTCACGGCATCCTCAAAACGCGAGATTTCATAGGGGCAGCAGACCGCCAACACATCCGCGCCCGTGCTGACCGCTTCGCGCACACGCCGTTCGGAGAGGCGCTCGGAGACATGAGGGCGTGAGAAGCTGTCAAGCCACATGCCGCCGCCGCCGCCACCGCAGCAGTATCCGTTGGCCTTGCAGCGCGCCATTTCGGTCAGTTCAATGCCTGGAATCGCCTCCAGAAGCCTACGCGGTGCCTCATACTCGCCGTTATGCCGTCCTAAATAGCAGGGATCATGGAAAGTGACACGGTATGGCAAGCTTTTCTTGAAGGGAATGCGATCCAGCAAAGGGGCCAGGAATTGTGTATAGTGCAAGACGCTGTAGTCCCCTCCGTATTTCGGATACTCATGCTTGAATGCATTCAGGGCATGTGGATCAGCCGTCACAAGCGTATTGAACTGGTATTTGCTGAACATCTTGATGTTGTGTTCAGCAAACATTTCGAACAGGCCCTTCTCTCCGGCCAGGCGTTGCGAATCGCAACTGCACTTCTCTTCGACGCCCAGAATGCCGTAGTCCACTCCCAGCGCATGGAAGATGCGCGCCAGCCCCCGCGCAGCATCCTTGCCGCGTGGATGATAGGCAGGATAGCATTCTACAAACCAGAGAATATCGACAGGGCGATGAATCTGCGCCAGAATTGGGACAGGCACACCGGCGTCTTTTGCCCAGTCTGCCCGTTTGCGCGCCGGCTCGCCCAGTGGATTACCATAGCGAAAGGTATTCTCAAATGCCTGAGAAAGTTCGGTAGGGGCATTCCCCGCAAGCACGGCCTGTTCGCGCACCGCGGGCATGATTTTAATCATATTGACTTCTTTAGGACATACGCGCAGGCAGTTCATACAGGTGGTACAGAGCCACAGGTCCGCGCTCTGGAGCAGGCTGATGCCCATTTGCGTTTTGCGAAAGATTTTTCGCGGGCTATAGTCGCCCACGTGATCTACCGGACAGACGGGCGTGCATTTGCCACATTGATAGCAAGCGCCCAGCGATTCTGCTCCTTCGATCTGTGTCACCTCGTCGAGTTTGGAGGTATCGAAGTCCCAGATCACGCGCTCATCAAACATGCGATTCCAGTGACCGGAGATGTCCACTCCGTCCTGAATTGCCACCTCTTTTTCGTGAATGCGTTCGGGTTCGACTGCAGTCATAAGCTCAAACCTCCATCTTATAGGTGCCAAGTAAGCGGCGAGCGAGTTCTGGAAATTGAGGAATCACCTGGTTGAATTCCTTTGTCATGCGCATGCGCGTCACCGTGTACAGGTAGACAACATAGACGCAGGAGAGATAGACATCCGTGCCAAGCAGCCCACGCCCTCCATGCTGGAAACCTGCCGCCTCGCCCACGCCATTTACGAATGCCATAGCTTCTCCCACTTTCAAATAGGTCAATCCGGGAGTCTCTCCGTGCAGATCGTACTCCTGGATGGTCACTAGCGGCAGAGAACCCGTGTTATGGGCGGGGTCCCACATCCAGCGTGTCCAGAGCCAGTACCGCTCAAAATCCCAGTAGTGCAGGCACTCACCGGCCAGGTCGCAGCGCGTCGCCAGGTCAAGTGGCTCTAATTGCGCAACAAACAGATCGAATCGTTCTGCAAGTGGCGCTGAGTCATGCAACAACCTGTTTACGGCGTTACGAAAGAGGTCTGCATCAACCAGAGCCATGACATCCGCAGCGCGGCGGCGCGTCGAGAATACCGAGCGAAGCAGCGCGCGGAACTTGTTCTCGTCAAACGCGGGCAGTGCATTCGGCGCGAACATTTGTTGAACGCGCTGGCTTTTTGAGCGCAGTTCCGCGACGATAGACGTCAACTCTTCCTCGGTGATTTTCTCCAGAGCCTCGCGCATGAATTCGAGCGCGCTGGGCGTGTCAACGATCTGACCTACTGCTTCATGGTTGTTGGATGCTGGGGCCGGCATTGCTACTCCCCTCCGCCACCCGCTGACGATGCTAGAGAAGTCTGACGTATAGCACGCCGCACCGTGCTCACGGCTTTCATGGCAGCCGTACCCGCCATGGAAATGCTATCCTCGATGTCTTTAGGACCGGCTGCCGCACCGGCGACGAAGATACCCGGCACTGGCGTGGTGACGGTATCCAGGGGAGCGCCGACCGTTTCCAGGAATCCGTGACGCTCGCGCGGCAGGTTCAATACTTTAGCCATCTCGATGGTTCCGGCGCTCGGCACCATGCCTACGGAGAGAATAACCACATCCATAGGAATCTCCATAGGCCGCCCCATTGTGGTGTCTTCGCCCTTAATCACCAGGGAGTCGCCGCGCCGCAGCACCTCGGTCACGATGCCGCGAATGTAGTTGACCTTATGCTCCTCCTGCGCTTTCCAGTAGAGTTGATCCTCCCAGAAGCCGTACATGCGCATATCGATGTAGAAGATGAAGACTTTGGCATCAGGGAGCAGCTCTTTGATCTCTATAGCTTCCTTAGAAGCGACGCCGCAACAGACCTTGGAACAATATTCATTGCCCAGGCGGCGATCGCGCGATCCGACGCATTGAATAAAGCACACACGTTTGGGCGGTTCCCCGGTGGAAGGACGCACGAACTGCTTCGCCTTCAGCATCTTCTCGGCATCGACGAGCGTCAGCACGTCTTCGTACTCATAATAGCCGTACATCTGTGTTTCGCGGCCAGGATCGAAATGATCAAAACCGGTGGCCACGATGATTGAGCCAACACTCAATTCGCGCGTTTCGCCGCTTCTGCTGGCCAGCGTGACAGCAAAATCGCCGGGGGTGCCCCCACCAGCCGTCACGCGAGTTTGCAGCAGCATCTCTATCAGTGGGTCATTGCTTACCTCGTTCACCATGCGCTGCATGGACGTTTCAGCATCCTCAAGGTGCGGAGTAAACGAGGCATAGTTCGCGGTTATAGGCGTACCGCCCAGGTGTTCGCGTTTCTCCACCAGCACAACAGGTGTGCCTAAATCAGCGACACTCCGCGCGGCATACAGCCCGGCGGGGCCGCCGCCGATAATCAGGACAGTATCACTTGGCATCTGCATCCTCCCATGTTAAAAATTGCATTTCGCCCCTGCGTAAACGCTCGATATCTGCCTGAAATTCAGCCCAGCGAGCCTGCCAGTCAATGCCCATCTTTTCGAGCAGTGGCCGGTAATCCACGCTGTGCCAGTGCAATTGGCAGACGCGATAGGGGTGCGCTCCCATTGCCAGCGCAGCGAACTGCGCCTCGGAAAGGACAGGAATCCCGACATTGCGTCCATGAGCGCGCGCGGCAAACTGGCTCTTATCCAGGGTGGTCACGCAGCCAGTATCGTGGGTGAGCGTTACATCGGGGTTGGCTTCTTCTTTCATGCGCTCGATTTTGCGCAGAGTGGCGAATGAACGCGTGAAATCGCGCTGCACCAGGATGTGGCGGAAGCCAAAGCCACAGCAATCAAACCAGGTGGAGTAATCGGCAACCTTCGCTCCGAGGGTCTCAACGACGGCGGTGATAACTGCGGTGCGTTGTCCCCCATAGAGATCGGGATCGTAGATGGCATCTTCGGCCACGAGCTTGTAATAATGGCAGGCGGGGTGAACAGTTACGGTTATGTTGCTCAGATCAAAAACCCTACGCTTGGCAATCTCGAAGCGCATGGCATGCACCCACTCGCTGTAGTGGACGATCTCCTCCGGAATAATCAGCGGCTTGCCCAGCTTTGCCATGATCTCGCGTACCTGCTTGCGCAGTTCGGGATGATGCACCAGCTGCTCTCGCGTCTCCTTGTAGTGTCCATAGCTTGTGCCGCAGTGAATCATGGGGTAATAACCCGTTTCGTATGCCGCGGCGAAGTTGCGCACGGCTACAGCCGCCTGCGCTGCCGCGTTGGATGTCGCCGAAGCATAGTAGTTCCAGGCCGTGCAGGAAGTCTGGTCGGTTGGGTCGTTATATTCCATACCAAGCTGCCGGTGCAGCCAGAAGATGGAAGTCGAATAGCCTGGAATATGCCCGCACTGGCCGCAACTTTTATGATGCCAGGTGAACTGACGCGGAATGCGCTTGGTGCGACCATACTTGGTCATGACTTCGATGTTATCATCGGGAACACGTTGTACAATCCACTCGCCCTGGGCTTCAAGTTCGAAGAGCTTCTCCCGGATATCTTCAGTGGGCGCATTGGCAGGGTCACGCTGAAACACTCGCTGCGGAATGGTGCCACGGGTGAGAGCGGTCACAGGGATAGGAGCTTCGCTGGTCATATTACCTCCATACCGGTCCTGGCTTGAGCGTCATAAGCGTATGCAACAGTGTCGGGTGGTTGCTAAACGCTAAAGCCTTTTTCTTCAAGGGCCTCTTCCATTACATCCTGCAAAATCATATGCAGCCCCTCGTCAATTTCCTTAATCATATCGAGCACGCCTGTCATATGCCAGATCAGGTAGAGTTCTGTAAGCGTCTTTTCATCGACGACCCAGGCAGATTCGGTGGTGTGATGTGTCTCTGGTGGGATAGCGCGTCGCCAGAGATCCAGATTGTCTGAAACATCCTTCACTTCCGGCCCCCAATCGGGGAAAGCGTCAGGCTGCAACATGTCGGGCGAGACCTGTGTCCCTGTTGACATAATCTTGTAGACGATGCGGCTATAGCCCTCAAGCGCCTCCTTCGCGGAGTGCAGGCCATTTTTGACCGCAACTTCGCGTAGGATGGTGATTAGACCACCCGGAGAGTTACCCCGCGGGCAGCGATCGCACGAAAAGCACTGCGAGCAATTCCAGACATCTTCGTTCATCTGCTTGTAGACGAGATCGATATCCTCGCGGGCTACGGCCTGGGTGATTTTACGCGGGCTGAAATCATAGAAGCGGGCAGAGGGACAGGCCGCCACACAGATACCACATTCATAACATCCTTTGAGATAGTCATGAAAGCGCATATCCTGCGTGACCTGCGTGAAGAGCCGCTCCTTCTCTTCATAAGGAACATCGGTATGTTGAGTCGTCAGCTGGGCCAAAGGAACACCTCCATGTGGGCCTACGGCACATCCTCGCGCCGGTGATGACCTCAGAAAGAGATGACAGCATCAGCTTCGAGCGCCATATCGTTAAAGGCAGCGCCGCCGATCATCTCGACGCCGTCGATCAGGTTCTCATAGGCGACGTTGTTCAAATCAAGGCTGGGTTGACAGACATAAAACTTGACACCAAGTTCAGCCGCCTGGTCGATGAAGCGGCGCAACGGCGCACCCTTCCCGTCCTTCTTGGGAATGAGTTCCTCGGCTACACCCCGCACAAGCAGGGTCGGGCCGTTGACTGTGAAGTAAATGCCGACTTCAATATCCATAGCAGCGGCTGAAGCGGCGAGGTAGAATGGGGTGGCCGAACGCTCCGGCGCTTCAATGCCATTGGTCTGGATATACAACAATTTCTTGGGGATCTCGTCCATAGAGCTACTCCTCATTCCACTAGGTTAATCCGATGGCCGAACCTTCGTCTGCGCTCAACGCTTTTTGCGGACGTAGAACTTGAAGACTTTGCCTTCCTGTTGTATCTCGAGTAGATCATTGCCAGTCTGCTTCGCCCACGCGATCATATCAGCCTTCGAGCCTGGGTCGTCGGCGAGCATAAGCAGGGTCTGGCCTGGTTGCAAGTCTTTCACCGCTTTGCTGATCTTGATGATGGGTACGGGACAGAGGAGTTTCAAACAGTCCAACGTGCGGTCAACCTTTTCGTCTGGTGGCATACAAACTACCTCCTTAGTGGAC
>Ga0307372_10010656_pt1 | contig 12397 bp, 10 predicted proteins | sample OX1MG_FD_202533 | JGI IMG/M metagenome (GOLD analysis project Ga0307372, IMG submission 202533) | Soil microbial communities from Risofladan, Vaasa, Finland - OX-1 | ecosystem: Environmental > Terrestrial > Soil > Coastal area > Acid sulfate soil | place: Finland: Risofladan, Vaasa | collected...
GCTGAGCGCTGATCTGCTGTCGCTTTCGGCCCACAAGTTCTATGGGCCAAAGGGCGTGGGTATCCTCTATAACCGCCAGGGAGTGCGCCTGTTGCCGCAGTTACAGGGCGGTTCGCAGGAGCGCGGCAAGCGCGCCGGTACCGAGAACGTGGCGGGCATCGTCGGCGCGGCCACCGCGCTGCGCCTGGCCTACGATGAACTGCCGCAGGTGGCGCCGCGTATCAAGAAGCTGCGCGACCGTCTTATCGAGGGTGTGCTGACTATTCCCGCCAGCCACCTGACCGGCCATCCGAGTGAGCGCCTGCCGAACAACGCCAGCTTCGTCTTTGAAGGTATCGAGGGCGAATCCATCCTGCTCAACCTCGACATGCTGGGCTTCGCCGCTTCTACCGGCTCGGCCTGCACCTCTGGCTCGGTCGATCCCTCGCACGTGCTGCTCGCCATGCAGCTACCCGTCGAACTCGCGCACGGCAGTCTGCGCCTCACCCTCGGCAAAGACAACACCAATGAAGATGTGGACGCTTTGCTCAAGGTGCTGCCCGGCATTATTGAGAAACTAAGAATGTTGCGGTAACAGCCTCTCCATTATCCACTCCCTGGCCTGTGCTACCTGAATGTCAACGGCGGCCTGCACGAGCGGCCCGTCCATGAGGCGCGGCACCATAAAGCCCCGCAGCGGGCCTTGCGCGAGCGTGCGCGCCGTCATCTCCTCAAAGCGCAGCAGTCCGGGGGCGCATAACGCCGCGACGGTGAGCGGATCGTGTAAATACGGATAGGGGGAGTGCCAGCGCGGGCGGTGTCGTTGCCAGACCTGCATCAACTGGCTCAATAGACGTGTCTGGGGCGAGTTGTTGTAGCTCAGGCGCTCCAGGTCGCCAGGCAGGAGTTGGCAGCGCGTGGTGATGTTCCAGCCCAGCAGGGTGATGGGGATACCCGCCGCCAGCACGATCTGCGCGGCCCTGGCATCGCTGCGTGTGTTCCATTCGGGCCAGGGGATGCCACTTGTCCCGCCCATCATAATGATACTTCTTATAGCCATGAACAGGCGCGGCTCATTCAGCAGGGCGGTGGCGACATTGGTGAGCGGGCCAATGCAGAGCAGGGTGAGACGACCGGGAGAGGCCAGAGCTTTTTGCGCGATCAGTTCGGGGCCGGAATAAGGGCTGATGTCTGCTGGTTGGCAGGTATCGAGAATAGCCGCCTGGGGAACGCCGGAGGGGCGATGCCGCGCTTGCAGTGGTGTTGAGATGCCGGCTGCCACCGGGATGTCATCGCGTCCAAAGACATGCAGCAGGTGTTTTGCCAGGCGCGCGCGCAGGAGTGTATCGCCGAAAACAGTGGTAACGCCCTGTAAGTCGATTTCCGGCGCGTGCAGGGCGAGCGCGAGCGCGAGCGCGTCGTCGATGTCGTCGCCGATATCGGTATCCAGCAGTACTACATGTTTCTCTTGTGCTGATTGGCTTGCCTGCGTTGCTTGACCGGATTGGAATTGGCTCATCGACAAACATTCCTCTTATATGTTACAGTGGTGTAGTGAGAGGTTTTGGCCGGTCAGAGGCGAGATCGGCACCTTTACCAGTTGTCATAAGACTACCACAGTCGCGAAAAAACACGCAAGGAAGACGATGGTGTCTTTCGCCTCGTCACAACAACAAAAGAAGGTAAGGTGATGCAGCATGGATACACTCAAACGTGAATTACTGGCGCAGCGCGTGCGCATGGTCAAGCCGTCTGGCATACGCAAGTTCTTCGATATCATTAACACCATGCCGGAGGTGATTTCGCTGGGAGTAGGGGAGCCTGATTTCGTCACGCCTGAGCATATCCGCCAGGCTGGTATCCGCTCGATTGAACTGGGCCATACGCAGTACACGTCAAATTACGGTATGCTTGAACTGCGCGAAGAAATCGCCGCCGTGCTGCAGCGCCGCTACGGGCTGGACTATGACCCTAAGACCGAAATTCTCGTGACTGTGGGGGTCAGCGAGGGCGTAGATCTGACCATGCGCACGCTCATCGATCCGGGCGACGAGGTGATTTCGCCCGACCCCGGCTATGTCGCGTATGAGGCCGATATTGTGTTCGCCGGTGGTAAGCATGTACCTGTTCCCACCTACGCGAAATTCGATTTTAGCGTGCGCGCCTCGGAAATCGCCGCCGCCATTACTCCGCGCAGTAAGATGATCCTGATCGGCAATCCAAATAATCCCACCGGCGCGGTCATCCCGCGCGTCGAACTGGAAGGCATTGCCCAATTGGCTCAAGAGCACGACCTGATTGTGGCGATGGACGAGGTCTACAGTCGCCTGGTGTATGATACCGAGCATATCAGCATCGCCGCCTTGCCGGGCATGCGCGAGCGCACCGTGTTGCTGGATGGTTTCTCCAAAGCCTATGCCATGACGGGCTGGCGTATTGGCTACGTGGCTGCGCCAAAGGTTATCCTGGAAGCCATGCTCAAAGTGCATCAGTATACCATCATGTGCGCCGGCACCTCGCCGCAGGAGGCCGCTTTAGAGGCGCTGCGTCATGGCGAAGAGGATGTGCGGATCATGCATGATGCCTACGATAGCCGCCGCCGCATGTTCGTGGATGGCCTGAACCGCATCGGCCTATCCTGCTGCGAGCCGCGTGGCGCGTTCTACGCCTTCCCTGATATCACTTCCACAGGCATGACCGACAATGAGTTCGCCGAAAAGCTGCTCTTCGAGGAGCAGGTCGCCGTCGTTCCCGGCAGCTCGTTTGGCGCGGCTGGCGTCGGCTACGTGCGCTGCGCCTACTGCACGGCCTACGACAAACTCGAAGAGAGCCTGGTGCGCATGGAGCGATTTATCAAGAATCACCAGTAGGATGCATATCTATAATTAGCACTGGCATACAGGGTTATGTATGTGGTATGGTATCTGTAAGCATTAGCTTCCGGCTTTGATGGCCTGAAACAGAATAGTTCAGTACGAAGAACGACATTGTTTCGCGCTATGGATGAGCGGGATACAGTGTCGTAGTTGTTCCAGTACAGAAAGGACGGTTCTGTCCAATGATGAAAAAAGCCGAGAAGAAACGTGTCATGTTCATGGCTAGTCTGGGCGATCTCAACCGACCTTTGCGCGTTCGACCTGTTAATGTGGAGGGGCGGAACTGGTGGGCGATAGATGCTGAAGACACCTGGCCCGGCATGGTCATGGACCTGCGCCGCCTGGGCTTTGAGTCGATGGCATTTGGGGAGGAAGTGCTGGTGCGCGAAGGCTTGCCGGCATACGAACCGCAGATGGAGGGTCCCGCTGCGCAGGGAGGCTTGAGGCCATTCCCAACGATCAACCCGACTATCCAGATTCGGCGTGAACTGTCGTCCACAGACGATCTTGCCGACTTGAGCTATCTGGATGAGGATGAGGAGAATTTCGAAGAGGACGAATTCGAGACCGACGAAGACCAGCAATACGAGTAAGTAATACGAGTAATTGCCCCGGTCTTTCTCATAAATAAGCGCATTTGATGCCTGTAACAAGGGGTGTCATCGCTATGGATGGTTCCGTAGTAATGGCGCTCCTTGTGGTATTTTGGTGATATACTGCATCAAAATGCAGTGACAAGGAGCTTTATCCCGCATGCCAATTCAACCTGTCGATGGTTTTGTTGCCGCCAACGGCTTGCGCCTGCACTACCGGCGCTGGTCGCCCTTTGAAGAGCATTCCGGCTTGCCCCCGATTTTGCTGTTGCATGGGCTGGCCTCGGCGGCCCATATCTGGAACCTGGTCGCACCTCTGCTTGCTGAGCATGGCTATAGCGTGATCGCGCTCGATCAGCGCGGGCATGGCGAAAGCGATAAACCGGATAGCGGCTACGATTACGCAACGATTATCGCCGACGACATCAGCGCAATTGAGGCGTTAAAGATTGAGAAGCCGCTGCTGGTCGGGCATTCGTGGGGCGCGAGCGTGGCGCTGCAATACGCCGCGACCTATCCAGAGCGCGTGACGGCGCTGGTGCTGGTGGATGGCGCGTCCAACCAGCTTTCGCAGCGACCGGGCTGGTCGCGCGAACAGGCCATTATCGACCTCGCGCCGCCGCGTTTCGCCGGCACGCCGCGTGAAACGTTTCTCTCTTATTTCAAAAGCGGCGCGCTGGGTCAGCAGTGGACGCCCGAACTGGAAGAGAGCGTGCTGCACATCGTGCAATTGCGCGATGACGACACGGTCGCGCCGCGCCTGGACTTCGAGAATCACCTGCAAATTATCGGGGCGATGTGGGACCAACCCACCTTTGAACTCTTTGGCCGCGTGCGCTGCCCCGTCAAGCTGATCGTGGCGGAACAGCATCCAGTCAACGAAGAGCGGCAAGCCTTTGTCGCCATGCGCAAAGAAGGCATCGCGCGCATTCAAGCCATCTTGCCGTCAATTCAGGTTGTGCGCATGCCGGATACCATCCACGACATTCCATTGCAACGCCCGCGTGAACTCGCGGAGGAGATCGTGAACTATGCCCCATCTCAAGCTTGACACGTCGCTCGTTGAAGAGGCGCGCGCGCTGGCCCGTCACATCGTCGCCCCCGTGATAGACTATATCGGGACACATACGACCGTGGCTATCGAGCGCACCACCCTGCGCCTGCTGGGCGTCGACGGCGTCGATGAAGCCGGCGTGCCACTGCCCAACCGCGTTGTTGATGGCGCACCATCCTTATTGCCCGGCGGCATCCTGCGTCCATTCGTGGCTGCCATGCTTGAGCAACAACTTGACGCGCAGTCCGTCGCTGAAGCTATCGGGCGCGGCGAACTCACTCTTCACGAGGTGCAGCACCAGCATGATGTACTGCCAGCGCTCGACGCGCAGATACAGAGGCAGGTGCAAATGGGTGTAGAACGCATCCGCGCGCGCCGTACCGAACGCGCCGCCATGGTGGAAGAACTGGGCAACCCGCCCACGCCCTGGCTGTATGTGATCGTTGCCACCGGCAATATTTACGAGGACATCGTGCAGGCGCAGGCCGCCGCGCGCCAGGGGGCCGACGTGATAGCCGTCATCCGCTCGACCGCGCAGAGCCTGCTCGACTATGTACCCTACGGGCCGACCACCGAGGGTTTTGGTGGCACCTACGCGACCCAGGCCAATTTCAAATTGATGCGCGCCGCGCTCGATGAAACCAGCCGCGAAATAGGCCGCTACGTGCGCCTGACCAACTACTGCTCAGGGCTGTGCATGCCCGAAATCGCCGCTATGGGAGCGTTGGAACGCCTGGACATGATGCTCAACGATGCTCTGTATGGCATTATTTTCCGCGATATCAACATGAAGCGCACGCTTATTGACCAGCTCTTCTCGCGCCGCATCAATGCCGCCGCCGGCATCATCATCAACACCGGTGAAGATAACTACCTGACCACCGACGACGCGCTCGAAGCGGAGCATACAGTCGTCGCCTCGCAGTTCATCAACGAACGGTTCGCCCAGATAGCGGGTATCCCGCCCGCGCAGATGGGCCTCGGCCACGCCTTTGAAATCGACCCAACGACGCCCAATCACCTGTTGCACGAAATCGCCTCGGCGCAGCTTATTCGCGATCTCTTCCCCGGCTATCCCATCAAATATATGCCTCCGACCAAACACATGACGGGCGATATTTTTCGCGGGCACGTACTCGACAGCTTCTTTAACTTCATCGGCGTGCTGACCAACCAGGGCATACAACTGCTGGGCATGCCCACCGAGGCCATTCACACGCCGCTCTTGCAGGATCGCTTCCTCTCGATTCGCAGCGCGCTCTACGTTTTCAATGCCGCGCGCGACCTGAGCGAGCAGTTCGACTGGCGCGAGGACAGCCTGGTGGCGCGTTGGGCCGACCAGATACTGCGCGACTCCGTTGATCTTCTCCACGAAATGGACACACTGGGCCTGTTCAAGGGGCTGGAAGCTGGCCTGTTCGCTAATATCAAACGCTCACCTGACGGTGGGCGCGGCCTGGATGGCGTGATCGAGCGCGGCGCGATGTACTTCAATCCCTTTTACGAGGCGTTGCTGAGTCTGTGAATTATTTCCAGGCGACCGTAAGGGTACGCCTCTACAATATTTCACGGTCTCCGTCTTCCGGGTGATTTGTAGGGACGCGATTGTTCGCGTCCGCGTGGGCGAGTGTCGGCGTGAGCGGACGCGATTGATCGCGTCCCTACAATCTACTGTATCTTTCACCCGCAAGGATATAGACCCTATTTCACTTTGTCTTGACAACTTGATCTCTCTCCTGTAATATTCATATCGTGTTACGACATGAATATTAAGAGGAGCACATGGATACAGACAGGGAAATATCAACAGGTGAATACCAGGCGCTGGCTGAATTTCGATATCAACTGCGCCGTTTTTTGCGTTTTAGCGAGGAAGCTGCGCGTGCTGTTGGGCTTGAACCCCAGCAACACCAGTTGCTTCTCAGCCTCAAAGGATTGCCCGCGCAGCGAACGCCCAGCGTGGGCGAACTGGCCGAACGCTTGCAGATACAGCACCATAGCACGGTTGAGTTGATTGATCGCATGGTGGAACGGAACCTCCTGGAACGCTCCCGCGATGAGAACGATCAAAGGCGCGTCATTATCAGCCTTACCCCAAACGGAGAGGAAGTGCTGCGCAAGCTCTCATTGCTGCATCACGCCGAGCTACGCTCGACTGGGCCTGCTCTTGTGCGCGCGTTGATGCCCCTTATCGACGGTGAACAGAGCGATGACACGAGGAGTGAGTAGTGTGAGCACATCTTTCCCAAATCTCTGGCGCAAAGCCACGCGCGCGCTCGGTAATCTCGGCAATCATGAAGCGTTGGGCAAACTGGGCGATTTCACTACCAGCCCCCGTGTCATACTCATCTCTGGTATGGCTATCGGCATTGGAATCATAAGCGCCTTCGTGGCCTTGATTCTGCTGCGACTTATCGGCTTAGTTACCAACCTCTTTTTCTTCCAGCGTTGGAGTACCGCGCTTGTCTCACCGGCTGGCAATCACCTGGGCGTTCTCGTCATTTTCGTGCCTATCATAGGTGCTCTGATCATCGGCATCATGGCGCGCTACGGCTCAGAGCGTATTCGAGGTCACGGTATCCCCGAAGCAATCGAGGCTATCCTCATCAATGGCAGCCGCATAGAGCCAAAAGTTGCCATCTTGAAACCCCTGTCATCTGCTCTCTCGATAGGCACCGGAGGTCCTTTTGGCGCTGAAGGGCCTATCATCATGACCGGGGGCGCTGTTGGCTCGCTCATCGCCCAGTTTTTCCACCTCTCCAGCGCCGAACGTAAGACGCTGCTCGTGGCGGGGGCGGCTGGTGGCATGTCCGCCACTTTCGCCTCGCCGGTTGCCGCGGTGTTGCTGGCGGTTGAACTGTTACTCTTCGAGTGGAAGCCGCGCAGCCTGGTGCCTGTAGCCCTGGCAAGCGCGGCTGCTCTCGTTGTGCGACGCTACATCATCGGCCTGGGGCCGCTTTTCCCTACCGCGCCGCATCCCGCCTTTATTGGGCCTGTTGGCGTGCTTGGCTGCGTGCTGGTAGGTCTGCTGGCTGGCGCGCTCTCGGCGCTGCTGACGATAGCGGTCTATGCCAGTGAAGACGCTTTTCGACGCCTGCCGATTCACTGGATGTGGTGGCCGGCGATTGGAGGTCTGGTAGTGGGCATCGGCGGTTTGATCTTTCCAGAGGCTCTGGGGGTCGGCTACGATGTGATTGGCTCGCTGCTGCGTGGCGATGCTACCATCCAGCTGATCGTGGGTGTCCTGCTGGTCAAGTCGGTGATCTGGTCGGTTTCGCTTGGTTCGGGTACATCGGGAGGCGTGCTGGCTCCGCTCTTGATGATGGGAGGCGCGCTCGGCGGACTGGAAGCGCTGTTCCTGCCGCACCTGGGCGGGGGTTTCTGGGAACTGGTCAGCATGGGGGCGATCCTGGGTGGCACCATGCGCTCGCCCTTTACCGGCATTATCTTCATGCTGGAACTCACTCACGACGTCAATATGCTCTTGCCATTGCTGGTTGCCTGTGTCATCGCGCACGGGTTTACAGTGATCGTCATGCGCCGCTCGATCCTGACCGAGAAGGTCAGCAGGCGTGGCTACCACCTGAGCCGCGAATATGCCGTCGATCCACTTGAGATCATCTTTGTGCGTGAGGTCATGCGTACCAATGTCATCGCCCTGCCGGACACGATTTCACAGCAGGACCTGGCAAGTATGCTCCTCTACACCCATGAGAAGGGCAGCCAGTTCCAACGGCTCTACCCGGTATTAGACAGCGAGCGACATTTGCAAGGCGTTGTTACTCGTAACGATCTGCAACTTCTCCAACATCAAGATGAAGTTGCCAGGCAGGCAGCCAGCTATCATGTGCATGATGGGGCCGATGGAGTAGCGGTAGAGGGCGGCGATGGGAAGCTTTTCCAGGAGATGTTCCTGCGCGTATCACACGTCCAGCCTGTCGTGGCTTACCCGGATGAACCACTGCGCGCTGTCGTGTACCGCATGGCTGAGACAGGCTTTACCCGCTTGCCCGTAGTTGAGCGTGACGATTCACGCAAGCTGCTGGGTATGATTTCGCTGCATGATCTGCTGAAAGCCAGGGTGCGCAGCCTGGAGGAGGAACGTCACCGCGAACGCGTGCTGCGCCTGCGCTGGTTCTCCCCGGCGCGCAATGAAGAGAAAATCAGCGAGCCATAAAGCGTGTTTCTTCAGACTGAAATCATGCCAATTGATCGGCAGTGGATGACTGCTCTGGTTGATCTGGCGTCTTACTGGCAGCCGGTGCGGGTTTTCTCTGGCTGTTAATAATCCAGCGCAGCGTTCCTTCCTGGCGGCTTGTCAGAAACCATAACGCGCCTGTTGCCAGCAGGATGAGCATGGGTTCGATGGGGGCGCGAAAGCGCGCGCTGCCGTAGAAGACCAGCGCTTGCCCGATGGTTAGCGCGATCATGGTGTAGATAAAGAGCAGTTCGCGCCACTTCCAGAGCGTGACTGCCAGGCCTAGAAGCGCCAGGATGAAGACGGGAATGGGGAAGGTTTCCATCATAGCCAGCACGATTTGCGATGAACGCTGGCCTGGAAAGCGATCAGTGGGCAAATCCGCCTCGTGAGTGGCTGGCTGCCACAGGTTGATAAAGTGCAGGGCCAGCAGGTGCGGCATGATGCTCAGATGGCTCTTGATCCACTGTATCGCCGCGTCCTTGTAGGCGTTCTCGCGCGCTACCTCGCAAGGGGGAGTACAGGTAAACAGCGGATATGGTTTAGCGACATCTGGCCGTGATTTCAAGGGGTCAATCCACGATCCCAGATACGCCGGATTGGTCAAAATCTGGTCGTTGTACGCACCAAGCAGCACCGTGCCGTCTCCGGTAGCTACTGGGATAAAGCTGTGCGAGACGAGATAGTTGCGCACAGTCCAGGGCGCGATCAGCACACAGGCCAGCAGCGCCGCCGCGATAAAGCCGGTGACAGCCGGGCGTCGCCTGAGTACCTTGAGCCAGATCATCACGATAGCCCAGGCAATTACGATGCCGATCACAATAATGCCGTTTGGACGGGTGAGGGAAAGCAGCCCCAGCAGCATGCCGCACCAGAGCCAGAGGCCGATCTTGCCCGTCCTGGCGCGCTGGATGCGAAATAGCACGTAACAAATGGCAAACAGGAAAAAGATATACAGGGATTCGGTATAGAGCCAGCCGTCGTAGATATACAGTTCAGGATAGATGGCCGCCACGACTCCGGCGATGATGCCGAAACGCGGACCGAACAGGTCGCGTGCGAAGAGGTACAGCAGCACGCAGGTGCCAGAACCGATCAAACACAGGAAGAGGCGCGCGAAATAGTCGCTGGGGCCAAAAATGAGTGAAAGACCCGCCATAATGAAGGGCCAGAGCGGAGTGCGGTACACCGTCGAGATGTAGGGATGCAGGCAAAAACAGTGCTCTTTGATGATATTGAAACCGATGGTCTGGTAAAAAAGCGAGTCGTGCAGCGGATAATAATGTTGCGCGACGGTATTGTTATACAGCACGCGCACGAACAGCGCGAGGCAGAAAATAGCAATGGCGGGCAGCAACGAGCGAAAGCGTTTCATCTCTACGATCCTGATCTATCAAATTCTATGTGCGCAAGTCTACACATCAGAGACGAATCATGGCAAAACAGGTAACAATTTGAACATTCTTGCTATTAATATGCTATAATGAAAAAAAAGACAAATCTGATAGTGGAGAAATGTATGCAGAACGAAAATCACCATACACCACAGCCGGAGCCGTTGCTTACTGAAGACAGTACCGTCTTGCAGCCAGACCTCTTTACAGGCACTGCGACGGTCATTGCGGAGCCGCCCGATCCGCAGGCTATCCCGTATCCCCCTCTAGTGCGCACCCATCCCTTAACCGATCAGTCGAGCGTGGCGGCTTGTTTCATACCCTATCAGCAGGATATGCAGTTGCGCGGCAAGTCTGAGTACACCATCACCTGTTTTCTCTCGGACCTGCGTATGCTGAGCGAATTTGTCGGGCGCGATACGCCGGTTGGTCGCATTACAAAGGAGCAACTGACCGATTGGCTGGTGAAGTTGAAGTTTGGTAAGGGCAAGGATCACACACCCGCCCCCAAAACGATGGCCCGGCGCGTCACATTTCTGAAGAATTTCTTCTCCTGGCTGGCCCGCGAAGGGGTTATTCGCGAAGACCCGTCCGCCAGCCTGGTGTTGGAGCGACCGCTGCCGCCGCTGCCACAATTGTTGTTTGACGACGAGGTGCAGCGCCTGCTGCAAAGCGCGGCTGATGATCCGCGCGCGCATTGCCTGATCTACCTTGTGCTGCATGCCGGACTGAAAAAAGAAGAGGTGATGGGGCTGAAAATCGAGCAAATCGACCTGTCCAACCCGGAAGAGCCTGCCATCACCGTGCATTTCGAGGCTGCGACGGGCAAGCAGCACCGCGAACGACGCCTGTCCATGCCCGCCGAATTTACCACCGTCCTCAAAAAGTACCAGGCCAAATACCACCCCGTCAGCGAGTTGTTTGACTGCACAGACCGCAATCTCAATTACGTGCTGGCGCGCGCGGTGAAGGTGGCAGGCATCAATAAACGCGTCACGCTGCAACTGCTGCGCGATACTTTCGCTGTTCAGCAACTCAAAAATGGCGTTCCACCCGAGACGGTGCGCGAGAAACTGGGCCTCTCTGATGAAGCATGGCTGGAGTCACGCGAGAAGTACCGGCGGCTGGCATTTCCAAAGTAAACGTGCCAGATGCCCCCCCTGATGCCCACAAGGGGCGTCACTAATGAATTTTGCCGACCAAATTGGGTAATGGTGTGCATTGGGACGCTTGCGTCCCCCGCGCGTCTTGTAGGGACAAGGACGTGGAGTGGAGCGGATGTGGGGGCCTTGTGCTTGTCCGGGGTGGGGTGGCCTGCCTGCCGTGTGCATCAGGGAACCAAGGAGGAAGCGTGCCCCGACGAGGACAAGCACAAGGCCCCCGCATCTACCCAACCCCGCGTCCTTGTCCCTACAGGACGGGGGGCGGTCAGTTCGCGGCATCGCCGGTTTTGGTCGTTAATATTCAACAGGACGATGACGACACCCTACCCCTTCATTCCCATTTTTCGTTCGTCAAAAATCATCCGAACGGAGGCGAATGTTTCCTGGCTTTCCTAACATTCCCTCATTCGGTTGTCAACGTTCATTAGGCTTGCGTGGTCTGCTACTCGCTTGCGTTTGAGCGTTTTGTTGAGCATGTAGGCGTTCAAGAAGACGACTCCCAGGGCGAACGGTCCTGTGAACGAGAAGCTTAATCCGTAAGAGAAGTAAGCCAGCACGTAAGAGAAGATGAGCAGGGGCATGTAGAAAAATACACTCCCCGCAAGCAGAAGCATACCTATCAGATTTTCCCCAATGAGCAGCCAGCCAACACCAAAAATGCCAAAGGGAAAGGAAAGTAAAACCTCGATCAGAAGCGGGATGTTGGTGTTTCCATTTAAGAAGCGCGATCTGAAGCCTGTTTTAGCGCGCGAACTGTGAGGCCGCGTAGTGGTTGACGCTATTTCCGGGTCTGTACCCGTAGATGATGGCTCCTTTGAGACTGAACGATCGGGGTTAGCTGGATGCGCCGCGTAGTTGCGTTCATAGATTGGTTCGGGCTGCGGGATGTAATCCGCATAGAGCGAGTCAAAGGGAAGGACCTTCGTTTTAGGTTGCGCGTATGCGGATGTTCCATTTGCATTTGCAGGTTTGACGCCAGTTTGCGCCTCAGAGAGAGGTGTTCCGCAGGATGGGCAGATAGTTATATGCTCCGGTATCTCATTGCCGCAGCGTTCGCAGATGGTCATAGATACGTTCTTTCTTGCCGCGTGTGTAAAAACATGCAAGTATCTCGATCAGAACGTTGTGTATCATAGCATA
>Ga0307372_10010658_pt1 | contig 12396 bp, 9 predicted proteins | sample OX1MG_FD_202533 | JGI IMG/M metagenome (GOLD analysis project Ga0307372, IMG submission 202533) | Soil microbial communities from Risofladan, Vaasa, Finland - OX-1 | ecosystem: Environmental > Terrestrial > Soil > Coastal area > Acid sulfate soil | place: Finland: Risofladan, Vaasa | collected...
AATTTTGTTGGTGTTGGGCGGCTTGATAGTTTTCGTTATCGGATCATTGAAGGCGGCCGATTTCCTCACTCAAACGTTCGTTTAATTGATTGTTCATTGCAGAATCAACCTGCGTCCTTCGACTTCGCTCAGGACGAGGATCGTCGGAGTTCTGGCCCCGAGCGATTGAGAGAAAGTGGAGGCGCTGAAAGCCGATCGCCAACAGTTCCGCTACGCCGCAACTTCCGCGGCGGCGACGTGCGGCAGGCGCAGCGTTACCTTGGTGCCTTTGCCGGGCGTCGAGGCGATCTCGACCGTGCCGCCATGCTGCTCGATCACTTGCTTCACCATCGGCAGGCCGAGGCCGGTGCCGAAGCTCTTGGTGCTGAACAGCGGCTCGAACACTTTGGGCAAGATGTCGGCCGGAATGCCGGGCCCGTTATCCGCGATCACCAGCTCGAAGGCGTCGAGCCGCGCGGCGGTGGTGACGACGATGCGGTGGTGGTCGGATTTTCCCCCGGCCGGGGTCATCGCTTGCGCGGCGTTCTCGATCACGTTGATGACCACTTGGCGCATGCGGTCGGCGTCGAAGCTGATCGCATGACCGGGCGCCGAAAGGTTGCGGACCAGCGTCACGCCGTCCGGCAGCGCCTGCTCGGCGAGAACCTCGTCGAGCCATTTGTCGAACGGGGCGGCGCCGCGATGAAGATCGCGCACCCGCGTGTAGTCGAGCAGCTCGCTGATGATCCGGTCGCAGCGCGTGACGCTGCGCTCGATGCGCTCGATCGGGCGGCGGAGATCGATGCCCTTGCTCGCCGCGGTCTCCTTGAAGGTGTAGACGGTATTGCGGATGGCGCTTAAGGGGTTGCGCAGCTCGTGCGCGACCGTCGCCGTCAACTGGCCGAGCGCCGAGAGACGCTCCTGCCGCACCAGCTCGACTTCCAGGCGACGGTTCTCGCGCGCCTTGTCGCGGAACACGGCGAGCGCGCGCGCGAGGTCGCCGATCTCGTCGCCGCGGTCGGCAAAAGGTGCTTTGCGATCGAGATCGCCATGCGCCACCGCGCGCATTGCGGCGGCGATGGTCGCGATCGGCTGCGTGATGCGGAGGATGACGAGCAGCGTGCCGAGGATGCCGACGCCGAGGAAAAATACCGCAAGGCCACTTGCGGTCGCCAGATCGCGGGTTGCTTCAGAGGCTTGCTCGGCCGCGCGGGCGGCGCTGAGATCGAATGCGGTGTTGGCGACGTCCATCAGCGCCGCGAGCGCCGGATTGGACAGGTTGACCCATTCGACGCCGGTGATCGCGGCCGGCTTGCCGGCCGCGAGATCGGCGAGCAAGGCTTGGCGCTGCGGGCGCAGATCGTGGAAATAGAGGTTTTGCGCTCGCGCCACGATGTCCTTGAGCGCCGACGCCAATCCCAGCACCTGATCGTCTTCCGCGATCACTTGCCATCCCGCCTCGATCCGGCCGGTGGCGATGTCGAATTGCGCGCGCTGGTCGTCGGTGATCCCGTTGCCGTTGGCGATCGCCGCGCCGACCAGAAGCCGGTCGAAGCCGGCGGCGTCGCGCACCACCCAAGCGAGCTGCTTGATCTTCAGCATCTCGGTGATCAGCGGATCGGCCCGGTTGATGTCGCTTTCGAGCTCGAGGGAAAGCGCGTTGATCGAATCGGCCAGCATGCCGCCGCTGGCGATCCAGGCGGCGCTGAGCGCGGCGGGGCGCCGGTCTTTCGGTTGCTCCAGCGCGGCGTCGGCGGTCTTGCGGACGGCATCGAAGGCGGTGCGCGCGGCGAGGATTTGCGCGCGCGCGGCGTTCGACGATGAAATGCCCGCGGCGGCGATCTTCCCGAGCGCGGAATCGAGCGCCTGGTTCGAGCGCATGCGCAGCGTTGCGATCTCGCGTTGGCTCTGGCGATCGATCGGGGCTGCGGTCTCGAGCGCGGTATTGCCGGTGCCGCGCTCGATGCGGATGTTCTGCATGGCGGCGAACAGATCGCGCGAGATGTCGACCACCGCGAGGACGCGCTCGGCGACCGCGCGGCGCGCGAAAGCGCGCTCGGCCGAGATCGCGAACACCGTGACGAGCGCAAGCGCCATCAGGCCGGTAATGGCCTGCAGCAGCACTTTGATCGAGATGAGCTTGCGCACGGGAATCACGCCGGCTTCTGCCAGTGGGGATCGCTACCCATAGTGGGGCGCGACCGTAACCGAGCGGTTAATTCGGCGGCTTTGCCCTCGGATTCCCGGCGTTTGGGGGTGTGACGGCGCGTTAATCCGCGGCTGCGGTGTGCGGCTCGGCCTCGAGCGCCGCGGCCAGCGGGACCCGCAGCCGCCAGCCCCAGGCCCAGAGCGCGGCGCAGAGCAGCGCGCCGATAGCGACCGGCAACCGCAATCCGGTATGCGCGGCGAGCGCGCCCATCGCCAGGGTTCCGAGCGAGGGGACGCTTTGCGCGATGATGCCGTAGATGCTCATGACCCGGCCACGCAAGCCCGGCTCGATTGCCGATTGGATCAGCGTCTGGTTGCTAATGCTCTGCACGATGAAGGCGAAGCCGACGAGCGAATTGATCGAAGCCGCGATCCAGAAGTTATCGGTCGAGGCAAACAGGAAAATCGTCACCGCCATGAGCAGGATGGTGGCGAGGGTGATACGGGTGAGGCCGGCGAGGCTGGCGCGTGAAGTCATCCAGATCGCGCCGATCAGCGCGCCGATGCCCTCGCACGACAAAAGCATCGCAAGGCCGCTGGAGCCGCGATGGAAAACTTCGCCGGCGAAGCCGGGCATGAGGTCGGGCAGGGGCTTGGCCGCCAGCGAGGTCACGATCAGCAGCGTGAGTTGCAGCCGGATGCCTTGGTGATGGAGGATGTAGCGGATGCCCTCGATGGTCTCGTGCCAGATCGAGCGACGGCTCGCCGATATCGGCGGCAGCGTCAGGCCGGCGCGCTTGATCTCGCGCAGCGCGAGGGTCATGACGGCAAAAAGGCAGAACGAAAAGACGAAGCTCCAGCCGGTGCCGGCCCAGGCGATGATGGCGCCGCCGATCGCCGGGCCCACGAAACGCGAGGTGTTGAACACCATCGAGTTCAGCGCCAATGCCGAAGGCAGGAACTCGCGCCCGACCAGGCCGTAGATCACGGTCGAGCGCGTTGGGCGGTAGAAGGCGGTCACGCAACCGCGCAGCAGCACGAGCGTCGTCAACATCCAGATGTCGATGACATGCGTGAGGGTCAGGACCGCGAATGCCGCGGCGTAGAACAGCGACCAGCTTTGCGCGAGGCGCAGCAGCTTGAACTGGTCGACGCGGTCGATGATGGTGCCGGCGAACATGCCGATGACGATGCTCGGTCCGGCCTGGCAGATCGCGTTGATGCCGAGCCAGGTCGCCGAATGGGTGAGCTGCCAGGTGAGCCAGCCCAAGGCGACGCGCTGGGTCCAGGTGCCGAGATTGGAGGTGATGTTGCCGAGGACGTAGAGGCGGTAGTGGCGGAGCGTCAGCGTTTGCCGCAAAATCTCGAAGCCGAGGGGAATCCGCATCGCGCCTATCTTAAGTCGCGGCGCCCACGCCGGAAAGGCTTAAGTCACGGGGCTATCCCGGTGTTTATTATTTCGCGAGCACCGATTCTTCGACCCCGACATGGCGATCGGCAGATGATATCGCGGGGAACAAGCGCGCCAAAGCGCGGGGCCGGACGAGTGCTTCCGGCTCGGATCGGCTATGCCGACGCTTTCGGCAAGCGACGGTACTCGTCGCGTCGCTCGGTCACTCGCTGCCGGATCGCGCTGCCATATTTTTTCATCGCGCCGAAATCATCGGCCGAGAGCTTGCCGGGTATCGACGCGACAAAGCTTGGCAGCGCCTGGACGCGCCGCCACCACGCTTGGGCCGCCGGGCGCTCCGCAATCCACACATCGAGCAGATCGAGATAGGCCATGCGCGCGACGAAGGGCATCAGGTTGACATCGGCGAGCGTCATCGCGGGCCCGACGAGCCAGGGCCCGCCCGCTTTCAAATCTTTTTCCATCTTGTCGAAGACGATCTCGAACGCGCCGATGCCCTGGAAGACGTAGGGACTGTCGACGCCCTCTTCGTAGGTCGAGATCAGCCGCGCGCGCTTGATGGGATCGCCGACATTCTGATAGCGGCCCTGGCGCTGTTCCTCGGTCATGTTTCGCATGCGCTCGCGGAACATCGCCGAAAAGCTAAGCTCGCGCGTCGCCTCGAACAGAGTCTCGTCGACAGCCTTGCTCCACAGTCGAGCGCGCGCGCGAAGATAAGGATCTTGCGGCATCAACCCGATCGCGGGAAAGCTATCGTCGAGATACTCGCAAATCAACGTCGATTCGATAACGATGCGGCCGTCGTGATCGAGCGCCGGCACGACCCCCTTGGGATTGATCTTGAGATAGGCGGGCGTGAATTGCTCGTTCTTGAACAGATCGACATTCTGCGTCGCGTACTCGATGTCCTTCTCGGTCAGCGTGATAAAAACCTTTTGGGTGCAGATCGAGTTGAAGTAGCTATAGACCTTGAGCATTGCCCGTCCTCTCCCTCAAGCACCGACTACGCGATCTGCCGGCGATCGCCCCGCCGTCGCCAATTCGGCCAGCTTGCGGCGCGCGCGCAGGCCGGCCACGTCTGCATTGACACTCCATTCCGGCAGGTCCGGCCCGCCTTCGTCGTAGAGCGTCTGGATCGCCTCGAGCACGACCCGATCCTCATCGAGAACGGCCCGCATTCCTTCGACAAGTTCCGGTGGATGCGACTCGGGATACGAGGCGGTCATCGTCAGGAACTGATAGAGCTGGTTTTCGCGCGCCGGCGTTATCGGCATGACGTTGATCCGGATGTGAGGCGGATGGCCGGGCCGATCCGGGAAGCTGAAAGTGTTCCTGATGATATGGAGGTTCGGCAGATACGCCTCCGACGCGAGCTGCCGATCGAACGTGCCGTCCAGGTTCAAGCCATATTGTTTTGCATTGGACGGCGTCGGCGTGTCTCCCTTGAGCTCGCGAACGATGCGGACCATCTTGCCTTCGCTCTCGATATGAAAGCTCGACGTCGCCATTCGGCCGCCATCAAGCGCGGTGCCGTGGAGGAACGAGATGTGCGAGGTGTCGAGCAGGTTTTCGAACAGGAAGGCGTAATTCGCGTTGATCTCGAGCATCAGATAGGGCTTCGCGGACCAGCCCGGGCGATCGAGGCCAAACGCGAAGCAATCCGGCAACAGCGCGGGGTCGGCGTCGCTTGGCGCGCCGGGCCACACCCAGACGAAGCCGCCTTTTTCGGCGACGGGATAACGCCTGACCGAAAGCTCGGCGACGATGGCGGCCTGGCTCGGCACGCGCACGCATTGGCCGGTGGCTCCGTACCGGAAGCCGTGATAAGGGCACTGAATCGCGTTGCCGACAATCCGGCCGAGCGAAAGCGGCGATCCCCGATGAGGGCAGCGGTCATAAAGAGCGACCGGCGCGCCGTTCTCGGCGCGAAACAGCACGAGGCGATCGCCGCAACAATAACGCGAAAGCGGGTGGGTCGTGTCGACCTCGTGCGAAAACGCCACGGCGTACCATTCATCGCGAATGATGGGCCGCGTGGCGGGACAGGTCATATGGGGGCTGCGGTCGTCCAAGGCCATCCTCCCGCGCAAGCTTGTTATAAACTATAAGATATATGTTATAGTATATAACGTCAACGGCTGAGCTGCGTTAGAAGCTTGCGCGGGAAGCGGGGGTTCGCGCGATGAAGAAGGATGTCACTCGAAAAGGCCAGCGTCCCGGAATCCAATCGGTCGAAATCGCCAGCCGGATTCTTGCGGTGATGACGGAGGCAGGGCGGTCGCTGCAGCTAAAGGAGCTGGCGCGCGGCTCGGGGATGCCGGCTGCGAAGGTCCACCGCTATCTCGTCAGTCTGACGCGAACGAATTTAGTGACACAGGGTAGCGGGGACGGGAGGTACAGCATCGGACCCGCCGCGATCGCATTGGGTTTGGCCGGACTGCACTCGGTCGACGTTGTCCGTATCGCATCGGAGTTTTTGATCGAGCTGCGCGATGCGAGCGGCGAAACCGCGGTGCTCGCCGTCTGGAGCAGCGCCGGTCCCGCGGTCATTCGCATCGAGGAAAGCGGTCGCCCCGTGTTCATGAATGTCCGCGTCGGCTCGACGCTTCCGATCCTGCGCAGCGCCGTGGGACGGGTCTTTGCCGCCTATCTTCCCGGGCAAGAGACCGCGGCGCTGATCGCGAAGGAACGACGCTTGCCGCGCGGCAATACGCGCGGCGGAAAGCGCGCAGGCGCGCGCGCTATCATCGCGGAGACCCGCAGCCGCGGGCTCGCCGTGATCGACGGCGATCTCGTGCCGGGCGTAACCGCGATCGCTTCGCCGATTTTCGATCATCGCGCCCGCATCGTCGCGAGCGTTGCCCTGCTCGGCGGTTCCGAGCATCTCGATGCTCGTCCCAATTCTAAGGCGCGAGCCCTCTTGAAGAAAATCGCCGCGGCAATTTCCGCGCGGCTGGGCTTTGCCGATCGCGGATGATCGTCGACCGCGGGCGGGTCGCGCTAAGCCTTGCCCGATAGCCGCTTGGCCGCGGCCTCGACGAGGCTCAGATCGGAGTATTTTTTTACGTCGATCGCGGCCTTGAGGAAGCCGAGCCGCTGCTGCGTGTCGATATTGGCCTGAAGCGCTTGCAGGTTCGGCAGCCCGTCGGGGCTGTGATAGTAATCCTTGTGGGTGAAGACCCAGCTCTCGAAACGCGACGCCGGCTGCTTGGTGATCTGGGCGACGATCGCGACGGTCTTGGCATGATTTGCCGGATCCGTGAAATAGGCCAGCACGCGCAGCATGTCTTCGAGCATGTCGGTCATTGCGGCGCGATGCTCGTGCAGGAAGCTGTCGCGCGCGGTGTGGACGATCATCTGGGTCTGGCCGATCGCTTCCTTCTGCGTGAACAGCGACCGCGAAATGCTCTGCAGCGCCGGGTCCATCGAGAACGGCAGCACCGCCGGAACCAGCGCGACCTTGCCTTCCTGGAGCATCGCGCGCAGCGCCGGGAAGGGCGCCTCGACGATGCTCACATCCTTGATGGGATCGAGCCCGTGCTTCACCAGCATCGCCCGCATCGCGATGTCGACGGCGCTGCCTTCGGTGTTGGTGGCGAGGACCTTGCCCTTGAGGTCCTCGACCTTGTGGATCGGGCTGTCCTTCAACACCCGGAAGGTGTTGGTCTGATAGCCCGGCACGCCGTCCTGGAACGAATCGGCGATGATGCGCAAATCGTCGAGCTTGGCATTTTCGATCGCGAAGGGCAGCGACGAGAAGGCGAGCGAGCCGGTGTCGATCACGCCCGACGCCAACGCCGTGATCATCGGCGTGGTGCCGGCGAAATGCTGCGGCTCGAGATTATAGGACTTGCCCATGTGCCTGGTGAGTTGCGGCGTCTGGGGCAGCATCGGCAGCAGATCGGCCGGGATGACCACCCAGCCCGCACGGATCGTGACCGGCGCGGCAGCGCGCACGCGCGGCGCCTGGGCAAGCACGGCCGACGCGGCCAGAGAGGCCAATACCAATCGTCTCGAGACCATAGCGTCCTCCTGTTCGTCTTGCGGTTTTTTGTCTGCCGCGGTCGCATGCGGAGCGTAGGGTCTGCATGGCGCCAAGCAGTTGATTGCGATCAACGATATACGCGCGCGCCCGACGGCGCAACCAGATCATGCGGCGCGGGCGGCAACAAACCTTCGGCAGCCGCCACAATGCCGACAGCCTTTCACCGCCGCGGTGGATGCGATCCTGTTGTTTTAGGGCGTCATCGGTTCACATCGAACCAAGTCTTTTATCGTCATACCGGCGAAAGCCGGTATCCATCTCGCGGTATCTCGGCTGTTGAGACATAGACCCGGGTCTTCGCCGGGGTGACAAAAGATATATGGCGCCCTATCACCCCAGCGGGCCGAGGAACGGCTCGCCGGCAAAGCTGTCGGCATTAGCCGCGAGCGTCTTGGGCCAAGCGCCGGCGGCGATCGTGCGGCGGGCGCTCGCCGGCCTCGGCTTGCCGTCCCAGCCGATCTGCTCCATCGACCAGTAGAGCTGCATCGCGTGGCCGTCGGGATCGAGGGCGAGGATGGTGTGATCCATGCCGGGTGTCAGCTCTTGCGGCAGCTCGCGAAACTCGACGCCATGTGATTTGAGGAAATCGATCGCATTGAGAAGCTGCTGGTAGCTGCCGAGCTGCAGGCCGAACGAGGCCGTGGTGGTGTCCGTGCGCAGGCCGAGGGTCTTGCGCAACACCACCGGCAACAGCGCGAGCGAATGATGCTCGGTGTTGTTGCGCAGGAAGACGCAGCGCTGACCCTCATAGCGCGTCTCCTCGGTCACGGTAAAGCCGAGAGTCTGGCGATACCACGCGACCGAGCGCTCGATGTCCTCGACGAACAGATTGACCGGCCCGTGCTTCACGATCTTGAACGGCCGCGCCAGCAATATGCCCTGGACGTCGTATGTGAGCGGCAAATTCTCGGTATCGCGATAACCCGAGAGGAGATCGCTGCCGCGCGCCGCTGCCTGGTTGACCTCTTCGTATTCCGAGATCTGCGGCAGCTCGGCGGCATGGTCGAATTCGCGGTCGTGCATGTCCCAGGGCTTGGAGCGACCGTCCCAGCCGATCTGCTCCATGCCATAATAGATCTCGTTCTTGTGAAGGTCGGGATCCATCAGATAGGAGTGCCAGTTCGAGCCCGGCATGTCGCGGCCCGAGCGCACCACTTTCTCGCCGTTGCGGCGGAACCAGCGATCGCCCCCGACCACCTCGGCAAGGCTGCCGACCTGCCAGGTGATCTGGTTGATGGTCACGTCGTCCTTGAAGAAACCGGTGCGGTCGGTCGCTTGGCGAAGCCGGTGGTTGTAGAGCACGAAGGCATGGTGGTCGTGCGCGTAGCGGAAGAAATAGCCGCTGAGATCGCCGAACGACTTGAACGCCTCGGGCACCTTGCCGTCGCGCCCGGCGGCCATTTCGCGGATGTCGGTGATGCGAAAGCCGAGGAGATCGCGATAGAAAAACAGCGCATCGCTCATGCGATAGGCGTTGATGCCGAAATGCCCGAGGCGCCTGATTTTGAACGGCTGATCGAACAGCACGCCCCCCACGCTGAATTTCGCTTCGGTTGCGATTGTCATGGCCTTCTCCCGCATTCGCCGGAAGGCATATTCGTCCGCGGCGGCGATTTCGTCCAGGCGGCCGCGGCCCTACGGCAACCGGGCGACCTGCCGCAGAGGCAAGTCGCCCGGCCTTTGGTCAACTCGACCTATTGCCGCAAGCTCACTTTTCGGGCGCGAAGACGGCGATGCAGCCGCAGCCGCCGCCTTCCAGGGTTTCGGGAACGAAGACGTGGCGATTGTAGTCGCTCACCGCGACGGAATGCGTCCGTCCGCCTTGAATGCTGATCTTCTGGATCAGCTTATTGGTGCGCGCGTCGATGACGAAGATGCCCCCGAGACCGGCCGATGCGGCGAAGAACCGGTGCTGCTTCGGGCTATACCACACCTCGTCGGCCCCGCCGGCGCCTTCGATGGTCGCGACCACTTTGCCCGATTTCGCGTTCATCACGACGAAGATCGGCGGCATGCCGTGTTTCCCGGCCGCCGAGCAGCCGAGGAACAGATTGCCATGCGGCGCGAGCGTCAGCCCGTGCGGATTGCAATTGTCGACCGGCATAATTTTGACGAGCTTGCCCTGCGGGGTCATGACGGCGACACCGCCATGCTGCGGGTTCTTGTCGATTTCGGGAACCGCTTCGTAGAACAACCCGGCCGCGGGGCTGTAGACCGGCTGTTCCAGCCCGTCGGTCAGGTGCGGGAAACTGATCTTGGCGATCAGCTTGTGCTGCGTCGTCGAGATGAACGCCGCAAACGGCGGATCGTCGTCGCCGTTTCCGCCGACTAGGACATGATCTTTCGGATCGTAGGCGATTTCGTCGAAGCGCTGCTTGCCGCCGGTCGATACCGTGGCGATGACCTTCATGGTCTTGAGATCGATTTCCTTGCCGGTGCTGTCGCCGTCGCCGGCCCAAGCCCGATCGCCATAGGCGAGCACGCCGGCCGGTCCCGAAATCCCGAAATCGGGTTTTCCGTTGGTCTCTTTCGCGCCGACGAAGCCGGGAATGCTGCCGATATATTTGTCGGTCTTGGCGTCGAACATGTCGACCGTGCCGTTGGAGCGGTCGGTAATGAGATAGCGCTGCGTCTTCTGATCGACGTAGCTGATGTCGAATCCGGCAAACGGCTTGCCGGGCACGGCGATGGTGCCGATCTGTTTGTATTTCTCGGCGGCATGCGCGCCGCCGGCAATGACGAGCGTCGCCATCGCGACGCCGGCCAGAATGTTGAGACGTTGAGTCACGGGTGATCCTCCCAGTTCAATTCAGATTTCCCAGATAGCCCCCAGGTTCGGCGCGATTGTGCCGTGCTTTGGCGCTTTCGGCAAGCTTGAGCTGTCGCCAGCGTAAAGATAGGGTGAGCGCCGAATTCGCAAGCGGGCAAGCGTCCCGACCGATCGGCCGCAACCTTCCGAAGGCCCAAGATGCGCTGGCCTCGCCTTCTCGCTTTTGTCGCGGCCGCGGCCTGTGCGGTTGCCCTTGCGGCTTGCAACTCGGCCCCGCCAGCGCCCGTGGTGGTTCGCGAAACGCCTTCCGCGCTGGGCCCCAAGGCGAAGGACGCGCTGCGCATCCACGTCATCGATGTCGATTCCGGCAATTGCGTACTGATCGAATGTCCGGAATCGAATACCTCCGGCCCGCATGCGCTGCTGAACGATTGCGGCTCGAACCGCGCCAAGACCGTCGGCGCGCGCGTGGCCGCTTATGTGCGCGGCGTGCTGGCGGGCTATGGGCCGCGCTCGGTCGACATTTTGGTCTCGCACCCCGATGCGGATCACTACAATCTCATCACGTCGCTGTTCGCCGGCGACGAGGGCATTGTCGGCGAGGTTGCGGTGTCCGGCGTGCTGGCCGACTACAAGCTCACCCACTTCCCGGAATTCGCGGCGCGGCACCCCGCTTTTGCGACCCTTGCGCCGACGCAGACGACGCGACTCAGGCCGTGCGGCGCGCTGACGCCGGTCGTGCTGGTCGCCGACCTGCCGGGGCGGCCCAACCGGCGCAGCGCCGTGCTGTGGCTGGACTACGGCGAATTTCTCGTGCTCGATCCCGGCGATGCTCAGGGCAAGACCGAGACCCAGGCGCTCGACAACCAGGCGGCGGCGGATCTCGCGCCGGACGAGGAACCGCTCGCCGGAACCTTGCTCCTCGCGTCGCATCACGGCGCGGCCACCGCCCGCAGCAACAGCCAGAATTGGATCGCAAATGTGAAGCCGAGTCTCGTTCTGGTCAGCGCGGGCGATCCGCGCAGCTATGGCCATCCGCGTTGCGCGGTGGTGGAACGCTATCTCGCCGCGATCCCCAAGGAAGCCGCGAAGCATTATCTCGCTTGCCCCGAAAGCAAGCGCGACTGGAACCATACGATCGCGACCACCGGCAATATTTTTTCGACCCATGATTGCGGCGATCTGGTCGTGACCTATACGCCGAGCGACGATCCGCCGGTCGCTCTCAAATTCGACGGGAGCTGCGATGTGCCGACCGAGACCGGACGCCCGGCGATCCCCACGGTGTCCGGTTCGTAAAAAAATCCTGAGGTCCGTTGCGTAAGGGATTGTGCGTAAGGGATTTTGCCCAATCGGCAGGGCTGGGTCCGGCCCCTTTCAATCGGGCGGCAAACTCGCTATTTCTGAGGACAGGCGCGCGATCGATTGCGGCCCGAAGGCAAGCAGATGCAAAAGAAATGGTCGCCCGATAGCTGGCGCAGCATGCCCATCCGGCAAGTGCCGGACTATCCGGAACCGCGCGCGCTCGACGCCGTGACCGCGACCCTGCGCAACTATCCGCCGCTGGTGTTCGCCGGCGAGGCGCGTAGCCTCAAGGCCAGCCTTGCCAAGGTGGTCGAGGGCAAGGCTTTCCTGCTGCAAGGGGGCGATTGCGCCGAAAGCTTCGCCGAGTTTCACCCCAACAATATCCGCGACACCTTCCAGGTGTTCCTGCAGATGGCGGTGGTGCTGACCTTCGGGGCGGCCTGCCCGGTGGTCAAGGTCGCGCGCATGGCGGGGCAATTTGCCAAGCCCCGCACCGCCGATACCGAGACCCAGAACGGCGTCACTCTGCCGTCCTATCGCGGCGACATCATCAACGGCATGGAGTTCGCGGCCGAGGCGCGGCGCGCCGATCCGCAACGCATGATCCAGGCGTTCAGCCAATCGGCCGCGACGCTTAATCTGCTGCGCGCCTTCGCCCAGGGCGGCTATGCCGATTTGCATCGCGTCCATAGCTGGACCAAGGGCTTCATCGCCGACAGCCCGGCCAACCAGCGCTAC
>Ga0307372_10010659_pt1 | contig 12395 bp, 14 predicted proteins | sample OX1MG_FD_202533 | JGI IMG/M metagenome (GOLD analysis project Ga0307372, IMG submission 202533) | Soil microbial communities from Risofladan, Vaasa, Finland - OX-1 | ecosystem: Environmental > Terrestrial > Soil > Coastal area > Acid sulfate soil | place: Finland: Risofladan, Vaasa | collected...
ACCGTTCGATCCTCGACGACAACGGCCAGGTCGAATTCGCGCTGCAATACGTCGGCATCGATCATCGCGTCGCCTTCACCCGCGCCGGCTGGCCCAACCCCTTGAACCTGCCCCGCTCGACCCTGCGCCGTCTCGGCTACTTCTACGACGACGACAAGAAACAGTTGATGCGCCGCACCTGGCCAGTGCTGGACCGTGCCCCGGGCACCCAGCCCGACGACACGCTGTTATTGAAAAAAGTTGACGCAGTGCAGTGGCGTTTTCTCGACGCCAGTGGTCAGTGGCAGGACAGTTGGCCGACACCGTCGGCGTTGCAGTCTGCTGGCACTTCCGGCGCTGCCGCGGGCGCCGGTCCGGGCCGTACACCGCCGCCGCCCCATGCGGTAGAGTTGACGATGCAGACCAGCGACTGGGGCAAGCTGCGCTGGCTATTCTCCTATGGCCTGCCGCGCATGTCGGGCAACCTCCAGGATGTCAATGGATTGTCGGGCGGTGTGCCGGGCAGTTTGCCGCAGACACCGAGTCTGCCGAACAGCCCCGTTGTAACCCCCATCCAGCCAACCAATCCGTTGTGATAACAACCGCCCGCAAACGTCGAGGAATGCGTGGCATCGCCCTGATCACCGCGTTGTTCGTAGTGGCGCTGGCCAGCATCGCCGCGACTGCGTTGATGACCTCTACCGCCATCGCTCTGCGGCGTACCGAAAACCTGCAGGACTCCGAAGCCGCCTGGTGGTATGCCGAAGGGCTACAAAGCTGGATCGCCGGACTGCTCATACGCCGGCCCGGACAACCGGACGTCGACGGCCTGGGCGATCCCTGGGCGCAGCCAGTTACCTACCTGCCGTTCGGCCGCGGCGGTGTTAGCGGTCAACTGGTCGATCTGCAGGGTCGTTTCAATCTGAACAATCTGGCTGCCACCGGCACGGCGGGTACGTACTACCAGCAGCAGTTTCGCCGGTTGCTGGCCAATCTGCCCGGGGTCGATCTGACCGGCATTCCAGATCTCGGCGCTGCCGTCGAGCAGTGGATTTCAACTTCGCCGGTTGACAACAACAGTCGTGTTCCGATCGTCGAGGCGACCTACTACCTGTCTCTGGCAATCCCTTACCGGCCTTCGAAACAGTTGATGAGCAGTCCCAGCGAACTGCTGGCGGTCGAGGGGGTAGCGCCACAGATCTATCAGGCCCTGGAGCCTTACATAACCGCGCTGCCGGCAACTGGCACCCAAATCAATATCAATACCGCGCCGCTGCCGGTACTGCTATCGCTGGCAGCCGATGTAGATGCCTCCAAACTGCAGGATTTCGTCAACAGCCGAGTGAAAGCGCCACTGCAGAAAGTCGAAGATGCTTACAGCGGTAAAGACGATCTGCTGCCGGCCGATGTGAAAAGCAGCTATATCAGTGTCGACACCCAATATTTTCAGTTGCAGGCGCGGGTTCTGGTGGGTAGCGATCACCTGATGCTGTACAGCGACATCTACCGGCAGCAGGGTAATACGCCGGTGGTTTATGCGCGCAGCACGGGGGCCCGGTGATGGCCGACAAACCACAGTCATTAGCGTCGCCATGCCCCGCAACGTAAACTTCGTCCGTGCGTGAAATTCTCTATATCCGCCTGCGCGATCCGCTGCGGGCCATCGCGGCTTACGCCATCGCCAATCCCGATGCGCCGGCCAGCATATTAGTGCGCACGGCGCCGCTGGAGGAGATCCTGCAACAGGCTCTGGGACGCCGGTTGATCCTGTTGGTGCCGGCTAGCGAAGTACGACTGACGCAGGTCGATGTTCCCTCCCGGCAACCATCAAAAGCACTGCAAGCTGCACCGTTCATCCTCGAAGACCGGATTGCCGAGGATGTCGAAGCACTGCATTTCGCACTGGGTCCGAGGCAGGCCGCGGGCCACTATCCGGTCGCGTTGACCGCGCAGAGCAATATGGAAAACTGGCTGGCGCCGCTACGTGCCGCCGGATTGATGCCAGACGCCGTCATCCCCGAGACCCTGTGCCTGCCGCCACCGGCCGGCGATGCCTACTACGTGCTCGCCGAACCGGACCAGGTCATCGTTCGTAACGGCGCATACAGCGGCTACTGCTGTGCATCCGAGGACCTGCCGTTTTATCTACAGACTGACGGCGAGGCAATGGCGCCCGCGACACTGCGTGTCCTGATGTCAGCGGACGTGCCTACCGATTTCAGTACGCTGGATCATGCGGTGGAGCTGAGAGCCGGTTACAGCGATCCGCTGGAAGCACTGATCCGCCACTACCGCCCCGAACAGGCTATCAACCTGCTGCAAGGACGATATTCCCGTCGCGAGAGTCTGGCGCGTCTGTGGCGGCCGTGGCGGCTGACCGCGGCCTTGGCGTTGGCGGTGTTCCTGACGGCAGTCATGGCCAACGGCATCTGGGCGTGGCGGCTCGATCGCGCTGCGTGGGCGCAGGACGCCGCCAATACACAACGCTTCCGCCAGGCGTTTCCGGATGAACCCACATCACTGGCGCTGTCGTTGGCGCTGCAACAGAAGGAATCGCAGCTCAGCGGGGGCGGCAAACACAGTGGGCTGCTGCAGTTATTGCAGCAGATCGCTTTGGGACTCAAGGTGACGGGAGGTCTGAAAGTGAGCGACCTGCAGTTCCGTGACGACGCGCTGTTCGCCGACCTCACCGGGACCGATCTGCAGGCTCTGGAAAAACTGCGCGATTGGTTCAAGTCGCATCCGGGGACCCGGATGGATGTGCAAACCGCCAACTCGAATGACGGCAGCGTGCAGATTCGCATCAAGCTGAGCGCGGCATGAAACGTCCACAATGGTGGTTGCAACTGCAGGCCCGCAGCGTAGCGCTGCACGAACGTTACGCTGCGTTGCAGCCACGCGAGCAGCAGATTTTACTGGTCGGCGCAATCGTCGTGGCGTTGGCGTTGACGTATCTGGCGATTTGGGAGCCGGCGGCGACCGCACGTCAGCAAGCCGTACAGGCGTTGGCCTATGCACGCGACACGGCGGTGCGCATCGAGCGTCTGCAAGCCATCTCGGGCAGCCCTGCGCACAAGACGAGCCTGGCGGGCGCCAATCAATCGCTGCTGGGGACAGTGGATCAGGCCAGCAAGGCCAGTCGCATCGGCACCCCACCCTCGCGCTTGCAGCCCGATGGCGACACCCGCGTTCGCGTCTGGTTCGAGAACGTGTCGTTCGATTCGGTGGTCGGCTGGCTAAATACCTTGCAGACCGCTTACGGCATTCGTGTCGAGAACGCGGAATTCACCCACACGGACAAACCGGGCCTGGTTGATGTGCGGCTGTCGCTGGTAAGCGGCTTATGAGGTGGCGCTGGGCATTGCCGCTGGCTCTGCTGGTTTTTCTCTACGCATTGGTCATGCAGGCCCCGGCCGTCAATCTTTACGCATGGTTCGGGCCGCGCAACAGCCCGCTGCAGGTCGCCGGTATCGACGGCACGTTGAAACACGGCAGCATCACCGCCATCAGTCTGGATGGTCACCCCGTTCTCAAGAACCTGCAATGGCATCTTCATCCGCTGTGGTTGCTGCTGGGTCGCGTTGCCCTGCAGTTGCAGGGCGGCGACGGCACCACTACGCTGAACAGCAATTTGCAGTTATCGCCGGGGACGCTGCGGGCCGGCCCGCTCAAGTTCGGTACCGACCTCAAGCAGGTGTTGGCCGACGCTGGATTCCGTTTCCTGCCCGTCGATGGTCTGGCGCAACTGGACCTGCAATCGCTGCGACTAGACGGCAATCAGCTGCGCGATCTGCACGGACATCTGCTATTGAAAAGTTTGCGCTGGGGTTTGGGTCAGACGACTTTGCAGTTAGGCGATTTCAGCGCCGATGCGACGACCGATCCGCAAGGCAAAGTCGAAGCCGTGATCCGGAGTGTATCCGGTCCATTGGACCTGTCAGGCAAAGCCAATCTCAACGCCGCCGGCGATTACCAACTCAACCTGCGACTCAAAGCAAAGCCCGGCGCTCAGCCGCAGCTGGTCGACATGCAGCGCTCGCTGGGTCGGCCAGGAGCCGAAGGTTATTACGAGATCCACCACAAGGGTCGTCTCGGCAGTGTTCTACCGGGCGTCAAATGAATGCCAACACGCCCCACTGGCCACCGCGTCTGATCACCGCCATTGTAGTCGAGCGCGACCGCCACTATGTCTTCGTCGAGGAACGGGTTCACAGTCTGGCCCTGTTGTGAACAGCGGCGAGCGCAGCGCGTTGTACAACGCTTTCATCCTCCTGCTGTCGCTGCCGCTTACTGGTGGGGTGCCTATTTTGTCGCCGTCTTCACTGGCGGCATCGGCGCACGCTGGGCGCATCAACTGCAACAACTGGCCGGCTGGCCTGCGCACGCCGCGCCCATCGTGTTATCGCTGATGGGCGCTCTGGGACTGTTGATCATTGCGACGCCGCTGGCGGGAATACTCACCGCACTGTATTCGCGCCATGCAGCCGCAGGTGCCCTGTTGGTGGCGACCGCTACTACCGCATCGCTGTTGTACGACAGCTACATCCTATGCCAAACCGGGCTGCAGATACCCACGTCTGCGCTCGAACTGATCGGTTTCGACACCATCAAGACGCTGCTGGTCCCGCTATTGCTGACCCTTGCGGCACAACACTGGTTGCCATCGCGACTGTGAGCAGCGGACACGTTATCGTCGGGCTGTCGGGCGGCGTCGATTCGGCGGTGTCGGCGTTGCTGTTGAAACAGCAGGGCTATCGGGTTTCCGGCCTGTTTATGGTCAACTGGACCGAGGACGAGGAAGGCTACTGCAGCGCCGCCGAGGATTTCCAATCGGCGCGTAGCGTCTGTTCGGAACTGGACATCCCGTTGCATCGCGTCGACTTCTCGGCCGAGTACCGCGTCCGCGTATTCGAGCGCTTCCTGGCTGACTACGTCGCTGGCAAGACGCCCAATCCCGATGTGCTGTGCAACCGCGAAGTGAAATTCCAGCCGTTCCGCGAGCATGCACTACGACTTGGCGCCGACTGGGTCGCTACCGGCCATTACGCGCGTATCGAACACGGCGTCGGCGGTCTGCGCCTGCTGCGCGCTGTCGACGACAACAAGGATCAGACCTACTTCCTGTCAACCGTCGATCCGGCTCATTTCGAGCGCGTGCTGTTTCCGCTCGGCGCCCTGAACAAGCCTGAGGTCCGCGATCTCGGGCGCCGAGCCGGTCTACCCAATCACGCGCGGCGCGACTCCACAGGCATCTGTTTCGTCGGCGAACGCGCGTTTCGTGAGTTTCTGGCCCGCTACCTGCCGGTCCGGCCTGGCCCCATCGAAGATGACGACGGAAATATCGTCGGCGAACACCAGTGCCTGATGGCCTACACCTTGGGCCAGCGCCGTGGACTGGCCATCGGCGGGCGACGCGGCGCACGCCAAGCGCCTTGGTATGTCATCGCTAAGGACGCAACGCGTAACACACTGATTGTCGCACAGAATATCAATCACCCGTGCCTGCTTTCGCGCCGGTTGACCACGACCGCGTTCCATTGGATCCACCGACCTGTCGCGCTGTCGCCCCCCCTGTACGCGCGCATCCGCCATCGCCAACCCTTGCAAAAATGCCACGCATCCCTGCTGGCGGAGGGCTGTGTCGCCATCGAGTTCGACACACCGCAACGTGCTGCCGTCGCCGGCCAGTATGCGGTGCTCTATACCGATGAGGAGTGTTTGGGCGGCGGCGAAATCGCCGACGCGACAACGCAGCCTGTCAGGGAACTCCCTGCGTAGCGTTGAAACAGGTCTGTCCGTAGTGAACCGCCCCGGGAAACCCGGAGGCTAAAAGGTTTGAGTCATGCTGCTTTGGCCGTGACGGCCTGTTGCTGATAGTACGCGGCCTCAGCTTCCGCTGGCGGGATGTTCCTAATGGGCTCCAACAGGCATCGATGGTTTCGGCCAAGGCATTGTCGTCGCTATTACCGACACTGCCGACCGAGGGCTCGATGCGGGTTTCGGCCAGACGTTCGATGGAGCGGATCGATAAGTATTGGCCGCCTCTATCGCTGTGATGGATCAACGAACCCGGCCGTCGCTAGGCATACAGGGCCTGCTCCAACGCATCCAGCACAAAGTCAGTCCGCACCGAGCTGGATGCTTTCCAGCCGACGATACACCGGGCATAAACGTCGATGACGAAGGCGACGTAGACGAAACCTTGCCGGGTCGAGACATACGTGTAATCCGACACCCACAGCGCATCTGGGCGATCAGCTCGAAACTACCGGTTAACCCGGACCAGCGGACAGGGCGTCGCCTTGTCGCTAACCGTCGTACGGATCACCTTGCCGCGTACCACGCCCTGTAAGCCCACCTGCCACATCAGCCGCGCCACTGTGCAGCGAGCCACCGTCATGCCTTCACGTCGCAGCGGGTGCCAAACCGTGCGCACTCCGTAGACTTGGAAGTTCTTGTCCCAGACGCGCTGGATCTGGATGCGCCGTTGTGTCCGTGCCGGTTGTCGCTGCGAATCGCGCTGTCGGACTCGGTGTGCGTCGTAGATCGACGGAGCAATCGGCAGTACCTTGCAGATCGGATCGACTTCGTAGACGTCCCGATGATCGTCGATGAACGCTTTCATGGCTTGAACCGGCGGTCGGGCTCCACCTGGGCAAAATATGCCGATGCCTTGCACAGGATTTCGTTGGCGCGGCGCAGCTCTCGATTCTCTCCCTCCAGCGCTTTGACCCGGTCGCGTTCGGCGCTGGTCACGCTTTCCCGCAGCGAAGCCCCCGCGAGTCACGGCCAAACGGGTTGGCTTGAGTAGCAAGCCCCCTGTCCCACAAAAAGTGGGCACCTCATTCTGAGCCTTAGGGTCCCAGCGATTACGCCGGTGTCACGACGCGCGGCAGGCGACGCTTACGCGCTATCCTTCCCTACCGTTCGTACCGCGTGAAGCGCTTGACCAGCGGACCCATCGTAAGGCCCTGCACCAAGATCGAGAACACCACTACGACGTAAGTCATTGTCAGTACGATGTCGCGCTTGTCTCCGGATGGAATGGAAAGCGCCAACGCGACCGCAATGCCTCCGCGCAACGCACCCCAGGTCAGCACCGGGATCGTGCCGCCGCAGAACACTCGCAAGCGGCCGGTGGCAAGCAGCGGCAGCGAGATGCTGGCAAGCCGTGCAAACAACACAATCACGATCGCTCCGGCACCGGCAAGCAACCAGATCGGCTTGGGCGAAACCAGCAACACTTCCAGCCCGATCAACACAAACAGCACCGCGTTGAGTCGTTCGTCCAGCATTTCTCAGAACAGATCGACGTGCCGGCGGGTATTCTCGGTTATCGCGTACTCGCGGCCCGGATTTCAGATCAGCAGCCCGGCCACGACCATCGTGATCGGGCCGGACAGACCCAACGCGTGTGCCAGCGCATAGCCGCCGGTAACCAGCGCCAGCGTCATCAACACTTCGGCCTGATAGTTGTCAACAGTACGCAACAGGTAATAGGCGACGACGCCCGCGACCGCGCCGAATGCCGCACCCCCGAGCGCTTCGCGTTCGGCCATCAAGGGGTCAGCTCACGAAACGGAAAAAATCGTACGCTAAGCTTCTCGTGGCGTCCGTAGTGGCCGAAAGCGGCCCCGCTCGACTCGTTTGTCCTGCTGCCAGATGTAATCTCCGGTCAAATTAACGTGCTCCCAGCCCAACGGCGACACGTGCGAGAGCAGCGTGTCGTCGATTTCCTGCCCGGATTCGCGCAGTGCTTGAATGGCTCGCTCTATATAGACCGTATTCCAGAGAATGACGGCGCTCACCACGAGGTTGAGTCCGCTGGCGCGGTAGCGCTGATTCTCGTAACTGCGGTCGCGGATTTCTCCGAGCCGATTCAAAAACACCGCGCGAGCCAACGCGTTCTTGGCCTCGCCCTTGTTCAAACCCGCCTGCACACGGCGGCGCAGCTCGACGTTTTGCATCCAGTCGAGTGCGAACAAGGTGCGCTCGATACGGCCCAACTCGCGCAATGCGACCGCCAGCCCGTTCTGGCGCGGATAGCTGCCGAGCTTGCGCAGCATCAGCGAGGCCGTGACGGTGCCCTGTTTGATCGACGCGGCCAGACGCAGAATCTCGTCCCAATGCGTCCGGATATGTTTGACGTTGACGCGCCCGCCGATCATGCCCGCAAGCGTGGGGTAGCGCTTGGCGTCGCCGTGGATATACAAGCGCCGATCGGCCAGATCGCGAATGCGCGGCACGAAGCGGTAGCCGAGCAGCTGCATCAGTGCAAATACATGGTCAGTAAAGCCGGCCGTGTCCGTGTAGTGCTCTTCTATACGCAGGTCCGATTCGTGGTAGAGCAAGCCGTCCAATACGTGGGTGGCATCGCGTACCGTGGCGTTGATGACCTTGGTGTGAAATGGCGCGTACTGATCGGAGATATGGGTGTAGAACTGCACGCCCGGCTCTTGGCCATACTTCAGGTTCACCTGACCGGCGAATTGGCCCCGGCCGCCGGCCTTGAAATTCTGTCCGTCTGACGATGAAGTCGTGCCGTCGCCCCAATAAGCCGCGAACGGTTGGTGGAACTGTGCGTTGACCAGCTCGGCCAGACCCGCCGAGTAGGTTTCATCGCGGATATGCCATGCCTGTAGCCAAGTCAGCTTGGCGTAGGTGGTGCCGGGACAAGATTCGGCCATCTTGGATAGACCCAGATTGATCGCATCGGCCAGGATGGTTGTGATTTTCAGAAGTCGACTGCACCAACTGACTGGTGGTAGCGCCTGTAGTGCAGGCGACTCCTGACAACCTATTATCCGCAGTCATCTGCACGAAACTCGTCTGTGCTCAATACACGTGTGCACGGAATTCGAGTTTGGGCATGCCATCAGATGCACCGCTGGTATCGAGCAAGGAGTAGCAACCCTGTCCTCCTCGGCATGGGAGCAGGCCCGGCTCAGGACTGAGATCATCAGGTCGCTGGCAGCGCTTGAAGTGGTCTGCCATCAGGCCGCCGACGCCGCTGCCCAAGCGCTGGGCCTGTCCCGGCGGCAGGTGTACGTTCTGATCCAGCGCGCTCGACGAGGTAGCGGTCTCTTGACGGACTTGGCTCCCGGCCGATCCGGCGGCGGGAAAGGCAAGGGACGGTTGCCGGAGTCAGTCGAGCGCATCATCCGCGAGTTACTGCAAAAACGGTTCTTGACGAAGCAGAAACGCAGCCAAGCGGCGTTCCACCGCGAAGTCGCCCGGGCTTGCAAGGCACACGGCCTTTCAGTGCCGACGCGCAACACCGTGGCTCGGCGGATCAATGATTTAGACCCCGTAAAAACGGTGCGCCGCCGGGAAGGCCAAGACGCGTCGCGCGACCTGCAAGGTGCCGGTGGCGTCCCACCCGAAGTCACCATGCCGCTGGAGCAAATGCAGATCCACCATACGGTCATCGACGTGATTGTTGTCGACGAGCGCGATCGACAACCGATTGGCCGTCCGTACTTGGCCAGAGCCTCGAACCGAGCTTACCAATGGCCTGACAACGGTTGAGCAAAACAAGGAACCCATTAACCCTTGGCACGCGGCGCTCAAAGCAATCAACGACGCTCTGGCGGAGTCTCGAACCGACCGAGCGATGGCACGGTCCCTATTTGAAATGGCTTGTTGGGGGGCGGGACTCCGAGACGTTGGTGCGCGACCGGCGCGATTTGTTCTTTGTGGGGGTAGGGTTCATCGTCGATGCTCCGTATTGGGATTGGATTGTCACTGGACTGGGAGGAAGCGGGTCATGCCTGCGGGTTCCAAGTCCCTTGGCGGAAGTACGGCGCGATGTCCTTGCGCTCCAGTGACTTCAACGTCGCCAGCGTGATGCCCACCGAACATGACGTGTAATGGTCGTCCTTGTCGCGCGGCGATGTCAGCGGTTCGCTGATCGACTCGATGACCATCTTCTGAAAGTAGCGCTGGCCGTAGCGGAAGCTGACCAGCCGCGGTGCAGTCGACGGCAGTAGGTAGTTCACGATGTTCCTACGGTTGGCCGCCTTCGCGCCCGTAACGAGGCCGGTCAGCACGCCCTGTTGTGCCAAAGCCTGCGGCACCGCCCATTCCATGAGCTTGCGCAGCGGGGCCTCGACCTCCTTGATCGGGTCCGACCAAGCCTTGAACAGCAGCGTGAGGCTGATCTTCGACGGCGAGGAACCGCCGAAAATCTGTGTGCTGTTGATCTTCGTGATGCCGGTGCTGCCGCGGAGGTCTTTCAGGTCGGCTACAACCCCCTTCAACGCCGTCCCGGCCGAATTGAACAGTACGATTTTCTCCGTTTTCTGAGACGACACCCTATAGCTCGATCCGTGCACCAATCTCGATCAGGCGCTGCGGGGGAATGCCGAAGTACGTGGTCGCGGGAGTGGCGTTGCGCGCCATGTAAGCGAACAGCCGCGCCTGCCAGCGTGCCATGCCGTGGCCTTTCTCGGCTTCGACCTTTTCGCGGCCCAGAAACCAGGTGATGGCATCCGGGCCCAGGACTAGATCCAGATGGAGTCGGGCCAGCTGTGCCGGCACGTCGATGTGCTCGGCGAAGCCAAAACGTAACGTCACCTGCCAGAAGCCGTGGCCAAGATCCTCGACCTCGCTGCGCGTATCGCCATCCGCACGCGGCTGGTCGAGACCCTCAACGGTAAGGATCACGTTGCGTTCGTGCAACACATGATTGTGCTCGAGATTGTGCAGCAGCGCCTGCGGCACCCATTCGTGACTGCCGGTCAGGAACACGGCCGTGCCTGGCGCCTGCAGCGGCGGCTGTTCTTGCACATGTGCGATCAAATCAGTAATTCTCTCGCCTTTCGCATGCAGTTGTTGTGTCATGAATTGGCGCCCTCGTCGCCACACAGTCATCACGAGCATCATCACTGCCGCGAGCACCAGCGGGAACCAGCCTCCCTCCACGATTTTCAAGGTGTTGGCGGCGAAGAACGAGGCGTCGATCAGCAAAAACACGACGCCGAATCCCGCCAACTTCACGAGACCCCACCGCCACCGGGTGGATGCCACCACCAACAGCAGCACCGTGGTCAGCAGCATGGTGCCGCTGACTGCGACGCCATAGGCGCCGGCGAGATTCTGTGATGACCGAAACCCGAGAACTACAGCTATCACCGCAATCAACAGCAGGAAGTTCACCGTCGGCAGATAGATCTGGCCTTCCATGTCCTCGGAGGTGTGTTCGACCCGCGCCCGCGGGAGGTATCCGAGCTGGATGCCTTGTCTGATCATCGAAAACGTCCCCGAGATCACCGCCTGCGACGCAATCACGGTGGCGGCAGTCGCCAGCACGATCATCGGGTACAACAGCGCGCCGGGCACCAGTGAATAAAACGGATGCCGCGCGGCTGATGCATTCTCGAGCAGGAAGGCGCCTTGCCCGAAATAGTTCAACAGCAGCGCGGGCGCTGCCAGCCCGAACCAAGCGAGCCGGATTGGAAATTTGCCGAAGTGGCCGATGTCTGCGTACAGTGCCTCTGCGCCAGTCATCACGAGCACCACGGCACCCAGCGACGCGAAGCCCTTAAACCCGTTGTGTAGCATGTACATGACCGCCCACTTCGGATTCACCGCGGCAAACACTTCCGGGTGACGGATCAGCGCGTACACCCCGAGTGCGGCGAGGCTCAGCAACCACAGCGTCATCACCGGTCCGAATACCACGCCGACCAAAGTGCTGCCGCGCTTCTGCAACAGGAACATCAGAACAAGGATCACGACCGCGATCGGCAATACCCACTGCGCGAACGCATGCGATGCCAATTGCAGTCCCTCCACGGCCGACAGCACCGAGATCGCCGGTGTGATCACGCTGTCACCGAAGAACAACGCCGCGCCCGCTAGGCCAACCATCACCACGACCCAGGACATTCGTGGGTGCTTCTTCACCGCGCCGCGTGCCAGCGCAGCGAGCGCCATCATGCCGCCTTCGCCATGGTTGTCCGCGCGCATCACGAACAACACGTATTTGCCGCTGACGACCAGCAGCAGCGCCCAGAAGATCAGCGACAGCAAGCCGAGGATATTGTCGTGATGTGGAGCAATTCCCTTGTCACCGAATGCCTGCTGCATCGAATACAACGGGCTGGTGGCGATATCGCCGAACACCACGCCTATCGCACCCAGCACCAAGCGAGGCAAGCCGGGCTTCTCGTCCGGTTCACGTTTGTCGCCATCTTCCTTCGGCTTTTCGACTTCGTTGCCGGTCATCACGTCACCGATGCCGCGGATATCAAGAGGAGACCTCGATCCTGCGCTTCCAAGCAGAACTCATTCATTCATGGTATGCCGATGGTATATCGAGTGTCGGCCAACTATATCGTTGCCAGTCGTCTCCAGAGCGGACGATCACTGAGGGCTGCATGAGGTCGAACGGAGCCAGTGGCTGCCACGAGCTG
>Ga0307372_10010661_pt1 | contig 12395 bp, 9 predicted proteins | sample OX1MG_FD_202533 | JGI IMG/M metagenome (GOLD analysis project Ga0307372, IMG submission 202533) | Soil microbial communities from Risofladan, Vaasa, Finland - OX-1 | ecosystem: Environmental > Terrestrial > Soil > Coastal area > Acid sulfate soil | place: Finland: Risofladan, Vaasa | collected...
CGCGGTATCGGATAGACCTGGGGTGTACCCGTAACCACTTCCCAGTTGAAAGGTAGCGATGTTGATCCAGGGTCCACTGATCGGTGGTACCTCTACTGCGTTTAATCCTACTTGGGTGATAACGAATGTTGGATTTACGATAGTGGCCATTTTGAGTTCAACCAAAAACTAAGACTTGTTTAGGATAGTCAGGATTCACTACATGCCAAGTTTCACCTGCTACTCCAGTAAACCAATCCTTAGAGGAAGGATCAGCAGGATAAGTAATTTTGTTAGTGTTTATACCTGCCACCAGTGTACCGCCTGTACCCGCGTAAAGCGAAAAATTCTTTATTGTGCCCGTCAACAAACCCGCTGCTCCCCTATCATATGCTCCCAAAAGAACTGATTCCCTGCTATTGAAGATAGGAGTGGTACCCGCAATCGTACCCGTGCTCCCTAGTTGCGTCCAGGTTATCCCATCACTAGATGTATAGAATGTAATGAGGGTATCTCCAGAACCATTTATCTGGTGGGTGACCCTAACCCACAGAAATTCGTTGTTCGAAGCTCCTAGAGTGGCCGCATACGAATTGATAGTAGCTGATGTCCCATCCGTAGTCCACCACCACTTTATGTAACCTCCGGGTTCAAGCGTTAGCATGTAACTTCTGCTCTGCGTGCTCTCATTCCACTTACTAACAAGAGCTTGACTAGAGGCAGTGGACCAGTAAGTAGGAGCTACATTAACCTGTATATCTGCGGAAGTGGATAAGCAATTTCCACTTAATGAGGGGGTCCAGATATAGTTTCCATTAGGAGCCCTCGATCCAACCCCATTATTTAGGAGGGTAACGTAGTTAGCGTAGTCGTTGTTGAAGTTTGGCAACGAGGTACCTTGAAAGGACCAAGTTTCAAGATTCGTTCCCGTACCCGTTGTAGATGCGGGGACTAACTTATGAGGATTCACCCCAGCTACGATCTCTCCACTTAAATCGTTTATGAGAGAGAAGTTGTAGATCTTGCCTCTAAAATTAGAGGAGGCTCCAAGGTCGCTCGCTCCCAGCTCTAGTGCTGATCCCCCTGTAGTCATATCCAGAGGTTCAGACCCAGTAGTAGATAACCCAAGCTGAGTCCAGGTCTTTCCATCATAACTCGTGTAAAAGAGGACGGAGTATGGGGACACACCTCCTGCTTCGCTTTGACCGATCATAACTGTGGTCTCTGTAGTCGAAACGGGAGCATCAGCTACCGCTATGTTATTGAACATAGTGAAGGGTAGCGGAATCTCGTAGTTGAAATACAGGATCCGCCCCTCTAGCGTAGAGATGGGTGACCCCGAAATAGTTTTGTTATTGAAGTAGGAAATGTAGGAGTAGCCCGTTAGATCGGGTACGAAGAAAGAAGTTTCTACTCCGGATATAGGCATACCTGAAATAGTCTGGTTGTTCAGAGTGAAACTTATACCCGAGCTACCCGTTATGATTGCTCTAACCCAGAGAACCCCGTAGGGAGGAATGTCCAAGGGAACGGTAGAAAAAGCTTCCTCTAGCGATCCATCCGCCTGATACCATTTCAGAGCTAGATACCCACTAGACATGACTCCGAAAGCCCAGCAGTACGCACTCGAATCCCACTTAGATGCAATGCACTGCAACCCTGGTATTTGAATTTCGATCGGGGTATCTGGCGTGGAAACGGGAGCACTAGCAATAGAGGTATCGTAAAGTGTGACTGATTCCAGCGCTACTGTGTCAACTGTCCAGTCCTGGAGTTGTACCTGTGCTACCACATCAAATCCCACCGACATATCGAGGAGGGAGTTATCGGGCGTGAAAGCGTAGTTTCCTGTACTACCGTCGAACGGGATGTAGTCGCAGTAACTTCCGCCCTTGATGTTAAACGTTGTGTTTATGAGAACGCCCATTCCCAACAAATTATCATCACCCGTGCTATCTAGAATAAGGATATCAGCAAAGGTGTCAATGTCTCTAAGAACCAGGTTGTAGTTAGAAAACTCGTAGAAGAAATCCTTTAGTGTTCCTAAGTCTACGTTAGCGTACTTAACAATATCTACAGCTATTTCAACCTGAGAAGTTGAGTACCAAGTCCCTGTAGTGTTTACTGGAGCACTAGTAGTGGGAACGTACCAGCTGGTATAAGTACCTGGATAGAACATCCCACCCCATAAGCTTACTGATGCTATTCCATTTCCAGTATAGATGAGATCGGAAATGGAGTCACCTGAAGAAAGAAGCAGCGTTCCCGTCCCTGTTCCCGTTGCGGACGCAGTAGCCGTAATATAGATTCGGTATAGATAAGGAGCTTCCTGAATTATCCTAGCATCCAGAAAACCTGTAGAGGACGCTGAGGTAACTCCTAGAACCCCATTGGTCAAGTCGAAGAACGCGTAGGGACTACCTGTGAAGCCTGCTCCACTTAGTTGTAGTGCTACCCATTGTCTTCCAAGGCTACCCTTGATGTAGATCGGAAATGTATACGTAGTACCGTTAGTAACCGAAGCATTCTGCGAGATAGAGTGGTAGCCATTGCTTGAGGTTTCCCGCACTCTGTCCATCGTGTTGGTTTGATTAGGTGCCGTATCTTGATTCGCCTGTACCACTACTCCAGTAGGAGTCCACGCTGCGTTATCGAATTGTTCGCTGTATAGAAAGGCGTTGTAATTGGATCCCCACAACGGAGCTTGGATCGCGAAATCCCCCCGCGAATAGAAGGAAACGTAATCCTGTGTCCAAAGATTGTTTAGCGTAAACTGAGCGTTGAGACAGAATCCAATAAAGTCTATAAAGGCGGGAGTGCCCTTTGAATACCAAAACTTTGCAAGATTTCTGTACAGACGAAGCAGGTCGCTGCTCTGAACTATATCCGTGTTAGTTAGTGCGAACCCCAGCAGGTTAAGCTGTTCCGCAAGAACAGTAGGTTCCAGGGTATCAAAGTCATTGACTGAATCCAGAATCTGACCCGCATTAATTTTGGTTAGGGTACCAGAATTAGTCAGGTAGAGCTGTCTCAGCGACTTAAGAGTGCTGATGGGCTGGTCGATGTTTGTAGCCCAATATCCATCAAGGGCCGTAATAAGATCCTGCCATATAGGATTGTTTTCTAGATATGGAGGAATCAATACGGTTCTCTTACTCATACAAAGCTCCGAGTAAATCTAAAGGCTATCATTAAAAGTTTTGCCCTAAGACAAATCCGTACCAGTTAGTTCCAGCGTTATCAGTTAGCAACCTTATAAAATCGCTCTTACCATTCGTTGAAGTAAGAGTAGGCGCGGCTCCCCCCGCCCATTTGGTTCCAGTGGGCCAGGTTACTGTATAGGCAGTTCCATTGGCTGTGAACTTGATGACCAGTTCGGACTGTCCTGTTGCGGAGGAATTTGCTACGGTAAAGGTAGTTATGTTCTGGTTCAAAGTTACTTGGTTATAGGAGCCAGCATTGAAGTCTAGAGCCAGTGTACCTGTGGTTATAGTAGCCGCATTGATAGCAGTGGTTGCAAACAAGACCTTGCTGTAGATCCTAAGAACGTGAGCATCTGAACCAATTATGCCATCCCCATTCACTAGGGCATCCACTTGATTTAGCCAGTTAGCATTGAGATCGCAACTGACTGATTTGATATTGGTACCAAAGCTAACTAGAGCATTTCCATTGCTACTGGCGTAAACTACGTCCCGACTTAGGACTTCGGAACCCGTCAGTGTACCCTGCCCTACTTCCCAGCTCACCCCATCAGTAATAAGATATTGGATAGTGGAGCTAAGGGAGAAAACAGAACTAAACGACTGGAAACCAGCCACTGCTCCCAGCATTGAGACTGCGCCAGTACCTGAAGTGGGAGTTGTCTCCAGGACACGATCGTAGAATTTTAAGCTCATTTTCTATCCTTGTCTATTAGGGTTGCTGAAGTCTGGTGCTGTAGTCCGCAGCTACGGTTAGCGTGCCGAGGCTATTGTAGTAAGTAGAAGTAGTATCCTGGGCCAGGAGAGGAGCTACTGGTGAAACGGATCCCGTATCTGTGTAGGTAAACGTTGTGTTAGATACTGTAGCGATCAGCCCCAGAGTTCCTGAGGATTGCCTACCCCAAATCCTGTACTGGGAAACATTAGGAACAGCCGTCCAGGTTAGAGTTACTGACCCTGTAGAAGCTGGTAGCAGTAGAGACTGCCAGTTGGCTGGAGCTACTTCTCCACCAAGTGTAGAAATAAATCCAATAGCGTAGTCGTAATACTGACCCACAGTTAGAGTTCCGCCGGAAACTCCAGTCAACACCGGAAAGTCTACCCTCTGTTTTGATATTACCATATCAGCAGTAGGAGAGGATAGGGTAGCATACTGAATGGTGGGATCCGCCCCCTTTATGGCGTCGTACAAATCACTCAAGTAGTAGTCCTCATTCAGGATACCCTGCTTAGCTTGAAACAGAGCCTGCACCGCAGCGGTTACGTTTGCTGTTACCGAAGTTAGATTAGCACCCGCCGAACAGTAGACAATGGTGTTGACATTGACTACGTTCGCTACAGGAGTTTCGAACACAAAGGTGCAGGAGTCAATAGACCTCGCATTCATCCACGCAGCAAAAGCATCGTACTGGGTCTGAGTCCATACCGAGGAGGTTAGAATTATGAGCTTGATGTTGTTCATCCACTGTAGAGCTTGAGGGTTTATTTCTCTCTGAGCGAATGTAAGTCCATCTACTATACCCGGATATTCGAAGATCAGGCTCGCGTATTGATTCTTAGTAACCGCAGAGGAAAAGGATCCAAAGTTTGGAGCTGCTATGCTCTTGTAGATGATGGCGGGATCTTCGTTAGCTCCCCCTGAAGGTGAAGTGGTTGCACTAACCGTTATAGTAGTATCACCCTCGTAGGTAAAAGCTACCCCATTTGTCTGTAAGTTATTCCCGTCTTGCCCTGCGGTTACTGCGTATAGAACCTGAATTACGTCATTGATTCCAGGGCTGGATCCGTAGTTTGCGTTTCCGAACTGCAGGATAGCCCTGCCATCGGATTGGGTTAGATCCTGTACACCAGGTGCGCTCTTCAATGACCAGAGCCCATCCGTAACTATTGGGATAGCTACATTGTTGATCAGAATTTGAACGTCTGAGTCAGAAACAGTGAAGCTGTCCTCCTGTGTTACGAAGGCTTGGAAATCAGTTCCTATTCCATTAAAACTCAGACTGGTAATTGAGCCCTGATAAAGCGTAGCAGCCTGAGGAGTGTTAGCTAACAGGATGATGGCTGATCTGTTGAAGAAGTAAGAACCCGCTCCCGTGAACTGGGAGTAGATCGGAATAGTGGTGTTGTAGGTAGAGGTGATAGTGACGGAAACCTCCGCGGGGGCTTTTCGTGTTAGCCTAACGCCAAGCATCATCGCTATGGCGTAAATACTGGAATCCAGTTTTGCGGAGATAGGAAACAGTTCCTGAAACGCGCTTTCAATCGCAAACTGATCATACGCTCCCACCGTAGCTATCATTTCAACGATAGTCTGTCCGGTGGAGGAAGTGATGAAGTCCTTCCAGGAGTTGTACGTGGGTAAAGCAGCTTGAAGCTGAGCTACTATATCCTGCCAGTCGGGTTTGATATTGGATAGAGTTAGAGTGGACACTTATGGCCCCCTATTCAAACGGGAACAAAGAAGGATGCTTTATTGGGTAAGTTAGTAAGCAGATAAAGGTAAGCAACATTAACCTGATAACCAGGCGCTTGATAGTTAGGTAGAAGGGAGGTTGCCTGATAGATCAGTTTGATTCTTGGTTCCCATTTTTCTATAGACTGAATTAGGCTAGCTCTTATTTTTTGAGCAGACTGGTTACCAAATGGTTCCTGCAACAGATACCAAAGAAACGTTCCGTACTCCGGCTGAAAGATTCTCCCTCTACCTCCTATAGGGCATCGGAATAAGTTTTTCAGAGAGTTGTTTATAGCTAGGACGTCAGGTAGCAAATCAGGTCTACCATTCTGCCTGGCATCACTATTCACATCCAACCATACTGTATTTGTTAGTCGTGTATTAAAGGGTATAAGAGGTCCGGAGAGAGCCATATCTAATCCTACATCAATTGATTCGGAGTACCTGTTACGCCACCCTGCGGGTCATTGTGGTCGTGAGAATCATACGTTGTTCTCATAGCACCAACGGTTTCAGTGTTCGTACCCGACTGATCTAGTATATCTCCACTCACAGCCGCTTTAGGCGTAGTCATCACTACCTCAGTGGAAGCATCTAGAGTCACGGTGGGAGCGGTTAAGTCAATTGCAGTGGAAGCGGTTATTCCCAGCGTTCCAGTTACGTTCCAGGTCACGGTCTGGCTAGTAACACTAACTGAGCCATCATTGTTAATAGTCATTGTGGTTCCAGATTTATGCACCACCTGAATTACCACTCCGCCAGTAGTAGTATCTACTATAAAAATGTTTCCTACTTCATCCTTCCATCCTCGCCTGTTCGGGTAGTTGACCAACCCTTCTGAGGGTCCATTAGTCCCCCTAAGTATAGTGCCCCTATACAGAGGATAGTGAACGTCCCCATTCTGCAGAATAATAGTGATATCAGAGTTAACTGCTGGGGCACCGAATTCTCCGAAGCCTGGACCCGTACCAACCTTAACCGCGCGCTCGGGAAAAATCCAAGGCGAACCTCCATCCTCAGCCTCCCACAGACCTGGTACCGTGACCTTAACCCTCCATTTCTTCAGAGGATCATTGTTGTCTATAACGGTCCCTACTATCAGGACATTTTTGTAGTCTGCGTCCTCGTGGTCTAACGGAGATCTGATCATAGTAGTCCACTCACTGGTCCGTTCAATCCCTGGTTGCAAAGTTCTAGTTTTTCGAAGTAGTTAAGACCCTGGATGTAGATGGTCCTACTCGTAATGAAATAGTTTCCAGAGTAAGCTTGTACGGGTTTTCCCTCGGGTACACTAGCTACGAATCCCACGTAGTCCAGAAGATTCAACCCTGTCACATCTGTCGTTATTAATTCTAGACCGAAGGAAAACAAACTGCTAACTCTGACATTTTGGTACGCGGCCTTCTCATAGTTTTGGTGAACGTTTCCCCCGTCTATGGGGCGAAAGGAAACTCGTCCTTGAAGTTTGACCTCATTGTAGACCTCACTATTAATCATAAACTTTGAGGTTGTCCTAGTCCCTTGGGTTGTATTGATAGAGGTCTGGGTAGTGGACATGACAGAGGTTACCTGTATTTCGCCTGCGTATCCTCCACCTACACTATTTAGAAACCCCGACTGGTTCTTGATCTTGTAGTCAGTTGCTATGAAGGATCCTTCAGCATGTTTAGCCGTTATAAATACTGCGGCTTGTTTTTGAGTGGGTTTAGAAATTAGATTCTTGTAGATTAGTTTGTTATCCAAGTCAAATCCCAGCACCATGCAACTCTGATCATCCACATAGCCATGTAATGCGAGGGACCTAGCAAACTCCCTCCATCTTTTATTCTTAGGGAACCAGGTTTGGGTATCGGCAGTAGTAGTTCCTACATAGTAGGAAATGCCACAATTTTGTGCTATCTGCGACAACACCGTATTGGAAGACCCCGATACCGCCTTAGAGGTAGTGGCTAACCAATAGGATACTGAATCCAAATAAGCATCTATGTCGTAGGATGGACCTGTCGTATCGAAAATCTGTTTGAAGGTATGGAGTCTAAACGAAAAACTTTGAATCTGGTTTCGTATTACAATATTGATCTGGATGGCTGCACCGTCTATTAGATCCTGATCCGCTACTAGAAACTTTGCAGCGTCCTTCACCCTAAAATGAAGCATAGGGATATCCAATCGGGTAGAGCAACACATATGGAGGAAGTCCAATGCGTTAACCCTGTCGAATGGAAATTCCTTCTGATTTATTATTATCTGAATCCCTAGCCTATTTTTCAAATGAAACATTATAGAGTCACCACCTGTGTACTAGCGGCGGAAGAGCCCGTGGTATTAGCTTGCGTCACCGCTTGGATAAACGATAAGAAGTCCGTAACACTGAAGATGTTTATGATTGTTCCAGTGGGTAGATCACTGATGGGATCTACCAGTCCGTTGTACAGTCCTAAAGCCCACCACAGCCCAACATCGCCCAATTCCTGATAAGCTAACCCTGGAAGATTAGCGGAAAAAGCATCGCTAATCACAATGGTCTTAACAGTAACAAGAGCGTACTTAAGGTTAGCATAGGCCGCCTTAAGATAATCCATTTGTGTTCTGTCAACCGAAAGTGGTAAGTAATTCGCTCTTCTATAGTCAGTAGCCATAGTTAACCTATGTAATCGTAGTACCCGCTAGTGCAGCATCCGTCTGCGCTGCGGGATACATAAAGTCCACATCCTGTTGGGTTGGTGTAAAGAAGGTTTTGAAAGTAACGTTTACCTTAACCCTACCAGGATTACCGTCTGGGGTGATTAGTACATCGTAGTCTTGAGACACTGACGTAATAACTACAGCAGGAAAATATAGCCACGATCCAATATGTACCGAAATGTTGTTGACTATGGCATTAAGAATAGGTGTAGTCATGGCCACTAAACCTTTGTTAGCCAAGTTCTTTAAGCCTGAAGCTGCGCTAGTTGCTAGACTCAGGGGAGAGGATACAGCATCATGCATTAAGCTCTTTGCACTGCCGTATGCAGTAACGGCTCTCCCCCAGGCAGTAGTACCCTGAGAAGCATATCCAGAAATTGATGCAGATCCGCCAGCAATAGCGCTCTTGACCTGCGTTACTGTCTGCCCATACAAAGGATCCAATGGGCTAAGTGCAGCGTTTACACTGCTCTTGAGTTTGTCTATATCTATGTGCGGACCTGGAGCTTCCAGCAGTCCACCTCCAGTGGGATCGTTAGGTACTATCATCTTGAGCAGTTGTTTGATAGGTCCTATCACTTCCGTTACAGAGTCAGCTTCCGCTTGAAAGATGATGGGTAGGGAAAATTCTATCTCCGAAGAACCCTGCCACACTTGCGCTGTCATAACCTGGGTAATCAAACTTACACCCAGAGCTCTGAGAAGATTTCCTCCCACTAGATTGAAGGGAAACATCCCGCTCAAACCTGAGGCGAAGGGCGCTTCATACTGTGCGGAGGCATCAAAGCTTACGCTCTCCGGCAACCAGCCAGTGATGTGGACAGATTTTTGTGTACCCTGATTCATCTGAATCGCTATTTTATACGGATCATTATTGGCACCCGACGCATTCTGGTTGCCCAAAGTGATCCAGGGTAGGTTAGCGGGTAGTAGAGATGGGAGGGCCATGGTTCAACTTGCTCCTTCTGGTAGAGATACTTCAAACAGTCTTCCTCTACCATCACGTATTAAATTAGACTCAACTGGTGTTTGTGTTCCCGAAATAGGGATCAAACCGGAACTACCTCCTTCATCTGTTGCACTAGCTACCATCGTTCTAGCCTTAACAGGTTTGGGTGGAGCGCTGAAAGCTACTACTTGTGCCTGCGTTGTTGGTGCTGAAACTTTAGAGGCTACTGGTGCTGCGGTACTACCCGAAGGAGGCGAGAAACTAGAGGCTAGGTAATTGCTAGGAGTCCCCTCCATCTGAGAAAACTTTAAGTAGGGTATGCCTACCTTACCGTACAAAGTCTGATACACATCCATCACTGATAGATCCCGGCCTCCCCGAAAGAAGATACCAGGGTTATCTCTAGCTGCTGTTGGCATGAGCTTAACAGCATCCATGTAAGGATTCGCAGATATAGCAGATAGAAGAGTTTTTACACCCGTTGGACCTAGAAAATAGCCTGCGTATATATCCGTCACAGAGGGCTTTCTATGCAGAAACTTCTTAAGCCCGTTCATCACCTCTCTAACGTACAACGCTCCTATAATTGCGTTTGCTCTTGGGTTCCGAATATCACTCTGACGTATTCCTAGCTGTGATCCATATCTGGATACCATTTGTCTCCACGTACCCGGGGTTATTTGCAGTAACCCGATTGCACCGATTCCGGAGACCGCACCAGTCTTGAAATGGGACTCTTGGTGCGCTATAGCTAACAAAACTGCCTTATCCACTCCCGATATTTTAGAAGCTTCCGTTAAGTATGAGTCCACTCTTTCCGAAGGTCTGCTAATCGGAGCAGACTTCACAGGAAGGGCATTAGTAGGGATGGAGGTATCGGGTGAAAGAGAAGGAATGCTCGGCGACGACAACCACGTCTTTGCCTTATCCACTCCATGTTCTACTTCACCTCCGACCTTCTCCGCTGGTTTAACCAACCAGTTCACAACTGGAATTTTTGACGCTACACTCCTCAGTTCCTTTCCTACACCCGATATATCAAACGTTGTTGCTTCCTTAGACAGTGAGTGCAGGATACCTTTGAGCGTCCAATCTTTCTTCACTCCTAGTAAATTAGTTAGGGCGTACCCTATACCGGCTATCCCTAGAACAGCCGTAGTTCCCGTTATCATCTCTGCCTTTTTGTGCCGGAACAGAGAGAACGATTTATTCTCTTGTCTCTCCACGCTTTCGAGTTTTCGATCCCCCAGTGCATCCTCCTTTACTCCACCCAGAATCTTCTCAGCAAATTGAAGAATGACGGACTTAGTCATCTCATGCTCCCGCATTGGCAAGCACGTTAAGGTTCATAGCTAGGAGTCCCCCATCCACTGTACTGAACAGAGGGAAAGAGTTTACTCCCACTTTAGAAGAGGGCCCTATAGCAGATAGTCCTCCCTTTCCTCCTCCTGCGTTAGCAACGGTAGGATTCGGTTGCGATAAATCTGTACCCTTTGCAGGAGTGTGGAAGGACTCATTAACAGGAGCAGAATTACTAGAACCAGCACCCGCTGAGAAAGCCCCCGCCTTTGCTGATGCCAGCGAAACACCCTTCGGCTGAATGTGCCAGGGCTCACCACTTACTGGACGCACGAAACCGTACTTCTGCAGAAGCCCGAGTTGGTTTAATTTGTTGGCATCGGTGCTCTGAATATCAATAGCGTACCCGTAGTTGTGCATCGAAGTGCCGGGTCTAGCTACTTTCTTGGGCGATCCTTCTGCTATGTTCTTATTGTAAATCCTCTGCTGATGAGCTATGGAACGAAAAGCGGAGTTAACCGTTATAGTCTTCCCGGTTTTATTTTTGTACTCCTGCGCCATGCTCATGAAATTCTTTTTAACGGAAGGGTGCAGGTCCTGCACGTCTACATTACCACTGCTGGTCCTGAAGAGCTTACCCAAGTAGCCCTTCATACTCTCGTAGCCCTTCCCTACTGATCCTACAGCACTTGTAGCGCCAGTTGCTGCTCCAGTAGCAATCGATCCTGTAATACTTTTTGTAGCACCTCCTATCTGCGCTGCTTTCTTCTTGGTCCAGTCTACAGCATCTCCTGCCTTCATGGAAGTATAGTCTATGGCTTTGTGTATTCCACCAGAGACGGCGCTTTTGATATTGGATACACTGTGCTTTAGTCTACCCCATAGATCCGCTATCTTCTCGCCTATCTTACCAAAGAAGGCTTTCGCTTCAGTAAACTTATTCCCTATCCAGTGAACTGTTTTATCCACGGCATCCAGGATTTGGACGTCGAACTTCTTGTATATCCAAGAGCCTGCCATCCATCCCGCTACACCAGCACCTATGACTAATCCAGCGGGACTCTTCAGGAACTTGCCCAGTACACTTCCTATCCCACCCACTATTCGGAGAGCACCTGAAGCTAGTCCAGTTAGGCCACCCAGCATCTTCTTCAGAATGAAGGGGATAACAGAACCAATGAGACCTCCGGTGAAAAACCCAATCATAGAACTCAGAATACCTTTAGCGAACCCTCCTATCCAATGGCCTACACTGCTGGATTTATGCGCAGCTTTCTGGAAAGATTTGCGGAAAAGGATTAACTGATCCAGGTGTTCACGGAACAGGTTTACCAGGCTAAACCTGCTTTTCTTACTGGAACGGAAATAGGCAGCGAACATACCTATTACTTTCTCCTCTTCCATCTTCTTAGAAGTTTCCTCAGCAGGGGTCTCTCCCTTCTTAGGAGCGCGCACTTTTACTGACCGAGCTTTACCCTTTTTGGGAGCGGCTTCCTCTGTAGTAGGAACTGCCTCTTCCGCCTTAGGAGCGCGCACTTTTACTGGGTGCGCTATTCTAGGGATCAACCCCATAGCCCTACCCGCACCGAACAGCCATCTAGCTGCTTTAAAGGGCCAAATGAGTGTCTTAACTCCGATCTTCGCTAGTTTGAAAAGATTAGTGATATTGATGGGGCCTATACCTACTTCGCTTCCGATATTGGCCAGGGTAGTACCGATGGCCATACCTAAGCCCGCAATCCCTCCCATCACCTTCTCTTTGAAGGCACCTATATCCTCTCTTAGCTTGTCTATCTCAGCTAGTCTTTTATCCTCTATGAAAGAT
>Ga0307372_10010662_pt1 | contig 12395 bp, 9 predicted proteins | sample OX1MG_FD_202533 | JGI IMG/M metagenome (GOLD analysis project Ga0307372, IMG submission 202533) | Soil microbial communities from Risofladan, Vaasa, Finland - OX-1 | ecosystem: Environmental > Terrestrial > Soil > Coastal area > Acid sulfate soil | place: Finland: Risofladan, Vaasa | collected...
TCTGGCGCGAGTACTGGTTGATGGAATCGAGCGCCTGCTGGCGAAATTCGTCATCCGTGTAGGGCCGCCGCGCGAAGCCGATGACTGAAAAACCCGCCGGGAGCGGGTGTTCCAGCGCCAGATTGTACAGAGCCGGAAGCAGTTTGCGGTGTGTCAGGTCACCGGTTGCTCCGAAGATGACCATGACACACGGCTCTGGACTATTTTTGATACGGATACCCTCACGTAGAGGGTTGGGAGCCTCTACTGCGCTACGCTGAGGCATATTAGTATTCTCTCCTCGTTCTTAATGGCTCACTTGCTGCCCCTGGATAGCCTTTTTCTTCTCTTCGATGCCTCCGAAGAGTTCGTGGAAAGAATCCGCGAATTTCTGTACGCCTTCGTCCAGTAGTTGTTGCGTCACCGCATCATAGTGGATATCCAGAGCTTCAAGCGCGTCCAGTTCGGCCCAGGCCTTTGGGATATCTTTCTCGATAGTGAGAGCGGCGCGACCATGGTCGCTGAAGTTCTCGATGGTCTCATACGGCATAGTATCGACGGTATCCGGTCCAATCAATTCCTCAGCGTAGAGGACATCTCGATAGGCGGGATTTTTGGTGCTGGTGCTGGCCCACAGTGGCCTCTGCACGTGCGCTCCACTCTCTCTCAGCGATTGGAAGCGCGATGTGCCGAAAATGGCTTTGAAATCTTGATAGACGAGGCGAGCATTGGCGATGGCTGCTTTGCCTTCCAACGCTTTCAGCTTCTGCTGCTCCGCGCTGTCGTTGGTTGCTTTGATTTTATCTTCCAGCAGCTTATCAACCAGCGTGTCTACCCGGCTGACGAAGAAGCTGGCGACCGAAGCGATATGGCTGATATCTTTGCCCGCGGCCTTGCGTTCTTCCAGCGCGCTGATGTACGCTTCCGCGACATCACGATACGCCTTGATAGAGAAGATCAGCGTGATGTTGATGTTAATGCCTTCGCTCAGAGCCGTCTGGATGGCGGGAATGCCCTCCGGCGTGGCGGGAATTTTGACGAGGAGATTGGGTCGATCAACCATGCGCCAGAAGCGGCGTACCTCGTTGATAGTACCCTCGCTATCATGTGCCAGGTCGGGCGAGACTTCCAGGCTGACGTAGCCATCCTTCATGTTTGTGCTGTCATAAATGGGGCGCAGCAGATCGGCCACCGTGCGGATATCCTGAATGATCAGGGCTTCATATATGTCACTGGTGTTCTTGCCATCACGGATAAGCTGTGTCATCTGATCATCATAGGCGTGGCCTTGACTGATGGATTTCTGGAAAATGGTGGGGTTGGCGGTTACGCCCACCACGCCGTCTTCGTCCAGCATGCGTTTAAACTGGCCAGAGACAAGCTGCGAGCGGTCAATATTATCGTACCAGACGCTTTGTCCGAATGTTGCAAGTTGTTGCAATGGATTAGTCATAGTGTTTAGTTCTCCAGTATTCGTTTCTAAACCTTTAATTCTGCCATCATCATAGCACCTGAAGGCTATGAAGTACAAATGAGCTTTGCTCTTTCGAGTCCAGTAGTGACGCCCATTAGAGGCATCTTCACTAATTATACATTCTCAAGGCGCTTTTCGTGCCTTCTGCTGTAACTCGTACAACTTGCCAATCGCTTCGATGGGAGTAAGTTCGTCGATGGCGAGTTGCTTGAGTTCTGCGAGCAAGGGATGTTGTTCGGCGGAGAACAGGGTCATTTGCAGGACAGAGGGGCTTTCCATCTCGCGCATGGCTTTACGGCGTGTCTTCGCATCGCCTTTCTGCTCTAATTCCGCCAGTATCTCCTCGGCGCGGTGAATGACGGGCCTGGGGATGCCCGCCAGTTGCGCCACGTGTACGCCATAGCTTTTATCCGCGCCGCCGGGAATAATTTTGTGCAGGAAGACGACTTTGCCATCCTCTTCCGTGACGGCAACGTTCATGCACCGCACGCGTGGCAGCGATTTGGCAACCTCGACCAGTTCGTGATAGTGCGTGGCGAAGAGGGTGCGCGCGCCGCAGCGTTTGTTGTTGTGCAGGTACTCGACCACGGCGCGCGCGATTGATAACCCGTCATAGGTGCTGGTGCCGCGTCCGATCTCGTCGAGAATGACCAGGCTGCGCGGCGTGGCATGATGCAGGATGTTGGCGGTTTCGACCATCTCCACCATAAAGGTGCTCTGGCCTGTCGCCAGATCGTCCTGCGCTCCAATGCGTGTGAAGATGCGGTCAACGATGCCGATGGTGGCCGCTTCTGCGGGAACATAGCTGCCGATTTGCGCCATCAGCACGATCAGGGCGACCTGCCGCAGATAGGTAGATTTACCGGCCATGTTTGGCCCGGTAATAATCATGATTTGCGCCTGCCGGTTCGATAATTCGACATCGTTGGGGATAAACGGCGTTTCGGCCTGCGATTGCTCGATCACCGGGTGGCGACCGGCTACAATATGGATAGTATCGCCGTCGTTGAGCGTGGGACGGCAATAGTTGCGCTGCGCGGCAACACTGGCGAGGCTGAGATAGACATCGATCTCCGCCAGGGCGTGCGCGGTATCGAGAATGCGTTCCGCCACGTGTACGGCGATCTCTGCGCGTAGCTGCGCGAATAGCTCGCTTTCCAGTTTGTTGACGCGCTCCTGCGCGTTGAGTACCAGCGTCTCGTATTCCTTGAGGTCGGGTGTAATGAAGCGTTCGGCGCCGGTCAGCGTCTGCTTGCGAATATATTCGGGCGGGACGCGCCCCAGGTTCGCGTTGGTAATCTCGATGAAGTAGCCGAAAACCTTCGTATAGCCAACCTTGAGGTTATTGATGCCGCTGCGCTTGCGCTCGCGCTGCTCCATTTCGGCGATCCACTGTTGCCCGTGCTTCGCTGCGTCTTTGACCTTGTCGAGTTCTTCGCTATAACCGGCACGTATGATGCCGCCTTCGGATGCACTCAACGGGGGTTCATCCACAATGGCGCTTTCTATCAGGCTGATGGTATCCGCGTTGTCGGCGAGTTGTTGCGCCAGCCGCGCCAGCGCCGGCATGTGTTCATTCGCGTCGGCTGGCAGAGCGGCGCGCGCATCTGCTGCTGCTCGCAATCCGTTCGCCAGGGCGACAAGGTCACGCGGAGAGGCGATACGCTGGCGCACGCGATTCGCCAGGCGTTCGATATCACCGGCTTTTTTCAGACTTTCGGCCAGGCGCGCCTGCGTGAGCGTGTCGGTAATCAACTCTCCGGTGATCTGCTGGCGGTGTTGTAGCGCCTGGATGTCGAGCAGCGGCTGGCCGATCCAGCGCCGCATGAGGCGTCCGCCCATGGGACTGCGCGTCTTGTCCAGCACCCACAGCAGTGAGCCTTTGACGGAGAGGGTGCGCCCGCTTTCAAACAGTTCGAGGTTGCGCCGTGTATGCGGATCGAGCGTCATGTACGCGTTGGTGTAGTAAGTTTCCAGCGCGGTGAGCTGGCGAAGGATACCTTTCTGCGTCTCCTGCACGTAGGCCAGCACCGCGCCGGCGGCGCGAATGGCGAGCGGCAGGTGCGCGCAACCGAACCCTTCGAGCGAGGCTACGTCAAAATGTGTGAGCAGTCGGTGACGCGCATCGTCCTCAGAAAAGTAGCGTGCATCGTATGGCGTGACGTGTCCGGCGATGCCTGCCAGCGCTTTGACCAGCGGCGCGCTCTCGTCCTCGTCGTCGTTGTCTGCCAGCGCCTGCGCGTTTTGCATCGTGTTATTGTACGTATCGTGCGTGTTGGCGACGGCCTCATCCACGTCGGCATTGGGATTGCCGTTGCTGCCCACTTTCGTAACGGTTTTCTCGTTCATCACTGCCGCCAGCCAGCGCCGTTTGCGACTGCCCAGGTGGGTTATGCGCGACTCGACGATCACCTCGGCGGGCGCGACACGCGCCATTTCCTGTTGCAGCGCGAGTTCAGGTTCGGGGGTGCTGAACTGCGTCACGGCAAATTCGCCGGTGGTGATATCCACGTAGGCGATGCCTACCGCTTCGCGTCCCACGACGACGCTGGCCAGGAAGTTGTTGCGTTTGGCAGCGAGCATGGTCGGGTCGACCACCGTGCCGGGGGTGACGATGCGCACGACTTCCCGGTCAACCAGCCCTTTAGAGAGCGCGGGGTCGCTGGTTTGCTCGCACACTGCCACGCGGTAGCCCTTGCCGACCAGCCGCGCGATATATCCATCGGCGGCGTGATGCGGGATGCCCGCCATGGGCGATTTTTCGCCACGCCCGAAATCGCGTCGCGTCAGAGCGATCTCCAGTTCACGCGCCACAATCTCCGCGTCATCGTCAAACATTTCATAGAAGTCGCCCATGCGAAAAAAGAGGATGGCATCAGGGTTCTGCCGTTTTATTTGTAAATATTGAGTGCGCACCGGGCTATGTACCGGGTTGTCTTTTATATAGTCTTCGAATAACACTGGATTACTTTCACAACGCGCTTGAACAAACGAACTATTATTGGTCATTATGGTATGCCTGAAGTATGGTGTTGTCAAGCTTGTACCCAAAAGTTACAGCTTGTTCTCAATTCTTCCCGCTATTAGAAAAAACGGCAGGCACGCCTGATCGGCATATTTATCGTCTTACCGACCGCGGGAATGAGGTGATGCTGCATCTGATGCGCGACTTCTCGCCGGAAATGGCGAAGCGCGAAGCCAAAATGAACATTGCCGGTGTACTATTGTCCCAGCAAAGCTCCTATCAGGCGTTGCATCCAACCGCGTTTCTGAGGTATGCTGCGATTGCGAACAGGCGCGCTGGTTTCGCCGATTGCGACAGGTTGTTCCTGCGTTGGAGCAGCCTGAGCGGTTGCACTCTTCTCTTTGACGGCAGGCTCGCTCACTTCTAGCGGGGCAGCATCTCTGGCAGCGGGGATATCTTCAGGCTGCTTAATTTCGGTAGGAGCTGTTTGCTCTGGTTCCCCGTCGATTGTCTCCTCTACCGGGGAAAGTTCCGTCTGGGCGGGAAACTCGACGAGAGCAGGTTGTTCATTCTCGGAATCAAGGGCAGGCTCGTTATCGTCAGGCTCATTTGTGGGAGAGAACTCGATGAAAGGTGCATTGTCCATTTCTTCTTGCGGTTGCTGAATGGCCGTTTGCTTGAGTGTGATTTCCTGCCAGGAGAGATCGTCTTCTTCTTCGGTCGCGAGTTTTTGCAAAAGGAGGGCTTCTACCGCTCCGGCGTCTTCGCCTTCGTAAGCTACTACTTCAGAGGAAGTATCAAGCGTGCTCGATTCTTCTTGTGCAGGAGCATTGAGTAGAGGATCGATCCACTCGAACGCGCCTTCCAGGGCGCGCTGGCACCAGAGCGTGTAGTCGTCACTGATGAAATTGCTGAACTGTTCGCAATAGTCGAGGCGCTGCATCGTTTGATCCAGCCATTGCTCTCCGCGCTCAAGCATGGCGTCGAGCAAGTCGATATCACTGACGCCATTTGATTGCAGGCGCGCCAGGGCAGCGAGGGCTATGGCAGAAGGCTGCGCCTGCTGTACGCGCTGCTCGTTTTCGATCTGCTGCTGGCGCACAAGGGCGATGTGTTGTCGCAGCTCGGCGGCGCGGTGCAGCAAGGCCCATTGCTGATAGGCGGTGTAAAACTCTTCAACCGCCTGGGGGTGTAGTTGCGTGAAAAGGGTATCAAGCTGATGCGAAAAGCTGGATTCCACGCTATTATTCATCAGAGCTACCTTCGCTTTCACTTTCCGGAGTGAAAGCACCCGGCTGTGACTGGCGTCCCCAGCGTTCTACCCAGCGCTGTACCAGGCGATTCGTGCGAATGCTTTCTTCGTCGATGGGCTTGCCACTATCAGCGTCGCCAGTTGTGATAGTGATGTTGCGCAGCCACCAGGGAAGCTCAAGCTGCGGGTCAGTCTGCGCGTATTCTTCAAAGAAGGTGTACATGTCTTCCGGCAGTAGCTCGATTTCAGCCGGGTCGCCGGCCAGGAAAGGTAATGTGTCGCGCAGTTCCGAGGGATTCACCTCCTGCGGGCCAAAATCTGGTAATTCGCCCCAGTGCAGCAGCGCGGCTGAGATAGTCTCTATAGACTCAGATGGAATCTGTGCGGCAGCTTCTTGAGAAAAGCCGTTTTGATGGTTGTCTTCATTTTCTGGTGGGGATGCATGACCGTTTGAATTGGCGGTGAGGTGAGCGAACAAAGCGGAAATGACGGGATTGCCGGCAAGCGACTCTGCCAGTTGCGGGCTGTCGAGTTGTGTATCGAGTTGAGTCAGTTCTTCCTGGAGCGCATCCAGCGTCTCGCGCAGGCGGCGATCAATATCTTGAAAATGCGACCATTGCTGGTATTGACCCATAATCCCTGTTCCTACTGATTTTCAACAAATCCACTCCATGCCTTCTTTGTTAACGCTGGAATTATAACACCTGTTGTGTAGAGAGACAAGCAGATACAGCCTGATACAGATTCAGGCCAGCCCTTCTCGTTCCATCGCGGTATTATGCGAGATGCGTAAGAGTATGCCCACGATGATGAAGTTGGCGATAACGGAACTGCCTCCGTAGCTGAGGAATGGCAACGGGATACCGGTCAGAGGCAGAAATTTCATATTGCCTGCCATAATAACGAGTGACTGGATTGCGAAAATCGAGGTCAGGCCAGCCGCGAGAAGCTGGCTGAAATCGTTGCTGGCTTCGATTGCGATGCGATAGCCCCGGTAGATAATCAGCATGTAGATGCCGATAATGGCAAACAATCCTGCCAGCCCCAGTTCTTCGCCCAGGCCGGTGAAGATCATATCGGATTGCACCACCGGTACAAAGCCGGGATGTCCCAGTGCAATACCTGAACCGAGAATGCCGCCGTTAGCCAGGGCAATCAGTCCTTCTAAGACCTGGCGCGGTCCTCCAAGGCTGTTCACGTAGTCGACAGTAGCCTGTGTCCAGTTTTGCCAGTTCACAGCATCGATGGTCACGGCGGCGAAGCGCGCCCGGACATAGCCAAATATTAAGTAGCCAATATAGCCGAGCACAAAGAACACCAGCAGACCAACGACGACGTAAGAAATCTTGCCACTGCCCAGGTAGAGCATTGTCAGGAAGATGCCGTAGATCAGCAGCGCAAGACCAAGCTCGCGAATGCCCAGGAAGAGGAGGAGCGAGATGCCAAGCATTAAGCCAAGCACCCCCAGCTTGTCAAGTGGCGGAACAGGTATTGGGCCGATACGCCGTGAACTACCGGCGAAAACATCGCGCGTGGTTTCATCCAGGTAGGCGGCGAAGAAGATCACAATAATGATTTTCAGCAGTTCGGATGGCTGCAGGCTAAACGGCCCGAAGTTCAACTGGTCGTGATTGGGGCTGTCAAAGTTTTTGACCTTCAGCGCGTGTATCAGTGTAAGCGCGACCAGGAAAATGCCCAATGCGGCCCAGATATATTTGTAGTTTCTCAGCCAGCCCATCCTGCGCAGGACGAACAGGGTAGCCAGGCAAGCAACAAGTCCGATCAGTACCCACGCGAGTTGGCGCGTGCCGAGATTGGGATCGCCTGCATTGGGTCCCAGGCGAGTCGCCATCATCACGCCAATCCCACTCATCAACCCGGCAAGCGGCAGAAGTACCTGGTCAGCTTTCGGATAAAAGAAACTGATAGTTATATTAACCAGGAACAGGGCGACGATCAGGCCGATGATGGGAATGAGATCGTGTATCGTTGGCAGAATGCTCAGCGTGAGTGGAACTTGTGACTTATTGGACCGGAGTTGTGTTTCATAATATTGCGCCAGCGGCAACTGGAACATAATAAGCAGCAAAATGATAAAGGGTATGATGAACAACCCTAATTCCTTCCACCGGTACCTTTTTAAGAATTTTTGAGATTGGTTTGCCATAGAATGATCTTCTCTCATTCATTTGTAGGGACGCGATCAATCGCGTCCAATCGGTGAAATACCCGTTACATCGGGACGCGATCAATCGCGTCCAATCGGTGAAATACCCGTTACATTTACATCGGGACGCGATCAATCGCGTCCCTACAGATGGTTACTGTGCCAGTTTGAAACGAATGTACCCAACCTGCACAATATCGCCAGTGCGAGCAGGAAGAGCATCGCGCGCGGGCTGATTATTCAGGAAGGTGCCGTTGGTGCTTCCCGCGTCCTGCACATACCACGTGCCGTCGCTGAACCACATGCGTGTATGTTCGCCGGAAATGAAATTTTCGGACAACTGAATGGTACTGGTAGGACCGCGCCCGATAGTGGTCTGCGGCAGCAGGTCAAAGCTCGTGCCCGGCGTCAACCGACTGGGGCCGCTATCGACGACGATCAGGTGGCCGAGCACCGCCGCCGCTTTGCCAGCGCCGCTTTCTCGCGTGGCCGCCGTCTTGCGCAGGTCGCGTGTGATAGCAATGACCACCTGCATCAGAAAAAGGTAAAGCAAAACGATTAATAAGAGCCGTAAGATCAATAAAAAGACATCTAATGTCATGTAATATACCGGGCTGCTCGTATGAACACCCGCCCCTTATCTTCTCTCGAAGTAAAAGTCATAACTTCCAATGGTGAATTGATCTCCACTGCGCAAGGTGTGCTGCCGCAGGTGAGGCGTCCCATTCACGGTAATGCCATTGGTGCTGCCAAGATCATAGATGGTAAACTGCCCGTCTGACTGGTATTTTATTTGAGCATGATAGCGAGACACGCGTTTATCCTCAACAATGATGTCATTGTCAAGCTGGCGACCAATCTTGACAACCGGTTTTTCGATACGGTAGACTTTCTGCCCTCCCTGCGGAGGAATCGGTTGGCCCGCAGGAACTGGCAAACGGATCGTCAGCCAGGCCGCGGGTAATACCGGCACGGGCGGTATGCTCGGCGGCATCATGGCTGGATTGGCATTGGACACGCCTCCCGTCTGGTAGCTGTACTGTCCGGCGGGCATCGTGCCAGGATTGGATACGCCTGCTGGTGGTTGGCCGGCAGACAAACTGCTGCGTAATAATTCCAGTTGTTCAGCGCTAATGGCCTGCGTAGCCATGAGGCCGCCTTCGCCATCCCCACTCATATGCTGCTTGTCGATTAGCTGCGCCTCGATACGCACTTCACCGGCTCGTAAGTCGCTGCTGGGATGCAGGCGCAGCACCGGCATCATGCGCAGTGTATAGTGATGCTGGCGAGCAAATTGTACCAGTTGATCCTGCCAATCTTTTTTCAAGGTAGCTTCGACCGGGTTCAACTGCTGGTGATCTTTGAAACTGAGATAGATGTCGTACATCTCAGGGGCCAGTCGCCGCCCCTCGCCCTGGAGCAGCGATTGGTCTTCCATAGCTCGTTCCAACCTGCGCAGTACTTGCGCTGGCTGTAATCTGGTAGGAAAAAGCAACGCAAAGGGACGTTCCACTATGTGTTGCAACATCGATTCAACTTTCGAGAGCGGGTTTTGGCGAGTTTTCACCCTGCTCAACCTCCCTTTTGGAGAAGCAGACGCGCCTGCTGCGCATCAGCAGCGATTTGAGCCTTCAGCGCATCGATACTATCAAAACGTTGCTCATTCCGTAAGCGTGCAACGAAATCAATGGTGATGCGCTGACCATACAGGTCGAGTTGAACATCGAGCAGATGCGCCTCTACCAGGCGTTGTTGTCCGCCGAAGGTTGGGCGAATTCCAATGTTCACCACGCTGTTCCATTTGTTCTGTTGATCATCATAAGAGACGGGTATCTGACCCGTCGCGTCACTTTCTGGCGAACGGTCAGTATAAACATGTGCGGCATAGACCCCGTTCTTTGGCAAGAGCTTATGCGCTTCCGGCAGCAGGTTGGCCGTGGGAAAGCCCAGCAGCCTGCCGCGCTGGTCGCCCTTGACAACTATCCCGCTGACGACTACCGGGTGCCCCAGCAATTCATTCGCCTCTATGATCTGCCCCTCACTTACTAATGAACGGATTCGCGTGCTACTTATACGCGTGCGCTCCGCTTCTTCAAGTTCAACGGGCAGAACGCGTATGTTATGCTCCTGCCCATAGCGCTGCAGGAAAGGGACATCGCCCATCCTGTTATGTCCCAGGCTGAAATTGCTACCGATGATCATCGCCTGGATAGAAAAATGCGCGCGCAACTCATCCAGAAACGCTTCGGCGGTCAGAGCGGCGACTTCCGGCGTGAAATGGATAACGATACTATCCGCCGCCTGCCCGTACTGTTTGGCAAGGGCCAGTTTCTCTTCGAGCGTGGTCAGGCAATCCAGTTGAATGGTTGGTCTCACCACCAGCAACGTGTGTGGAGAGAATGTTACCATGACTGGCTTGCAGCCAAATGATCGGGCCACCACACCCAGTTCATGCAACAGGCGTTGATGCCCTCGATGTATTCCATCAAAATTGCCGATAGTGATGGCGATTGGTTCGTTTCCTGCCAGGGTTGTTGTGTATTCCATACGTTGTTTGACACGATTATCCTGTAAGTTCTCTGGCTTATACTACCACAGTCGCCACAGACAGGCAACAACGTAATGTCATTCTGCACAGCTTTGTTAAATTTCCCTACCGTTCTATATATATGCTGAGAGGGGCAAGCTCTGGTAAAATATAGGTGAGAAACATTAGAGACAGGAGTGTATACACATGGTTGCTATATCTATACAGATCGAGGGTCAGGACGGCCTGACGTGGTCGCGCTGGAAAAAGCTGGTTGCCGAGGTTGAATCGCTGGGGTTTGCGGGATTGTATCGCTCGGACCACTTCACCAATATGCGTCCGCCCGATAAGGCTTCGTTGGAGACGATCGTTTCGCTGGCCTACCTCGCGGACCATACGCGGCATATTACTTTTGGCCCACTCGTCGCGCCGCTTTCGTTTCGCGATCCCATGCTGCTGGCCCGGCAGGCCGCCGCGCTGGATGACCTGAGCGATGGGCGTATGATATTGGGACTTGGCGCTGGCTGGCAGGAGCGCGAGCACATACTTTTTGGTTATGAGCTTGGCGATATCCCTACGCGTATGGCGCGGCTAGAAGAGGGACTGGGAGTGATAACACGCCTGCTCAAAAGCGACGACCCGGTCACATTCGAGGGCCGTTTCTACCACTTGCGCGGCGCAACGCTCTTGCCGCGCCCGCAGCGCCCAGGCGGGCCGCGCATCCTGCTTGGCGGCAATGGCATCAAACGTACCTTGCCTTTAGTAGCGCGTTATGCCGGTGCCTGGAATGCCAATTTCCTTACGCCGGATGCTTTCCGCGAGCGTTCGACTGCCCTCGATATATTGCTCCAGTCCGCGGGGCGCAAACCTGCTGACGTGCGGCGCAGCGTGATGCTGAACCTTTATTTCGGCAGCGATATGATCGAAGTCGACCGGCAGTTAAGCTGGCGTCACAATGTGCCAGAACTGGCTGATCTGCCGCTGGACGCTGCCATAGAGGCCATATACGCACAGGGGCACGCGCTTGTAGGCACGCCCGAGCATATTATCAGGCAGATAGAAGCATATGCCAGCGCGGGCGTCGAGGAATTGATGCTACAGTGGTTCGATACTGCCGATATCACGAGGTTACGCGACTTAGGTGAGAGCGTGCTGCCTCGCGTATTATGAGTAGGAGCGCGTATATTAGGAGAACACTTTAGTAGGCTGCCATACTCGTTGCTCCACGTTCCACTCAGCGATAGCCAGAAATTGTCCTCTATGGTCATAGACGCGTGCCAGACTTTGCTCGTGTAGCGCGTTTGCTGGTTGTCCCTCAAGCTGAAAGACATTGCCGTGCCGCACGCGCTCGCTGGTAGCCTCATCCAAAACCAGCGCGGGGTATTGCTGAATCGCTTTGTCAGCAAGATGGAGGAATTGCTCGATCGTTCCCTGCGCGACAGCTTCAGCGAGTTGTTCAAGCGTAACGCTCTCTGAAAGTGTGAAAGGCCCGCTGCGCGTGCGTACCAGCCCGCCCAGGTACGCGCCACAACCCGCTTGTTCGCCCAGATCGTAGGCCAGCGAGCGGATATAAGTTCCCTTGCTGCACTCGATGGCGAGCGTGAGCGCGGGGGGTTGGGGGCATTGCCAGTTGATGATATCTAACTTGTAGATGGTGATGGGACGCGCTTCCATCGCGATATCCTCGCCTGCCCTTGTGCGTTTGTACGCGGGTTGTCCCTGAAGTTTGATGGCGGAGTAGCGCGGAGGTACCTGCATCTGTTCGCCAAGAAAAGCTGGCAGGAGCGTTTCGATTTTAGAAAGCGTCAGGTCATCAGTGCTGGCAGTGCGAAGAATGGCTCCTTCGGAGTCATAGGTATCGGTAACAGTGCCGAAGACGATAGTGGCCTGGTATGCCTTGCCGTTTTCGCTCAGGTATTCGGCGACGCGCGTGGCCTGCCCGACGCAAATGGGCAGTACACCGCTCGCGGCGGGATCGAGCGTGCCCGCGTGTCCGACGCGCTTCTGCTTGAGCAGCTTGCGCACCTTTGC
>Ga0307372_10010663_pt1 | contig 12393 bp, 12 predicted proteins | sample OX1MG_FD_202533 | JGI IMG/M metagenome (GOLD analysis project Ga0307372, IMG submission 202533) | Soil microbial communities from Risofladan, Vaasa, Finland - OX-1 | ecosystem: Environmental > Terrestrial > Soil > Coastal area > Acid sulfate soil | place: Finland: Risofladan, Vaasa | collected...
GCAGCATCCGCTTGATCATCCGGTCGGCTTCGAGGTCGGCCTGGGTGACGGGATTGTCCTTGCCCTTGGAACCGATCGTGTAGCCGCCGCGATTCCAGTAGCCGCGCAAAATTTCTCCGGCGGCGCGCGCGGCCTTCTTCGCCAGCGCCAGCTCGCGCGCAAGATCGGCGCCGGCCTGCGGCGCGATCTTTTTCCCGGGCGCGATTCTTCCCGCGATGCGCATGGCAGTCGGCTTCGCGGCCACCCTTCGCTTCTTCATCTTCACGACTCGCCGCGCGCGAGCCGCTTCTTGCGCACTTTGCCGTACGCCCTGGTCAGCGTCTCCATCAGCTCGGCGCGCCGCTCGTAGAGCCGTCTTGCCTTGCGCGCCTTGCGCCGCGCCAGCGCGTACGCGGTTATCAGCGGCAGCGCGACCGTCGAATCGACGTAGCAGACCACCGTATCGGGCAGCTTGCCCGGATCGATCTTGCCCCAGCTGACCGCCTCCGACGGCGTCGCGCCCGAAAGGCCGCCGGTGTCGGGCCGCGCGTCGGTGACTTGCAAGAAATAGTCGTGGCCGTTTTCCGCCACGCCCATTACTTCCTGAATCTGCGGCTCGGTCTGGAGCACGAAATTCTTGGGCGATCCTCCGCCCAGGATGAACACCGCGCTCTTGCAACCCATCTGCTTGGCCGCGTACACGATCGCCGCCGTCTCGTTCACGTCGAGCAGCGGATCAAGCCGCAGGCCGTAGCCTTCCAGCTCGAGCAGCGCAAGGTTCATCCCGATCGACGAGTCGCCCGGCGACGACGTGTAAATCGGCATCGCATGCTGATAGGCCGACGCGAGCAGCGACTTGCGCTTGAGCTTCAAAATTCGCTCGCGCTCGGCGACGTAGCGCCCCGCGCGAAAATGGAATTCCGCGGTGCTCATCGGATGCTGGAATTCGTCGAGCCGCGCGATCTGCCGGAAGAAGGCGTCGGTCGAAAGCAGCACGCGGTAGTCGAAAAAAATGTCGTAAATCCGCACCACGCCCGATTCGCGCAGCGCGACATCGTCGGTCTCGGCCGAGCCCTGGTACATCTTGAGCCCGATTCCGAAGTGCGTGTCGTGATACAGGTTCGCGCCGGTCGAGACCATCCAATCGACAAATCCGTTCTCGATAAGCGGAATCAGGCACGACATCCCAAGCCCCGCCGGCGTGAGCGCTCCGGTCACACTCATTCCGACGAACACGTCTTCTTCGAGCATCTTCTCGGCGAACAGGCGGCACGCGTCGCGCAGCTTGCGTCCGTTGTAGGCAAGGAAAGAGGTGTCGATAAGTTCAGCGGCGGTCATGTTGCCGCGCACCGGATTGGGGCTGATTTCAGCACCCGCAAGGCGCGGCCGCGCGATTTTCTTCGCCATCAAGGTCTCCGTCCCAAGTGGATTTCGGCGGCGCCGGACGCGCGGAAAAATGCGCGTCCGTTTCCGATTGCGATTCTCAAGCAGCCAAATCCTAGCCGTCGCGACGCTCCGATTCCATCGCGCCGGTTTGCCGTACGCGAGGCGGACCCCTAAGATTCGCTGCGGGGAAATCTCTCGCGCTTGGGGAGCCGACGATGGCGGTAATTGCGCTTAGCCAGCAGATTGGCAGCAGGGGAACCGAACTTGGAAGACTCGTCGCCGAGCGGCTCGGCTACCGCTTCCTCTCGGGAGAGGAAATCGTTGCCGAAGCCGCGCGCAGCTACGGCGTCAGCGCCGATCAGTTGCTGGTCTTCGATTTGCGCACTCCCCATTTCTGGCAGCGTGGCAAGGCCGACAGCCATCGCTACTTGGCTTTCGTGCGCGCGGTATTGCTGCGCGAGCTGTCATCGGGCCGGGTTGTCGTGGCGGGCCGCATTCTGGCGCATCAGACTCCTCCCAGCGGATGCGCGCTCCGCATACGGGTGACGGCGCCGTTCGCCGCCCGGGTCAAGCAGATCATCGCCGATGACAAAATGGATCCCTACGCGGCCGAAAAGTACGTTCGCGACTACGACCGCGAGATGCGCGAGCGCAACCAGACGCTGACTGGAGTCGATGTCGAAGATTCGGTCCTCTATGACCTGGTCGTCAACTCAGCCGCGCATCCGCTCGATTCGATCGCGACGCTGCTTGCCGGTGGTGCGCGGACGCTCGATGAGATCGCCGCGCCCTCCGCCCGCGACGCGCTGCGCGATTCAGCCCTCGCGGCGCAAGTGTATGCCGCGCTGCTGGCGCATCCCAAGGTGCGCGACGCGCAGATCGCCGTGCGATGCGCCGGCGGCGCGATCAGTATCGTCGGTCCCGGCCTGGTCGCGCCGTGGGACGCGATGGTGATCGAGGTCGCCCGCCGGGTCGAGGGCGTCACGGCGGTCGAAGTAGCCGCCGAGGAAATGCCGATCCCGCTGACCGAGTAGCGCGCAGCCGCCGTCTTCTGTTGCGCGATAGCCGGGCGTGCTATCGTCGCGCCTCGATTTACCCGTGATGCGCGCACTCATAATCTTCTTCGCGACCGGCGCCTACAGCGGCTACTCTCCAGTCGCGCCCGGCACCGCGGGCTCGGTGGTCGGACTGCTCGTGATGTGGTTCGGATTCGGCCCGCTGTGGGCATACTCACCCGCGGCGGCGCTGATCGTATTCGCGATCGCTTTCATCATGGGATGCTGGATCTCGGGGCGCGCGGAAATAATCTTCGACGAGCACGACAGCCCCAAGATCGTCCTCGACGAAGTGCTCGGGATGGTCGCGACGATGTTCGCCAATCCGCTGACTCCCATCTGGATGCTTGCGGGCTTCGTGATTTTCCGGCTGTTCGATATCGTGAAACCATTTCCCGCCGGACTTATCGATCGGAAACTCGGCGGCGGAAGCGGCGTGATGCTCGACGATTTGGCGGCGGCGATCTATGCGAATATCGTCCTGCAAATCCTCTGGCGCGTGCTCTGATTCGCCGGCGCAAAAGCGCCGACGCTGAAATTTCCAGGCGAGGAACCTTCAATGATCAAACGGGCCGTCATCCTTTCCACCGGCGACGAAATCACCAGCGGCAAAATCGTCGATACCAACGCCAACTACCTCTCCGACAAGCTCGCGGAAAACGGAATCGATCTGGTCGCCGTGCTCACCGTCGGCGACGTTCCCGAGCGCCTCGAATGGGCGTGGCGCACCGCGGTCGCGATGGCCGACGTCGTCATCTCGACCGGCGGAATCGGCCCGACCGTCGATGACCTCACCACCGAAACCGTCGCGCGAATCGCCGGCGTCAAACTGGTTCGCGATCATGAATCGGTGGACAACATGCGGAAGATGTTCGCGACGATCAACCGCGTGATGCCCGAGAACAATCTCAAGCAGGCCGACTTTCCCGAGGGCGCCGAAGTCATTCCCAACCCGCTCGGCACCGCGCCGGGCTTCCGGATGCTGATGACCGTCGATGGGCACAGTTCGCAGCTGATCGTGATGCCGGGCGTGCCGCGCGAGATGAAGCCGATGATGGAAAACTGGGTCGTGCCGTGGCTCCAGAAAAATCGCGGCACCGACACGGTCTTCGCCGTGCGCATCTTTCAGACTTTCGGCATGAGCGAATCGGCGCTCGACGAGGCCGTCGCCGGCCTCATCAAGCCGGGCGAAGCGAAAGTCGGCTTGCGCGCGAGCTTTCCGCAAATCTCGCTGCGGCTGACCGTCGAAGGAAAACCCGCCGAGGCCGAGCGCAAGCTCGAAGAGCTGGCCGAACGCGTGCGCGGCAAGATCTCGCAGTTCCTGTTCGCCGAGGGTGACGCCTCGATGGAAGAAGTCGTCGGACGCCTGCTCACCGAAAAAGAGCTCAAGCTCGCCGTCGCCGAGTCGTGCACGGGCGGACTCATCGGGCATCGCCTGACCAACGTCGCCGGCAGCTCGAACTATCTGATCGGCGACATGGTCACCTACTCGAACGAATCGAAGTCGGAAATCCTGGGCGTGTCAGCCGACACGCTTGCGAAGTTCGGCGCGGTGAGCGAGGAGTGCGTGCGCGAGATGGCGGCCGGCGCGCGCAAGCGGCTGGGCGCGAATGTCGCCATAGCCACCTCTGGAATCGCCGGACCCGACGGCGGCACCGCCGACAAGCCTGTCGGCACCGTGTGTATCGCGCTCGACTCCGACGGCGTGAAAGCCTCGCGCCGTTACCAGATGCGCGGCACGCGCGATTGGATAAAGCTGCTCACCTCGCAGGTCGCGCTCGATTGGCTGCGCCGCTTCGCCTTGGGCCTCGACATCGGCGAATCCGCGCTGTTCCGCCGCTGAGCATCGGGGCTCTGATTGCCGTGTCCGCGATGTTATAATTTGGACGTCCGTAACGAGGCTCACGCATATGAAATTTAGAGTCCTGCTTTATCAAGATGAAGATGGAGTCTTCGTAGCCGAGGCACCCACGCTGCCGGGATGTATCTCGCAAGGAGCAACCCGAGCCGAGGCGGTTCGCAATATCAGTGAAGCGATCGCGGGTTACCTCGAGAGCTTGAAACAGCATGGCGATCCAATTCCGCCGCCGCTCGACGAGGAAGTCGTCGAGATTGCGAGTTGAGCGGACTACCAGTTATCTCGGGTCGAGAACTCGTTCGCGCACTTCGCAAACTCGGCTACGAAATTGATCGCCAGCACGGCAGCCATATAATCCTTAAGCATTCGGCCGCGCCCTATCGACGGCTCGTCGTGCCTGATCATCACGAAATCGCAAAAGGCACGCTCCGGGCGATCGTTCGGCAGGCGGGAATCTCGATCGACGAACTTAAAGCGTTGCTTTAAGTCATAGATTCCCGCGCCTCATCTGATGCGCGCGTAGTTGATCGTGTCAGTGCCTGTGCCGGCTATCGCGAGCGAGCCCTTGTGCGGCGCGCACATCACCGGATTCGGCGCGGTCGAGTCGGTGCACAAAACCACGTTCGTGTCGCCGCTGAAGCATCCGTCTTTGACCACGGCCACACCCTGCGCCAGCGTCGTCCGCCCCGCGCATCCGAGCATCATCGCCGTGACGCTCGCGTTGCCGAATACCGCGTTGGCGTTGATCGCCTGGTGATCGCCGCTCGCGCCAGGCGGCGGGGGCGGCGGAGCGCCAGACCTGCATCCCGCGCCACCGAGCGCGACTAGCGCAAGTGCAAGCACAATAGTTCTCATGGTCAACTCTCCCGTCCGTCGCGAATAGCGCATCGCATGCTTATGACTCGCTATGCGCCGCGCGCGCGTTGCCGTTGGCGACGCTCGCCGCGTCGGCGGCCTGGGTGAAGATATCCATCGGCGCGAGCGGCGGACGGCGCTTGATTTTCAGCTCAGCCAGCTCGGCCTGGGCCTTGGCCTCGGCGTTTTTGCGGCGAATCTCCTCGAGCTTGGCGTCCAGACCCGAGTCGTTCATTTCCCGGCTCACTCCCGCCTGCGCCAGCGTGCGCGCGATCGACTCGCGAACTTCCTCGAGCGCGCGAACGTCGTCGTCATAGGACAGGCTTTCGAGCGCCTCCTGGATTCGCACCCGCGCCTGCGCATTCTTCAGCCGCGCGAGCATCCGCACTTTCTCGATCTTGAGCTTTTCGATCTCGCCCTTGAACCCGACCAGATTTTTCTTGGCGTCCTCCGCCTCGCGCGTCAGATCGCCCAGCTCTTCGCGCAGGCGCGCGCAATCGGCGTCGAGTTCGTGCTTGCGCTGGATCAGGATCAGCGCGCAACTGTCCTCGTTCATGTCGGCGGCCTGCCCCGCTTCCTCGTCCACCTCTTTGAGCTCGGCGCTTTTCGCGCGCAGCTCGCGTTCGAGCTTGTTGCGCATGTAGATCACGCCGGCGGCGGCGTTCTTCAACTGATGGTAGCGGCGGATTCGATCGGTTATCGCGGCTTCATAAACCGCCTCGGGATCCTTGGACTCGCGAATCTTGAGCCAGCGGCTCAACTTGCCGCCGATTAAACTGAACACTCTTGATAGAAGCACGGTAATTCTCCTTTTGGCCGCGCGCGTCTGTCCCGCGCGCAGGCCCGGTGCGTAAATTTACTAGAGCCAGCGCCGGACGCGGCCCTGATATTCCCGATACTGATCGCCGAACTGTGCGAGCATCGTTTCCTCCTCGCGCGGAATCACGATCGTGTCGATCGCCGCGTAGAACAACGCTGGCCCCAGCAGCATCACGATCGAGTCGAAGAACACCGCGAATCCCAACAGCGCAACGGCCAAGCCCAGGTACATCGGATTGCGCGTGAAGGTGTACGGCGGCGCGACGACGAACGCGCTCGGCTGTCCGTAAGGATTTTTGGTCGTCTCGCGCGCCGCGAAGATCGCCGCCGCGAAAAACGACAGCCCGACTCCGCCCGCGACCAGCATCAGGCCCAGCACATGATGCCATCCGGTGTCGCGGGTTTCGGGCAGAATGAAATGCAGCACAAGGCCGGCCACGAGCAGGATCGCCACCAGCAGCGGCGGATGAATCTTCAGATTGCGCACCGTGCCGCTCGATCCGGAAGCCGATCCGGAAGTAGGTTCCGAAGTCGCGTTCATGATTCTTCTCCCGCGCGACTGCGCGCGCTTCAATTGCCCTCGTCTTTGGCGCCGGTTCCGGCGTCGGCCGGCGTGACGCCAAGCTCACGCATCTTCTGCTGAAAACTCTGCCTGTACATCCCGGTCCGTTCCGCCGCGCGCGAGATATTTCCGCCGGTGGCGCGCAGCGCATTCAAAATGAAATCGCGCTCCCAATCGCCCACGAATTTTTCCTTCGCCTCGCGAAACGTCATCCCCGACGACTCGCCCTCGCCCGCCGCGGCAGCCTGCGCCGGCGCGTGATTCCCCGAATTGTTAGCGAGCGCGCCGGGCGCCTCGGCGCTTTCCGGCTCCGACCCCGCCAGCAACTCTTCGGCGGTAATCTCGTCGCCCGCGGCCAGGATAACCGCCTGATCGATCGCGGCCTTGAGCGAGCGCGCGTTGCCCCGCCACGGATTGGCGATACACGCGCGCATCGCCTCCGGCGCAAGCCGTTTCTCCGCGCCGCCGTAGCGAACGCTCGCCTCGCGGATGAAGTGCTGGACCATCAGCGCGATGTCCTCGCGGCGCTCGCGCAGCGGCGGCAGGCGCATCTCGACCACCTTGATGCGGTAGTAGAGATCCTCGCGGAAGCGCCCCTGCGCGACCATCGCCTCCAAATCCTGGTTGGTCGCGGCGATAATTCTCACATCGACGGAGAGCGGCTGATTGCCGCCGATCCGCTCGAACTGCTTTTCCTGCAGCACGCGCAGCAGCTTTGCCTGGGTTTCGAGTCCCATGTCGCCGATTTCGTCGAGAAACAGCGTGCCGCCGTCGGCGGATTCGAACTTGCCTTCGCGGCGCGCGACCGCGCCGGTAAACGCGCCCTTTTCATGGCCGAAGAGTTCGCTCTCGACCAGCTCGCGCGAGAACGCGGCGCAGTTGACGGCGATAAACGCGCCGCGCGCGCGCGGGCTGCGAAAATGGATCGCACGCGCCACCAGCTCCTTGCCGGTTCCCGATTCGCCGCGGATCAGCACGGTCACGTCGGTCGGCGCGACTTTCTCGATCGTCTCGAACACCCGCACCATCGCGCGCGAGCGGCCGATCATGTTCTCGAAGGCTCCCGTTTCGAGCCGCACCTGTTCGAGAAGCTGGCTGTGCGCGCGGCGCAGCAGCTGCGTCTCCATCACCTTGCGGACTTTCAATCGCAGCTCGTCGTTATCGAACGGCTTGGGCAGATAGTCTTCGGCGCCGGCCTTCATCGCTTCGACCGCAATCCGCTGATTCCCGTAGGCCGTGATCATCAGGACGGCGCATTGCGGATCGAGTTCGCGGACTTTTTTCAGCAGATCGAGTCCGCTCATTCCCTTCATCGAAAGGTCGGTGATGATGACGTGAAAGAGTCCCGCCTTGACGCGTTCGAGCGCGGCCTCGCCCGACTCCGCCGTCTCGACCTCGTAGCCTTCCTTGGTGAACAGGCCCTTGAGCGCGATTACGATTCCGCGCTCATCATCGACCACCAGCAGTCTGCCCTTCATCGCTGACCTCGCGCCGAAGTTTCGCCGGCCGCCGCGGCCGCCATCGCGATCGGTTGCGTCGCCGGTGCGGCCGCGCCGCCGCCCGAGCTGATCGGCGCGGTCGCGGAGGCGGGAGCGGGGATGGATGCAGTAGCGGCCTGCGCACTCGATGCGTTTGCGTTGGCGTTTTCATTCTCTTCGCGCAGCGCATCGGCCAGCGGAATCGACAGCGCGAACTCGGTCCCCGCGCCGGGATTGCTGGTGACTTCGATCGCGCCGCGATGCGCGTCGATAACCTTTTTCGCGACGCCCAGTCCGAGCCCGGTTCCGTTCTCCTTCGAGGTGTAGAAGGGATTGAAGATCTTGCCGAGCTTGTCCGCCGGAATACCGCAGCCGTTGTCGCGAATCCGCACCGTCGCCATCCCCGTGCGTCCGCGCTGGATTGCGACTTCGATCCGGCGCTCGGCGGCAACGCCGCTCATCGCGTCGATCGCGTTGTCGATAATGTTCGAGAAGACTTGCCGCAGTTTGTCGGCGTCGGCGCGCACGGTCGGCCCGCCAAGATAATTGCGCGAGACCGCGACCTGGTTGGCCTCGAGCTTCGCGCGCATTTGCGTCAGCGCGCCGTCGAGCACCGCGGCCAGGTTCACGCTTTCGAATTTGTAGTCTTCTTCTTTCGCGTATTTCAGCAGATGCGAAACGCTGCGCTCGACCCGCGCCAGCTCGTCGAGCGCGACCTTGGCGTACTCGACATTTTCGTGCGAGGTCGGATCTTCGCCCATCTGCTGGACCAGGCTCTTGGCCGCCGCGATCGGATTTCGGATCTCGTGTGCGAAGGTCGCGGTCAGTTCATCGAGCGAAGCCTGCTTCTCGACGCTGAGCGCTTCTTTTTCCTTGGTGACTTCGCGCTGAACCTCGCGTGCGATTGCCGGCTCGAAAACCCGCTCGTGAATCCATCGCCATCCGAACACCGCCGCGAAATGGCTGGCCAGCCCAAAGCCCCATCCCGCCGCGGGAAACAGCCACCATTGAAAACCCGGCGAGGTCAGCAGGTTGATGAAGAACAGGAAGCCCATCACGACGCCGTACCACATCAGGTGAACGTAGAAGCCCGCCTCGGCGGCGGCGCGCCGGCGTGCGCGCTCGTAAGCCTGCCGCTCGGCGTCGGTTTTGAATTGGGGCTGCGGCTGGTTTTTGGTCGGATCGATGGCGTCGGCAGAAATGCCGTACTTGCGCGTCTGATGGTCGAACTTGCTGCGCATCCGGTCTTCGAACTTGCGCGCCTTGGCCTCGAGCTTGTCGGAGATTTTCTGCTCGAAGTCTCGCGCGTAGCCTTCGGCATGATCGGCGTGCTGCTTCCAGTAATCGGGATCGGCGTATTTGCCGTAGCTGCCCATGCATCCCCACCACGCGTTGCCGCGGGAATAAAGGCGTCTCTGGCGCCGATGTTTTACGACGGCGAAAATAATTATCGCGATAATCAGAAGGCCAAACATGGTTGAGCCTCAGGCGATATCGATGAATTCCTGTGACCTATCGAATATGTGCATCGTAGCGCAATCGAGGTGAATCCAACTTGGGTAACGCGGGCCATGCCGATAGAGAGCAAGCGCGATGCCGTCGCGGTGCCGAGAAAAAGCCCTTGATCTTTCAGGGTTTCCCGCAACTGCGGACGCCGCATGCAGTCATTTTGCTGCATCATCCCGCCTGCATCAAGTATCTTGCAGCGCCAGGCCTTGGACCGTGTGAATCAATTCGGAATCCGGGATTCCCGCCGGAGACTTTTGCGTAACAGGATGGCGGGTCGGGAAGGCGAGATTCCTCGCGAACCTAGCCGCTCGGAGCAGCGCGCACGAGGCGCTGCGGATCGCCCGTCCGCGCTCGGAATGACACGAGAAAAAGGGGGAACCCTTGTCATTCCGAGCGCGAATGTAAGGCCAGTTTCGCGCCGTGCGTCGCGACTCGTGTTGCGCGCATCGCGAGGAATCTCGCCAGTCGCGAAAGCAGCCCCGTGCAATGAGTTACACAAAGATCTCCGGTGGCGCAGGCTTTAGCCTGTGACCCCACTGCCGCCAAGCCGCGCGCGAGAGTCAGTCCTGAGCGAAGCCGAAGGAAATCCCTATCCCGCGTATCGGGCAGCCAATCGGAATCCGGAATTTCCTTCGGCTCTGCTCAGATGGAGTGTTCTTCCGCCGCCAAGTTTTCAATAAATTCACAGACTCTCAGGATGAACGCCGGGAAGGAGCTTGAGATTGTCCGCGAATTCGAGCGCTCCATAGCAGATTTTGCGATTTTTACAAGGCTGAACAGTTCAGCCTTACGCGCCTCGCCGCGATGCGTAAAAATAGAGCGCATGAAGACGCCACAAATCTATCCATGTGATCTTTTGCCGCGCGATCTTCTCGCGTGCGATCTTCTCCCAGTGGTTGTCGGCGTCTCGCCGGCGGGCAGCGGGCTGCGATTTGACCGTGTTCTGTTTTCCGCGCAGAGGGCGGAAAACGCGGAACCGAAAAATCGCATCGAAGCCAGATTCAGAGCAATATTCTCCAGCATTTCCAGGGAGAATTTTTAGAGGCCGCAATAAAATGTACAAAACGGAGCCAAAAATAGAATAATGTTTGAACTTATGTTCCCGGGCGCAACGGTGCCGCGCGATCCGCCGCGCTTTTCGCCGCGCCCAGATCATCCGGACCGCGATTATTCCGAATGACTCGCGAGGGTGTAAATCCCAACTGGATTTCGCTAACTTACGGCCTCGGCCATAGGATCATCATGACGCTCGCGCGGCAATCCGCACGACGCGACAAACCGGGAGTCTCACAGCGTGTTTGAAATCTTAGGAAGCCTGCTCGCTCTCGCAATCGGGGCAGGCTTCGTCGGTGCCCTATCGGGCCTCGGCGGCGGAGTATTCATCGTGCCCGCGCTGGTCGTTGGCGCGCACATGCCGATGACCGTCGCGATCGGCGCGAGCCTCATCTCAGTGGTCGCGACCAGTGCCGGAGCCAGCGTCGCCTTCGTCCGCGACGGATGGACCAATCTGAAAGTCGCGATGGTCCTCGAGTGCGCGACGGTCACCGGCGCGGTGACGGGAGCTTATCTCGCCGGCGTCGTCCCGACCGTGATCCTCGAATTGATGTTCGCGCTGATGATGCTCCAGTCGGCGTACTTCAGCCTGCGCAAACAGGGCGACGATATCGTCGAGCATGGCGACCCGCTGGCCAAAAAGCTCGACCTGGTCGGCGAGGTCCCCGGCGAGGGCGGCAAGACTATCCACTATGAAATCGTCCACGTGCCGGGCGGCGCGGCGCTGATGGTGGTGGCCGGGCTGATGTCGGGGTTGCTCGGAATCGGCTCGGGCGCGCTCAAGGTGATGGCGATGGACTACATCATGCACATCCCGCTCAAGGTCTCGAGCGCGACCAGCAATTTCATGATCGGTGTCACCGCCGGCGCGGGAGCGCTGGTGTTTCTGGCGCGCGGCGATGTCGCCACGGTTATCGCGGCGCCCGTCGCGCTGGGCGTCACGGCCGGGGCGCTGCTCGGCAGCAGGATTCTGCCGTATGCGAATGTGCGATGGCTGCGGCTGGGCTTCGTGGTGATCCTGCTGCTGATCGCGATCGAGATGGGCTGGCGCGCGCTATCGGGGATTTGAAACATGCCGGAACTTGCTGAACACACCGCACAATCCGCTGATGAAGATCGCATCCTGCGCGTATGGACCCCGCTGCTGTTGCGCACGATTCTGATCGTGGCGACTGTGATCCTGCTCGGCGGTCTGATCATGATGGCGACGCACGCGCCCGGCTACTACGCGCAGCGTTATCACACGATCCAGAGCGGGCACGCGCACGACCCGCAGACTTTCGTCGAACTGATCCAGGGCGCGACCCATGGCGACTCTCATTCCGTCATGACCGTCGGCCTGTTCGTGCTGACCCTGGTGCCGCTGGCGCGGGTCGCATTCTGCTTCCTGCTCTTTATCAAGGAACGCGATTTCGCGTACGTTGGCTTTACCGCTTACGTGCTAGCCGGCCTTATCTTCGGCATGCTGCTGGGACGGATCGGCTAGCATTCTGGAATGTGTTTCGGAGGATATTCACATGGAAATCAGAGGCAAGGCTGGCGTCGTAACCGGCGCGGGTTCTGGAATCGGACGCGCAGTCTCGATTCGGCTCGCGCACGAAGGCGCGTCGATCGTAGTCGCCGATATCGATGAAGCCGGCGGCGCCGAAACCGTCAAGCAGATCGAAGCCGCGGGCGGCAAGGCAGTCTTCGTACACGCCGACGTCACCAAGGAATCCGACGCACGCCGGATGCTCGACAGCGCCGTGCAGAAGTACGGCCGACTCGATATCCTGCACAACAACGCCGGAATCGGCGTCGGTGCGCCCGGCTTCCCACTGGCCGATCCAGCGCGGTGGC
>Ga0307372_10010666_pt1 | contig 12391 bp, 5 predicted proteins | sample OX1MG_FD_202533 | JGI IMG/M metagenome (GOLD analysis project Ga0307372, IMG submission 202533) | Soil microbial communities from Risofladan, Vaasa, Finland - OX-1 | ecosystem: Environmental > Terrestrial > Soil > Coastal area > Acid sulfate soil | place: Finland: Risofladan, Vaasa | collected...
CACCGCTCCCTCAACGGCACCACGCCCACGAATCGCGCCGGCAACGCCTCATCTGCGAAAGCAAACCTGGCAAAATATGCGTGGGAACGGCATTGCAATGGGCTATTCGAAACTCCCGCCACCGCCTGATTGGTAATTCGCATCCCACAGGCGTTTGCGCATTATGAGGCCCTCGCGACCAGTGCGCTCAATTCCGGTCTCGGGCCTCGCGAGGCGCAGAAATGGTCATGGATGAAACAGTATATTGTCGATGAGCGACAAATATCCTGTCCGTGAGTTGTTCGAAATCTCTTTTTCTCCGGCCCGGTGCCAATTCCCTAAGAAATTGGATCGGAGGCCCGATTCCACGGTGCGTTCGGTATTCCTGAAGAAGATGTATCCTTGCCAATGACAAAAGGCCGCGCCCCACCTAAAGGTGACGGGTGCATTTTCTGCGGCAACAGGCCGCTAACGAAAGAGCACATCTGGGGCCAATGGGTTCTGGAGCACGTTTCGCGAACGACGAATAAATATCAGTTCGGCAAAGTCATCCTCGGCAAGAACCAGAAAGACACCACTGAGGATTCCAGAGTGCGCACTGGAGACCCGTTGAACGCGAATGTTCGTGTGGTCTGTTCGAATTGCAACAACGGCTGGATGAGCCAAATTCAGGAAAACGCAAAACCACATCTGATTCCGCTCTTCAAAGGCAAGTCAGTTTGGCTTGACAAGCAGGCGCAAGCAGCCATTGCAACTTGGGCAATGATGTCTACGATTACCGCCGAGCACATCCAGCGCAATCCTTCCGAAACAACTGTACCTCAGGCTGACAGAACCAGGTTTATGGAGGGGCAGTCACTGGCAAACTGGAAGGTGTGGGTCGCGCCATATCGACGCGATAAGTGGATCGGTCAGTGGGTCCATTCCTCAGTCCCAATCTATTCAGCCGGAGACACGGCGCCCGTGACTGACGACGGACGCCCCCGGCCGAACGCTCAAAACACGACCTTCGTAGTCGGCCAACTGTATGTCCACACGATGAGTGGCCCCTACCCCAACATTGTCCACGATTGGGACTGGAGAGGCGCCGACTGCGCCCAAGACCTATTGCGACAAATCTACCCTACCGTTTACCGACGAATTGCGTGGCCTACCACCGAAATCACCGATGATGACGCCATCAAGTTCGCCACGGCATTTCAGAATTTCATTCGTCGTATCGAACAGGGCGGTGGGGCTTAGCTTGGCCACAGAAATTCCGCCTACCGCGTACCTGCGACAAGTTCTACGCGGGGAACACGACTCAGGCAGCCCTTCCGAAGCAAAGAATTGCCAAAACGAAACTTCTGGTCACTCTTTGGTCACTCCCGTCGAAGCCGCGGAGTCTGCGGTATCTCGCGTAGTTGATCACCATCGAACATGTGCACTAGAAACGGTCGTGATACGATCAAGATCATCGGGGCTACTTGGGCGTCGCCGGTCTGGCTACGCGCTTTGCTTCAGCGCTTGCTCGACGGCGGCCAGGTCCGTCTTTGTCTGTAAGTCAATGCCATTTGTGCATTCGATATAGAAAATGGGGACGGTTGGTAGCAGCCCACCGCACCCCAATCCAGGAATTGCTGGAACTGTCATAGCTAAACACATGGACGCGAACAACGAGGACAAAAAGGGGGGTGGTTCGCACGCGCTCTCGGGCTATGAATATCAGATCGACGTATCCGTATGGCTGGCACTGGATCTGCTCCTCGCCAGCAAACTTTCCGATGAAGTAACGCTCGAACCGCTCAGTCAAGAGGATCTTGAGGCTGAAATCGAGGACTCGGACCCAGGCCCGGTGAGGGCAGTCATGAGCGTGAGTAGCTATCAGCTGGTGGTGCAAGCGAAGCTACGCACTGGAGATGCTTGGACAGTCCACAGCATTCGCTCATTGTTGAATCACGGCAAGACCCGTCCATCGGCCGCAAGCCGGCTCGCGAACGCAAATGTCCGTTACCTCCTCGTAACCAGTGCAGCCCTCAACGGAGTAGCGCGGGAGCTGAGTGTGCGCAGGGCGGGGAACTGGCCCAATTCCGCCGCAATGCCGGTTTCGCTCTCGAAGGAGCTTCCGGCGGATGCCGCCGGCCGTGTCTCTATTCTCGCCAACCAGGATGACGATCGCCTCAACACGCATATCAAGACCTTGCTCACCGATAACTTTCGTGTGCCCACATCGCGATGGGAGACGTGTCGAGACCACTTGCGCGAGGCGGCACGTATACGAATACGCGGAGGCGGTTCCGGTCGGTGGACCCGAGCCGAGATTGAATCGGCCATTCGACAGCACGACGGTTATATAGCCAGCTCCCCAGAGCTGGAGCACTATGTACATCCTACTAATTGGCCGGAGCTAAGATCGGCCATCTCCAATCGGCACGGAGCCTTGATTGTCGGTCAGTCTGGGACCGGCAAGACCCTGGCAACTCGCAAGCTCTACGAGGAGCTCCGGACGGAGATCCCAGGCCTGTCGCGCGTGGCGATCACGCTGGGTCCTCAGCAGCTGAGTGAGTCCCGGACACTCAGCCCTGTCCTGTTCGACATCGAAGATCCGTGGGGTCGTTACGACTTCGACCCCAAGGGGAGGCCATGGAACGACCAGTTGTCGCGATCTCTCGCGAACGCCAGTTCAGATCGCATCGTCGTCGCGACTTCGCGGCTGGATGTGGCGATGGCGGCCGGCGCGCTCGAGAGCGTGCGCCCTTGGATTGTCGTACTAGAGGCCGAGCACTACGGCGATCTGGAGCGCAGCCAGCTGTACCGAACGCGCATCGACGCGCTCCCCAGGCGATTGCAGTCTCTTGCTCAAGAGAGCGAGGATACAGTACTTGCGGAGCTGGCCACACCACTGGAGATCCAGAAATTCTTTGATGCTCTGCCCACACTGGACCCGTCGGAGCTGAAGAATCCGAATGGCTATATCCGTAGTGCAATCCGCAAAGCCCATCAGGATTCCATCGAGCGCACCGTCATCGATCAGATTGAAGGCCGTAACGACGTTCGGGCAGCCGTGATCCTGTGGGGATTACTCAAAGCCTACGAACGTCTCTCGTTGCAAGCTCTTCGTAACATCGAGGAACTGCTCGCAGATCGAGAGAAAGAGTTCGAGCGCGGCGTTGGGCCCCTTGTGGGATTTTTTGTGGCCGCCCGAAACTTGCGGCAGACGGATGCGTCTGTTGTTTATTATCATCCGCGCGTTGAGTCCGGAATCGAGCAAGCGTTGCTGCGCAACGATCTCCTCTCACGGCGGACGCTGAAATTGCTTGCGGACATCCTCGTTTCCATGGATGGTCCTGATCACGACTGGGGAACCTCGGGCGCAGCCCGGCTAATTGCGGCATCCGATCGGCTCACGAGCCTTCGGCCCTCTCTCTCCCCCGGTACACAAGAGAGGATCGATACGTGGCTTGAGCGAGAAATCGCCAAGAACGGAAAGGAATTCGAGCGCACCCTGCGTCTGGCGGCTACCGCAGGCTCATCAAGTAGCGCGGTCTCTGAAATCGCACGTTTCCTTCTGCATCGGCCCGGCCCCGAGTGGTACAACTTAGGCCGCTGGCAGCCGCCCACGCACGATGCCGCTTGGTACGCTCGACTCCGCACCGACCCCGTCACGAGACCGCTACTAGAGTCCTTCATCAGCCAGGTATTGCCAACCGACGGTGACGATTACGGCACTCAGTTCGTGGCGGAGGTTGAGCGTCTCGCACCTGACCTGTCCGGAGCCTTCTTGAAGGCAGCGGCAGTGGCCGTACATTACGGCGTCCTGAGATCTACGGATACGATTGCGGCGGGCGCGTTGGTCGATGTCGATCGCTTCGAGCCGATTGTCGATAGCGCCGTGGAGGTGCTGACTCCTTCGCCGAGCACCCTGGAGAAGGAAGAGACCCTCAAACTAGCACTCGCCAACGACGAGTACAGTGAACAATATGCCCAACATGTGCAGGACGATGACGAGGGCTATACGGCACAGGAATTCCTAGAGGCGTATGTCGATCGCGTGCGCGAGACGGGAGACTGGCAGCGCTTATCGGCTCATCGACATAGAGATCGTTTGCGCTTTTACTGGCTCCGCGCTCTGGGCAAAAACAACAAGCTAGATGAGACCGAGATTGCCGGTGCATTTTCCTCGTGTCTTGGACAATCCAACGAGGAATATCTGTGGTACGCGCTGTCCAAGTCCTGGAATCCGAAGTTTCTGCCTGCCCTGACCGACCGTGTACTCAACGGCCATAAGGAGCGCGATGTGCGGGTCGCCGTGCTGAGCTGCGTGGCGCAATGCGCTCCCGCGTGCCTTGCCGCTGCAGCTGAAGCCCTTCTTTCTCAAGGACGGCGCTCACGTCTGATCGAAATTGCACTCGAACTCGTCAACTATCGCCACTGGTATCCCCCGTGGTCCGACGAGGAGCCCGCACCGTCGCTAACCGAGGCCGCGACCGCCGCACTGCCCGCCCCTTACCCGGAGATCGCGCAGGCAGCGATCGCTGTTCGCCATAAAAAGGCGCCGATACTCTCAGGCGCCGCGCGTGAAGTGCTCGCATCAGTGATTGCGGAAAGCGAGGAGCACCGCCTGTTCCGTGTCTCAATCGATCCAATCGCGCGAGTGCCCGTGGACGATGATATTCGATGGCTGCTGGCGAATAGCAAAGAGTCGGATGCCGCGGTTCAGGCCATTGAGGCGGCGATCCGGCGTGGTATGACAGACGAAATTCAGTCCTCACTGAACCATCATTTCGCGCACGTCGTGTCCCGCGCCCTAACCGCCATCGCCGAGCCTCTGCCAGCCCCACTACCGCAGCACCTCCTGGAGCTTTCGAAGTCGAAGGGCAGCCCGATACGCAAGGCCCTGGTTGCATTGCTGGAGAGCAAACCTCACAGTGCCCACCTACCGGTGCTACTCGAGTTGGTTCACGATGAGTGGTCGGTCGGACTCGATCCGAGTGGCGCCGACGAGGAGTATCCAATAGCACGGACGGCAGTGCGAGCATTGGCGTTGTCGGGCCCCATTCCCCTAGAGACGGGGGAGCAGCTATACAAGCTGGCGATCGATACCCGAGACCAGCAGCTACGTTACGATCTCTTTGCGCTTATTGTTGCGTCGCCTTCGCTCACAGCGATGCAGGAGCGGCTACTCGGCCTGTCACTGCGTCCGGGACAGAGTGAGACGAGCAAACTGGCAGCTGCTGCCCTACTCCGGAAAAACCAAGACCTGCTGCCCACAGTGGTCGCGCGAATCAGTGCCGAAGCACTGCTCACGACGAGCGCGGCGGTCGCGCTGCGACTCGCGGCAGTCGTTGCGATCCAAGGTGAAATCGGCACGGTTGGAGCTATCGCGCGGGAGCTTGCGATCAGCGCTAGCCGGCGGGTATTGCTCGTGCTCATCGCTACTGTCCTGGTGGCACGTGACCGACAGGCCGCGGAGTATGTAACAAAAATGCTGCCGAACGATCACCCCGCGATCTCCTGGGTCTTGGACGAGGCTCGCGGGAAACTTGGGCAGAACATCCTGGATGACTTGGGGGACGCGCTCACGGTGTCGCAGGTCATGCGCTGGATCGAATCGTTGCAGGCCCAGTGAAGATGAAGTGCGGAACACCTAGCTGCTGGTCCAGAATAGCCAACTGCACGCATAGACATTTTTGCGAGCAGCGACCCCTCAATGACTGCCATTCTCGCCCGATTCCGGTTTATTGACGAAGCGCGTGGCCGTCACGCCTTTCACCCATTGCGGCCGCAGCTGCTGGAGGTGGAAGAGCACGAGACGGGGCGCGAGTATGCCCTGAAGCTGTGGCAAAAAACCGGCACCGAGCGCGACGAAGACTTGAGACTCATCTGGCGCCATGAAATGCGTCAGGTCGAACGAGTGATGGCCACCGCGGGCGCGCAAGAGGTCATCGTCGATGTCCTTGAGGTCTTAGAGGACGAAAGCTACTTCGGCATCCTGTTGGATCACACTGGCACTGCGCTTGAGTCGCTTCTTGAGGAAGCACCTCGCAACCATTGGCTTCGGAACCTGGATACGGCCCGTGCCCGGACTCTCTTATGGCGCAACGCCATTCAGCTTGTGCGCGCTTTAGGTCTGGTTCATGCGCAAGGTTTGGTCCATGGACGACTCGATTCCGCCGCCGTCATGACCGAGGGGTCGGACAGTCCTGACTTTCGACTTACTCGCTTCGAATGGAGTCTGTGGCTGCAAGAGGATGTCGTCAGTCCCGCTCATCACCATGATGCGAGGAGCGCTATCCAGTTCTCGTACGCGACCGACTGGAGATCTCTCGGTGAGCTGTTGGGAAAATTACTTGGTGTGCCCTTAAGTGTCTCGGGCGAGTCGGTGCCACCCTTACCTGATGCGGATGGCCGTCTCGCGCCGGCCGAGCGGCGATTGTTGAAACGACTGGTTGACCCGGACAAGTTGGATTTGCTCGAGGCGGACGCCGTGGTCCATGAGATCAACGATCTCATTGTTGGCATTGGCCGCGACATGGCCACGCGTGATGGTGGCTTCATTATCACGTTCCACCCACGGTCAAAGTTGGCCGAGGCGATTTACGACGCCAGCTACGGCGACATTGACCACGCGCAATATCGAGGACAACTGGACTGGGTTCGCTCGGATCTAATGAACGGCACTACGCTGCTGGTCCCGCGGGAGTTTAATTCCGCGACGAGTGAGATGCACTTGGTATCTAACACCATGGTCTACACGATTGGCCCCCTGCGCGAACATGGGACACCGGTTTGGGATATCGCAATCTGTATAAAGGTTGCACCGCGTCGAGACCGGTTGACCCTTGGTGATGCCACCGAGCATGAGCTTCCACAGACCGTCGAGATTGCCAAAAGTGTCCGGGAAGCTCAGGACTTTCGGGCGCGAATGGGAGCCGCCGTCCTTGACTGGAGCACCTTCTCCGTTGGAGCGACGACGGCTTTGGCGGCGAGTTCAACGGATCTCGTCCGGCAGGCACTGTTACTTGTGCAAGTGATAGAGCTCTTCATGAAACGGCTCGAGATTTATCCGATCGAGATCGGCACTGGCGCGCAGGGTTTGCCGGGACGGACGGTTTACTTACGAGCCCGAGGCGGCGGCGAGCGGGACCGCATCGCCGAGCAGATCGGTATGCCGAATGGCGAAGCGGCGTTGCGCTTTATCTTCGAGCAGGGGCGCAGTGACGCGGATACTCCCTGGATCATCAGTACGTCTCAAACCGTTGGACAGCGGCTGTATGGTGACGTCACAGCACGATTCATGGGTCGGGTTGATTCGGATGCGGGCTACTCCTATTGCTTTGACGTAGACGAGGCTCTGCCGCGCGACGGACCGCTGTATCTGAAAGCGGCCCAGGACGGTGGGACGGACACCGTATTGCGCCGTCGCCTGAAGAACATCCGAGCCTTAGGCACTCGGTTGGATCTTGTAGAGATGTTGACTGATCCGTGGCGAGCGCGACGTCTCGGGCGGGAGAAGATCACAGAGGCAGAGCAGGAGGATGCCGAATTCAAGGATCTCGACTCCTCCAAGCAACAGGCCCTCCTTGCGTTGTGGTCCACCTTGCCCGGATTCTCGGTGGTCGGTCCTCCGGGTGTTGGTAAGACCTTGCTCGCAACAGAAACGATCCGGCGCGCTTTTTCCCGGGGTCGTGCCACGCGCATGCTGGTGAGTTCTCAAGGGCACGATGCCCTGGATAATTTACAGAGTGCGCTCGATAAAGCCTTGTGTCAGGCGAAGATCGAGGATCTGGTCATCGTTCGCTCGACACCCCCTGAATCCCATCAGGCTGGCCCGCAGGACGTGCAGCGTCGCGCCGCCCAGTACTTGCTCGACCTCAATGAGAGCTCGCTCGCGGCAACTGCGCCCCCACCGCTGAAAGAACGAATCGCAGCCCTAGCGCGCGCTGCACAAGAGTCCCAGAACCCGCAAGGCTCCCTGACGCGCGAGGATCGATCGGGGGTACGCGCCGTGTCGACTCTAGTTCTGGACGCGGCCAATATCGTCTTATCGAGTCTCAATTCTGCCGACATCGAAAACATGGTCGATACCCGCGAACAGTTCGACTGGGTCATTGTCGAGGAGGCCGCCAAAGCTACCGGTCCTGAGTTGATCGGTACCCTACTGCTATCCAGTCGGCGCTTACTGATCGGAGACCATCGACAGCTGCCACCCTTTCAATCGGACCACGTGCTGAAGCTCCTGAGCGATCCCAGTCTGGTCATGGAGGCAATCTCTCATGCGCGGCGTACGGAAGGCTCGTTGCTAGATGAAAGCGATGTGATGGACTTGAGGCACATTGTACGAGACCAGAAAACCCTGGAAGACGCGTCCGAGCGAGCCCGCAAGCTATTTGAACCTTTTCGATACATCGTTGAAGAGGACAAACGTCGGGGTGGCGCGCGAATCTCAAAGACCCTCACGGAACAGCGCCGGATGGATCCTGCAATCGCGGAGATCGTATCTCGCACCTTCTATAACGGGGAGCTGACGACGGAATCTGCGCGGGCCGAGCTTGAGCAAAATGGCGCGCAACGATTCCGGCAACTGGCCCCCTTGCCTGCATCACCCGTGGTAGTCGTGGATTTTCCCCACGTGAGTACAACCGGAAACGCCGCCGACCTCGAGCAATCCCGGGCGGGCTGGTGCAATCCGACCGAAGTCGAAGCCGTCCTCAATGTTCTAAGCTACGTCCGCGCGAAGCACGGCCAGCGGCCGAAGCTCGCGGTGCTTTCCCCCTACGGGGCACAGGTGGACCTCATCGACGAACGACTCTCCGCAGCCATAGACGGGCCGTTGTCGCACCTAAAGCGCTTCCAACCTGCCCGCGCGAACAGTTTCGTCGGCACTGTGGATTCGTTTCAGGGCAGTGAAGCAGATCTCGTGGTGCTCTCGTTGGTACGCAACAATCCACGGGTTGGTGGATCGGCTCTTGGGTTCTTACGCGACCGCCGGCGCATCAATGTCGCCTTGAGCCGAGCAATGTCCCAGCTGATCATCGTGGGGAGTCTCAGGTTCTTGCGGGAGGCCGTCCGCGGCGTCAACCCCAAGGACGAAGAGCACGATTTGTCATTCTTCACGGACATCCTGAATACCATCGAAGCCCTCACACTACAACACCGCAAAGACGGCATACCGCTCGCAACCATCCTGCCAAGTACGGACCTGAAACCCACATGACGGTGACCGTTGCGATTCCCGTTTATAGAGTGTCTTGCAAAGTTGGCATCGATAAAGGCCGGCGTTGGAGTGTCATTGAAGAATTGCTTTTGTGGAGCCTCAGTGGCACCGACAAGACCCTCGGCGAGCTATCGGTCGAGTCGAGACTCCCGCGGCAGGTCGTGGCCGCTGCCGTTACGCGGCTGATGCGATTTAGGCTCGTAGAGGTCGTCCTCGAAGGCATGACCCCAAATTTGAGAGCTAGCGAATATGGGAAACGCGCGCTCACCAGCGGCGAGGAGTTGCCCGTTTTTCTCAAGAGGCACCTCCGGCGCATCAGCTTTGTGGTGAATAAGGTGACCGGCGAGATGCTCCCCTCGGGAGGGCTCCGACTCAAAACCGAACACGACCTGCGCGAACTCAAAGGCAGAGACGTCCGAGTCCTACGCGTAAAAGACGGCGGCCCGCCTTTGATGTCCCACGAAGCCAACCTGGGCCGACTCGCCGAGCTTGCATCCCGAGGACTCGATGAGGAATTGGGCTCGGTTAACGACAGCACGCTTTCTATTCGCGACGATCAATTCCTTCTGGTGCAGATCAGAGGTAAGACGCTACGCGGCTTGCCCTCCTCAGCCAGCGCAGCCTTGCGCAAGGTCGTACTCCGTACCGCTGCCCAGCCGGCCGAGACGCGGGATATATCGATCGAATACGAGGGAGAGGATATACCGCGTGACGATGGTCCTATCTGGCGCTCTTTCTCATTAGAACCCGGCGATGTGGTGGTCGGGACAGAAGAGCAGAGAACTAGTATTGGAGTTCTGATTCGATCCGCGCGTGAGCGCATCATCTTGCACTCCACCTTTCTAAGGGTGGGTGCCTTCGAGAAGCTGCAATCCGACTTTAGGTTCGCCTGTCGTGGCGGCGTCCAGGTGGACGTTCTGTGGGGTGCTGAGAAGGACAACAACACGCTCAAGAAGAACAGCAAGGCTGCACGTGAGATCATGTCACGTGTACGAAATGATCCGGACCTTAATGGTCGCTTCCGCATTCATATGCGCTCGACGGGTTCGCACGCGAAACTGATGGTGCTTAACACCCAACACGGATGGAGAGCGGCTGTCAGCACCTGCAACTGGCTCTACTCAGACTTTGATAACGTCGAAGTCTCCGTGCTTCTCCGCGACCCCGCACTGGTCGCTGACGTAGCGTTGGTATTGCAGCATCTGGCCGGCCAGCGGCGCATTGCCAATCAAGTGGCCAGCGATCTGGCATTGACTGCGAGAGAACTGCGCAAGTTGCCCTCGCGTGGCGGTCTGCATCGCGGAGCGTTGCTCCTGGGACCACACCATGAAAGTACGATCCGTGCCGCGAGCCACGACGTCGAGCATGAATTTACCATCGCCACGAATCGCTTGGGCTCGACCGCCCGACCAGGCGCCATCATGTTGGCTGAGTATGCGGCCCAGCGTGATCGTCTAGCCACAGTGTTTTATGGCCGGCCCTCCGGGCCTATAGACGAGGATGACGCCGATCAACTCATCAAGGACGCCGCGAGCAAAGGCGTTCGCGTCGTGCGAGCACCAAATAGTCCCGGGTTGCACGGGAAGTTCGTCACCTGGGATAGCGACGATTTGGTGGTGACCAGCCTCAATTGGGGCTCTGCGGTAGGCAATGCAGATTTTCCTTATGGTGAAGTGGGGCTACATATCAAGGCGCCCGGCGCTGCGGACCACGTCCTCGGCTGCCTCCGAACACTTCTTCCGACGCTATTCCAGAACTAAGCGCTGTACCCAGCGCTGCTCGCGATAAGGAATGACATATTTCCCACAGGGCAGCGGAGGAGTGGCAAGTGCGTCACGGCGTCGAAGCCGCCAAAGGGTTCCGGCGAGTCAGGGTCCATGATCTCAAACACACCTTCGGCCGGCGCCTGAGAGCGGCGGGTGTGAGCTTCGAGGATCGCCAGGATCTTTTGGGCCATAGGAGTGGTCGCATTACGACGCACTATTCCCGGGCCGAACTCGGCAACTTGATCGAGGCGGCCGAGAAAGTGTGCACCACGGAGTCCCGCAATTCTCCCGCAACCACCTGGCTTCGACGACGTGTCAGCTGAGAGAGAGGATCGCAGGTGATTGATTGTCTTCGAATTAGATGGCGCGCCCGGAGAGATTCGAACTCCCGACCACCTGGTTCGAAGCTCGATGCATGTTTTTCGGAATCTTTATATCTTCGGATTATCAATCACTTACATAGCCACCGCCACCGGGATATCGTTGCATCTGTCACGACGGCGCATAACGAAGCAGCACTGAGTCACGCAAAAAGCACGAAAGCATCTGGCCTTCGTGAATTGCCGACCCGGCCTGCTCCCGCACCAAGAGGGGAATGATATCTTCGTTCGGGACGTAGGAGTCGCAGGTTCAAATCCTGTCACCCCGACCATTGATTTATAAGTATATTTTCCCAATCTGCTCCGTGCCTCTAGGCCTGGCGAAGCCAAGACAAGTCCACAGCAAGTCCAGCGCGTGCGATCGAAGCGGTATGTCTAGTACCTTCAACTGCGAAGGGCTAATCGTAGCGGTCGTCATACCCCGCGCGTGCAATTACCAAAATTGATATTATTTTCGGCAAAGCTAACAACGAACTGAATTTAGCCAGAAAGCCGGAGGTGGTCATGACTGTTAAGGGATGCGTCATAGCACTCGTGGGTATCGCGCTGTCCGGTTGCGTTTCTGACTCTGCCGTGCTCACCAACGCATCCGGAAAATCAGTACAGTGCGCGAATGAAGGCTGGGGATGGTTGGGTGCTCCGATTGCCATGGCGCGCCAATCTGATTGCCTTAAGAAGGCGAAGGCCGCAGGCTTTCAGCAATCCGGCGCTCTCACTGCGTCAAATGCGCCGAAGCCGAGCGCGCTCGCTGGCAAACTTGATCTTGCTTTCCCGGCTGGATGGCAGGAAAAGGCTCTGACGGATGCCCAGCGAAGTGCTGGAACAGAAATTTTTGCAAGCGATGCGACCACAGACTCGTCAGTCGTCGTCAGCGCAGCTAATGAGGCGGAGCTAACCGATCGAAACGTCTTTATGTTGAGCCGTCGAGCCGCTCAGGAGAGCCAGCTAAAGGATGCCAGTCATTCGGACATTGCGGATATCACGGTCAACGGGCGCCCAGCCGAGCGCTTTGAAGTTACGGGGACGAGCGCGGACGGCGCACGGTATACGTTTCTTGACACGGCCATCTT
>Ga0307372_10010667_pt1 | contig 12390 bp, 11 predicted proteins | sample OX1MG_FD_202533 | JGI IMG/M metagenome (GOLD analysis project Ga0307372, IMG submission 202533) | Soil microbial communities from Risofladan, Vaasa, Finland - OX-1 | ecosystem: Environmental > Terrestrial > Soil > Coastal area > Acid sulfate soil | place: Finland: Risofladan, Vaasa | collected...
TGCCGCCCTGGCGGCTGTCGAGGGTTGTCTGGGCCGGGCGATAGCGGATGCCATCGATGGCGAGGCCCTGGGCGAGCTTTGCAAGCGCCGTTTCGCCGACGTCGCCATGAACCCGAATCCGGTAGGTGCGGGAAATCTCCTGGGCCGGATGTTCGAGATACCGCGCCAATCCGCCATCGTTGGTCAGGAGCAAAAGCCCTTCGGTGTTAATGTCGAGGCGTCCGACCGAAATCAGACGGGGCAGGGTTTTAGGCAGCGCGGCGAAGACCGTCGGTCGTCCTTGCGGATCGCGCGCCGTAGTCACGAGACCGGCGGGCTTGTGATAGCGCCAGATTTTCGATTGCTCCGGGACCGTTACCGCTTTGCCGTCGACCGCCAGCACATCGTTCGCCCCGACCAGCGTTGCGGGATGGGTCACGAGAGCGCCGTTCAGCGTCACGCGCGCTTTTTCGATTAGCCGTTCGGACTCGCGGCGCGAAGCAACACCGGCGCGGGCCAGAAATTTGGCGATCCTTTCTTTTCCCACGGCCGTCCGGTCGTCGCGATCTCAGGTCATCGCGATCAGACGTAGTCGGTAGGATCCTGGATTCCGGCCTTTTCAAAACCGACCTGACGCTCCCTGCACTTGTTGCATTGACCGCAATGTCTTAGACCGCGCGGAGCCATGCAGGTCAGAGTCGATTCGAGCGGCAGGTGCCCGGCTTGCCTGATAACTTCCCACTTGCGCAGATCCCGGAAACCCGCTTTCACCTCGATGAGATGATTCAGCCCGCTGCTTAGTGCGGCCGCAAAATCGCCGAAGAACTTCGGAGTGGCATCGGGAAACGGATTTCCGGCAAGCGAGCCGATCGCGATTCGCGATACGTCGTGCGTGCTGCACCAGACCGCGGTCAGACCGATTAGGAGGATGTTCCTGCCGGGGAGATAGACGGAGCTATCCGACTCCTCCGCTCCCGGCACCGTGTCGCCGGAGACGCTCCAGTGGCCGCCATACATCGTCTCGATTGGGGCCGACAGCGTGGTTACCGCCCGCACATGCGGGTGATTCAAGGCGCGCAGGAACACCTCGAGCGCTTCACGTTCCATTTCCTCCCACGCCAGTCCGCAGCGCACATAGATGGGATAGACTTCGGACGTTTTGGCCTCTTCCGCCAGCAAAACGGAACTATCCAGGCCGCCGCTCGACAAGACCGCGATTCTCTCCAAGGCTATTTCTCCCGGCCGCTGGGCCGATCCGAAGTGAAAGTTTGACGACTGAACGAAAAGGCGAACACGAGGACAAAATACATGAAAATTCGTGGAGGAAGCTCTATGGAAGTCCGGCGGTTCGAGGCCGGGACCGAACCCTACGCCACCACCGTACACTTTCAAAGTTCCCGACGCCACTTGCGCCTCGATCTTCGACTTCGCCTCTGGCATAGTCGCATCTTTCCGGCATCAAGGGACGCGCGCGCGGATCCATCGCAATTCGAGGACCGTTATGGGAACGCAGCAGAACGCCTGGTACGTTAACTTCTTTGGCGAAGATTATCTGAACATCTATCGTCATACGCTTACCGCGGAGCGGACTGAAAAGGAGGTGGCCTTCGCCGCGCGACACCTCGAGCTGAAGGCCGCCGAGCGGGTGCTCGATCTATGCTGCGGCCCGGGCCGCCACAGCGTGCTCCTTGCGAAACGCGGATGCAAAGTGACCGGCCTCGATCTGAGCCAGTCCTATCTCGATCTCGCCCGGAGCGCCGCCGCCGACTCCAAGGTCGTACTCGAAACCGTTTCGGCCGACATGCGCGAGATTCCGTTCAATGACTACTTCGACGCCGCCATCAACATGTACTCTTCGTTCGGTTACCTCGAGTCGGAAGCCGAGGATCTAAGGGTCCTCGAGTCGATCTCGCGCTCGCTCAAGCGGGGAGGGCGGATTCTGCTGGACATGTTGAACCGTGAATGGGCCGTGACAAACTATATCCAGAACGACTGGCATGCCGAGGCTGACGGCACGATATATGTAGAGCATCGGGCGCTCGATCTCCGGTCCAGCCGCATGCGGGTCCGCTTTGTCATAGTGGGTCCGGACGGGAGCCGCCACGATTCGACAGGCCACGATATCCGGCTTTATACGCTTACCGAAGCGAGCCGCCTGCTCGAGCGCGCCGGTTTCGGCGGGATTGAAGTGTTCGGAGGCTTCGCCGACGAACCGTACGGGATCGAATCGCGCCGAATGATACTCTGTGCCCGGAAATGCCTATAGGGTCGTGCGGCCCGACATGGCGTGTGCGGACCCAGGCCCTGTTCCAGTCAAGGCGTGTTGGATTGCGGGAGTCGCATGCTTGCTTTGCCGTCGATCCGGCTGACCTTCGAGGGTTTCAGGCGCGGCTTCCTTTCGGTGCGGCCAAAAGGCCGCCTGCTGGTCAGCTATATCGGCACGTTCGATGACGTGGGGGCCGCCAAGGAGGCGGCCCTGGCGCAGATCGGCCAGGGTGCGGACATCATCATCCATGACGCAGGGGCGGCGGGATTGGCGATGTTTCAGGCCGCCTCCCGCCGGTTTGTCGCGGCCGGTTTTCGAGGGCCGTCGCCGCCAGCGTCGTCGAGGTGACACGGCTCGGTTGCGGATTCATCGGCAATTGTCGGTAAGATAGAGCGCCGCGCCGAAGCCGCCAAGCGCAACGGCGCGATCATTGCGGTCGAGGATTGCCGGAGGGTTCGCCGCTTGTGCGGGTCCGCCGTAACGAGGATCGCCATTCCATAGCGCAAGACGCCAGCTCCGGCCGCCGCGGGGCAACGAGAGGCTGCGCGCGTCGCCGCGGAAGTTGCAAAGGAGCAGCGCGGCGCAGCCGGATGGATCCGCTCGCTCGACGGTCATCCACCCTTGCGTTTCGTCGCACTCCGCCCGGGTCAGATCTTTGCGGCAATTCGCAAGGCAGGGATGCCGACGGCGAAGCGCCAGCAGGCTTCGATGAAAATCGAGGATGGCCGCGTGCCGAGGGTCCTGCGGCTCATTCCAGTTCAGATGCGATCGCGCATAGGTCTCGAACGACTGAGGATCGCTGAACGGCCGATCGCGCAGGAAGCCTTCGTACTCCCGTTTGCGGCCTTCGCTCACCGCTTGCGCCAGGTCGGCGTCGATGAAGCTCGTGAAATAGAGAAATGGCGTCGTGGCGGCGAACTCCTGTCCCATGAACAACATCGGTACGTCGGGTGCGCACACGAGTACCATGGCGGCGAGCTTTTGCGCCTCAGCCGGTACAAGGTCCGAGAGGCGCTCCCCGGCGGTGGTGTTTGCCACCTGGTCGTGGTTCTGGGTGAACACGACGAACTGCCTCCCCGCTCGCCCCGCCGATGAGTTGCCGTGGCGCCGGCGGCGAAAAATGGAGTAGCGGCCATCGTAGACAAAGCCGTCGCGCAAGGCTTTGCACAGGTCGGCGACGCGGCCGAAGTCGGTGAAATATCCCTCCCGGGCTCCGGTCAGGACCGTGTGCAGGGCATGATGGAAATCGTCGTTCCACTGCGCGTCCAATCCGTGGCCCCCGGCCTCTAGGGGATTGATGACGCGCACGTCGTTGAGGTCGCTTTCGGCGATCACGTGGGCGCGCCGCTCGAGGCTTTGGGCGACGGCGTGGAACGTTTCTCCGATCTCCCGGAGGATGTGACGCGCCCCTGAATCGAAGATTCCGTGAATTGCGTCGAGGCGCAGCGCGTCGATGTGATACTCAGTCAGCCAGTGCAGCGCGTTGTCGACGAAGTAGCGACGTACCCCGTCGCTGAATGGTCCGTCGAAATTAATCGCGTCGCCCCAGGGCGTAAGGTAACGATTCGTGAAGTATGGGGCGAAATCGGCAAGATAGTTGCCTTCGGGTCCGAGGTGGTTGTAAACGACGTCCAGAATGACCGCCAGTCCCTGGCGATGGCATGCGTCGACGAGGGTCTTCAACCCGGCGGGACCGCCGTAGGCCGAGTGGGGCGCGTACGGATAGACTCCGTCGTATCCCCAGTTGCGCGCGCCGGGGAACTCCGCGACCGGCATCAGCTCGACCGCATTGACGCCAAAATCGCGAAGATATCCAAGCTTTTCGATCGTCGCGGCAAACGTGCCGGCGGCGGTGAACGTCCCGACGTGCAGTTCGTAGATTACGTATTCCTCGAGCGCAAGGCCGTGCCACTCGTGGTCTCCCCAATCGAAGGCTCCCGGGTCGACCACTCGCGACGGGCCATGCACACCGTCAGGCTGGCGCCGCGAGACCGGGTCGGGGCGTTCCTTCGCCTCGTCGATTACGTATAGGTAGTCGACACCGGCGGCTCGCTGCGGCACCAGCACTCTGAATATCTCGTCGTCCTCCCGCTCCATCGGAAACAGCCCATCGCCGATGATGCGTACCGCGAGCCGGCTGGCCAGCGGGGCCCATGTCCGGAACACGATCCCGCCGTCCACGGGCCGTGAACCGAACTCAAGACGCCAGGAGGCCTGAGGCATTGGAATCGTCATGTCGAAGACCCCTAACCCATCGCGACCAGCATCGCGACCGGCAGGTGCGCGAAGATATCGGCCATCGCAAGCTGCCGTGCCTCCCCCCCGCATGTCGTTATCGTTTTCCCCGTGAACAAGTCCACGTATTGCTCGCGAAGCAGGTCCGGTGGCGCGGAAAGAAACGTGTCGGCCCAGTTGGCGGTCCCGATCGCAGATTGTGCGGGCGCGCTCGTCATATCCATAAAAAAGCGTCCCGCGACCGCGACCACCTGTTGGTCACCGCGCGAGCGCGCAAAAGCGACCACGTGGTGGCGCCGTTCCCCTATCGGCTCGAGCGCAGTGTATGTGCCGCTGGCGAACAGCTCCTGATGCTCGCGGCGCAAGCGGAGCCCACGATTCATGAGGTACATCTTGAGTTCGCCGCCCGCCAGCTCGCGTAGCAGGCGCTCGCTGCAGGCGAGCGGAGCCGCCGCCGCTTCGCTCCGCAAGCTCGCGAGCAGCCGCTTGCGCGTGGCGTGGTCGACGGAACGGCGATTGTCGGGGTCGACCAGGCTAAGATCCCACAGCTCGCTCCCCTGATAAATGTCCGGCACGCCGGGCGACGCGATCTTCAGCAGCGTTTGCGACAGCGAACTGAGCATGCCCGCGGCCACGACGGGTTCCACGAAGGACGTGAAGTCGGAGAGGAAGGCGTTGGCCGGGTCGCGCCGGAGCGCAACCTCGACGAAGCGGGCCAGGGCACGGTCGTGCTCATGGTTGGGGCTGACCCAACTGGTATGGACCTTCGCCTCCTTTGCCGCTTTGTCCATGTAATTGCCGATGCGCTTCGCAAACTCCTCCCATAGCGCGGGCGAGGCAGGCCCCGGCGGCCAGCAGCCGACCAGGGTCTGATAGAAAAGATATTCCTCGTTGGGGTCCGGAATTTCGACGCCCTCGACATCGGTGCGCGCCGCGGCATTGAGTTGATGCCATTGCCACAGAGCGTGTTCCCATCGGTCGGGGATTTCCGAAAGTGCATCGATCCGCGTGCGCACGTCTTCGCCGCGCTTGGTGTCATGGGTCGCGGTCGCGATGAGCGAATGCGGCCAATCGTGCAGTCGCTTGAGGTTCTGCGCGTGGAAGTCTTCGGCCGAAAGCCCGAACGAAAGCGGAGTTCCACCCACCTCGTTGAGCGAGGCGAGCGGATAGAACCGATAGAGCGCGGTGTCCTCGAAGCCCTTGGCCATCACCGGGGCGGTCACCTGCTGAACGCGCAAGGCGAACTCGCGCCGCTCGAGGCCCGCCGCGGGGTCGAGGCCTTCGGGGTGTTCGAGCAGGAGTACGGAGGCGAGGAAGTCGAAGATCGACTCGCTAAGCGCCGCGTTGCGACGCTTGGCGCGATTGATCGCCGACAGTATGTAGCGCCGATCGTCCTGCGCCACCGCGCCGTCGGAGGTGACGTATGAACGGTACACGGGGAAGCAGGCGATCACTTCGGCCAGGACGCGGCCGAGACTGTTCAGGGTGAAGTCGCGCGACCATCGATGCCGTTCCGAGATACGGTCGAGCGCGCGCGCCAGGACGTTTTGCTCGCCCGACATCGACACCCGCAGGATGAGCCGCTTGCAGGCATAAACGATCTCGGCAAAGTCGGGGAGCAAGCCGGTGAAGCGCTGGTATAGCTGGAGGAACGCCTCGCGGTTTGCGCTCTCGACAAAAACGCCGTTGAGCGCGTTAAGAAAGTCGTATCCGGTCGTGCCATGGATCGGCCAGTCCCGCCGCAGCTGTTCGGTGCCGATGAGGATTTTCTCCACCACCAGGTAAAATGGTGGAGAGCCGGTCGATTTTGAATCCTGCCCTTCGCCCCCGCTGCGGTGGGTCCTGGAATTCGCCCGGGCGGCGCATTCCCGCTGCAGCAAATGCAGATACTCTTTCGGATCAAGCAGGCCGTCGACATGGTCGATGCGCAGGCCGGTTATGGCGCCTTGCTCGATCAGGCGGAAGACCAGTTCATGCACAGCGGCGAAGACCTCCGGCTCCTCCACGCGAATCGCCGCAAGATCGTTGACGTCGAAGAAGCGCCGATAGTTGATCTCATCGGCGGCGACGTGCCAAAAGCTCAGCCGGTAGGCTTGTTCCGCGAGCAACTCTTCCAGCCGGTCGAAGCTCCGCGGGTCGCCGCGGACGCCGTTGAGGTCTTCGAGCGCCGCCTGCAGACTCGAGCCCACCGCCGTGTTGCTCTCGACCAGAGCGGAGAGCCGGCTCTTGATGATTTCCTTTTCGCGCTGGCGTTCCCGCACGCGAGCCGGATCGGTCTCGGTACGCAAGGGCAGATGGCTGATTGCCGTGCTGATGCTTTCCAGCATCAGCACATCGGGATGGTACTCACCGAGGATCTGCATGAGGCGCCCCCGCGCGGGCTCGAGCATCCAGGTCCAGGTTCGCGGCGCCACCGGCAGTCTCAGAGCATGGTAATGTGCCTCGAAGGCACCGTCCTGGTAGACGATCCTGATCTCCTGGTTTTCGAGCACGCGCCCGTACTGATCGCCGAGCACCGGGAGCAGGACCTTGTTCGCGAGGTCGGCCTTGGGCGGAGCCCAGTCGATGTCAAAGAATCTGGCGTAGGGCGAACCGGGGCCGTTTTCGAGTACGTCGAACCACCAGCGGTTCGAGGGATCCGCGATGCACATGTGGTTGGGGACCGTATCGACCACGAGCCCCATGCCCTTGTCAGCGAGCGCGCGCGCGAAATTGAGGAATTGCTCTTCGCCGCCGAGCTCCGGGTTCAGACGGCTGTGATCGGTGACATCATAGCCGTGCATGCTGCCGGCACGAGCGACCGTCAGCGGTGACACATAGCAGTCGCTTATTCCCAGCTCGTACAGATAGTCGATCAGCTGTGCCGCCTGCTCCAGGGTGAAGGAGCGATTGAGCTGGAGACGATAGGTGCTTGCCGGAATTCGCGGACTCACGGTTGTTCTTCAGGGATGCCCCCGGGGCCGGCGTCGCCGACGGCAGACCAGTCGTTCGACCATCCGAGCCTACGCTATCGTAATGTCTCTGTGCCCGCTAACGTCGCCGATCGGCTGCCGACGCAGCCAGCCGGAGGCCCCGGGCTCTTCGGCGACGATCGCCCCTGCGGCTTGTCCAGGAAAAATATGAGCGCAACCGAGCTGGAGAATCAATTCACGTGAGGTTGGCAGCCGCGCTGCGCGCAACGCGGCCTTCGCCCGCGTGGCCAACCCATAGCCTGGACGCCGCGGAAGGCGACGTCCACTCCGTCGCATGTCTCCATCCGCATCCCTTCGCCTGGCTTCCACGAAACTGGCGTCGGCCTTTGTTTATCGCTATCTTCGATCTCGTCCCATTTCACAGCTCTAACCGCTTCCCAAGCGATTCGTACAAATTTCATGAAGCTTCTGAAATCAGGCGTGCGAGAAAAGTCCGAAGGCGGTTAGGCCCCAAAGACGGCTCTTGCCGCGAGGGAGTTCGACGATGGTCGATGATGCCAGTTCAACTCGCGAAGCCGTGCGTGGAAGCAGCGGTGCGGAAGAAGCCGCCTCCGAGAGGGCTGCAAGTCGTGTGAGCGATGGCGTTGCCGCCAGGCGAATCGTCGAGCGCGCGCTCGACTTCGTTCAAGAGCAGCCTTGGATGGCGGTCGCCGGGGCTTTCGTCGTGGGGTATCTGGCCGCGCAGCTCGTCAAGCGCATGGATTAGCCGGTGAAAAATTCTCACGAGACCGCCGGGCACGCGCAGGCGCACGGCGAGGTTCCCGAATGGCTGGTGTGGTGCACCGGACAAATCAGGCATCGGCCGTTGACCGCGCTAGGCTTGGGCGCGACTTTTGGATTCATCCTCGGCGGAGGCTCCCGCAGCAGCTTCGGTCGGGACCTGCTCGCCGTCGTCGGCAAGAGCCTGATCCGCGGTGCATTTGGCGACCTGCTCTCGGAGGTGTCGGAAGAACATGCACGAGACGGAGTCCGAACTTCGGCGGGAACTGAAGCAGGCGCGCGCTGATTTGCTCCAGACCTCGAGCGAAATCAAGCGCCGGTTGACAGTCGACGAGCTTCACCTCGAGCATCAGGTGAAACGCAACCCTGCCGCTTCGATCCTGCTCAGCGCCGGCCTCGGTTTCATGATCGGCCGCGCTTCGCGCCATACCGCAGCCTTGCTTGCGCTGCTAACCGGCGTGGCGGTTGGTTACTCACTGGCCAGGCGCGAGTCCCAGCCCGACCGTCAAGTAGAATGAAGGAAGCCTCGGATTCCCACTGCGATCGGTCCGCTGGCGAGCATCCACAAGACACCCGTTTCCCCAGACTCGTGGGCAGGATGCTTGATGACTTGGTACGTATTGGCGAAGCTCAGGCGAAAATCTTCGAGATCAATATCGGCACGGCCCTTTCGACCGCGTTCGACCACGCGATCGTCCGCACGATCGTCGCAACCATGTACCTCTTCGGCGGCCTTTGTTTGCTCGGCGCCATAATCGTTTTGCTTCGCCGACGGCTCTTGTGGTGGGAGGCGCTGGCGATCGCCGGCGCCCTCATGATCATGGCTGGCTGCCTGACTCAGTGGGTCGCTGGAAGACTGGCCGCGCGACGCGCGAGCCGGGCCCAACTCGAATAGCGCCAACCCGATTTAAGTGGGACGACTGAACGCCATTGCCCGCAAAGCGACGCTTTGCTGCGGCTGCGGCACCGCCGCCGCCAACGCCCTCTTTTCGTACTGGCCTACGCAGGCTACCTCGGCGTGTTACACCAGCGGCAGTACGGTGTCGAACAATCCGACCTGGGCGTCCGCGGTGCAGCCCTGGCTGGTCAACCTCAAGATGGCCTGCCCGACTTGCTATAGCTACCCGTTCGACGACCCGACCAGCACCTTCCAGTGCCGGTCGACGGGCAGCGCGAATATGCTGGGCTATAAAGTCACCTTCAGCAGCCTGCCGACTCCCATGGCGACTCCCACACCGGCGCCGTAAGGAGAGGCTGGCTATTTGCCGGGCGCGCCTGGGTTGGCTTTTGAACCAACGGGCCAACCCAGGACGCGGCCGATGGCGTTGAGGCGGTGGCGAGCGGATCGTGGCGCGGAGCGCGACCGATCCGTTCCCAGGGCGTGAGCCGCTGGCGCCCGGCGCCTTCGAGCACCCGCTCCCAAGCGCGGCGCGGCGCGACCGAGGAACGGGCTGCGCCGGCAATCGTCGTAAAGCTCTCGGTAAAGCTCTCGGTAAAGCTCTCGCCTGGGGCGAAGGCGCGGTTTAAAAATTACGCCGATGCCTGTAAAACGTTTGGTCATGGATCTCATCCTTAGGAACGCGCGAGTTGGCGGCGCCGGCCCGGAGTTTGCCGACATCGGGATCGTGGCTGGGAAGATCGCGGCGATCGCGCCGCGGCTCGACGCCGCGGGCGAGGCGATCGACGTGAACGGCCGGTTCGTCTCCGCCGGCTTCATCGAGACTCACATCCATCTCGACAAGTCCTGCATCCTTGACCGGTGTACTTCCGATCGCGGCGATCTTGAGGAGGCGATCGGAGAGGTGGCGAAAGCCAAGGCGGCGTTCACGGCGGAGGACGTTCACGCCCGTGCGCGCCGCACATTGGAGAAGTCGATCCTCCAGGGCACGACGCATATGCGCACCCATCTCGAGGTCGACCCGGTCATCGGGTTGCGCAGCCTGGAGGGCGTGCTGCCGCTGATCGAGCAATACGCCTGGGCGATCGACCTGCAGATCTGCGTGTTTCCCCAGGAGGGCCTGCTCAACAATCCCGGCACCGACGAATTGATGGTCGAGGCGCTCGCGCGCGGTTGTCGCGCGGTCGGTGCCGCGCCTTACACGGATTCAAACCCCCACGGCCAGATCGACCGGGTGTTCGAGATGGCGCGCGAGTTCGACGTCGACATCGATATGCATCTCGATTTCGGCCCCACCTCCGACAACATGGATGTCGAGCATGTCTGCCGGCGGACCGAGGAGCACAAGTATGGGGGACGAGTCGCCATTGGCCACGTGACCAAGGCGACCAGTCTCCCGATGGGGCAGTTCGAGGAAATGGCGAAACGGCTGGCCGATGCCGGGGTGGCGCTTACCGTGCTGCCCGCGACCGACCTGTATCTGATGGGCCGCCACCACGATCGCGACCACAACCAGCCGCGCGGGGTGGTGTCGGCGCACAAATTGCTGCGCCACGGCGTGAACTGCTCGCTGTCGAGCAACAATGTGCTCAATCCATTCACTCCGTTCGGGGATTGTTCGCTGATTCGAATGGCGAATCTCTACGCCAATATCTGTCAGGTCGGGAAGAAGGCGGACATCGAGGAGTGCTTCGCGATGGTCACGCGGCGGCCGGGCCGGATGATGCGACTTGCGGATTATGGCCTAGCGGTCGGCAAGTCCGCCGATCTGGTGGTGCTCGATGCGGTCGAGCCGGAAATGGCGGTGGCCGAGGTGGCGCCGGTGCTTTACGCTTTTAAACGGGGCCGCATGACGGTTTCGCGCGAGCCGGCGAAGCTCCATCGCACGACATGAGCATTCACGACCCGTTCAACGCGTTCTGCCGCCACCTTGAGGTTGCTCTCGAAGGCAGCGTAACCGGCTCCTTGCTCGGGTGCGGCTTCGGCGTCAAGGACGTGTTCGACATTGCCGGATATCGCACGGGCAACGGCAATCCAGTATGGCTCGAGACCCATCCGCCCGCGCAACGCACGGCATCGGCCGTCGAACGCCTGCTCGCCGCCGGAGCCCGCATGGTCGGCAAGACTCACACCGATGAGATGACTTACAGTCTCAACGGCGAGAACGTGCACTACGGCACGCCGATCAATCCCAAGGCTCCCGGACGCATTCCCGGCGGATCGTCAAGCGGATCGGCGTCCGCAGTGTCGGGGGGCCTCGTCGATTTCGCGCTTGGCACCGATTGCGGCGGGTCGGTGCGTCTACCGGCAAGCTATTGCGGCATCTACGGGATTCGCACAACGCATGGCCTCGTGCCCGCCGACGGCGTGATCCCTCTGGGCGCCAGCTTCGACACGGTGGGCTGGTTCGCGCGCGAGGCCGGACTGATGCGCCGCGTCGGGGAGGTGCTGTTGCCGCCCGCGGCGCCGTTCGTCCCCAAGCGGTTGCTGATTGCGAAGGACGCGTTCGCGGCCGTCGATCCGGCGATCGCCGCGGCACTGGCCCCCGGTGTCAGGAGGGGGATGTCGGCGATGGCCGGGAGCACGGAGGTGAATGTCTACACCGGCGACCTCGCCGAATGGCCCACCATCTTTCGCGTTCTGCAGGGTGCCGAGATCCGCGCGCAGCATGGAGCCTGGATCGATCGCTACCGGCCGGAATTCGGGCCGGGCATCCGGGAACGTTTCGACTGGACGCGGACGATCGATCCTGCCGAGGTGGCGGCGGCAAAGCCGAGGCGCGAGGCGGTGGCGCGCCATATGGAGCAATTGCTCGGAGATGACGCGATGATGTGTCTGCCGACAGCCCCGGGGATCGCGCCAAAGCTCAACACGCCGCCGGCCGAGCTCGAGGCCTTCCGCGGCCGTGCCTTCGCGCTGTTGTCGATCGCGGGTCTTGCCCGATTGCCGCAGATCAATCTGCCGGTCGGCGAGGTCGACGGTTGTCCGATCGGACTCTCGATTATCGGACCGCGCGGCAGTGACCGGGGCCTGCTCGACTGGATAGCGACCCATTTCGGGTGAGCATGCCGATCAAGTCGGATGAAATCGTACCTCCAAGCTTCGGAAAAGCGATAAGGCTGGTCCCCAACTGTGCGCGTCCTGAGCATCCGACACGTCACCACCTATCGCTTCGCCAGGCCGGTCGTCTTCGGCGATCATCGTCTGATGCTGAGGCCGCGCGACAGCCACGATTTGCGCCTGCTCGAGACCAGACTCTCGATAGTGCCGGAGCCCTCGGCAATTCGCTGGCTGCACGACGTCTTCAGCAATTCAGTGGC
>Ga0307372_10010671_pt1 | contig 12388 bp, 10 predicted proteins | sample OX1MG_FD_202533 | JGI IMG/M metagenome (GOLD analysis project Ga0307372, IMG submission 202533) | Soil microbial communities from Risofladan, Vaasa, Finland - OX-1 | ecosystem: Environmental > Terrestrial > Soil > Coastal area > Acid sulfate soil | place: Finland: Risofladan, Vaasa | collected...
TAGGTATTGCGCATGGGGTTTCTCAGACAGCCGCAAAAAGACCTATCCCATAAAAGCGCCCGCCGCCTAAACAGATCGGCCCGGAAACTTGTACTGATCGTTTCTGCGCGTCACGCCATCGAAGCCTGACATGAAGCCGAGGAAAGCGTCTTAGGTGATCCGGCACTCCGTAACGGCTGGCGAGATCAGCTCCCGGCAAAAAGCCCGAGCTGCGCCATTCCAGCTCTGCGTGCTCCGCCAGAACTCTCGAGAAGCCAGCCTGAATGATGGCCTTGCGGAGCAGGCCATCAATGCGGTCGTCGAGGCGGCTTAGCAGCTTCTTTTGTTCATCGGCGACGATTCCATTCTTCAAACGCCGCCGGTAGTGGTCCCGATCGTCATAGCCGGGGAGAACCACGGGTGTGACGGTTACCCACGAAGCAGCCTGTTGAGTGTACCGTCCAACGACTCTGTCGGTTGTGGGGAGCAACGAGAGAAGAGCGAGGGGTTGCTTCTCGTCCTCGCTGATGAGTTCTTGGCCTGACAAAGTCCGCCGCGCCCAGGCAACTTGAGCTTCAAAGTCTTCCGTGAAGGACGAAAGTATAACGCGGCGGATGCTACCTACTACACGAGCGTTGCCTTCGCGCCTTGCCTCGATGCTCGGCAGGGGCAGGTAGGCGAAACGCCGCGGCCCGATCGCGATGTGCTCGTCGGAGTCTCCCGATTCGCCATGGCCCAAGATGAGCGAGTTGATGTCCGACTCAGACCAGCCTGCACGGGCGGCTGCAACTTTGAGCACATACCGCATCATGCCCGCGACGGTGAGGCCCCGGCGAACCGTGTCGAATGCGCGGAACCCGCTCGCGTCGAGCTTCAAGAGAGAGAAAGCGGCTACATCACGCGATGGCGGACGGCTCGCAGGTTTGTATTCAACGATCCTATACGTGAACAGTGGCGGCGGTGGACTCAAACCATCGGGCCCGAGGCGCGCAAGGAACCGCTGATGCCGATGAACCAAATCGTTGAGCGTGCCCGGCACCGGCACTCGTAACCCATCAGCCACTGAAGTGCTATACGGCAGCCATCGTTCGCCGGGCAGAGCGCTGACTTGATCATCAGACAGGACCGTGGCGTGGCCAACAGCCATGTCAATACCCCAGCCTAAGGCAACGACGCTGCGGGCGACTTCTTGGAGTGCTTCGACATGACCACGAACTTCTCCGCCGATCGGATCGTGTAGAGGCCACAGGTAGTGTACGGCTGAACCGTCGAGTAGCAACGTTGGCCGGACCGCCTTCATCGTGCGATGTGTAGCGGGATTGGCATCGCCGGAGTTGGAATAGTTCCCGCGACACCACGCCCCGGCGACAATATCCATGGCATTGTTGGGTACCGACAGACGATACCCGGACGCGCTGACACTGGCTGGAGCGATCAGGACCGGTGCCGCCTGTTTCTCCAGCCACTCCAAAGCGGACTTAACGTGCAGAGCGAGCGACTCCGCGCGGTAGCGCGCCTCCGCAGCGGCGACCAGCGATTGAAATACCCGCATCGGTGAGGGAGGCCACTCGGGCTTGCCGCCGTCGCGCCGGCCGTGGAATGCGGGGGCGAGAAGACGGATCGAAACGCATAGGTAATGGGCCATCGCGATGTCGCGCTACTCGGTCGTCCTGCTTCTGGACTTCCGCGGCTTTTTCTTACTCTTGTCGCCATCGCCAGCGATGTCTTTCCTGGCTTGCTCCTTGTCGAACTCGACGGAGCGATTCGCGCCGACGCCAAAGTCATTGGCGGCAGCGCGGGCGTACTCGACGGCGTCAGTATGAGTGAGGGTCGCGGCGACGCGGCGACCGTCGCCATAGACCTCCGCAAACTCGCGCGGCCTGTCAGGGTCCAGCACGAGGTTACAGCCCTGCCGGAGATAGCCAGACGGTGAGTAAGTGAACGCGGTCAGGGCGAGGCCGAGAATGTAGCGTAGCAGCTTGAGCGCGTCGGACTGGTTCCCGCCTACGGCAAGCAAACGCAGAGCGGCCACGTGGAGTGAGGCATCGCGGCGGATTCCGCCGGTCGCGATTACCCCGCCCGGAGTACTGGAGGCGGGTACGTGAACAAACCCGCGTTCGGCATATGCATCACTGGTCTTTTTATCAGCGGATTCGTCGAGCAACCCAGCAGCGACATATTCCGCAGCAGGCACAAATTGAGCCGACCGTGTCAACTCGCGAACGTTGAACGCCCGAATCGTTGAGGCGATTAGCCTCGGCAACTTGGCCTGGGTATCGCGGGAATCCCACGCGCCGAAAACGAGGGAGGTAGGCGCGATCTTCGCCAGCAGTGCAGCGTCGCCATTTTGCACCGCCCTGAACCCAGTCTGCAGCTCCTCCTGCAACGCCGAGCAGCGCACGATGGCGTCCCCGGCGCGATGGCCAGCTTCCAGCAGATTTACGGTTTTTTCTCCGGCCCTTACGACAATCTGCGGTATCAGCGCCGCGTACTCCGCCTTTGCAAACAGCGGCTCGATCCGGTTCGCCTGCGAACCGACGCTGTCGATCAGACAAACGTTCTCGGTTTCGGTGAAGTGGTCGACGTTATACCCGCCCTTGAAAGTCCCGTCCTGACTGGCGGCAAAAGTCGGCGGGAACAGCACGCCGTCCGGGCCCTCGACGGGCGTCAAGTGCTCGCGCACAACCAGGGCGGCTGGCCCGGCGTCTTGCAACCAGGTATCAAACTTCCTCAATAGCTCGTTCATCGTAGGTTCCTCGCAAATGCTGTGGCTGTGGTGAATGCCTTGTGTTTCCTCTGGTCCGTGCGAAAGGCGTTCTCGAAGCGGAAACCGCAGACCCCGGTATGCGTCAGCAGGCCGCAGGCGGCAAGTGGGGCGATGCGAGCCGACAACGGGATTGTCCAGGTGTAATAATCGAAAACGCGTGGCGTGGCGGCCGGCATAGGCCGAAAACGCTGAAGCCCCACCAAGCACAGGAACTCAACCGCAGGGTAGGCGAGACTCTGCATTTTGAGAGCATCAGGCGAGAACCCAATATCGATCGGCCGCGCGCTCGACCCTCGGCGGGCGTCGAAGTAGAATGGTTCAACCTTGTTATCCGGCTCCGCCGGGTCGCACACGACCGTTTTGTAATCGAACAAGGCACTATTCTGTAGCTCTTCCCAACGCAACACACTCTGCATCGCGCGCGCAATACGGGTGCTGCTCATTCTGCCGGCCCATCCCTTGAGTCGATCACCGCCCGCGCGATCATCCTTCCACCAGTCGAGGCGCAGCTCGAACGGTTCTGGTATCTCGATTGGGGATGAAACTTCGTCTTCTGGGTCGGACGGTTGCAGAGATGCGCCCGCGATTGCACGCAGAAGATCGCCGAGGCTCCGGTCGGCTCGCTCAGGGCGTTCGAGTGGTCGAAGCAAAAATGCTCCGTCCTCAAACCAGCCTTCGGCGCCGCCCCAAAGACGGTCGGCAAGTTCGAGCAGTCCACACGCGGCGAAAAACTGCCCGGGGTTAGTCGGATCGACGTGGACACTGATCGCGGGTTCGTCAACCTGGCTCATTAACTTCCGTCCTGCGTATGCCAGCGACCTCGGATGGTTCTGCATTGCGGACGTCGTTGGCTTGCGACGCCAGCGCATCGGCGGCCCGGACCAGCGACTCGAGGTAAGCGAGGCCCCATCGCCCGTACTTTCGTTGCAGCCGCGCAAATCGACGCGGAGTCTCAACGGCAACCGCGGCGGCCTCGCCGTCAGTGTAGTTCTGATCAAACGCCTCATCGACCGGGAAATGAGGTCGGGCGCGGCCGTGGTGGGCCGCGATCAGATGTAGAACGAGATCCTGAACTTCCAGTGCGAGCGCGAAAAACTCCGAGCGATGGGAATCGCCGATGGAAAGATCCATGAGCGACCCGAATTCGTGGCGGTAACCGCTCAACTCCTGCGGGCGCATCTTTCCTCCCGACTTTGCCAGTACCGCATCGGGGTAATCGAGGTTGTGGATCGAATGCTGCCAGATTCTGCGGTCTTTGCCGAGGTCATGCCAACCCGCCGCGAGTCTGACCGCCGATGCTTCAGGATCGCGCATGCCGAGCTTCTCGACCATCGCGGCCGCAAAGCTGGCGGCCGATTGGAGATGGGGCGCGAGCTCCTGCCGCTGAATCGCGCTCCGCGACCCGTCGTCGTCGGCCGAGCGTGGTCGAACGTACCAGCGCCAAAAACGTCGTCGGGCGCGCGCCTCTTCGTCTTCACCTTCGTCATCGGCTTCTTCTTCGGCTTCGGGCCGAAGGTCGATTGTCCGCACTAGCCGCATGCCGTCCGGCCGCTGATCGTCGTCCCATATCCGCATGCGACGGGCATTGTCCTTATCATCATTCCAGCGATCGGCCACGTCGTAGCGCCGTGCCTCATCAAATGCCGCTCGCCCGTCGAGCATACCGCTCTCGCTTAGCCCGCCGATCGACGGCGGTAGCAGCACCGTACGGTTGCGAAGAACGCGCGAGTCTTTTTCTTGCGCCAATTGGCCCAGAGTGGTCACCTCGACCGAATCGAAATCGGTGACGATCCAGACAGGTGACTGATCGTGTCGGGTAGCAAGCTCGCATAAACGCTTGAATATCCTGTCGCTGCGGTCGCGCAATAGCTCATGCGGCTTAACCGGATAGTCTTCGAGCAGATCCCTCGGTTGGTACGTCAGCAGCAGTTCTTCAGCAACCAGCTCGACCTCTTCACGCCAGGCCACATAGGTTTCCGGCGGCTCCCATTCCGCGATGCCGTGAAGCCATTCCGCGACTGCGGGACGTCCGGGAAGTTTGTCGCGAACGGAAGTCAGCGCCCACGCGTAGAACAGGATGTCTGTCGCCGGCAAAATCTGCGGACTGGGTGTGAACGCGTCCTGCCGCTCTGTGAGCGGCAAACTGCCTAATGCGGCGGGGCTGGCATCGTGGCATTCATCTCCGCGCTTCGGTAGCCGCCGCAATAGAGAGAGAGTGCGGTCCCGTGCTTCGTCGAACGGCTTCGGATCTTCTACCAGTTTGGTGTAAACCACGTCGACTCTCGCATCGCCGTCGCCGAAGCGGTTTACGCGGCCCAAGCGCTGGGCCATGCTGTCAAATGGGGTCAAGTCGCCGACCAGATGGTCCGCCGAAATATCGATCCCGACTTCACCGGCCGACGTGCAGATCAAATAGACCGTCCCCAAGACAGGTGCGGCTGTCGGCTGAGGCATGAAGCGGGCGAAGATCATGTCATCCCTCACCATCGCGTCTCGCTCCAAGCCGCGCATCGTGCCGGTAAGCTCCAGCACCTTGAGTTTTTCGCTTCGTAGCTTTCTGGCTACGTATTCGACATCGTCCAACTTGCGAAGAAAAACGATTATCGCTCGTTCGCTGTCCCGGTAGTCCAAAGCCCGTCGCACGACCTCGTCGGCTATCGCCTTCTCATCCTGCACGCGAAAGAAGGTGATGCCCTTCCTCGCGGTCAGCCGCTTTGAGGCGATGGGGTGCTTGCGGTCCTCGTCCGTCAGAACAGAACTCTCGCCGTTCGTGCCGGTTCGAGATGTCGCAGTTAGCGCGATTAAGCGGAGCGGAAGGAAGTCGCCGCAGCGCTTCTGCTCGCATTCGATTGCAGTCAGGAGTTCTTGGAATGCCGGTTCAAGATGAGCCTCGTCGTGAACCAAGATCGAATCTTGGCCAAGAAAACCGGCGTGTAACGGGCGGGTCTTGAACCCCCTCCCATACCCCGCGAACAGCAAGCGGCTGCCGATCATGTCCACCGTACCGACAATCACTGCCGGCCGCGCCGGATCGATCCGCCACTCGGCATTGTCCGCGAATTGTCCTCGTAGAGTGCTGATCGCAAAAGGAGTGTCCGAGGGTCGAGTTACGAGAGACCGTAAGCCGCCAGCGATTTCTGCCAAAGTCGGCTCGCTGACGATCGCGTGCCGGATCCGCTCGGCTTCACGCGTGGCCTGGTCCACGACGGTCCGTCGGTTCACGACATAGATCAGTATAGATCAGTCGGCGCGGAAAATCGTTGAGCGTGCCGGTACGGCCATGATGCACAAGCGCAAGAAGCCAAATCGCAATGATCGAGGTTTTACCGAGGCCGGTTGGAACGTCGCAGATTCTACGAAACCGCTTCTCGGCGAGTTCCTCAAAAAGCGCCTCCTGCCAAGGGAACGGCGGGTGGCCGGTAATCTTTTCGAACAACTCGCAAAACGATGGCACTGCGACTCCCCCAATGCGCGCTCGCCAAGAGTGGAAAGCTGAACCGCGTGTTTAGGCTTAACGGAAAGCCTCAGCCTCTAATAGTACAAGACTGCATCAGTAACAAGATGTGGACTAATTCCGCCGAGAGGTAAGGCGTCAAAAGTGGCGGTTCCTGAAGGTGATGCCGGACGCTTCAAGGAGCGACCCCTCCGAGAGGTCGAGGAACTCGAGCGCAAGTGCGAGGAGACCATCATCGGCTTGCTCCGGTAGCGCTATGGGTTTGAGCGTATTCCGGTGCCGACCGAGGCGCTCACGATCCTGATCGAGCGTTCTCTCGCGATGAATCTGGCTGCGTGACGCGAGCGATCGGAGGCCATGTCCTGGACGACCGCTTGCAGGATATCCCCTGAACGGCGGGACGAGGTGAGCTTCGTCGAGCACGGCGAGGCTGTCAGCTCCAAAAAGCCCGGCATGATACGGCCGCATCTTCCGCGAAACCCCGTACCCCTCGAATAGAAGCCGCGATCGCCGGGCGTCCGCCAATCCGTAAGGGATCTCCTTCGGAGAGCGCTCTTGACATAGATTATGAAATTCCCTAATTATGTTTTCGAGACATCAACGAAACCGCTCCGAGCCGACACCGAAACATTCCGCGGACAAGGAAACTGCGATGAAACGATCATTCCCACGCCCAGCAATCAGGCTTGTGACCGCTGGCGTGACAACCGCCCTTTTGCTGCCAAGCAGCCCTTGCTGGGCCGCTCCGGCTGCTGGCGGATTGCCGTGGGATCGGACGCTGATCGTCTTGCAGAACTTCATGATTGATTCTATGGCTCCAGCGATCATCGTCCTGGCGTTTGCCCTCGCGGGCATCCTCTACGCGCTTGGAGGGCAGGACAAGCAGGCCGGTCGCCTGGTCGGATCTGGAATCGGCGGCTGCATCGCCCTGCTTGTCGTCCACCTGCTCAATTACGTCTTCCCCTGACTCAATTCGAAGTAACTCAAACTCCGCAGTTTTGGAGGTTCACATGAAACTCGCACGCATCAGCAAGCCCCTTCGCTCCGTTCAGGTACGCGTCATGCTGACTGGCGACCTCAACGCCAGCCTTGAACGCTACGCGCGGTACTACGAGCACGTACATGGCGACTCAGTGGACATACGGGTGCTCATTCCGGAGATTCTCGGCGCCTTTCTCGATGCTGACCGTGAGTTCCAATCGTGGTCGCGCTCCGCTGACAGCCAACCGCCCCGCGTCGTAAATCCGGCTTCATCCAACGGCGGCGCGAAGGTGTAACCGTGAGTTGTCTAAGTGAGGTCCCGGCTGACGTGCTTCGCACGTGTTTAGGACTGACACGTCACTCATCCCTGTGGATGAACGATGTGTACCGAAACGTACACGACCAATCGGAAAGTGGCGTGAACCGGCGCGCTTCTTCGTACACGCGAGCGTGTACGGCGCGCCCGCCCTTGCGAAGGACGTCAGCCCAAGTCTCCGGATTCATTGAAGTGTACGGCGTGTACGCCTTGAACAATTGAAGAGCAGTCCGATGCCGGAAATTCCATATACCGTCCGTCTAGCGCCGGAGCTGTTGGAACGGATCGAGAAGATGGCGCGAGACCGGGGAGTCTCGCCCCGCAAACTGATCCGCGCTGTGCTCGCCGAGCGCTTCGGTGGAGATGGCCGCCCTCACCCCGGCGGGCCGATCGACGAGTCGAACCAGCACCCAAGCCTCGATCAGATTCTGTTCGATCTCACCCGTACCCGGCTCACTCTCCAGCATCTGCTCGATCACCAGGTCGGCTCTGAAATTACCGATCAGATCCGCCAGACCGCGCAGTCCGAAGCCGAGCGTTACATGCAGCGGCTCAGGAGAACCACGATATGAATTTGTCACGAACTGCCATCAGGTACGAATTGAGTTGCGGTTCAGCAGCGACGCTGCTGCGCCTGTGGCTCCGGTTCCTGCTGCTTTGGATCCTGATCTGGGCGGCTTCCGATCTCTTCTTCGTCTGGTATTGGAGCGGCCGCATCTCCGGACCGGGCGCCCATCAATACTTCGGCCGCTGGATCCTCGCCTGGCTGTTCACCCAGAAGGTACCACTATATTTCCTGTCGCTGCCGTACCGCGGCCATCGCTGCACGATCGGAAGCGTGTACGCCTTTCTGAACTGGCGCTTCTATTCGGGGCGCTCCTTCGGCGAATGGTTCGCGTCTTACAGCGTTTGGGCCGCCGTGCCGGCCAGCCTGACTCTCGCCGCGCTCGGCTATCTGCTCCTTCACGACCCCGAAGATCGTCCCGAGGGGAAGCATCTGCGAGGCCTCAGTCTGATCCGTCCCCGCCAGCTCGCTCGCGAACTTCACCGCAGCGAGTTGCGGAGCGAACGGGCGGGAGTCGAACTTGCCCGGGTGCGCATTCCGCGCTCGATCGAGTGCGAGCATTTCCTCATCACGGGCGCGACCGGAGCGGGAAAGTCGATGGCGATCCGCTCGCTGCTTCGGCAGATTCAGGCTCGCGGGGAGCTCGCGATCGTGGTCGATCCCGAGTGCGAATACGTGTCCGAATTCTACCGGCCCGTGCGCGGAGACGTGATCCTGAACCCGGTCGATGAGCGCTGTCCGTACTGGTCGCCGTGGCTGGAGTTGAGCGAGCGCTACTACCAGGCGGACACGGCGACACTCGCGGCTTCCCTCATTCCCGAACCCCCGCGCGGTTACGAAAGCGGGTCCGATCACTTCTTCCGCCAATCCAGCCGGACGCTGCTCGAAAGCCTTCTTCAAGTCGCCACGCCGCGAGAGCCGCACAGCATCCCGAAACTGCTCGAACTCGATCGCGACAAGTTGAAGCAGGCCATCTCCGGTACGCCAGCATACAGCCTGATCGATCCCGGCGCGCACGAGCAGGGCGCCGGCATCATCGCGACCGTCGCCAACGCGACCCGGCCATTCCTGTACTTGCCGCCGTCTGACGGGCGACCGCTGTGGAGCGCGCTCCAATGGGCCGAGCATCCCGAAGGATGGCTGTTCGTGACCATGCGCGATGACTCCAACTCGGCAGCGCTGCCGTTGGCGAATCTCTGGCTCGATCTCATTGTCGGCCGCCTGCTCAACTCCGCCAGCGATCGCCGAAGGGTCTGGATCGTGGTGGACGAGTTGCCGGTGCTTGGCCGTCAGGCGAAGCTCGAGACGCTGGTAACTCGCGGACGCAAGCGCGGACTCGCCGCCGTGCTGGGGTTCCAGAGTATCGCCCAGTTGCGCCGGATCTATGGCCACGAGCAGGCTGCGGTGCTCGCGTCGATGCCTTCGAGCAAGCTTCTACTACGTGTGGACGAGCCCGAAACGGCGACCTTCATCGCGCGGCAGATCGGCGATCGCGAGGCGCTGCGCGAGGAGATCGGAATAAGCACGGCGGAGCACGGCAACCGGTACAACCTCCATCCTGCACGCCGGACCGAGCCCGTGGTGATGGCGTCGGAGGTCCAGCGGCTGCCGAAGCTGGAAGGCTATCTCTGCATCGCTGGCCTCGATCGCGCCCGCGTCAAAGTGAGGCTCTGCGTTCCGCGCAGGCGGCAGGTCGAATTCATTCCGCGCGCTCTTCCGAGACCGGTCAGCGATCATCCCAGCGCCGATTTGGTGACGCCGACGATCAGTCGCGTCCCGACGCTTCCGAACGGGACCGCGGGCGCTCCGGTGAGGATTCAGGACTAATGCTGGTAATGTCCAAAGGCGCGCTGACCGCCGCCCGAGCCGAGACTTATTACGAAGAGAAGTACTCGCACGACGACTATTACAGCGAGCAGCGGCGGATCGTAGGGCAGTGGTTCGGCCGTGGTTCCGAGGAACTGGGCCTCTCCGGAGATGTCGCCAGCGAGGACTTCCGCGCCGTACTGCGCGGGCTTCGTCCCGCGTCCGGTGAGGTGCTCATTCATAAGGCGAACGGCTATGACGACCGTCGCGCTGGCTGGGACGCCACGTTCAACGCACCAAAATCGGTTAGCATCCAAGGGCTGGTCGGAGACGATCACCGCCTTATCGAGGCGCACCGTAAGGCAGTCAGTCGGGCGCTCGTAGAACTCGAACAATATGCGCTCTCGCGCCGCCGAGGCGGCAGCGAATGGGTCGTGACCAGCAATATCGTCGCCGCGCGCTTCGATCATATTGCCGCTCGGCCTGCCAGTGGAGTTAAAGACGGCTACGGTCCCGACCCTCATCTTCACACGCACGTCGTGATTGCCAACATGACCCGCCGCCCGGACGGACAGTGGCGCGGCCTCGATCCCATTGAAATCTATCGCGCGCAGAGCTTCGCGACTGCAGTTTACCGCTCCGAATTGGCTCTCGAGGTGCAGCAGATCGGGTATGGAATCAGGATCGCCGGACCAGACGGACGATGGGAGCTTGACGGCTACACGCGCGAGCAGGTGATGGCGTTCTCCCGTCGTCGCCAGGACATCGAACAGACTCTCGCCCGCGAAGGGCTGGCCGGTGCCGAGGCGGCGCAGAACATCGCGCATCGAACGCGGCTCTCCAAGGATCACCGTGACGAAGAAAGTCTGAAGGCGGAATGGCGCTCACGCGCGCTGCAGTATGGAATCGAAGTCGAGCGTCTCTTGTCGCAATCGCGCGAACGCGGCCCCATCCAGTTTCGACATCCGGAAAAGGCGGGAGAAGCCATTCGCCAGAGTATCGACGAAAATATCGAGCGCGAGGCCGTAATCGATCGGCGTGCGCTTGAAGCGAAGGCTCTACAGCACGCGATGGGGCAGGCTGACCTTCATCGGATACGCGTTGAGAGCGAGCAGTTCAAGCAGAACGGCCGGCTGATCGTCGCTGGCGACTCTGTGAACTCGCCGCGAGGCGCCTACACGACGCCACAGATGATCGCCCTTGAACGTGGGAACATCGAACTGATGCGTGCGGGTCGGGGGAAGGCCACCGCTATCGGCACGTCGGACGATATCCGTCGATGGGCAAGCCAGCGCAACTTGCTTCCTGACCAGACTGCCGTCGCCGAACTCACGCTTGCGTCCACCGACTGGATCACCTCAATCGAAGGCCGCGCGGGCGCTGCGAAGACCACAACCGTAGGCGTGATACGCGAGTTCGCGGAAAACCAGGGATATACCGTCTGCGGGTTCGCGCCAACGACCCGCGCGGTCAAGTCACTCTCCGAGGCCGGCGTGTCGGCCAGAACCGTCGCCAGTCTCCTCGAAAGTTCATCAACACGAGTTGCCTCAAACGAAATCTGGATTGTCGACGAATCGAGCCTGCTCCCCACGCGCCAGGTTAACCGGCTTCTCCACAAGGCACGCGAGCAAAGCGTAGAGCGGATTGTCTTCGTGGGCGACCAAGGCCAGCATCATGCGATCGAAGCGGGGCGGCCCATCTATCAGATGCAGGAGGCTGGAATGCTGGTCGCCCGGCTCGATACCATCCGTCGCCAGCGCGATCCGCAACTCCGCGAAGCCGTGATGCACGCCGCAAGAGGCGAAGTCGCGGAGTCGCTCGCGATTCTCGAGCGCCGCGGCGACATCCGCGAGATCGGCGACATCGAACAGCGCCGCAGAGAGATAGCCCGAGAATACCTCGGCGCGCACGAGTCCGGAGAGCGCGTCCTGGTAGTGAGCCCGGCGAACGAGGAGCGGCGCGAGTTGAACAAAGCGATCCGAGCCGAGCTGATCGCGCACGGTCACATCTCGCCGCTTGGAACTGAACGGACCATTTTGGTGAATCGCGGCCTCGCTGGCGCGCAACGCTCGATCGCCTACAACTATGAAGCGGGCGACGTGATTCGCTTTACTCGCGGAAGCAAACAGTTCGCGATCGCCAAAGGCGCCTATGCGGATGTTGAAAAAGTGGATCGCGACGCGAACATGCTTACGATTGATACGGGCAACGGGCGGCGCGTCCAATACAATCCGGTCCGGCTGTTCGGCGTCGAAGTCTTTCGCGAAGAACAAAGGGCCCTCTCAAGGGGCGACCGCATACAGTTCCGCGCACCCGACCGGGCGCTCGGGGTGGCCAATGGCGATTTCGCCGCGATCAAAAATATCGACACTCGCCGCGCGGTATTGTGCTTAGACAACGGCAAGGAGTTGAGCGTCGCGTCGGATCGTCTGCGCCACATCGACCACGGGTACGCTTCCACGTCGCACTCCGCGCAAGGCGCGACCGTCGATCGCGTCATTGTCGATATCGACACGCGGC
>Ga0307372_10010672_pt1 | contig 12388 bp, 9 predicted proteins | sample OX1MG_FD_202533 | JGI IMG/M metagenome (GOLD analysis project Ga0307372, IMG submission 202533) | Soil microbial communities from Risofladan, Vaasa, Finland - OX-1 | ecosystem: Environmental > Terrestrial > Soil > Coastal area > Acid sulfate soil | place: Finland: Risofladan, Vaasa | collected...
GGGCTCCCCATTCGCCGTGGCCATGCCGTGCGGACGGCCGGCTCGCTCGCCGGCGTGCTGCTCGCGCTCGAGGCGGCGTGGCCGGAGCTCGCGAGCGCGCACGGCATCTCCGGTCTCGCGAGCCTGCCGGTGCCGGCGTGGCTGTTCGCGTGGGCCGCCGCGATCGTGCTCGTGGTGTCGTTTGTCGCGCTCTCGACGCTGTGGTCATCGCCACGCCTGCAGGAGCGCCACGTTCGAGCGCTCGGACGCGTCCCGGCCGCGCTGACGCCGCTGTGCGGGTTGATCGGCATCGCGCTCTTCGTGCTCGTCGTCTACGCCGGCTACGAGGGCGTGCCGTACTACACGGCCAACTTCGACCCGACGTTCATCTACGTGATCTTCTGGGTCGGGGTGCCGGTGGCCAGCGTCCTCACCGGCGACAGCTTCAGCGCGTTCAGTCCCTGGCGCGCGACCGCGCGCGCCGTGCGCTGGGCGGCGCGACGGCTCGGTGTCACCCGGACGGCGCCGCTTGGCTACCCGGGGTGGCTCGGGCGCCGGCCGGTGGTCGGCGGACTGCTCGCGTTCGGCTGGCTCGAGCTGATCTACCACGACCACGACAACCCGGTCACCCTCGCCTCGCTCGCGCTCGCCTACTTCGCGCTGATGCTCGCCGGCATGGCGCTCTTCGGCATCGAGGCGTGGAGCGAGCGCGGCGACGCCTTCGGCGGCTACTTCAACCTGTTCTCGCGCCTCGCGGTGTTCGAGGTCCGCGAGGGCGTGCTGTACCTGCGCCGTCCGTTGAGCGCGATCGCCGATCTCGAGATCGAGCCGGGCACGCTCGCGCTGGTCCTCACGATCATCGGCGTGACGACCTTCGACGGGGCGTCCAACGGCGTCGTGTGGAACACGATCGGCCCGCATGTCCAGAGCATCTTCAGTGCCCTGGGGCTCGGACCGACGCCCGCCGACGAGCTCTCGGACAGCGTCGGCCTGCTGATCGCGCTCGCCGTGGTCAGCGCCTTCTACGCACTCGGCGTCCGCGGCGTCCAGTCGGTGTCGCGGCGCTTCCCCTACCGCCGGCTGCTGCGCGGCTTCGCGCACACCCTGGTCCCGATCGGCTTCGCCTACGTCCTCGCGCACTACTTCTCGCTGCTCGTCTGGCAGGGGCAGGCGATCGGCTACCTTGCGTCAAACCCGCTCGGGCGCAACGCCAACCTGTTCGGCACCGCGCATTGGCACATCAACTACAACGTCATCGACTCCACCGCGATCTGGTACGTGCAGGTCGCCGCGCTGGTCCTCGGACACGTCGCCGGCCTGACGCTGGCCCACGATCGCGCGCTCAGCGTCTACCGCTCGAGGCTCGACGCGGTACGCTCGCAGTACTGGATGCTCGCGGTGATGGTCACATTCACCTGCCTCGGCCTCTGGCTGCTCTCGGATGTGAACACGTGAGCGCCCGACCGACGACGGGCGGCTGAGCGCGATGCCCTCGGTTCCGATCATCAGCCTCGACCCTGGTCCGCTGCCGCCGATCACCATCGCGCTGATGGCCGGCGTGGCCGGGCTCTACGCGCGCCGCGCGCAGACGCTGGCCCAGGGCGGCCGTCCGGTTCCGCGCCGGCGCCAGGCGTGCTTCTACGGCGGCCTGGCGACGATCCTGATCGCCTACATCTCGCCGATCGGCGCGCTGAGCGACCAGTTGCTCGCGGTGCACATGGCCGAGCACCTGCTGATGGGCGACATCGCCGCGTTGCTGATCGTGCTCGGCCTGACCGGCCCGCTGATCGCGCCGATCCTGCGCGTCGGCGTGCTGAACCACCTGCGCGCCCTCGCCCACCCGGGGATCGCGCTGCCGCTGTGGCTGATCGACCTCTACGTCTGGCACATCCCGGTGCTCTACCAGGCGGCGCTCGCCCACGCCGGCGTGCACGCGCTCGAGCACACGATGTTCATCGCCTTCGGGATCAACATGTGGATGTGCATGTTCGGCCCGCTGCCGATGCCGACCTGGTTCGGGAACGGCGCACGCCTCGTCTACATCATCGCCGTGCGCCTCGGCGGGATGGTGCTCGGGAACATCCTGACCTGGTCGGGCACGGTGTTCTATCCGAACTACAGGCCCAGCGAGCTCGCCTGGCACGTCTCGCCGCTCGGCGACCAGATCAACGCCGGCGCGGTGATGATGATCGAGTGCAGCCTGCTGACGATCGGCCTGCTCGGCTGGCTGTTCCTGCGCGCCGCGCGCGAGAGCGAGGAGCGCCAGCAGCTGCTCGACTACGCCTCCCTCCACGGGATCGGGCTGACCGACGAGCGGGCCGGGCGCGCCGTGGCCGCCGGTCGCGGGGCGCAGCTGCGCAGCCGCCTCGAGGGCGAGGCCGAGGCGCGCGAGCGCACCTGAGATCGGAGCTTCTTGCCCTGCATGGCGGGGAAAGCTCCCCGGTCGGCGCGCGCCCGCCTGAGATATACCGGTCAGGCATCTTCGACGGCGCGGGGGGACACGCCCAAGCCGGGCTCGAGGTCCGGGAAGGCCGGGCCTCAGGCCCGTGCGAACCTCGTGGCTGACGTTGGCCAGGAACGCCGACTTCATGTTCGAGGCCTCGACCGCGCGGTCGTGCGCGATCGCCGCCTCGGCGGCCATCCCGTTGCGCTCCGTTACGTTGTTGTACAGCGCGATCCGGCATTCACCTGATGCCGCCGACCCGTCGGAGATTCTGATCGGCGAGTCGAGCTGACCGCCGGTCCGGCCGGCGTGCGGCTGCTGATCGGTCGATCGATCGCCAGGTCCGCCGGGGAAACGACTGCCGCACGCACCCACTGGGCGCGTGCGGCAGGTTTCGTCAGCCGTGAGGCGTGGGGGTCAGTTCTCTCCCTGCTGCTGCGTGTCGGCGTTGGCGTTGGTGTCGGCGTAACCGCCGGGGCCGTCGCTCGCGGTGGCGGTTTCGCTCGTTGCCGGCTCCGGCGAGGGGTTCGCCGTGTCGCCGGCGGTTGCTCCATCCGCCGCGTTTGCGGAGGCCGTGTCCGGCGCGCTCTGGTCACCGACCTGGGCGTTGCCCACGTCGCTGGTGCTTGTGGCGTCGCTCGTCGCGACCGGCGCCGGCGCCGGCGCCGGGGTCGGGCTCGTCGCGCCGGCGATCGCCGCGCCACCGAGGGCGAGCGCGGCGAACGCGCCGACGGCGCCAATCGTGATCTTGAGCCGCTTCAACATGGTGTTGCTCCTTCGCATTGATGGACGATGTGAGCAGCAACCTAGGCTGGGGACATGAGATGGCAATGAGACGATTCGGTGCGCTGCCCCGGCGCTATTCGCCCGGCGGCAAGGAGATCCACACGTCGGCGCCCCCGAGCCGATTCGCCGCATGGGCGCTGCCCTGGTGGGCGGCCGCGATCGTGGCGACGATCGCGAGGCCGAGGCCGGTGCCCTCGGTCGAACGGCTGGCGTCCGCGCGGGTGAAGCGTCTGAATGCGTGCGGGAGGAAGGCGGGATCGAACCCGGGACCGGCGTCGCTGACATGCAGCTGCACGCCGCCGGCGGGCGAGCTCGCCCAGAGCGTGATGTCACCGTCGCCGTAGCGGAGCGCGTTTTCGACCATGTTGCCGAGGGCCTGTTCGATGCGGGCCCGGTCGGCGTTGAGGCGGCCGTTCTCGGGCGTCGACACGTGGATCCGTCGTCCCAGGGCGCTCGCCTGGGTGGCGAAGCGATCGCGGATGCCTCCGAGCAGCTCGCTCGTGTCGAACCGCGACCGGGTCAGCGGCAGGTGGTCGTGCTCGCCGCGCGCGATGACGAGCAGGTCCTCAGCGAGCTGCACGAGGCGGTCGGTCTCCTCGGCGGCCGAGCGGACGGTGTGCTCGAGGACGCCGCGGTCGAGAGGCCCCCTCAGTGCGAGCTCGAGCTCGGCCTTGAGGATGGTCAGCGGACCGCGCAGCTCGTGGCTCGCATCGCTGACGAACGTGCGCTCGCGGCGCAGCGCGTCCTCCAGCCGGTCGAGCATCGAGTTCAGGGTTCCGCCGAGCCGTGCGACCTCGTCGCGGGTGGGGGGCACCGGGAGCCGAGATCCGGGCTCGGCCGCTCCGATCTCATCGGCGCGCCGGCGCATCAACTCGATCGGCCGCAGCGCGCGGCCGATCGCGAGAAAGCCCGCGAGCGCCGACAGCGCCAGGGCACCCGCGCCGCCGATGAGCAGGAGCGTGCGAAGGTTGCTGAGTGCGCGGTCGCGATCGCTGAGCGTGGTCCCGACGACGACCACGAGATTGCGGCCCTGGGCATGCACCGGAACCGCGAGCATGCGCACACGACCGACCAGTCCCGCGACCGCCGCCTGTTCGATGAACGTACCCGGAGCGTTCGGCCTCGGCAGCCTGCTGGCGCTCAACACAGCATGCCCGGCGGTCTGTGGACTGGAGTCGACGATCTGGCCCGTCGGCGCGAGGACCTGGGCGAAGTCCCGGGCCCGCGTGCTCAGGCCGACAGCCCCGGCTTGCCGCAGCCCGGAGTCGGCTTGGCCGACGAGCGCGATCACGTCGCCGGCCCGGGAGCGCAGGCTCTGATCGATGGCGCTCTTCATCTCGGCCGCGAAGCGCAGGTCGAGAAACGCTCCGGTGCCGGCCAGCACGACGGCCAGGACGAGCGCGAACGCAAGATTGACTCGCAGCCGGATCGGCAGTCGGCGGAAGGCGCGTCCCGGGTGCACTGGCCACACGCCCGCTACGGGCGAGCCCCACCGTCGGTTCGCAGGCGGTAGCCCGCTCCGCGAACCGTCTCGATGCTCTTGGTGCGAAACGGCTTGTCGACCTTTCGGCGCAGGTAGCGCACGTAGACGTCGACGACGTTCGAGCGGTTCTCGTAGTCGTAGTCCCACGCTGCCTCGAGCAGCTGAAAGCGACTGAGGACGTCGCCCGGGCGGCGCATGAACGCCTCGAGCAACGCGAACTCCTTGGTCGAGAGGGCGATCTCGCTCTCGCCGCGCCACACGCGGCGTGACGCCGGGTCAAGCCGCAGCGTGCCGACCTCGAGGACCGGTGGTCGCTCGATCGGGCCGCGCCGCGCCAACGCCCGCAGCCGCGCCAGCAGCTCGACGAACGAAAACGGCTTCGTCAGGTAGTCGTCAGCGCCGCCGTCCAGCCCGGCGACGCGGTCCTTGATCGCGTCGCGTGCCGTCAGCATCAGCACCGGCGCCCAGACGCCGTCCTCGCGCAGCCGCCGGCACGTCTCGAAGCCGTCGATCCCGGGGAGCATCACGTCGAGGACGATCACGTCGTACTCGGTCGATCCGGCCATCCACAGCGCGTCCTCGCCCCTGCCCGCCACGTCCGCCGCGACGCCCTCCGAGCGCAGCCCCCGTCTGAGCAGGCTCGCCAGCTTGAGGCCGTCCTCGACGATCAGCGCCCGCATGCCACCAGTCTCGCGCCACCAGATGAGAGCTCGATGAGAAACGCGGCGAGCGTCGGCGGCACGCTGCGCTCGAGGCGGGCCACCCTCAGAGGTCGCGCAGCTCCTCGATCGCCGGGCGGCGCAGTGCCCGCAGCGTGACGACGCCGGCCAGCACGACCGTGGCGATGACCGCGCCGGCGACGGCGATCAGGTATCCCCAGGGTATCGAGAGGAAGTCCGGTGCGGGGTCGAAGACTCCGGTCAACACGTCGACCAGGGTGGTCGCGAGGGCGGCGGCCATCGCCGCGCCGAGGATCAGGCCGCCACCGGTGACGAAGATCGACTCGCCCCAGACGAAGCCGCCGAGCTGGCGCGGGCGGGCGCCCAGCGCGCTGGCGATGGCGAACGTGCGCCGACGCTCTTGAAAGCCGAGGCCGAGGGCCAGTCCGGTCGCCGCGGCGGCGAGCACGAGGGCGAAGGCCAGCTCGATCCGGGTCAATCCCGACAGCTCGACCGCGGTGAGGTTCGAGCCGACCACGTGGCGCTGGTTGACGATGTCGCTGACCGCCGCTCCGGACCCCACGACCGCGGCGACGCGCCTGGCCACCACCGCCGGGTTGGTGCCGTCGGTCTGCACGAGGAAGCTGCCGACGGCGTTCGAACCGGTGCGGGCGGCGACGTAGCTCTGATTCGCGACGAAGAACGAGTCCTTGGGGGCGGTGGGAAACTCCTTGGCGACGCCCTCGTAACGGAAGGGCACGGTGGTCAGCTGCTTGGTGCGGCCGTTCTGCAGTCGCAGGTTGAGCGTGTCGCCCGGGTGCAGCTGGTAGTCCTTGACGGTCTCGGCACTGACCAGGATGGCCGAGGGTTCCCGGGCGAGGATCGTCATCAGCTGCGCGGCGGAACCGCCCTGAAACCAGCCGTTCTGAAGCTTGCCGGCGGCGGTGATCGTCGCCGGCCGGACCCCGAAGAGGTCCTGGAGATCGGCGCCGATGTAGGCGTAGCGGTGCTGCAGCGGCTCGATCGAGCCAACCCCCGGGATCTTCTGCAGCTGGGCGGCGCCCTGGGCCGGGCCGACCGAGACGCCCGGTGACTCGGTGACGGTCACGTCCGCGCCGTTGGACAGCCGCGCGTCGGCCTCGGCCTGCGCCTGGTAGGTCGAGTTGAACACCGACGTGGAGCCGGCGAACGCCGCGGTGAGCGCCACGAGAGCCACCGCGCGAGAGAGCACGCGACGCTGGCGGCTCATGGTCGATGCCACCGTGGCAGCCAGTTCGCCCGCGAGGGGCCGCAGCGCCCTCGTCAGCGGACCTCGCCCGCGGCTGAGCAGCACGTCGGCGAGGCGGTAGACGAGCAGGCCGGCGCCGATCCAGCCGAGCACCGGCGCGAGCAGCGCGTACCAGTTGACCGACACCTGCGCCACGCCCTCGGGGGCGAGCACGAGCTGGTAGCCGTTCTGCGACGCTTGCCAGTAGACGAACCCGGCGATCGCGAGGCATAGGAGATCCACGCCGTAGCGCGCCCACAACGGGCTGCGGGCCTGGCGTCCGATCTGCCGGCGTTGGCCGGCCACGGTGAGCGAGCGGGCGTCGCGCAGCGCCGGGAGCGCGATCGACCCGGCGGCGATCGACAGCCCGACGATCGCCGCGCCGAGCGCCCACAGCACCGCCGAGATGGTCCCAGCCCCGAACGACGCGGTGCCGAACGTGCTCTTGCCGATCACCAGCGCCGCCGCGAGTCCGATCAGCACCCCGATCACACCGGCGAAGGTGGTCTCGGCCATCGCGATGCGCACAAGCGTGCGCGTGGACGCTCCGCGGGTACGCAGCAGAGCCGAATCGCGCCGGCGCCGCTCGGCACCGGCGGAGGCAATCAGCGCCGTGACGAGGCCGGCCAGGATCGCCCCGGGAACGCCGAGGAAGAGGAACAGGATCTGGGCGTACAGCGCGTCCTGGCGTGCCGAGTCCAGGGCGGCGCCGAGGTTGTCGCCGACCAGGCCGGCGCCGGCGAGCCGGCTCTCCAGGTTGCGCGCCCGCGATGCCACATCGTCGAATGCCGCGCTGGGACTGCTGGGCAGCGCGTGCGAGAGGACCGCATGGATCTGTGTCGTGATCAGCTCGGGGCGGCTGGCGAGAATCGGAGCCTCGAGCCGCCTGAACAGCGACCGGGGGAGCATGATCACGTTGTCCGGGGGCGCCTTGGCCTGCGCGCCGGCGGGCGCGCCGACGCTCTGGAACAGCGAGTCGGCGTAGGGCAGGTCCACGACGCCGGCAACCGTGACGTGGACCGGCGTCGCGCCGGGCCGCGCGACGGTCACGGTGCTGCCCGGTGCGACGTGCAGGTTCGAGGCCGTCTGTTGGGCCACGAGAACCCCGTTGAGACTGCCCGAGAGCAGGCGCACTTCGCTGGGGAAGGCCGTGAGGTAGCCCGCCGGCAGGCCGAGGACGCGCGCGGCGCCGGTCGTCTGCGTCGAGCCCTGCGTGGTGGCGGTGAGACTCGGGGCGCCGGCGAACTGCACGGGCAGGGCGCGTCTGACCCCGGGGAAGCTCGCGACCGTGGACAACACGGCCGAGGCGCCCGCGCCGGGCTGGGCCTGGACCTGCCAGTCGACCGCCACGCGGGCGATCGCGCGTTGGGTCATCTTCGAGTTCGTCGAGGACAGAAACGCGCCGATCGAGGCGATCAGCGCGACGCCGACGCTGACGCCGACGGCGGTGGCGATGATCCGCGTCGGGCGGTGGGTGAGCAGCCCGCGAAGCCAGCTCAGCGCGACCACGTCGTCTCCCTCGTGTCGCGGTGGAGCCTTCCGCTGTGCATCTCCCAGCGTTCGGGCAGGCGCCCCGCGACGGCCGGATCGTGGGTGGAGACGACCAGCGCCGAGCCGGCATGAGCGCTGGCGGCGAGCAGGACATCGACGACCGCGTCGCCGTTCGCCCGGTCCAGCTGACCGGTCGGCTCATCGGCGAGGATCAAGCTCGGGTCGCCGGCCAGCGCCCGCGCCACGGCGACCCGCTGCGCCTGCCCGCCGGAGATCTCCTCCGGGAGCTTGTCGGCCAGCGCGTCGAGTTGGACGCGGTGTAGCGGCGCACGAAACTGACGCCCGAACGCGCCAGTCGGGCGATCTGTGGCGGCGGGCCCATCGCATGCGCGCCACGGCGAAACCACCGGTGGCGTGCGCAGCTGGTCATCCATCACGACCAGGAGGTTCGCTGGCGCGCACGCCGGTATGGCCCAACCCTGCGCGTCCCCGTCGCCGCCGGTGATGCGGCTGCAGGGAGCGCGTCGACTCCGAGGCCCGTCAGCGCGACCGCGCCGCCTACGGCGCCGCGCAGCAACGCCCGCCGGTCACGCCGGCCGTCGCACGTGTCGGCGTGTTCCCCGCATTCGGTCGTCGGCATGCAGTCACAGTAAGAGTCTCCCCGGCTCGCTTTTGTGGTAATGCCGCATGCCGGCAGCGCGTTGGGACTGCTGTGGTTCGACCATCGCGATTGGGTCGCCATCATTCGCGCGTTGCTACGCCCGTTATCCACGCGCCGGGTCGAGACTCCCACCGAGCGGATGGCCTGGCTGATCGTTGTGGCGAGCATTCCGGCTGGCCTGCTCGGTCTCGCGGTCGAGCACACCTTTCGTACGCTGACCACGTAGCCGCTCGCAGCGTCGATCGCGCTGATCGCCAACGGTCTGTTGCTGTTCGCGGCTGAGCACTACCGCCGTCGCGCCGAAGGCCGCGCGCTGGCACTGCGCGAGGGCGCCAAGCGCGACGGCGGTAGGGAGCTGCGCACGCTCGAGTATCGAGACGCGCTCGTGATCGGCAAAGCCCAGTCAACAGGGTTGATCGCAGGCATCAGCCGCGAAGACGTCACGATGGGCGCCGGGCTGGCACGCGGCCTGGACCACAGCGACTCCGCCCGGTTTGCGTTTCTGCTGGCCACACCGATCATTCTCGCCGCCGGGGTCTTCAAGCTCCCCGACCTCACCGGCCACCTCGGCAACGGGATACGAGGCCAGGCCGTCGCTGCCTGCCTGGCAGCCGCCCTCGCCGCCGTCTTCACGGTCCGGTTCCTCGTCGGCTACTTTCGTGCCCACACGCTGACGCCGTTCGCCGTGTACTGCATGCGGTTCGGCCTCGCAATGGTCTCCTACACCCAGAGTTGACGGGCCGCGCCCGCCACACCCGCACGGGCTGCCGGGCGAGCCCGTGCGGGGGTGTGCAGGATCGCAACGTTGGGCCCCGGGCACGCTCGGCGGTCGCATCTACCACGACGTCACGAGCCGGAACGCGGTGCCGCACACCCGGCGGGCTGGCTTGCGATCCGGCGCGGCGGGATGGGCATCTGGGGTGGTATCGCCGCGGCGATCCCGCTGCGCCGGCGTGCCATCCCACTGACCGCGTTCACGGAGATGGGTCAGGCCCGGACACAATGGCCGGACGCGTGGATTGCGCGCGGCCCTACCGGATGCGCGGCGGATTAATGGTTACTGATCTAGTCCTAACGTGGGGTCCTCGTTGGTTTCGTAGGGTCCTGGTTATGAGTTTGGAGGCTCCCGAACCAGGCGCCGAGCCGGCGGCTTGGGTTGGTCGGGCGTAGGTCCCTGAGTAGCTCGTTGTTCTTCCTCTCGGCTCTGGTGTATCCGGTCGTGCTGGCGCTGCTGTGCGTCGGCGCAGGACTGGCGATCGATCGGGCGAGCGGGGGATTTCTGCCCGGGGTGCTGCTCCCGGTCGTCGGCGCCGCCGCGCTGATCGCGGTCGCACAACTGACGACCTACGTGCCGGGCGCCGCTCCGGCGACGCCCCACGCGTTGGCTGTTGTCGGCGTGGGCGGGCTCGCGCTCGGCTGGCCAAGAGTCCGCCTGATCGCGCGGCATCGTCGGGAGCACCGCTGGCAGCTCGCGCTACCCGTGCTCGCGTTCGTCGTCGCCTTGGCGCCGGTGCTGTTCGCCGGGCGGCCCACGTTTTCGGCGTACATGGTGCTGACGGACTCCGCGCTGCACATCATGGGAGCGGACTACCTGATCCGCCACGGCCAACACTACGCGCACTTGGACCTGGTCAACTCCTACGGGCAATACATCAACAGCTACTACAACAACAACTACCCCACCGGCGCCGACGCGCTGCTCGGCGGGAGCGCATTTCTGGTCCATGTGCCGGTGATCTGGGCGTTTCAGTCGTTCAACGCGTGCATTTTGGCCGCCGCGTCGGGTCCCGCGTGGCTGCTCGCTCGCCGGCTCCGACTCGACGGCATCTGGGCCGCCGCAGCCGCGCTCGCCGCCACCGTGCCCGCACTCGTGTACGCCTACGAGCTGTTCGGGTCGGTCAAGGAGATCACGGCGTTACCGCTGATCCTCGCGCTCGGTGCGCTCGTCGTGGTCCATTCCCGCTGGCTGCGCCGCGGCCCGCGTGCCGTGATTCCGCTCGCGCTGATCGTCGCTGGCGGCGTGTCGGCGCTGGGAGTGGCATTCGGAGCGTGGGCGATCGTGGCGGTCGTGGTGCTCGCCGGTGTGACCGTCGCCGACGGTGCGCTCGCTCGCCGGCATGCAGGCCGATCGCTGGTGCTTGTTGTATCGGGAGCCATCATCCTTTTGGTCTGCGCCTGGCCGACGTGGCACCATCTGTCGGGGTCGGTGCAGGTTGCGCAGGCGGTTGTGAACAGCCCCAATCGCGGGAACCTCGTATCGCCGCTCCGCGCGATCCAGGTGTTCGGCGTCTGGCTGGGGGGCAGCTACCAGGCCCTCCCGGGCGGGACCAGCCTCGTGATCACCTACGCGTTGATCATCGTCACGGCGCTCGCCGCAGTCTTGGGCGCGCTGCACGTGGTCCGGATCCGCGAGTACCCACTCGCAAGCTGGCTTGCGCTGATGGTCGTGTTGGGCGTTGTGGTCACCCGGCTGGGCGGCACGTGGTCCGACGCCAAGACGCTCATGCTGAGCTCACCGGTCTTTATCCTAGGGGCCTGGGCCGGCGTCGCCGCGCTGCGCAGCGGGGGCCATCGACTCGCGGCGCTGCTAGTCGCTGTGATGCTCGCCGGTGGCGTGCTCGCCTCCGACGTGCTGCAGTACCACGACACCGACCTGGCCCCGACCGCCCGCTACGACGAGCTTGCCGCGATCAACAGCCGCTTCGCCGGACGCGGACCAGCACTGTTCACCGACTTCGACGAATACGCGCTCTACGAGCTGCGTGACCTGGACGTCGGTGGGCCCGACTTTCTGGATCCCCCGAAAGGACTCCTCGGCATCGATACCGGCCACGGCGGAAAAGTCGACGTCACCCGCGGCCGCGCCGCAGCCCTTCGCGTCTACCCGTTGATCATCACGCGCCGCGACCCGAGCACCATCCGTCCGCCGTCCGCCTACCGGCTGATCTGGGGGGGCACCTACTACCAGGTATGGGGCCGCCGCGCGGGCGCCCCGGCCGCAATTGCCCGCTATCGGCTGACCGGCACTCGCCCGGTCGCCTGCCGTCGAGTCAGGGCGATCGCCAACATCGCCACGGCACACGCGGCAACGCTCGTCACGGCAAGCCCGGCGGACATCGTCAGAATCGACCTCGCGGCTGCCCATCGGTCAGCCAGCTGGAAGCACGTCGCCGTCTGGTACGTCATGCCCGCACCCGGCCATCTTCAGGCCGGGTTTCAGATCACAAGGCCGGGCGTGTGGGACGTCTGGCTACAGGGAGAATTCATGCCCACGGTGAACGTGCAGGTCGACGGCGATCTGATCGGCCGGGTGGGCGGGCAGGTTGGCGGCGACCCGGTGGTGCCAAACACCACAACACCGCTGCGCGTCAGCCTCACGGCCGGCCGCCACAGCCTCGCGATCATCCGTGGAGGTTTGACCCTTGCTCCAGGTGACGGCGGCTCAGCGATTCTAATCTCGGCCTTTCTTACCCCGGCAGGCGCCGGCGGCCAACCGCAACTGCACGTCACTCCCCCGGCCCAATGGCGCTCGCTCTGCGGCCGCCGCTACGTCTGGATCGAAGCGGTTCCCAGCCGTTGAGCCCCCGTGTGAACGATCCGCCGCCCCAGGAGCCTGCTC
>Ga0307372_10010673_pt1 | contig 12388 bp, 10 predicted proteins | sample OX1MG_FD_202533 | JGI IMG/M metagenome (GOLD analysis project Ga0307372, IMG submission 202533) | Soil microbial communities from Risofladan, Vaasa, Finland - OX-1 | ecosystem: Environmental > Terrestrial > Soil > Coastal area > Acid sulfate soil | place: Finland: Risofladan, Vaasa | collected...
CCTGTTAGACTTGCGGCGAACAATCGTGCCAATCGTCAGATCCAAATCCGAGATCATCGCGGAGCATCGGCGCCACGAAACGGACACCGGCTCCACCGAGGTCCAGGTAGCCGTGCTGAGTGAGCGCGTCAGCTCGCTCACCGAACATCTTCGTGATCACCCTAAGGACCATGCGTCGCGCCGCGGGCTGCTGAAGCTCGTCGGGCAGCGTCGCCGGTTGCTCGACTATCTGTCGCGCAATGACGTCGAGCGCTACCGCGCGCTGATCGCGCGCCTCGGTCTGCGCCGGTAGTGTCGGTCGCGCGGACATTCCAGACACCAAATACACACACCATCAACCGACCCGGAGCCGGCATCGTCCGGCGACGTCGCACTCACAGGTGAGACGTTGGGGTCCGTGCATCAGGAAGCGGTGCCGCAGCTGCAGCGCGAGCCGGTCCATCTGATGCCCAGCCTCCAACACCTCATCTCTGCCGGGCGCGACGACGCAGCGTTGCAGTGCGGGTCACCCACAGGAGACACGCGTGGCCATCCCCGACAACCTTAAGAAGACATTTGAAACGGACTTCTGCGGCCGTCCACTGAGCGTCGAGACCGGATACATCGCCGAGCAGGCGAACGGCGCGGTGATGCTGCGCTGCGGTGACACGGTGATCCTCGTCACGGCGGTCGCGTCGAAGGCCCCGCGCGAGGGCATCGACTTCTTCCCGCTGACGTGCGACTACGAAGAGAAGCTCTACGCCGTGGGACGGATCCCCGGCTCGTTCCCCCGCCGCGAGGGCAGGCCGAGTGAGGCGGCGGTCATCACGAGCCGGATGATCGACCGGCCGATGCGTCCGCTCTTTCCCAAGGACTTCCGCAACGACGTGCAGATCGTCGCGACCGTGATCAGCTCCGACCAGGAGCAGGATCCGGCGACGCTGGCGGTCACCGGCGCATCGTGCGCGCTGCAGATCAGCGGCATCCCGCACGGCGGCCCTGTCGCATGCGTGCGCGTCGGCATGCTCGACGGCGAGCTGCTGCTGAACCCGACGCTCACGCAGATCAACGAGTCCGCGCTGGACCTGATCGTCGCCGGCACCTACGACGCCATCGTCATGGTCGAGGCCGGCGCGCACCAGATCTCCGAGCAGAAGATGCTCGAGGCGCTCCGCCTCGCGCACGCTGAGATCCGCAAGCTCGTCGAATTCCAGCGTGGCCTGCACGACGCGATCGGCAAGCCCACCATGAGCTATCCGTCGACCAAGGTCTCGCAGGAGATCGTCGACGCCGTCCATGAACACGTGGCGTCGCGCGTCGGCGATGCGGCGCGCAATCCCCACAAGGCGTCTCGCGAGGCAGCCCTCGACGAGCTCCAGGCGGACACCGCAGCGGCGCTCGAGGCGCGCTTCCCCGACGGGCGCTCGGACATCGCCAAGGCGTACGAGTCCGAGGTCAAGAAGGCGGTTCGCAACGCGATCCTCAATGAGGGCATCCGTCCGGACGGACGCCGTACCGACGAGATCCGGCCCATCTGGTGCGAGGTCGGCGTCTTGCCGCGCACCCACGGATCGGCGCTCTTCACCCGCGGTCAGACGCAGGCGCTCTCGATCGTGACGATCGGTTCCGGTCAGGATCAGCAGAAAATCGACGGCCTCGGTCTCGAGAATTTCAAGCGGTTCATGCACCACTACAACTTCCCGCCGTACTCGGTCGGGGAGGCGCGGCCGCTGCGCACACCAGGCCGTCGCGAGATCGGTCACGGCGCGCTGGCCGAGCGCGCGGTGCACAACGTGATGCCGACGGAAGAGGTGTTCCCCTACGTGGTCCGCATCGTCACCGAGATCCTCTCGAGCAACGGCTCCACGTCCATGGCGTCGGTATGCGGTTCCTGCCTCGCGCTCATGGACGCCGGCGTCCCGCTGATCGCCCCGGTGGCCGGCATCGCGATGGGGCTCATCACTGACGAGGGCGCCGAGCACGCTGCGATCCTCAGCGACATCCAGGGCATGGAGGATGCGCTCGGCGACATGGACTTCAAGGTCGCCGGCTCGGAGACGGGCATCACGGCGATGCAGATGGACTGCAAGATCAAGGGCCTCAGCTGGGACCTCATGGAGCGCGCGCTCGAGCAGGCGCGCCAGGGCCGCCTCCACATCCTCGGCAAGATGCGCGAGGCGCTGGCGTCACCACGTACCGAGCTGAGCCAGTGGGCGCCTCGCATCGAGGTCATCAACATCAACCCCGACAAGATCCGCGATGTCATCGGCCCAGGCGGCAAGATGATCCGCAAGATCGTCGAGGAGACCGGCTGCCAGATCGACGTCGAGGACGACGGCCGCGTCTTCGTGGCATCGGCCAATGCCGCGGCGCGCGAGCAGGCGATGGCGATGATCCATGACCTCACCGACGACATCGAGATCGGCCGTATCTACAAAGGCAAGGTCTCCCGTCTCATGGGCTTCGGCGCGTTCGTCGAGATCATGCCCAAAAGGGAAGGGCTCGTCCGCATCGGTCAGCTCGCGGAGCACCATGTCGACAAGGTCGAGGACGTCGTCAACATCGGCGACGAGATCATGGTCAAGGTGATCGAGGTCGACGATCGGGGGCGCGTGAACCTCTCACGTCGCGAGGCCATTCGCGACCTCTCCAGGCAGCAGCAGGAAGCCGCGGGCAACGGCGCCGGCGGGCCGGCGTAGCGAGCACCGCGGTGCGGGCCGACCGCCCCTCGGTCGCCATCGTCGGGGCGACGGGAGCCGCCGGCGGCACGCTCGTGCGCGTGCTCGCTGAGCGGGCGTTCCCGGCCGCCGAGCTGCATCTGTACGCGAGCCCTCGGAGCGCCGGTCGCCTCGTCGCGACGCACCTGGGGGACCTCGAGGTGCGTGCCCTCACTGAGGACGCGCTGCGGGGCACTGACATCGTCTTCTTCGCTGCGGGGGCGGCGACGTCACGTCGTCACGCTCCCCGGGTCGCCGGCGCGGGCGGTGTCGCCGTCGACAAGTCGAGCGCGTTTCGGATGGATCCCACGGTCCCGCTCGTCGTGCCCGAGGTCAACGCAGCCACGCTCGGGATGCATCACGGCATCGTCGCCAACCCCAACTGCGTCGCCATCCCGCTGAGCATCGTGCTGGCACCGCTCGATCGCGAGCATGGGCTGCGCCACGTCACTGTCGCGACATACCAGGCCGCAACGGGCGCGGGGAGAGGGCTCGCCGGTGAGCTCGAAGCCCAGGCCCGCGACGCGGCCGCCGGAGCAGCGCCCACCGCGGCGGTGTATCCGCACGTTCTGGTCGGCAATGTCGTGCCGGGCGGGTGGACCATGGAAGGCGCCGACACGGAGGAGGAGGTCAAGGTCGTTGCCGAGACCCGCCGTGTCCTCGATCGAGCGGACCTGCGCATGAGCGTGACGACGGTCCGCGTCCCGGTCGCGGTGGGCCACAGCGCCGCTGTGTGGGTGGAGCTGGACAACCCGGTCGACCCCGACGACGTCCGAGCCCTGCTCGCAACCTCCCCCGGGATCCTCGTGGTCGACGATCCGGTGCGACAGCGCTATCCGACCCCGCGCGACGTCGCCGGTACGGATGACGTCCAGGTGGGACGAATCCGTCGCGATGCCGGCCGCGACAACGGGATCGCGCTGTTCTTCAGCGCCGACAACCTGCGCAAGGGCGCGGCGACGAACGCGGTCCAGGTCGCCGAGCTGGTGCTCGCCAGACAATGACGCAAGCAGCGCGCACGCCGGCTCCCGGGTCGTCACGATGCCCCGGCGCGGGGCACTAGACTCCGGCGATGGCGGCGACGACCGAAGAGGTCCTCGAGCTCCACGGGCGCGTTCGCGCATGCACCGCGTGCCCGCTGCATCTCACACGCACGCTTGCGGTCCCGGGCTACGGACCCGTCACCGCGCGAGTGATGGCCGTCGGTGAGGCGCCGGGCGAGAGCGAGGACCGCGAAGGCAAACCCTTCGTCGGCGCCGCGGGACGCCTGCTCACGTCGTTGCTCGAGTCCGTCGGTCTGGACCGTCGCGACATTTACATCACCAACATCATCAAGTGCCGCCCACCGCGCAATCGCGACCCCGAGCCACTCGAAGTTGAGGCATGCAGCCACTTCCTCGATGCTCAGATCGCCTTGCTCCAGCCGGACGTCATCCTTCTGCTCGGACGGCATGCGCTGACCCGCCTGCTCCCCGATGCCGGGGGTATCTCACGCTTGCACGGTGAGCGGTTGCAGCGCGAGGACCGCGTGTACGTTCCGCTGTATCACCCCGCTGCCGCGCTCTACAACGGGGCGCTCAAGGAAACGCTCGAGGCCGACATGCGGCGTGTGCGCGGGTACCTGAACGACGCCGAAGCGACTCGTGCCCGGCGCGCAGGCGGGGCGACACGAAGCGAGATGCGCGCTGTCGCGGCAGCGGCCCGTGGCGACCAGATGGATCTCTTTTGAGCGATACGGCCCGCCTGGGACAGCTGACACTGGTGCCGCTCGGCGGACTTGGCGAGATCGGTCGCAACATGCTCGCGCTCTGCTGGGGCGACGACATCGTGGTCATCGACACGGGGCTGATGTTCCCCGAGCAGGAGATGCTCGGCATCGACCTGGTCATTCCCGACATCCAATGGCTGCAGGAGCGCGTCGGCCAGATCCGCGGCATCGTCCTCACGCACGGCCACGAGGACCACATCGGCGCTCTGCCATACGTGCTCCCGCGACTTCCCGTTCCCGTCTACGGGACGGCGCTGACGCTGGGCTTTCTGCGCAACAAGCTGCGCGAGCACGGCCTCATCGAGACCACGGAGCTGCACACGGTGCGCCCCGGCGACACGCGAACACTCGGCTGCTTCGAGGTCGAATGGGTGCACACGACGCACTCGATCCCGGATGCGTGCGCCCTCATCATCCGGACACCCGCAGGGGTTGTCGTGCACACCGGCGACTTCAAGATCGACAGCACGCCGGTGCAGGGAGAGCCGCCGAACCTCGCGCGACTCGCGCGCGCCGGCGACGACGGCGTGCTGCTCCTCCTCAGTGACAGCACCAATGTGGAACAGGAGGGAACGACGCCGAGCGAGCGCACGGTCGGCGAAGGCCTGGCGCCGATCTTCGAGGGCGCCGAAGGGCGCATCGTCATGGCGACGTTCGCATCCAACATCTCGCGACTCCAGCAGGCGATCGGCGCCGCGCAGGCGAGCGGGAGACGCTGCTTCATCGTCGGGCGCTCGATGCTCAAGAACATCAAGGTGGCCGAGGAGCTCGGCTATCTGCATGTCCCACCGGGCACGTTCGTGACGCCGAAGGAGCATGAGACCATCCCCGACAAGGAGCTGGCGATCCTCTGTACCGGCGCACAGGGTGAGCCGCTGTCCGCGCTGGTGCGGATCGCGTCCGGCGAGCACCGGATGGTCAGCCTGCACGAGCAAGACACCGTGATCATCAGCGCAAACCCCATTCCCGGTAACGAGGAATCGGTGCATCGCACCATCAACAACCTCTACCGGCGCGGGGCCCGCGTCTTCAACTCGTCACGCCACAAGGTGCATGCGTCAGGGCACGCGAGCCGCGAGGAATTGAAGCTCATGCTCACACTCACGAGGCCGCGCTATTTCATTCCCGTCCACGGTGAGTACCGGCATCTCGCGCTGCACGCCGCCCTCGCACGCTCGGTCGGCATCCCCGCGGAACGAGTCCTGCCGATCGACACCGGCACCGTCGTCGCATTCGACGAGCACGGCGGACACCTGACGGGGGCGAAGGTCCGCTGCGGGTATGTGTACGTCGACGGCCTGAGCATCGAGGAAGCGGGAGACGTCGTGTTCCGCGACCGCCAGCAACTCGCCCAGGATGGGGTCATCCTCGTCGTGGTCACCGTTGAGCGCTCGAGCGGGGCTGTCGTCGCGGGACCGGATCTCGTCTCGCGTGGCTTCGTTGCGGATGACGCCGATGCGCTGTTCGATGAGGCTCGCGAGCACGTGCTCTCGCTCGTCGCGCGGCTCACGCCCGACGCGGGCTACACGGCGTGGCAGGGTGCCATCCACGAAGGGCTGTCGCGATTCCTGTACAAGAAGACCAAGCGCCGTCCGCTGATCCTGCCGCTCGTCACTGAGGTCTGACAGCCGGCCGCGGTGACAAAGTGACACGCTGACGCAATCGGCCTCGGCGTTTCGTACCGCCAGCAGCCACGCACAAGGACGCCGGCGGTCACTGGTCGCAGAGCTCGATCCTGCAGCGGATGCAGCATCGGCTCCGAACGCCACTCCGAATGCGTGCGGGCCGCCACCGCAACCGCCACGGCCGTCCGATCCTGGAGCCGCAGGGATCGCGCTCCCGTGCCGAGTCTCAGCGCGACGCAGCAGCTGGAGACCTGGATGCGCACCGCGATGACCAACGAGCGCCGGCTCAGACCGGAGGCTGCGGGTCGTACTGAATACCGCGACGGACCTGCATCGCGCGATCGGTGGAGTGGAGGCGGGCGACGAGATGCAGCGCCATGTCGATGCCCGCGGAAACGCCCGCGGCGGTGACGATCCTCCCTGTGTCGACAAAGCGATCCTCCGGCCGGACGTCGATGCTGGGGTCGAGCGCCGCAAGACGCTCGAGCGACGCCCAGTGCGTCGTCGCGGGACGGTTGTGCAGCAGCCCTGCGGCGGCGAACACGAGCGAGCCTGTGCATACGCTGGTCATCAATGTGCCCGCCGCGGCCATGGCGCGCAGGCGCGCGTGGATCGTGTCTGTGGGCTCGAGCTGAGCACGGGTGCCGCGACCACCCGGGTACACGAGCACGTCGAGACTCGGTGCGTCCTGCCAGGTCCGATCGGGCAGGACCCTGAGGCCCTTCGCGCAGCGGACCGGCTCGAGATCCTCAGCGATGGTGAACACAGACACGCCGTCATCCGGCCATTCGCGCGCCCAGAAGGCAAGCACCTCCCAGGGACCGGCGAAGTCGAGTTCCTCGGCGTCCGTGAAGAGCGCAATACCGATATGCATGGGGCGAATGATGCCGAGCCGCGGGCGCCCCGCGGCGGCGCGGGTGGCGGGACAAAGTCACCGCCACAACACATTCGTGTAGTATAGGCACGGATGTTCGTCTTCCCCAGCCACCACGACTCGTGGGATGAGGCGTGCGCCGGCGCACTTGTGCGGGCCGATTTGCTGATAGCATCCGACCCGATCAAGGGGCATCGGTAGCCCGTCTTCAACGCGTCCCACATCGAGTTCACCTGATGGCTCGCTCCGCCCCAACCCGGCCTCCGCGCAAGCGTCAGCGCACCGCAGGATCGAGACGTCCTGCCTCGCGCCCGCGTTCGCGCGCCACGCCATCGCGCGGTCCGCTCCTGCATCGCGATCTTCGTCGCGAGCTCACGGGAATCGGTTCGATCGGTGCCGGAGTCATCCTCGGTGCGGTCCTGTTCCTGCCCGGCGGCGGAGCCGTGGCGGGCCCGCTCCATGACGGCCTTTTCACCGCTTTCGGCATCGGCGCCTGGATCGGCGTGGCAGGGCTCATCGTCACCGGAGTGCGGCTGTGCCTGACCCCGGAGTGGCGGGCGGGTACGCTGGCTGCGCTCGGGAGCGCGGTCGCCATGGTCGCGCTGCTCGGGCTCACGGGGATGATCGGTCCCGCGAACGCCGGAGACCTCGGACGCTGGATCGGCAACGGCGTTGAGCGCGTTCTCGGTGGCGCGGGCGCCGGTGTGGCACTCGTCGTGGTCGCGTTCCTCGGCGTGATCCTGGCCACCGACCTCCGCACGGGTGCGGTCCTTCGGGCGATCGGACGCTGGTTCGCCGCCGAGGGCGAGAGCATGCGCCGGGATCGGTCGTCAGTCTCGAGGCCCGACCGGCCTCGGGTCTTCCCCGGGGCGCCACCCGAAGCCTCCGCCGAGCTGGCCGGTGTGCCGGTGACCCTCCCGTTCGACACCAGAAAGCTCCCGCCGCCGGCACCGCCGGCAACAGCGTTCCTCGACCCGGAGGTTCCCCAGCCCACCGGTGAAGACCCGGGCGAGCACGGCTTCACGCGCGAGTTCGAGGGAGTTCCCGAGATCTCCGGCGATGCACATGCGCCGGTGATCGGACCCGTACCCGAGGTTGGCGTCGGACATGCATCGCTCATCAACGACGAGCCGGAGAAGGTGTGGGTGCTGCCCACGCCTGAGCTGCTCGACACGATCACCGGCAAGCGCGAGCGTCTCGCCGCAGAAGTTCGTGCCACAGGTGACAAGATCGTGAGCACCCTGCAGTCCTTCGGCATCGAGACGCGGATCGTCGGTGCGAACAGCGGACCGACCGTCACGCAGTACGAGCTGCAGCCCGCAGTCGGCGTGCCAGTGCGGCGGATCCTCGGCTATCAGACCGATCTGGCACTCGCGCTCGCGGCGCCCATCCGCATCCAGCCGTTCATCCCCGGCAAATCGGCGATCGGCGTCGAGGTCCCGAACAAGGCCGCGCAGCTCGTCAGCCTCAAGGAGACGGTCGAGTCGCCGGCGTTCACCGACAAACGCAACCGGCTGAGCGTTGCGCTGGGCGCCGACGTGAGCGGGCACCCGGTGATCGGTGACCTCACGCGCATGCCACACCTCCTGATCGCCGGAGCGACCGGCAGCGGCAAATCGGTGTGCATCAACGCTGTGCTCGGTGGCTTTCTGCTGCAGGCAACACCGGCGCAGCTGAAGATGATCCTCATTGACCCCAAGCGGGTCGAGCTCTCGAATTTCGGCGATCTGCCGCACCTCCTCGTGCCCGTCGTCGTCGAGCCCGAGTCGGCCGTCGCGGCGTTGCGCTGGGCGGTGAAAGAGATGGAGGAGCGCTACAAGCTCTTCGCCTCGCACGGCGCACGCAACATCGTCGCCTTCAACGAGAAGGCGCCCGGGCTCGGCGTCGCACCGTTGCCGTACGTCGTCATCGTCATCGACGAGCTCGCCGACCTCATGATGGTCGCCGCCGGAGAGATCGAGGATCTGATCTGCCGTATCGCGCAGCTCGCTCGCGCCGTCGGCCTGCATCTCATCGTCGCGACCCAGCGACCATCGGCCGACATCATCACCGGGCTCATCAAGGCCAACATCCCGAGCCGAGTCGCGTTCGCGGTGTCGAGCGGCGTCGATTCGCGTGTCATCCTCGACGAGATGGGCGCCGAGAAACTCCTCGGGCGCGGCGACATGCTGTACCTGCCCATCGACGAGGGTAAGCCGCGCCGGCTGCAGGGGGCATTCGTCAGCGACCGCGAGCTCGACACGCTGATCGCGCACTGGAAGCAGCAGGGCAAGCCCGACTACCAGGAGGAGATTTTCACCGTCGAGGCCACGGTGTCCTGGGCTCGCGACGCCGCCAAGCGCGATCCCCTGTTTGCCAAGGCCGCGCACACCGTCGCCGCCGAGGGGCGCGCGGCCGCGTCGCTCCTGCAACGCAAGATGAGCATCGGTTACACGAGGGCAGCGCGCCTCGTCGACCAGCTCGCCGAGCACGGCGTCGTCGGGCCGTTCGAGGGCAGCAAGTCGCGTGAGGTGCTCATGGACGTCTTCCAGGTGGACGAGCTGCTCGCCGATCTCGGCGAGGAGTAGGTCGGGAGTCACGGGTTCGCGCGGCGCCCCTCCCTGAGGCCTCGCTGCACTCCGCTCCGTGGTGTGTCGCTATCCTCATCAGGTCATGCCCCAGGACCACAGCTTCGACGTCGTCAGCGAGTTCGACCGCCAGGAGCTGGTGAACGCCGTCGACCAGGCGCGCCGCGAGATCACCACGCGATACGACTTCAAGGGCATCACCGTCGAGGTCACGCTCGAGGACGAGACGATCACGCTGTTGACCGGGACCGAGGCGCAGCTCAAGTCGATCATCGACGTGATGCAGAGCAAGCTGCATCGCCGCGGCATCGATCTCAAGGTGCTCGACCCGCAGAAGCCTGAGGCGGCGGCCAAGGGCAACGTCCGCCAGGTCATCAAGCTCCGCAAGGGGATCGGCGAGGAACTCGCCCGCGACCTTACCAAACGCATCCGCGCACAGCACCCCAAAGCACAGGTCCGCACCCAGGGCGACCAGCTGCGCGTTTCGAGCAAGGACAAGGACGAGCTGCAGGCCGTGATCCAGCAGCTCCGGGACACGGACCTCGACGTCCCGCTGCAGTTCACCAACTACCGGTGACGCGCCATCTGACTCTGCCGACACAGCTGACCATCCTCCGGCTGCTGCTCGTCCCGGTGATCGGCTACACGCTGACCGCGTCGTGGGCATATCACGACCAGGTCAGCGTCGCGGTGTACGCCGGAGCGGCCGCGACGGACACGCTCGACGGAAGAATCGCACGGAGCCGCGGGCTCGTCACGGAGCTTGGCAAGTTCCTTGACCCGCTTGCGGACAAGATCCTCGTCATCACAGTCCTGGCAGTCATGGTGAGCCAGAGCGTCGTGCCGTTCTGGGTGGTCGTCGTGATCTTCACGCGAGAGTTCGTGATCACCGGGCTGCGCTTCGTCGCCGCGGGCCAGGGGGTGGTGGTGGGAGCCACCCCGTGGGGCAAGTCGAAAACGGTCACGCAAAACGTGATGATCGTGCTGCTCATCCTCGAGCAGCCCTATCCGGCATTGCACCTCGTGGCCGAGGTGTTCGTCGTGCTCGCGGTCGTCGCCACGGTCCTGAGCGGTCTCGATTACCTCTGGCGCTACCGCCGTTTCGTCATCTGACGCGATGGGCGACGGCACACCGCCACCCGTGGAATCGGACGCGGCGGCGCCCCTGCTGGCCGTGGCTTTCCCGGAGGCTGCGGCACTCGGTGCACGTCTGCTCCAGCGCCGCATGACCATCGCGGTTGCCGAGTCGTGCACCGGCGGGCTGCTCGGCGCCGCGCTCACCGCCGGCCCTGGTTCATCGGCCTACGTGCGCGGCGGGATCATCGCTTATGCGAACGATGCGAAGGCGGACCACCTTGGCGTCGGCAGGCATCTCCTCGTCACGCACGGCGCGGTCAGCGCGGAGGTGGCCATGGCGATGGCCAGGGGTGCCCGCGACCGGTTCGGTGCGACGATCGGCGCGGGCATCACGGGGGTCGCCGGGCCCGAGGCAAGCGAGAAGAAGCCGGCGGGCCTCGTGTTCGTAGCCGTCGCGGGACCTGGATCGGGGCAGGTGGTGCGGCTCAGCGAGGATCTCGGCCGCGAGGCCAATCGCGCGAGTGCCGTACACGCGGCGCTGCGACTGTGTCTGGAGTTCGTCGAGCGCGCAGTCGATCAGCGCGCGGACCCTCGATCCGACGGGACGCGGGAGCGCTGAGTGTCACCGCACACACCAGCCGGGGAGATCAAACCTTCGGGCTTGTCACGTCCGCTCAAACGCTGTACAGTACAAATGTTCGCCCCACCGGACGAGCCCGGACCGCCGCCCGTCGCGGCGACCCTCTGGCTTTTTCAGCCGCACCTCCAACCATTCCGACCACCCTTGGAGTACAGCGTTGACGAACACCCTGACAGCAAGTCGTAGCATCGAGCCCGTCGTTGAAGTTGGCGGAAGGCGTTCTCGGGCGCCCCAAGACGAGAGGAGTGTGCCGGTGGCGACGGAGCGGGATCGGGCACTGGAGACAGCGCTCGGACAGATCGAGCGGGCTCACGGGAAGGGAGCGATCATGCGTCTCGGCGAGGTGCAGGCTCAACCCATCGACGTCATTCCGACCGGCGCGCTCACCCTGGACATCGCGCTCGGGGTCGGCGGCGTCCCACGCGGCCGGATCATCGAGGTCTACGGTCCCGAGTCGTCGGGGAAGACCACCCTGACGCTGCACATCATCGCGGAGGCCCAGAAGCGCGGCGGCGTCGCCGCGTTCATCGATGCCGAGCACGCGCTCGATCCGCAGTATGCCCAGCGCATCGGCGTGCGCACTGAGGAGTTGCTGATCTCCCAACCGGATACGGGTGAGCAGGCGCTCGAGATCGTCGAGGTGCTTGTCCGCAGCGGCGCGGTCGACGTCGTGGTCATCGACTCCGTCGCGGCGCTGGTGCCGAAGGCAGAGATCGACGGCGAGATGGGGGACAGCCACGTCGGCCTCCAGGCCCGGCTCATGTCGCAGGCGATGCGGAAGCTCACCGCAGCGATCAGTCGCTCCAACACCTCGGTCATCTTCATCAACCAGCTCCGCGAGAAGATCGGCGTGATGTTCGGCAATCCGGAGGTCACCAGCGGCGGTCGTGCGCTGAAGTTCTACGCCTCGGTGCGCATGGATATCCGCAAGATCGACTCGATCAAGCAGGGCCTCGACGTTGTCGGCAGCCGTGTCAAGGTCAAGGTTGTCAAGAACAAGGTCGCGCCGCCGTTCCGCGCGGCAGAGTTCGACATCCTGTTCAACGAAGGCATCTCGTACGCGGGGAGCGTGCTCGACATGGGCATCGACGCGCACGTGATCGAGAAGGCCGGCGCCTGGTTCTCCTACGGCGACATGCGT
>Ga0307372_10010674_pt1 | contig 12388 bp, 10 predicted proteins | sample OX1MG_FD_202533 | JGI IMG/M metagenome (GOLD analysis project Ga0307372, IMG submission 202533) | Soil microbial communities from Risofladan, Vaasa, Finland - OX-1 | ecosystem: Environmental > Terrestrial > Soil > Coastal area > Acid sulfate soil | place: Finland: Risofladan, Vaasa | collected...
TCCTGGCGGGAATAGGAGGCGGGAAGGGCTGCCCGGGCATGCTCGGTCGAAAGCTCCCGGTCGGGAACGACGGCGACGAAATCGATGTCGGAAGGCAGTTTAGCCCGAGCGAAGCGGATTTTCCCGCCCCCATCCTGCGCGGCGACGACCATGCCGCCGTGAAGGGCGGCGGCGACATTATCAGGATGGCCTTCGAGTTCGGCGGCCAGTTCGAGCGCGGCTTCGGAATCGAGCCCCTGCCCGATGTGTCTGGCCGCCAGCAGAATGCCCGCAACGATCGCCGCGGCGCTCGATCCCAGTCCCCGGGCCATGGGGATTTCATTCTCGATTTCGATTTCCCCGCCGGCGATTTCGACACCGGCGCGCCGGGCGGCCTGGCAAGCGGATCGGGCAATCAGGTTCGATGAGTCCAGGGGAATCCGTTCGGCGCCGGGACCCTGGTAGCGGCAGCGGAATTCACCCGTGGAAGAGAGACGGCCGCGAACCTTCAAATAAAGGTTCACGGCCAAGCCGGCGCAATCGAAGCCGCAGCCTAGATTGGCCGAGGTGGCCGGAACGACGATGGACTCGTCGCCTGCGATCATCAACGGGTCGCTACGGGAACGCCGACCCCGGCGAGCAATGCCTCGAACGCGGCCAGACGCGGCTCGACGACGGGCAGAAGCTGTGTGCGGCCGGCCAGCGCCTCGGTGGTTTTCAGGCCGTTGCCGGTGATGGCGAGAACGGTGGTTTCATCGGGACCGATGCGTCCCTGCGCGATGAGTTTCTGCGCGACGCCGACGGTGACGCCGCCGGCCGTCTCGGTGAAGATGCCTTCGGTTTCCGCCAGCAGCTGCATGCCGGCGATGATCTCTTCGTCGCTGATATCCTCGGCCCATCCGCCCGTCGAAACGATCGTGTCGATGGCCTCGTGCCCGTCGGCGGGATTTCCGATGGCGAGCGAGTGGCAGATCGTGTGCGGCTTTTGCGGTTCGGGGAATTTCAGGCCCTGTTTCACGGCGGTCGAAATGGGCGAGCAGCCGGTCGCTTGCGCGCCGAAGAATTTCACCGGCTTGGGCTCGACCAGGCCGACGGCGGCCAGTTCGCTGAACCCCTTGCGCATCCGGCTGATCAGCGCCCCGCCGGCCATCGGCACGACGACGTTGTCGGGCAGACGCCAGCCGAGCTGCTCGGCGATTTCGAAGGCCACCGTTTTCGATCCCTCGGCGTAATAGGGCCGCAGGTTGACGTTGACCAGGCCCCAGCGGAACTGGTCGGCGACGAGCGAGCAGAGGCGGTTGACCTGATCGTAGCTACCGTTAATGGGCACGACGCGGGCGCCGTAGACGGCGCTGGCGACGATTTTCGTTGGTTCGATTCCGGCCGGGACAAAAACCCACGCTTCCATGCCGGCGCGCGCCGCCTGCGCGGCTACGGCGTTGGCCAGGTTGCCGGTCGAGGCGCAGCCGACCACGTGCAAACCGAAGGCGCGGGCGCGCTCGAGCGCGACGGCGACGACCCGGTCCTTGAAGGAAAGGCTCGGCAGGCAGACGGCGTCGTTTTTGACCTGGAGCCGGGAAAGCCCCAGGCGGCCGGCCAGGCGCGGTGAATCCAGAAGTGGCGTGAAGCCGACCGGCAGATCGGGCCGGGCATCGGCGGGAATCGGCAGGAGCTCGCGGTAGCGCCACAGGCTCTCCGGACGCTCGGCAATCTTTTCGCGCGTCAGGCGTCCGCGCAGGCTCGCCAGATCAAAAGCGACCTCGAGCGGGGCAATACACTCGTCGCACATCGCGACGGGCGCATTCCCCAAATGCCGGCCGCACTGCCGGCAATGTAATTCGTAGGTTTCGCTCACGATCTACCGCCTTTCGGTTTTTCGGCGGGGGAAGGCCACTCAAGCGGCGCATTCCCGGCGCACGATATTCCGAGCGTGGGCAGAGACTGTCTTCATTAGAGGGCTAACGTCTCATGTCCCCCGAACTCGGGGCGGGAATTGGCACCGCGCTCAGTTTGCCACCGAGCCGGTTGCCGTGGCGTCTTCGGGCCCGTTCCCTCGGCCACTCTTCATGAGACTCAGGTTGGTCTGCCTGAGTCTACGAGTAGCCAATAGAATAGCGGAGGCCCTGCCACGAGGCAAGCGCGATCGCGCCAACGGCGCCCGTTGAGGACCGGAAAGCCGGAAATGGGAGTTGAAAGGGGAACGCGCCGGGCGGGCCGGCGGACTGCCGGCAGCGGAGGTTCGCTGACGCGGGCCCGGCAAAGGGCCGCCACAGGTCCGCTTCGCTTCCCCGGCGTTTCGATCTTGTCTCTTCTATCTTATTTACCGTTCCTGCCGAGCATGCCCCGCATGTCGAGCATGAAAGCATGCGCCATCGGACCCGCACGGTGGAAATCCGTAATCCGCGTATCGGCCCGGCATGTCCGGTCATGTCTTGAAGGAATTCGTTCGCCACTTTTTTTCCGCGGATGCGCAATGAGGAAATTATCTTCGGCGCGCGAAACAACGGCGGAGAATTCGCGAACCGAACAATATTTATAAACGGAGGGGTTGAAAACGATGGGCTTGAAAACGACGGCGGAGAATCCTCGAGGGAATGGATGCGGTTCGAAACGGGTCGAGCGGAACGGTTTTTAAAATCGTTTCCCACCCGCGGAACGATTGCGCCGCCACCTCCTGCGCCGCATCCGCTCGAAGAGGCGATGCAGGCGCGATACAAAAAATGGCAACGTCCCCGGATTCTGCCGCCGCGTTTTTTTCGATCGGCGCGTTTCTTCCCGGTGCCGCAATCGCGAGCGCACGTTGATCCGAACGTTTAGACTTTTTTCATCTGGCGAAATTCCTCTATTGCACGAGTAGATTTTCTTGCGTATGGTTTACTTGCGCGCGCAAGCGCGTGGTAACCATTTCCGAGAGGAGCGTGTATGGCCAAGAAAAAGGCGAAGCCCGCAAAGAAAGCTAAGAGGGCGAGCAAGGCTCCGAAAAAGGGCAAGCGCAAGTAGCTCGGCGGCGGGCCTTGGGCCCGCGAGCCGAGTCTGTCTCTTTAGCGTAAGCCTTATGCTTCCGCCCGGGATGCCGACAGGCGTTCCGGGCGGAGGCGTCTAAGAACGAAACGAAACCATCGCCTTTCCCTCTTCCGCTCTGATTGCTTTCCCCCCGTCAACCGGCCTCGATCTCTTTTTCGATTCTTACGCCTGCATCTTCCATGCGCGTTTTCGGTCTGCATCCTGGCCGCGACCCGGGAAAAGGTTGGTTCGAATGCCGGAAAAGAAGGGGACACGATCGCGCCTGCGTCGCCGCGTATGGGTTGAGCGATAACTGGGAAGCAACGGGGAAAACCGGCGCTCGCACACGGAAGTGTTACGCGAGCTCTGCACTGGCGAAGCGGGTGATCTTCGTGACGCTGGCAGCGCCGCGGGCCGCCGTGCTCTGCGCTCGGCAGCCAAAGGCCGGCTTTGGACAGGTGGCGCTCCGCGGCGGATTCGATAACATCGCCGGCCGGCGAAATCCCGCCGTCGTCGTCAACAGCGTCGATTCTCCGCCATTTCTCGCCTTCGAGCCGTTTCAGGGACGAGCCTTCACGGGCCGCATCGGGTTCCTCGGTCGGAAATAGCCGCCGAGGGACGGGCGCCTGCCGGACGGCCGCGAAAAAGCCGCCCTTCCCAACTCGCATGCCGTCGGGGAATTGTTGTAGAGTGGGTTGTTATTATAAAGACCGCTAGGAGTGGACATAAACGTGGAAAAGACATCAGAAGCTGCCGGACCCGCCGAGGTTCCATCCTCCCAATCCGAATCGCTTTCCATTATCGATAACCGCACCGGAAAACGTTACGAGCTGCCGATCCAGAACGGCTGCATCCGTGCGTTGGACTTGCGCAAGATCAAGGTCGCTGACGGCGATTTCGGGGTGATGAGCTACGATCCGGCCTTCCTCAACACCGCCTCTTGTATCAGCAAGGTCACCTATATTGACGGGGGCCGCGGCATCCTTCGGTATCGCGGCTATCCCATCGAGGAACTGGCCGAGAAATCGACTTTCGCCGAGACGGCCTACCTGTTGATCCGCGGGGAACTGCCCAACCGAAGCCAGCTCACCGACTGGTCCTACCACATCACGCACCACACGTTTCTGCATGAGAGCATCAAGAAATTCCTCGATGGCTTCCATTACGACGCGCACCCGATGAGCATGCTGATCTCGACCGTGGCGGCGCTGTCGACGTTTTATCCGGAATCCAAGAACATCTTCGATGAGGGCTCGCGCCTCCAGCAGACCTACCGCCTGCTCGGCAAGATGCCGACGATAGCGGCCTTCGCCTACCGTCACAGCCTGGGAATGCCGTTCGTCTATCCGGATAACGATCTGAGCTATACGGGCAACTTCCTGAATATGCTCTTCCGGACCACCGAGCAGAGGTACCATCCAAATCCCACGCTGGAACGGGCGCTCGACGTCCTTTTCATTCTGCACGCCGACCACGAGCAGAACTGTTCGACCAGCGCCATGCGGGCCGTCGGCAGTTCCCAGGTGGACCCGTATTGCTCGGTGGCCGCGGCCACGGCCGCCTTGTACGGACCGCTGCACGGCGGGGCCAACGAAGCCGTGCTCCACATGCTCCAGGAGATTGGGTCGATTTCGAACGTTCCCGCCTATATCAAGCGGGTGAAGTCGGGCGAAGGCCGCCTGATGGGGTTTGGCCACCGCGTCTACAAGAATTACGACCCGCGAGCCAAAATTATCAAGCGCACCGCCTACGAGGTGTTCGACGTGATGGGCCGCAGCCCGTTGCTCGACATCGCCCTCGAAGTCGAGCGGATTGCGCTTGAAGACGACTATTTCGTTTCGCGCAAACTCTATCCGAACGTCGATTTCTACAGCGGCCTCATCTATCAATCGATGGGACTGCCGATGACGATGTTTCCTGTCCTGTTCGCGATCGCCCGGACCTCCGGCTGGATTGCGCAGTGGGAGGAGATGCTTCTCGATCCGGAACAGAAAATCGCCCGGCCACGCCAGGTATACCTGGGCTACGGCAAGCGCGATTATGTCGGGCTCGACGAGCGTCTCTAACAGGTCGCGAGCGGCAAAATAGACGCAAGGGCCGCGTGAGCGCCGGCGCCGGAAGGCTTTCGCGTGGACGGCGTCGTCAGAATGCGGCTCAAAATTCATCCGGATGGACCGGCCCGTCCCCTGGCTGGGAACGATTCTTTCGCTTGATCTCACCGACGAAATGATCGGCGTCCCGCGTGGGGCGCGGGATTCTGTACGGGCCGGAAACGGCGAGAACGAGATCGACGGCGCGTTCCAGGCTCACCCAGTGTCCCGTGGAAACGTAAATGGGCCGGACGCCCGTCCGCGTTCGTAGCACGGCCCCGATCGTCTCTCCCTTGTCTTCGAGCCGAACCCATCCGCCCCGCTCCTCGGGCGGTTCCGCGGGCACGCCGATCAATCGGGATTTGGCGCAGCCGATCGTCGGGCAATCCAGGGCAACGCCCAAATGGCAGGCGATACCGAACCGTCGCGGATGCGCGAAGCCGTGACCGTCGTAGAAAATCATGTCCGGCTGCGAGCGCACGCGCTCGAAGGCGGCCAGGATGGCCGGCATTTCGCGGAAGCTGAGCAGTCCGGGAATATAGGGAAATTCGAGAGGGCTCTCCTGCCAGACGCGCTCGATCTCTTCCATGGCGGGAAAGCGGTAAACCACAACCCCGGCAATCGCCTGGCCACGCGCCAGGTCGAGCGCCACATCCGCCCCCGCGACGCGGCGCAGTGTGCCCATCCGGTCGCGCCGCTCGACCCGGTCGCGTAAGGAGAGCTGAATATCGCGCGCCTGGGCCGGGGTTACGTTCCAACGAGCGCTCAGTTTGGATTTCACGGGGATAACGCTAGTGGCAGCCGGTCCCAGGGTCAAGCAGACCGGCTACGCGTCAAATACTAACCGCTGTGTTTTCAATTATTTGCCACCAAGGCCATTGGCGGGTGGGGTTGACGCCACAGCTCAATTTTGTTAGGCTCTCTGCGATGGCGCGCGCCGGTAAGGCCCACGGAGGGCGTTTCCCCGGTGCTTCCAAACACCGGTCGTCCCCTTCTAAGTCGCAAAAAAAGCAGTTACTAGCAGGTACGTCTATTCCGCGCGGAGGGGCGTTGGAAGTTTCCAACCCTGAAGTCGAGCGACAACTCAAACTTTACGAAGAAGCCATCGGCTACTTTCAGCAGCAAAAATACCTGAAAGCCAAGCAGATTTTGGAGCGGGTCGTAGCCGGTCCCAGCAAAGAACTGGCCGACCGCGCCGGCATGCATTTGCGAATTTGCGAGCAACGGATTGCCAAATCGACCGAGCCCGCCTTGCGCACTTCCGAAGACCTCTACCACCACGGCGTGGCCATGATGAACCTGGGCCGCTGGGACGATGCCCGGGCGGCGCTGGAAAAATCACTGAAGCACTCTCCGAAAGCGGATTATGTGGTTTACGCGCTGGCGGCGCTGGATTGCCTGACCGGCGAGACCGAATCGGCGATGGAGAATCTGAAGCTGGCCATTTCGCTCCGGCCCGAAAACCGCTATCTGGCCCGCAACGACGAGGATTTTGCCTACCTGCAGGATGATCCCCGCTTCACCGAACTCCTCTACCCGGAAGGCTCGGGCAACTAGCGTGAAGGGCAAGCCTTCCGCCGGCGTGCGTGTGCCGGCGCGGGTGGTTGCCTTTGGCGGCGGCACCGGCCTGTCGTCTTTGCTTCGCGGCCTCAAGAAATATGTGGCCCGGCGGCGCGGCCAGCCGGCGCGCATGCCCATCGCGGATCTGGCGGCTGTCGTCACCGTGACGGACGACGGAGGCAGTTCGGGCCGGCTGCGCCGCGATTATCACGTCTTGCCGCCGGGCGACATCCGGAATTGCCTGGTCGCGCTGTCGGCGGACGAAGCCCTGCTCGGCCGCCTCTTTCAATACCGGTTTCCGCGTGGGCCCGGGCTGGGCGGCCACAGTTTCGGCAATCTGTTCCTGACGGCGCTCACCGGGGTCACCGGGGATTTCGCCGAAGCCGTGCGTGTCTCCTCGGAAGTCCTGGCGATCCGGGGCCGCATTTTTCCCTCGACCACCGACCCGGTCGGCCTGGAAGGGGAGCTGGAAAATGGCCTGCGGATTCTCGGCGAAACGCGCATCAGCCGTTCCAAGCGGCGCATCCGCCGCGTTCGTCTCCGGCCGCGGCGCGTCCGGCCTCTGCCCGAGGTCCTCGATGCGATCGGCCGCGCCGATCTGATTTTGATCGGTCCGGGTTCGCTCTATACGAGCGTGATCCCCAGCCTGCTTGTCGACGGGATTGCCGATGCCGTGCGCCGGTCGCAAGCGCTTCGGGTTTACATCGGCAACCTGATGACGCAGCCGGGTGAAACCACCGGTTATTCCTCCGCGGATCACGTAAAAGCCCTGATTGAGCATTTCGGCCCCGGCATGATCGACTGGGTCGTGCTGAACCGTGGCAAGCCTTCCTCGCGCCTGTCTCGCCGCTACGGCGCGCAAGGCGCAGGGCCGGTCGAAACGGATATCGCCCGGATCGAGGCGCTCGGGTATCGCGCCCTGGTGGCCGACGTCATGGAAGAAAGCGTTGTCGTGCGCCACCATCCCGATCGTTTGGCTCGTCTGCTGGTTCGCCGTTTCCTCACGCCTTGAGCCCCTGCGGGCGTGCGGCGCCCGCGGACCTGGCCCTGCTTGCCTCGCCTTTGAGCCCTCCTTACAATGGCTGTGCGGGGAAAAATCGGCGATTTTTGCGGCGGGAAGAAGGCTGCGGAGCGGGGACCCTCCCGCTCGCGGGCGGAAATGGCGGGGTTCGGATGGCGACCATCACTGCGCACAATGAGCTGAACGTTTACGAATCGGCCGAAGCTCGGTTCGAAGTGGCGGCGAAGGAACTGGGCCTCGAAGAGGGCCTGTACCGGTTCCTGAAATATCCCAACAAGGAAATAGCGGTTTATTTGCCGATCGTCATGGACGACGGCGGCATGCAGGTGTTCGTCGGCTACCGGGTGCAGCATTCGTCGGTCCGCGGGCCGTGTAAGGGAGGGATCCGCTATTCACCGGGCGTCACCCTGGACGAGGTGCGCGCGCTCGCCAGCTGGATGACCTGGAAATGCGCGGTCGTCGATATCCCCTTCGGCGGCGCCAAGGGCGGGATCATCTGCGATCCGGAAAAACTTTCCCGCAGCGAGCTGGAGCGGATCACACGGCGCTACACGGCCGAACTGTCGGAATGGCTGGGGCCGGAGAAGGACGTGCCGGCGCCGGACCTGGGCACCGACGAACAGGTGATGGCCTGGGTGATGGACACCTTTTCGATGCATTCGCGGCATACCGTCACCGGCGTCGTCACCGGCAAGCCGCTCGATATCGGCGGTTCGCGCGGCCGGCGGGAGGCCACCGGGCGCGGCCTGCTCTTCGTCTGCAACAAAGCGATTGAGAGGCTTGGCCGGAAGCCTTCCGGTTGCCGGGTCATCGTGCAAGGCTTCGGCAACGTCGGTTCGGTGGCGGCCCAGCTCATGCACGAAACGGGCTACCGCATCATCGGCGTGAGCGACATTCACGGCGGCTTGTACAACGAAAACGGGATCGATCTGCCGAAGCTGATCGATTGGGTGCACGGCCAGCAGAAACGTTTGCCGGATTTTCCCGGCGGCGAAAAGGTCTCATCGCAAGAGATTCTCTTTCGCCCGTGCGATGTTCTGGTTCCCGCGGCGGTCGAGAATCAGATCACCAGCGAAAACGCCCACCGCCTCGATTGCCGGATACTCTGCGAAGGGGCCAACGGTCCCACGACCGCCTATGCCGACCCGATCCTGCGGGACAAGGATATTTTCGTAATCCCCGATATCCTGGCCAACGCCGGGGGCGTGACCGTCAGCTATTTCGAATGGATTCAGGACCGGCAGGGAATGTTCTGGCGGGAGCGCGAGGTCAACCACCGGCTCCAGGACATCATGGACCACAGCTTCGACGAGGTCGTGCACGTCCGGGAAGAGCGCCACGTGAACACGCGCACGGCGGCCTACATGCTCGCCATTCGCCGCGTCGCCTCGGCGCTGCGCGTGCGCGGCATCTACGCCTGAGCGGCGAGCCGGCGCCGTGGCGCGGCATCGGCTCCCTTCGCCCGCCGCGGTTTGGCCCGGCCGCGTTGACAGGTGGTGACGGTTGTCCAATAATCGGCCCAAATGATCGGACGCCTCTCCGGCACGCTGGTTGAAAAACAGCCGAATCACGTCATTGTGGATGTCGGCGGCGTGGGCTATTCGGTGCTGATTCCCCTTTCGACCTACACGGTTCTGGGAGATCTGGAAGACCGGGTGACCCTGCTGGTGCACACGCATCTTCGCGAGGACCAGCTGCAGCTCTACGGGTTTCTGACGGCCCGCGAGCGGAAACTATTTGAGATGCTGATTACCGTGAGCGGGGTCGGACCATCGCTGGCGCTCAAGGTGCTTTCCTCGGGAAGGCACGTGGACGATTTGTCGGCGGCGATTCGACGCGGCGAAGTGGAAAGGCTCGTGGGGATTCCGGGCATCGGGAAGAAAACGGCCGAGCGCATCGTCATGGAACTGCGCGACCGCCTGACCGATGCCGCGGCCGAGGTGGCCGACGCGCGCCGGCCGGCCGGCGGCGCGGAGGCCGAGGTGGCCTCGGCGCTCGTGAATCTCGGCTATGACCGGCGGGAAATCGACGAGGTTCTGGCCCGCGCCTTGCGCGACCACGCCGCCGAGGGGTTCGACCGGCTCTTCCGCGTCGTCCTGGCCGAGCTCAGCGCCGCCCGCAAAAACGCGCCGCGCGCGCGCGCGAAAGGTTGATCGGTGGATTCCACCAACAAGCGCATCGTTTCCGGCCTGGTATTCGACGAGGATGTGCGCGTCGAGGCCAGTGTGCGCCCGGGACGCCTCGAGGAGTTCGTCGGCCAGTCGCGCGTGAAGGAGAATCTCGCCATTGCGGTCCAAGCCGCCCGCACGCGCGGTGAAGCGCTCGACCACGTGCTCCTGTTCGGGCCGCCCGGTCTCGGCAAGACCACCCTGGCGCAGATCCTCGCCAACGAGCTCGGCGTGCCCATCAAGTACAGCTCGGGGCCGCTTCTCGAAAAGAAGGGCGATCTGACGGCCGTTATCACCGCGCTCGACGAGCGCGAAGTCCTCTTCCTGGACGAGATCCACCGGCTGCTGCCGGCCCTCGAGGAGATCCTGTATCCGGCGATGGAGGATTATCGGATCGATCTGATCATCGGACAGGGGCCCGGGGCACGGGTGCACCCGTTTCGCCTGAATCGCTTCACGCTGGTCGGCGCGACCACGCGCGCGGGCCTGCTGACAGCGCCTCTGCGCTCGCGCTTCGGCATCGTGCACCGCCTGGATTTCTACAGCCCCGAAGAAATGAAGACGATCGTTTTGCGCTCGGCCGGGATTCTGAAGATTTCCATCGACGATGCCGGCGCCGAGGAGATTGCCCATCGCAGCCGCGGCACGCCGCGGGTCGGCAACCGCCTGCTACGCCGCGTCCGCGACTTCGCCCAGGTGCGCGCGGACGGCTCGGTGACGCGGGAAGTCGCCCGGGAAGCGCTCCAGATGCTGGGCGTCGATGATCGCGGACTCGACGAGATCGATCGCGGCCTGCTGCTGACCGTCATCCAGAAGTACGCCGGCGGGCCCGTCGGCCTGAATACGATCGCCGCCTCGCTCGGCGAGGAAGAGGATGCGATCGAGGAGATTTACGAACCCTACCTCATGCAGCTCGGCCTGCTGGATCGCACGCCGCGCGGCCGCGTCGCCACCGCCCTGGCCTACCAGTATTTCGGCCTGGAACCCCGCCAAGGTCAGGCGCGCATGTTTTAGCCACTCCCATGGGTATTCTGAAGATCGTCTATCTTTCGCTGGGATCGAACCTGGGCGACCGCGCCCGGCAGATCGCGCGTGCCGTCGAGGCTCTGGCGGGGGCCGGTGTTCGTCCCCTGCGCGAATCTTCGCTCTATCTGACCGAGCCGGTCGGAGGGCCCGATCAGAGGGCGTTTTTGAATGGCGTCCTCGAAGCCGAGACCCGGTGGATGCCGCGGGAGCTGCTGCGGCATCTGCAGCAGGTGGAATGGTCGCTCGGGCGGCGGCGCATGGTGTCGCAGGGACCGCGAGCGATCGACATCGACATCCTGTTCTACGGCGCGAGCGTCGTTCGCTCCCGGGAGCTCACCATTCCGCACCCCCGGATCGCCGAGCGCCGGTTCGTTCTCGTGCCACTGAGCGAGATCGCCCCGACGCTGCGCCATCCCGTTCTCCACCAAACCGCCGCCGAATTGCTGGCGGCGAGCGGGGATCGCAGCATGGTGCGTCGCTGGAGCGGGTCGGGCCACGACGCCGTTTAGAAGTTCCCGTTACAATCAGTCTAGACGCCGGGTCGCGGATCGGCCCGAAACGGGGCAGCCCGCAGCGGCTCGCAATTTGGAAATTCACTGGAGAAAGGAAACCGGAACAGGCCCATCATGAAAATTGTCATTACGGAAAACATAGCGGACGCCTCGGAGAGCATTCTTCGCGCCGCCGATCCTTCCTGGGAGATCGTCAATCTGGTCAAAACGAAGGGGCCGGTGGCCGAAGCCGTCGTCGATGCCGATGCCCTGCTGATTCGCACGGTAACGAAGGTGACGCCGGAGTTTCTGGAGGGGGCCAAGCGGCTGCGCGTGATCGCGCGAGCCGGCGTCGGCGTGGACAACATCAATCTGGACGCGGCGACACGGCAGGGAATCGTCGTCATGAACGTGCCCGGCGGCAATACGATCAGCGTCGCCGAGCAGACCATCACGTTCATGTGCATGCTCGCCCGCCACATTTACCAGGCGACCAACTCGATGAAGAAGGGCCTGTGGGAGAAGAAGAAGCTCACCGGCACGGAGTTGCGCGGGAAAACCCTCGGCATCGTCGGATTGGGGCGGGTCGGTTCGGCCGTGGCGCGGCTGGCGCAGGCCTACGAGATGAACGTGATCGCGTGCGATCCCTATGTTACCGTGCGCGCCGCCGCCGAGCGCGGCGTGAAGCTGATGGGATTCGAGGATGTGCTCCGTTCCTGCGACTATCTCACGATGCACTGTTCGCTCACCGAAGAGACGCGGGGCATGATCAACGCGCAGGCGCTCGCCCTCACCCGGCCGGGCGTGCGCGTCATCAACTGCTCGCGCGGCGAAGTGCTCGTCGCGGAGGCGCTGCTGGCCGCGCTCGAAAGCGGGCACGTGGCCGGGGCCGCCGTCGACGTGTTCGATCCCGAACCGCCCGGCGCGTCCCCGCTCGTGCTCCATCCGGGGGTCATCGCGACGCCGCATATCGGCGGTTCGACCGAGGAGGCGCTCGGGGCGATCGGCACCATGGTGGCCGAGCAGGTGCGCGACTTTTTGCTCACGGGA